>ENA-UOOD01000006-UOOD01000006.1-human-gut-metagenome-genome-assembly--contig:-CS67-NODE-6-length-365003-cov-19.524225_pt1 | contig 365003 bp, 286 predicted proteins | sample MGYA00242464_ERZ724011 | MGnify/ENA metagenome assembly ERZ724011 | reverse complement strand
GCTTCAGGGCATCATCACGATAACCGTAACGCTCCATCCCTTTTAGACCAAACCAGAACTGATCCACCCATACGCGCCCGCGCCAGTAGATATCAGCGCCAAAAGCCGGATTGGTTAACGCCGCCGTTCCCAGCGGGACAAAGGTGTTGAATTCTTTCGGATCCAGCATCACCTTCACCACCGCGTCGGCATTGGCCTGCGTTGCCGCACCGTTAAACAGCGGCGACCAGCCTTCCGGCCCTTTACCGCGCTCGACAATCGGTTTGCCCGCGCAGCCGTTCGCCAGCGGTTTATCTTCAATACGCACGTCATAGTAGAACTGTGTAGTCGGGTCGAACATACAAGTGTTGATGTAGTCCGCGAGCTGTTGTGCTAACTGACGATAGCGTTTGGCCTCTTCCGGCTTACCGAGAATCGTCGCCATCTCCGCCAGATAATGGTTATCGCTGTACATATAGCTGGCCTGATCCACCGACTCCTGCAATAGCGAGTAGCCCAGCAACGTTCCGTCCTGACTGCGGTTTTCGGCGAATTTCACCGTCCAGTCGCTACGTTTGCCGCCATTAGCGACATATTTATCCAACTGTTCCTTGTCGATAAACCCAAAAACGGCGGCATCATCACGACCCGATTCCCACGACGCCGCAACCTGTGCCGGGATTTCCAGACTGTCGTACAGGCCTTTCTCCACCACGCGGGCGTAGTTGTTCAGCCCAGACAGCGTCTCCTCTTTGTCGCCTTTCTTCACCGTAAATAGCATCTCGCCATTCTCAGTATTGTGGGCTTTATCGCGGGTTGCGCCATATTCCGGCACGCCGTTGCCGTTGTGATCGCGGTTACGTAACCACCAGTCGTGATAGGCCACCAGTTTTGGGTACATCTCTGCCAGCCAGGCTTTATCCTGGGTGACGTTGTACACTTCCATCACCGACCAGGCGGCAAGGCTGGGTTTGGTATTACGTTCGTTCCAGTTGCCGCCATCGCCGCCACGCTCCGGGCTAAGGTTCCACGCTATCAGGTCGGGGACAAAGCCCACATCCTGTGGACGCACCGCGTCGCCAGGCTGGATCTGCCAGGAGAAGACCGCGCGGATATTCTCTTTGGCGATATCCGGATTGAAATGCGCCATCGCAAACGCCTGCTTCCAGGTATCCCACGGCCAGGTCTGGTTGCCGGAGAACCAGCGCCCGGTCACCGACGGCGTGACGGTGTTATATTTCACCGCACCGCCCGGCGATCGCCAGTTACCGTTGAGCGTTTCGATGGCTTTCACCGCGACGCGCGTCTGCTCCGGCGTCGCATCCGGGTTAGTTAATCCTTTCTTCAGGTATTCTTCCCAACGTTGCTGTGAGGCGGTGAGATAAAACGCCGGACGCGCCAGAATATCGCGGATCTGCATTTGCTCTTTGCTAACTTCTTGAGCGGTCAGCAGATGGGAATAGGTGGTATAGAGCGTCGTCGATCCGTTGATATGCGCCTTACTGGTAAAGCGATTGCCGTTGATTTCAGTCTGCACTGGCAGGGATTTATGCACCTGATATTCTGATTCACCGGAGGTCAGCAGATCCCAGGTGGCGCGCACTTTGCCAAAGGTAACTTTCAGGCCATCGCGGGTGGCGCTGATTTTGCGCTGATAGTCAGGGTACTCGCCAGCAATGGTTTTATCGGAAAGCGGTTTCCCTTCTTTCGCTTCCAGTTTTTCCAGCAGTTCGCCATCCCACACCAGATCCAGCGGTTTATCGCTGGTGATTTTGGTTTCCAGTAGTGATGTGCGCGGCGTGGCGAAGCGCAGAATCATTTCGACCTGTACATCTTTCGATATCAACTTTTGCACCAGCGCGCCGGGAATACTGTATGCCTCCAGCGTGAAATCGACTTTCTTGCCGTCCTGCCAGACGGTCAGGCGGTCGAAATTGCTGGCCATAAAGTTGATGTACTCTTCCGTCAACAACGCAACGCCTGGAAAGCCGCCCATAGTGTTCGGGCCGTCTGGCAACAGATGACCATGCCAGGCTCCGAGATCGAAAAACGGATTAAAACGCTGGTGATCGTCGTAATCGTAATCCTTCATGTACTGCGGCGCGCCAGTACGGTTAATCACGTTTTTATAATTGTCAGCGTTAGCGGCATGGGCGGAAAAGCTCATCAGCAGAGCACAGGCTACTGGTGTTAAAATAGTTTTGATTTTCATGAGATTACTGTCCTTATTACCAGTAAAAATATTGCATCAGGAAGAGTTGGTCGCTGGGATCGTGAGAGGCATTTTTCATGTAGAAGCGGCTATCAAAAGCTGTTGCGAAACGTCCGCCGCCGTATTCGTACCAGATACCAAACTGCATGAAAGAGGTGGTTTCATCGTCAGCGTGGTCAGGGCGATGTTTGGCGTAGGTGTAAGCGGTGGAGAGATAAACGCCCTTTAACGCTTCATACATGGCGCTCACCATCATCCCACTTTCACTTCCCGGTACGTCCAGCCCGTCGGCGCGTCCGGTATGGTGCCAGGCGCGAGCGGCAAAGTTAGGGGTAAGCAGGCCCGTGAGATAGAGTTGGCCTGTGCCGTCGGTGATTTCCAGACCGTTCATCCAGGTGATACCTTCTGCAAGGTCATACTGGATGTAACCGTTCATCATTGCCGGATAGGTGTATTTGTCGTCGTAGCGATCGTACTTGCCAAAATGTAGCCAGGCTTTGCTTTCGTCATGATGTCCGGCAGGTGTGGCGGTAACGCTATAACGAAAGTTGCCGCTTAAGTTCTGTACCTTCAGCGCAGTCATAATGTCGCGGGTATTGGGAATGACGTAGCCCAGATCGGGCGTGAAATCGCCCCACCATTGCAGGTCATCCAGCGAGGAATCCTGACGCAGACTGAGCATGATTTCGGTGCCATCATTGGTACGATAACCGCCATAGAAACGGTTAATCCCACCTTCGAAACCACCCCAGCTATGGTCAGGCACCCAGGCATTACCGTCGTGGTCGGCCTGCACGGTCCAGCCTTCGCCGTAAATCAGGCCGAACCAGGAGTCGTACTTCATCTCCAGGCCACCTTCAATATAGGTGCCGTCGCTGTATTTATGTTTATTCTCACCCTCTAAATCCATATACCCACCAACCCCTAATTCGCCGTAAAAACGAAATGAAGGAGAAGATGTCGAGATCATTGCGGGGGTTTTTGTGTCGTCATGTTCTGCCGGACGTGCTTCTTCGCCAAGTGCAGAAAAAGCGTAGCAAAAAGGCAGGGCAAGTAATGCTCTGCATGGTGCAGTGATTAATTTCATTGTGTTAATCCATGAGCTAAAGAAAAAGTACAGCCTTTTATCGTTGTAATTATAAAAATATAAAGGCAGAAACTATTTTCCCTCTCCCCATCCAGGAAGAGGGAAAATGCCTGCTCATTTTTTATTATTCTGCTTAATCAACATTGCTGGCTGGCGTCGCTTCAATATGGCGCTCTTCAGCCGTTAATCCCTTTATATATTTACTGTATTTCCACCACGCAAAGCCGAGGAAGATAACAATACCGCCGACGTTATAAAAAATGATGGTCAGAATATTCGCGCCAGTCGGGAATGTCGAAGCGACAAACCCTACTGCAAATATCGCAATCAGCATTGAAACAACGATAATACCGGTGCGGCGGGAGCCCATACGGAAATCGCGTGGCAGGTGATCTAATTTGGCGCGTAAATTCAGGTAAGCCAGCATGATGAATAACGGCGGAAGCATGGACGCTGCAGCAGTCATATTAATAATAGTATTCATCAGATCCTGCACGGTATTGGAACCGAGCATCGGGATAATCATCAGCGGGATGACGATCAGGAACTGGATCCACGCTGCGCGCGCCGGAACGCCGTTTTCGTTCAGTTCGACGGTTTTCTTACCAAAGATGCCTTCCGGAATTTCGGAGAAGAAAATTTTCACCGGCGTTGCCGTCCACATCAGCAGGGAACCGAACATCGCGGTAAAGGACACCAGACCGACAAAGCGATTCATCAGTGCTTCCGGTAGACCAAAATACGCCGCCATGCCGTGGAATACCTGTACCGATCCGCCGGTAAACTTCAACTCTTTGCTGCTGACGAAGACGTTAATCAGTACCGAGGAGACGGAGTACAGTACGCCAATAAAAATCCCGGCGAGGATGATCACTTTAACGAACGATTTCGAACCGCCTTTGACGTCGTTAACGTACACCGCGACGGACTCCGCGCCACCTGCAGCCATAAAGATCCAGGTGGTAACGCCGAGGAACGCCCAGTTAAAGTTTGGGATCATCGCGTCAACAGTGATGGGGTCAGCAGGCTGTACGCCGCCAACCAGTGCCGTACCTGCCAGTAAAATGTAGGAGAGCGTTAACAGCAGCATCAGCGTTGAAGTGACGGAGGTAATTGGCCCCAGCATTTTCGCCCCGTTGGTAGAAACCCAGGTGGAAAAGGCGAACAGCACCATACTGATAATGGTGGTGGCAACCGGCGTCATAATATATTCGTAGCCGAGGAATGCATACGAGGCGTAAGCAATAACGCGCGGCAATAATGAGGTGAAAAAGAACAGGTTTACGAACCAGTAGGTATAGGCAGTAATAAATGCCCAACGTCCGCCCAGCGAACTTTTTACCCACGCGTAGACACCGGCTTCCGAGTTTTTATTTAACGAAACAAATTCTGCGATGATCAGACAGAAGGGAATAAAATAAAAAATTGTTGCGAGGAAAAACATCGGTGCCGAGGCCAGTCCAAGCTCAATATTATTATTGATAACGTTGTTAAAGCTGTAAACGGCGGCAAAAGTCAGCGAGAGCAAGCCGAATTTGCCGATTGTATTACGTTTGGTATCAGACATAACACATCTCCGAAAATGAGTAGGGTAGCGGTGGCGGCAAACTCCTTTTGCCGCCGTAGTTGTTATTTGTTATGGAAATAACCATCTTCGATGGTGACTTTGAGAACCACTTTTTTGACCGCGTTATTGCAGATAAACCGATACGCTTCATGGATATCGCAAATAACGATTTGCCCTTCGTGGACCTCTACGGTTTCTCCGCAGCCTTTTAAATATTCGCGGTCAGTTTCATCACGATAATATTCCACTACCTGTAATGTCTCTTTCGGCGCATATTCAATTTTTTGCTGCCCTTGCAGGTAGTAATGCACTTCAAAATAGCGTCGATGCCCGGTAAATAGCGCATCGGTCGCGGAGTCCGTCTCCACGCGGTAAGTCAATGAGTCACCGATGGAGTGGGCGACGCCAGGCTGAATGTTGTCGATATTTTCAATCGCTTCAACGCAGCGTTGCCACTTCTTGCCAGAGGCGTAAATCTGGCGGAACTGTTCTAAGTTATCGATGATCCTCATTGCTTATTCTCGCTGTGCAAATTCGTGGAAAAGAACCCTGCGCCGAACTCATACGACGCCTGGCTTTGCGCGGTAGCTTCTCCGCCAGAAACCGGCAGCAACGTAAAGCCGTAGCTGAAGTCACGGAACCAGACGCGCCAGGAGTCCAGCACCTCGCTGCCCCAGGAGTTGGAGCCGAGGCCAGGCAACTGGTGGTCGAGATTCAGGGTGATGTCATCACTGCGCTGCAGCTCGTTACAGTGCTGGGCTGCGTGGATGTTTTCCTGGGTGTAGTGCCAGGCACTGAAGTTAATTGGGCGCTGCGGAACAACCAGCAGACCATTGCCGTGGCGGTTAGTCAGTGCCGTCCAGCGGACATGCTGACGGTTGCCGTTGTTCTGTGGGAAGGGATAGTTCTCGAACATGGCATCGACGGTGCTGCGCCAGATATCGATGATGTTAGCCTGCTGGCTGTCGGCGTAGTTTTCGCCCGGTCCACGACCGTAATACGCCACCTGATCGTATTCGCCGTTAATCCCCATGGTGAAACCGATGCACGGAATGATGTGCGGATAGTCGCCGTAACGCTCGCCGGAAAGCGCCACGTTAACCTGGCCATCGGCAGCGATGCGCCAGATGTAGGTGCAGCGCATCCCGAAGTCAAACACCGGTGGGGCAATAACCGTGCGGCTGATGATCAACACTTCACCATCGCTCTGTTCTACGGCAAAGTCGCGCAGATGTTCCTGCATGATCTGCAAATGATTCGGCTGCCACAGCCCTTCGTACTCCTGCTTGTGGTTGTCGATCATTGGCTTGAAGAAGTTGATCTTTGGCTCGCGGGTCAGCAGCGACTCGCCATTCACCTGCCAGGATGTCGGTTTGCCACTCATTTTTGAGAAGGTGATTGCGAAGTTGTAGCCGCGAACGGTGCAGCTCAAACGATCGTCTTCCAGCGTCAGCGGACGCGCATTATTTGGCGCGAAAGGTACAGGCTGCGCGGTATTTTCCTTCAGCGGGAACTGATAAGTGGCGATAGAATGCCCGGCTTCGCTGTAGCGGGTGCGGGAATCTTTGGTCACCGTAATGTTGAGGAACGCTTCGCGGGCGTCCAGCTGCGGCAGCGTGATCTGCAAGGTGGCTTCGCTGTTCGGCGCAACGTCGCGCAGTTTAATCTGCTGCGTCGCGAGTGTTTCACCTTCGGCGCGCACCTCTGCGTGCAGGGTGTAGTCATCCAGCGTGGTAAACCATAGTTTATTTTCGACTTTCAACTCGCCGCGAGTCAGATCCAGCGCGTGGATTTTTACCGGCGCAATAACCTGTTTGTACTCTTTCAGGCCTGGTCCCGGCGTCTGATCGGAATAGATCAAACCATCAAGACAGAAGTTATAGTTGTTGGGATAGTCGCCGTAGTCGCCGCCGAATTTATACCAGACGTTGCCATTGTCATCCTGCGCCTGGATCCCGTGGTCGCACCATTCCCAGACATAATGTCCCTGAATGCAATCGTGCTTATAGAAGACGTTCTGGTACTCCGTCAGCCCGCCCGGTCCGTTCCCCATCGCATGAGCATATTCACAGATGATGCGCGGCTTCGGATGCGGGTATTCACCAAACTCATTCATCAGCGGCACGCGGGTGTACATGGTGGAAATAATATCGACCACTTCAGCATCGCGATCTTCTTCGTAATGCACCAGTCGCGTGTCATCCAGCGCCTTCGCCGCATGGTACATCGCGCGGATGTTACAGCCATAGCCGGATTCATTGCCCAGCGACCAGATGATGATCGACGGATGGTTTTTCTGCGCGTGAATATGGCGAACAATGCGCTCGACGTAGACGTTTTCCCACTGCGGATCGTCGGTAATGCGGCTGATATTGCCGACGTTAGCAAAGCCGTGCGATTCGACGTCGGTTTCCGCCATCACAAACAGGCCATAGATATCACACAGTTCGTAAAAACGTGGATCGTTCGGGTAGTGAGCGGTACGCACGGAGTTGATGTTGTGCTGCTTCATCAACTGGAGATCTTTCTCGACGCGATCCATTCCAACGGCGCGGCCTTTGCGATGATCGTTGTCGTGACGGTTGACGCCGTGCAGCATCACATAACGGTTATTGATCCAGAACAGACCGTCGCGCACTTTGATATCACGGAAGCCAACGCGTTGTGGCACCACTTCCAGAACGTTGCCGTCGGCGTCTTTCAGCGTCATGACCAGATGGTAAAGATAAGGGGATTCTGCTGACCATTGCTGCGGCTGTTCGACAGTAAAAGCAAAGCGGGCGCTGGTCAGTTTTTCAATTGCCAAATGATCAATGGCGCTGCTGTGCACCACGCGTTCGCCATCAAACAGGGTATATTCCAGCGTCGTGACGACAGGGGAGGCGGCGAGATTTTCCAGCACCACTTCGCAGGAAAGTGTGGCATCGCAATAGGCTTCGTCAAAGTCGGTGCGCACGGTGAAATCGTTAATGTGCGTGAGTTGTTTTCCGATCAGATAAACATCGCGGAAGATCCCCGCCGACCACCACATATCCTGGTCTTCCACGTAGGTAGAGTCCGCCCATTGCATCACGCGCACACACAACAGGTTGTCGCCGGTTTTAACCATCGCGCTGATGTCAAACTCTGCGGTCAGGCGACTGCCTTTGCTGAACCCCACATACTGACCGTTAACGTAGACTTCAAAATAGGTTTCGACGCCGTCAAATTTAATCAGCGTCTGTTTACCCTGCCAGCCGTCGCTGAGGGTGAAAATACGTTGATAGGCACCGGTTGGGTTATCGCTGGGGACAAACGGCACATCGATGGGGAACGGAAAACCTTCGTCGGTATATTGCAGTTTGCCGTGACCTTCCATTTGCCACATGGCGGGGACGGTAATATGCCCCCAGTCAGCCATTAACTCAGAGGTGAAGGCTTCTGGTACTTGCAGCGGATGGTCAAAAAAGTGGAAATTCCACTGACCGCTTAAGGACAGAAACAGGCTGCTGGTTTCGCGGGCAAAGGTACGCGCTTGCGCAACAGAATCATATGAAAAAAAGTACGCACGCGGCGCAAGTCGGTTTTCGTGGGTGAGCTGAATGTTTTCCCAGCGATTCATAGGGCCTCCCGGTAGAGAGAAATCGGAACCATTTATGGCGATGGTAGTTTGTGTAATTGCTGGGGAGTTTAGTAAAATTTTTACTAAAAAGTAGCAGGTAAATGCATTTACTTTAACTGGATCACGAAAATAAACGGCAGCACTGTCCGGCAAAAACGATTGCCGGACAGTGTGTAAGGGGATTTAACGGGTCGTGCCGCGCAGTTTTAATTTGCTGGGAACGAAGACCAACAGCGGCAGCGCGCGACCATCGCGGGCTTTTTCATACACCAGGTTAACGCCCTGACTTCCCATCATCTCGGAATGGATGCGCACGGTGGAGAGCGGCGGAAAGGTAAATCGCGCGGTGGGGATATCGTTAACGCTGATAAGCGAAATATCCTGTGGGATGTTCAGGCCACGTTCATGAATTGCCCGCAGTACGCCGATAGCAATGGAATCGGAAGCAACAAACAGTGCCTTCGGATAGTCTTCCTGCGTCAGCATCTGTTTTGCCAGTTCATAGCCCGACGAACTGGAAAAACCGCCGCGCCAGATATCCTCTTCGCGTACCACGTGTTTCAGACGACCATATTCCGCAAAGGCGACCTCACGAATATCCGCCTTGCCAGGCAAGTCTTCACCGCCAATAAAACCAATACGATTAACGCCCTGATTGATATAGAAATCGATGATTTCTTTACTGATACGTGCCAGATCGATATCCACCGCATCGTAACCGCTGCCGGGTTCGTGAAAGTCGATAAAACAGATATTGTCGGTCAACGCACAGGCGGCGGCGCGCAGGGCGGACGTGGGTTTGCCGACAATTAAAATACCGGTGACGTTTTTAATGTCTGGTAAGCCGTTGTGTTCATAACAGTTGGTCAGTTCGATCGCCAGCTTTTCGCACTGAGTTTCAATGCCGTGGCGGATCGCCAGATAGTAAGGATCGTTGATCTCCAGCTCCTGTTGGTAGCTGTAGATAGCCAGAATATGGTGTTGGTTGACTGCGCCTGTCTGGAGTTTACGGGCGCTACTGGTCTTGTACTCCAGCTTTTCGGCGATCTCGAGAATGCGATGTTTCGTCTCTTCTTTCACATTCAATGTCGGATCGTCATTCAAGACCCTGGATACTGTCGCCAGGGATACGCCAGCTTCGATTGCGATGTCTTTTAGTGTTGCCATGTTTACCTTTTTTACTTTCCCTGATGTGCGCCCCCATTGTAGAGGAAGTGCTTATCGGGTCACCTGTTTTCAGTAAATAAAGCGCGTTTCTTTGACGCTGTAACGGTAACACAGCGGCTCACGAATGTGATCACGCCTGCATTCTCCATTTTTAGCCTACAGGATTGAGAAAAACTTTTGCTATATTTTAGTAAAATTTTACTTGAAGGGAGGAAACAATGGAAACCGTGGCTTACGCTGATTTTGCACGTCTGGAAATGCGCGTCGGAAAGATTGTGGAAGTGAAACGCCATGAAAACGCCGACAAGCTGTACATCGTACAGGTTGATGTGGGGGAAAAAACGCTGCAAACCGTGACCAGTCTGGTGCCGTACTACAGCGAAGAAGAGCTGATGGGAAAAACAGTGGTGGTCTTATGCAATCTGCAAAAAGCGAAAATGCGCGGTGAAACGTCGGAATGCATGCTGTTGTGTGCGGAAACCGATGACGGCAGTGAAAGCGTGCTGTTAACGCCGGAGCGGATGATGCCTGCGGGCGTACGTATCGTATAAAAAGATCGGATGGCGACGTCGTATCGCCATCCGATTTGATATTACGCTTCTTCGACACTGACTCGCATGGCCGCCAGCGCCTTACGCGCCGCTTTGATCACCAGTTCACACTGTTCAATGGTCAGTGTCAGTGGTGGTTCAATGCGGATCGTTTTAGCGTTGTTGAGCGTTCCGGCCACCAGTACGCGCTGGCGGAACATCTCGCTGGCAAAGTTATAGCCGATTTCGTTATCAACAAACTCAATCGCCATCAACATCCCTTTACCACGCGCTTCCTGTACCAGATCGGGATATTCCCGCGCCAGTTGACGGAAACCGTCCAGCAACATATCGCCTTTTTGTTCAGCCTGAGCCGGTAAGTTCTGCTCCAGCAACACATTGATGGTCGCCAGCGCCGCCGCACAGGCCAGCGGGTTGCCGCCAAAGGTGGTAGTGTGCAGGAACGGATTGTCGAACAGGACTGAGAACACCTCTTCAGTGGCGATGGTTGCGCCAATCGGCATCACGCCGCCGCCGAGCGCTTTTGCCAGACAAAGGATATCCGGCTGTACGTTCTCATGCTCGCAGGCGAACATCTTGCCCGTGCGCCCCATGCCCGTTTGTACTTCATCGAGGATCATCAGTGCGCCGAACTCATCGCACAGCTTACGCACGGCGGTGAGATAGCCTGGCGGCGGCAGAATTACGCCACCTTCGCCCTGAATCGGTTCGAGGATCACCGCAGCAACATCATCACCGGTTTTTTTGCACTCGTTAAGAGCCGTGCGCATGGCTTCGATATTGCCAAACGGTACATGACGAAACCCTGGCAGCAGTGGCATAAACGGTTTGCGGAAGGTCGATTTCGCCGTGGCCGACAGCGCGCCAAGTGATTTACCGTGGAACGCGCCGCTGGTGGCAATAAAAGTAAACTTGCCGCGAGGTGACTGATAAGCCTTCGCCAGCTTCAGCGCCGCTTCAACGGATTCGGTGCCGCTATTACAGAAGAAGCTGTATTTCAGTTTACCGGGCGTTAGCGCCGCAAGGGTTTTCGCCAGCATCGCCCGTAACGGATCAAGCAGCTCCTGGCTGTGAAGCGGTTGTTTCGCAAGTTGATTCTGTACGGCGGAAACCACAACTGGATTACGGTGCCCCACGTTGAAAATTCCAAAACCTCCCAGGCAGTCGATAAACTCCTGTCCCTGGGTGTCGACAAGCGTATTTAAACCTCCCGCTTGCCACTCTACGGCTCCGTAATCCCCGCCGGCGGTAACAGATTTGCGATACTCTAAAAACCCCGGATTGACATGCTCTTTGAAGTATTCAATCACCTCCCGGTTAAGTGCTTTCATCTCCTCATGATCCAACGTTCGCTTTTCAATGAGATTCAGGGCGTGGGCGCTGCACGCTAAAGCTGATGCGCTCGAAGGTAATCTGTTCAAAATATGCTCCGGAGGCTCGCGTATCACATGATACCGATTTAAGTATTGCAGGGATTGCGCCACTCCGGCTGCGATCGCGAAAATCGGGATAAACACAAATGTGGTTATCATTTGCGCAATATTTAATGCTATTTGCTAACATTTGCTGTTATTTTGCACGGTTTTTGTCGGGTATGGATTTGATGATTGCTGCGCAAATGCACGCTTTCAGGGCAATAATTGCCTGATTTTTGGGCAAGATAATTAACGTTTTCGTATAGTAACAGAGTGAAAGTATTTTAAATCAAGGAATTAGATTTGTGCTTTAATCGCAAATTGCGATCTAAATCAAATAAATTGGTTAAAGATAACCACAGCGGGGCCGACATAAACTCTGACAAGAAGTTAACAACCATATAACCTGCACAGGACGCGAACATGTCTTCTCATCCGTATGTCACCCAGCAAAATACCCCGCTGGCGGACGACACCACTCTGATGTCCACTACCGATCTGCAAAGCTATATTACTCATGCTAATGACACTTTTGTGCAGGTGAGCGGCTATACCTTGCAGGAGTTACAGGGGCAACCGCACAACATGGTGCGTCACCCGGATATGCCAAAAGCGGCGTTTGCGGATATGTGGTTCACCCTGAAAAAAGGGGAACCCTGGAGCGGCATCGTGAAAAATCGCCGCAAAAATGGCGACCATTATTGGGTGCGGGCCAATGCGGTACCGATGGTGCGCGAGGGAAAAATCAGTGGCTATATGTCGATTCGTACCCGGGCGACGGATGAAGAGATCGCGGCGGTGGAGCCGCTGTACAAAGCGCTGAATGCCGGACGTACCGGTAAGCGTATTCATAAAGGCCTGGTGGTGCGTAAAGGCTGGCTGGGTAAACTGCCTTCATTACCGCTTCGCTGGCGGGCGCGTGGAGTGATGACCCTGATGTTTATCGTGCTGGCGGCCATGCTCTGGTTTGTTGCTGCCCCGGTGGTGACGTATATCTTCTGTGCATTAGTGGTATTGTTGGCAAGCGCTTGTTTTGAATGGCAAATTGTACGTCCGATAGAAAATGTCGCCAGCCAGGCACTGAAAGTGGCGACCGGAGAACGTAATAGTGTTGAGCATCTGAAGCGCAGCGATGAGCTGGGGCTGACATTACGCGCGGTAGGGCAGCTTGGCCTGATGTGCCGTTGGCTAATTAATGATGTCTCAAGCCAGGTGTCCAGTGTCAGAAACGGCAGTGAGACGCTGGCGAAAGGCACCGATGAACTGAACGAACATACCCAGCAGACAGTTGATAACGTTCAGCAAACGGTGGCGACCATGAACCAAATGGCGGCGTCGGTGAAACAGAACTCTGCCACGGCGTCGGCTGCCGATAAACTTTCTATCACCGCCAGTAATGCGGCAGTGCAGGGCGGGGAGGCGATGACTACGGTGATCAAGACAATGGACGATATTGCCGACAGTACCCAGCGCATTGGCACCATTACTTCGCTGATTAACGATATTGCGTTTCAGACCAATATTCTGGCCCTGAATGCGGCGGTGGAAGCGGCGCGTGCCGGCGAACAGGGCAAAGGTTTTGCAGTGGTGGCGGGGGAAGTGCGTCATTTAGCCAGCCGCAGCGCCAATGCTGCCAACGATATTCGCAAGCTGATTGATGCCAGTGCTGATAAGGTGCAATCTGGTTCGCAGCAGGTACACGCCGCCGGACGGACGATGGAAGATATTGTGGCGCAGGTAAAAAACGTCACCCAGTTGATAGCTCAGATTAGCCATTCAACGCTGGAACAGGCCGATGGGCTTTCCAGCCTGACCCGTGCAGTGGATGAGCTTAACCTGATCACCCAGAAAAACGCCGAGTTAGTGGAAGAGAGTGCGCAGGCGTCGGCGATGGTGAAACACCGCGCCAGCCGACTGGAAGACGCGGTGACGGTGCTGCATTAATCGGTATGCCGGATCCGGCGGTTGGAGCACAATGCCTGATGCGATGCTGGCGCATCTTATCAGGCCTACGGGGTGTGTAGGGTACGCCGCATCCGGCAATCGGTGATTAATCCAGTTGGGTAATATCAAAAGCGGCGCGGTCGATCACCGCAATGATCTTTTTTATTTGTGCATCAGTGATATCGCTCTGGTTGACGCGTAAATCCAGCACCGCTTTAAAATTATCCAGCGCCCGCTTCATTTGCGGGTTCTGGCGCAGCGCAGCGCCAACGCAACGCGCTTTGATGCGTTCTTCAATCATCTCTACCTGTTCACGGTTTTCTTCCAGCCACTGCGCGCCTTGTTCGGTCAGCGCAATCTGCTTCTTACCACCTTCCTCTTCACGGATGGTAATCAGCGACTGCTCCTGCAGAAAATCCAGCGTTGGGTAGATGACGCCCGGGCTTGGGGTGTAATTCCCCTGGGTCAGATTTTCAATCGCTTTAATCAACTCGTAACCGTGGCTGTCATCGCGCGAGAGAATATCCAGAATCACCAGACGCAATTCACCGTGACCAAAGAAACGTTGCCGACGACCGCCGCCGCGACCGTGGCGACCACCGCAGCATTGACCGTGTTCATGCTGGTGACCGTGTCCGCAGTGCTCGTGTTCTGACTTCTCACCTTTGCAGCAGCCCTCATGGCGTGGCTGGCCTTCATGTTTACAACACCCTTCGTGATGATGGCTCATATCAGCCTCCTTTTGCTTAATTAGATATATCTAATTTATATCTGATATAAGCATTACTGCAAGTACAAAAATGATTTTTAAACGCAGGTTTACTCAACATGTAGGCCGGATAAGGCGTTCACGCCGCATCCGGCATTGAGCAATGATGCTTGATAAGAGGTTTCGCGTCTTATCAGACTACAGATATATCAGTGCTACAAATCACTTGCATTTATCATGATTAACAATCATTATCATTTGTGGAATTTATTTAGATATATCTGATTACCATCACGAAGGCGATAACAATGAATAACACCCCCCGCTACCCACAGCGCGTTCGCAATGATCTGCGCTTCCGTGAACTGACTGTGCTACGCGTTGAGCGTATCAGCGCCGGTTTTCAGCGCATTGTCCTTGGCGGCGAGGCGCTGGACGGTTTTACATCGCGCGGCTTTGACGATCACAGCAAACTCTTCTTTCCTCAACCTGACGCTCACTTTGTGCCGCCAATGGTAACGGAAGAGGGCATCGTCTGGCCGGAAGGACCACGCCCACCGTCGCGTGACTATACGCCGCTGTATGACGAACTACGCCATGAACTGGCGATCGATTTCTTTATTCACGACGGTGGGGTCGCCAGCGGCTGGGCGATGCAGGCGAAACCGGGCGATAAACTTACGGTGGCAGGTCCGCGCGGTTCGCTGGTGGTGCCGGAAGATTACGCGTATCAGCTGTATGTCTGCGATGAATCCGGAATGCCCGCACTGCGCCGCCGCCTGGAAACGTTGAGCAAACTTGCCGTTAAACCGCAAGTTAGTGCGCTGGTTAGCGTGCGGGATAACGCCTGTCAGGATTATCTCGCGCACCTTGATGGTTTTAATATCGAATGGCTGGCACATGATGAGCAGGCGGTAGATGCGCGTCTGGCGCAGATGCAAATCCCTGCCGATGATTACTTCATCTGGATAACCGGCGAAGGCAAAGTCGTTAAGAATTTAAGCCGTCGCTTTGAAGCGGAACAGTATGACCCACAGCGGGTACGCGCGGCGGCTTACTGGCACGCAAAGTAACGGATATATAAAAAGAAAAAGGCTGACGATTTCTCGTCAGCCTTTGCTATGTCTGGTGGCCCCTGCTGGACTTGAACCAGCGACCAAGCGATTATGAGTTGGTTGATAACCCTTTACTTACAGATACTTAGCGATACTTTTCAATACCTTAGTATTTTTTAAAACTACTGTATAAATACCTGTATATACCCCTAAATACTTCTTTACGGTATCCTATAGGTATCCTGGAGCAGAACAAGCGATTTTCCAGGATACCAGATCGCTTGGTGGGGTGTATGAGTGAAATTATTCAGATTCTCTAAAGTAAAAATTGCAGAACTGCCAACGCCGGAACATGGACAGGTCGAATACGGTGATACGGAGGTTAACGGGTTGCGTGTCCGTGTAGGTTCGTCAGGTGTGAAAAGTTTCTGCATTTCCCGTAAGCGTAACGGAAAATTTATTCGTGCCACGCTGGGGCGTTTTCCTGATCTGAGCGTGGATAATGCCAGGGCTAAAGCTATGGAACTCCTTGGAGAGGTCGCCACAACGGGGAAAAACCCGAACATAGCGAAGCGCACGAACAACAAGGCCATGATAACGCTGAATGAGGCGCTTGAAGCCTACATAAAAAATCGTGGCCACCGCCTGAAACCCGCCACAGAAAAACAGTACCGCAGCATATTACAGAATTATTCCGGTGACTGGATGGCCCATACCCTCGCCAGTATTACCCGCGAACGTGTGGAACAGCGGCATAAGGCTGTCACAGACGGGGCTGTATGGTTCGGTGCTGATAAAACCACGTTACGGGCTGGGGTTGGTACAGGAAGCAAGGCACAGGCCGATTTATGGGCGCGTGCGCTGCGTGCCGTGTGTCGGTTTGCGCACGATCATTATCGTGATGATGCGGGTAATACTCTTTTACCGGATCCGCCGACGCTGGTACTGAGCACTAAGCGCCAGTGGCACGGAACGGTAAGAAAAACGGAACGTATCCGCCTGCATGATTTTTCGCGCTGGTTTGCTGCTGTAGCAGCTGTACGCGACCAGGGCGAACAGGAAAGGGATGATATAGCGGTTACGGTATGTGATGCCGTGGAAATGGCGCTTTTTACCGGACTGAGAAAATCAGAAATTTTTGGCCTTACGTGGGATCGCGTGAATATGGGCGGTCGTTTTTTCTGGATAGACACCACGAAAAACGGGGATCCGCTCGAATTGCCGATCACTGATACGTTGCGGGAGATGTTCCGCCGCCGGCTGAAAATAAAAAACGCTGATGATGTTCTGGTGTTTCCTGGTGTGAAGGGCGTTATTCAGGAGACACGGCACATCATAGACCGGATAAGCGCGGCTACCGTTTCAGAGTCGAACGATGAAATGCTCTCCCCTGTACCATTCAAATGGCACGATGCGCGCCGGACGTTCGGAACGGTTGCCGAACTGGTGGGCGTGGGCAATTACATCCTCAAGCGCCTGATGAATCACCGTACTATGCGAAGTGCTGACGTAACGCAGGGGTATTTACATTTTGGTGCTGATGAACTGCTGGAGCCAGCGTCACGGATAGAACGGGCAATTCTGGAACATGCCGGGCTGGTGGAGAGTAAAAAATCTATTGATGCGCAATTGATGGCGGTCTTAAACAACCTAAGCGAAGAAGAAAAAAGGAAATTAATTTTTTCCTTATCTACAGATGAGTGTAACCAGTTATGGCAGAAAGAAAAATAACAACCCCTGATTATATCATTCACCTTTTTATACGTGAGTTATTTACTTACGGTGATAAAGCCTCTGTTGTACGTATAATTAAACGATGCTATGACGATAAAAATAACAAAGGGATAGACTGTTTTACAGAGCTTCTTACAAGTGTAGTTGCGTATTTTTCAAAATCAGCGAATGCTACAGAGGTTTTTCTTTATTTTATTGGCTTTACGACAGAAAATAAAAAGTTTAAACATCCAGAATTTTTTATCCATCAATTACAGCAAATGGATACTAGAAAAGAATCTTTTTTTCAGATTGAAAACTTGCCACCAGGCGCAATTAGTGCGTTAAATTCGGCAATCTCACTGTATGCAATAGGAATGAGAAATAATGCTGATAATCTTGTAAAACTTGGAATATACTTGTTAATTTCAGGGCTTTTTGAAGGTTATCATGTGGATTATGTTTGTGATGAAATATCAAAGCAAGCTATTGCTGAACATCAAAGAGAAAAAGCAAGCAAACCAAGAAATCATTATTACAATGAAGTTATGCACGTAATTAAATTAACGTGGGAAAAGTACCCTAAAGCCAGTAAAACAGGTTTATTGAACGAGCTTTCTGTTTACTATCATGGGAAAGTAAGTAAAAACACTCTGGATAAATGGATTAAAGAATCAGGAGCACAACCACCAAGACCTGATAAATATTCTTCGTTTGAACTTGTTCACCCCCAATAGCTGGCTAGTGTATCTTAATAGCTGGCTATTAAGGCTAAATAACTGGTAACCTCCCCACAGCAACTGGCTATTGGGCTAAAAACAAAATACCCATTGATTGATATTTATCACCGTTGTTACTTAGAAGTACACGGTGATAGATATGAATTTAAAGAAATCTGATTTATCAACTGACCGCCTTACACGTGCTGAAGCTGCTGCCTACCTTGGCGTTAACAATCAAACGCTGGCGAACTGGGCCTGTACTGGCAAGGTAAAAATCCCTTTCCATAAGCTGGGGCGCAAAGTGCTGTATATGCGCACTGATCTCGATGCTTATCTTGCATCCACTCGCAGAACGCAGACGGTGTAAGGGGGAGTGATGGCACATAAAACAAAGGCGACCGCAGAGGGCCGCCAGTGGCATAACACTAAACTTGAGCATATCCAGAATACCAGGTTGTTGGCTGGTGGGCAATGCTATCAGTCTGGCTCGATTCGCTGCCATGCCTGCAATGAGCGTATTTTCCTAGAATACTCTTTAAGGTACTTCTCAAGGATAAACGCACATGGTGCGAATCTCTCCGGTTCATGTTCGTTTACCGCATTTTTGCGTTGTTTTTTCTTGGATGAGGATAATTTCTTTAATGATTTGTCAGTCATCGTAGATACCTGTAACCCTGTGCGCCACAGTTCACCGCACCACGGCGCTGGTGATGGTTACTCCAGCTCTTTGGCCTTGCGCCGCTGGCGGCGTTTGATCTCATCAAGGATTTTTCTTGGTAAGAAGCCTGCTGGTTTATTCTCTGGTAGAGAAAGTTTGTTATCGGTCTGCTTTTCAGTCATACATCAGCCTTTAGGTTCAATGCCACGTCGCTTTAGTTCGGCACGAGCTAATTCTTTAAACCAATTGCCGAGGGTTAGGCCATCGGCGGTTGCTGCCTCGTTTACTTGCTGGCGTAGTTCTTTGCTAATTCGTATCTGGAATGTCGGCGACCATCCCTCGCCGCGTGGTGATTTATCCCGCTTTAATGTTGACATGTACGTACGTAACTCCTATTATCATCAATATTACGTACGTACATTAACAGTAAGTGCAACAAAAAACAAAGCCCCGCAAGTGTCGTTACCACTCGCAGGGCTTCTAACCACCAACGATAACGAGAGTATCGAGGTAGCTATGAGAAATCATACCATACACCCGCAAGGGCGGGATTCGCACAACCTGAATAAATTCGCCTGGCGTTTTATCGCCCTGAGCGCCGCAAAACCGCGTGTGATTACCATCGTGGCCACCAGCGAACAGGAAGCACGCCAGCAATCCCCGGCTGGCTGCGTGATGGTATTCGCCGCCCGTATTCGTCAGGGGGTGTGCCATGCCTGATATGTCAAATTACCAGTACCTGATTAATCCGCATTTTAACTGTGAGCATGATATTGCTAAAAAGGTTTATTCCGCTGCGGATGGGGCGACTGACAATATATCAATGGCCGTTGCGTCAATTGGTAGCCTGATGTGGCATGCGTCAGAAAATGAGGACTATGACGAAAAGGCCATGCGCATTGATATGGGTAATATCGGTTTGTTACTGGCAATGCTTGGACATTTTGATATTTCGTTACGGTGCACCATTGAAAATGCCACAGATGCATTAAATGCCATAAAGAAAGCGAATACTGATTCAAATCGGGGATAAATAATCATGAGAACGTATTTATCTGGCTTGACTGCCAGCGGTTATGCACATCCCAAAATTATCCCCGGCGCTATTTATCGGGATAAGAACGGCAACAGAGTAACAGTAAAATCGATAATGTTTGACCGTGTGTATTTTATTCGTGATGGCTATTCATTTCATAGTTCGCTGAACGTGGAGATCTTTATTAGCAGATTCAGGCGGGAAATCCCGCTTTCCAGAAATAACCATGTGTCACGTGTGAATGTGGATAAAAAACTACAGGAACTGAAAAACATGATTGCCGCGTGGAGAGAGCAGAAATGAAAAAAGCGCCAAATTTAAAACACCAGCCACGTGACAAAATGACGGAAGTCATCATTTTTGCGGGTAGTGATGCGTGGGCACATGCGAAGCAGTGGCAGGAACAGGACGGGCGACTGGCTGGCGATAACGTGCCTCCTGTCTGGCTTGGAGAGCAACAACTTGCCGAACTGGACAACCTGCAAATCGTACCGGACGGACGCTATCGCGTGCGTCTCTATCAGGCTGGGTTATTGCGTCCGGGGCTTGTTAATACCATCGGGCAGAAACTGGCAGCGGCAGGTGTCAGGGATGCTGATTATTACCCTGAAGGAATGCACAGCCAGAAACGGGAGAACTGGCGTGAATATCTGGAACGTGAACGGGCAGAGCAGGCGGAAAAGAAAAAGGTAGTTGAACTGCCTGTAAAGAAAAAAGAGCCATGCTATCAGGATGATGAATTAAAGCCCCGCGTTGAAAGTCGCGTCGATGGTGTTTTCTGGGTAACGCCCAAAGTGGATAAGCAGTCAGGCGAAATTATCCGGCCTGAGACGTGGTTATGTTCTCCGCTTGAACTACTGGGAACAGGGACGATCGGTAAAGAGCATTACCGCGTGATGCGCTGGAAAAAATTAGCAAACCATGAAGTCATCACAATGGCGATCCCGTGTGGTGGCATTGGCGACCGTGACGGCTGGCGGTTGCTTAAAGATCACGGGCTGAACGTGACAACAAACGGCAAATACAGGGCTATCCTGGCTGACTGGATGCAGTTAAGCGGAAGCCATGAGGAATGGCAGCTAAGCACAACAACGGGCTGGCATTTTGGCGCGTATATCATGCCGGACGGCTCAATCATTGGTGATTCTGAAAAACCGATCCTGTTTACCGGAAAAAGTGCCACTGTTAATGGCTATTCGGTTGCGGGTACGTCGGAGGGCTGGCGCGACTGCGTGGCGCGGCTGGCTGGTGGCAATCCGTCCATGATGCTGGGTGTTGCCACGTCACTGGCAGCACCTTTGATTGGCCTTGTTGGTGCTGACGGCTTCGGGGTACATCTTTTCGAACAGTCATCGGCAGGGAAAACCACCACGCAGAACATCGCATCAAGTTTATGGGGAGAGCCGGACGCACAACGGCTGACCTGGTACGGCACAGCGTTAGGTATCGCTAACGAGGCAGAGGCGCACAACGACGGGCTGTTACCCCTGGATGAAATAGGCCAGGCCGGAAACGCGCGGGAGGTGTCCACGTCAGCCTATACGTTGTTTAACGGTTCCGGGAAATTACAGGGGGCGAAGGACGGCGGCAACCGGGAGATAAAACACTGGCGCACGGTGGCAATCAGCACCGGAGAAATGGACGTTGAGACATTCCTCAAAACGGAGGGGATAAAAGTCAAAGCGGGGCAGCTTGTCCGCCTGCTTAACGTTCCGATGGAAAAAGCCACGCACTTTCACGAATACAGCACCGGAAAGGCGCACGCAGACGCGTTAAAGGATGCCTGGACAGAAAATCACGGGGCAGCGGGTCGTGAGTGGGTTAAATGGCTGGCAGGCCACCAGCAGGAGGCAAAGGATACGGTAAGGGAATGCCGCGAACGGTGGCGCAACCTGATACCGGAGAGCTACGGCGAGCAGGTCCACCGCGTGGGTGAGCGTTTCGCCATACTGGAGGCCGCGCTTGTGCTTTCCGGTCATGTAACTGGCTGGGCCGCGCAGGAATGCCGGGACGCAATACAGCATAACTTTAATGCCTGGGTGAAGGAGTTCGGCACGGGTAACAGGGAATTTAAACAGATGGTTGAACAGGCTGAGGCGTTTTTGTCGTCGTTCGGGTTCAGTCGATACCTTCCTTACCCAAACAGTGATGAACGTGATTTACCGATTAAAGACCTTGCCGGATACAGAAAGGGGAGTATCAGAAATGAAGATGATGAGTTCCGTTTTTACACGTTTCCTCATGTGTTTGAGGGGGAGATCGCACAGGGATTTAACCCGTCCCACTTTGCCCGCGCGTTGAGTGCTGCCGGAATGCTGGAAGCGGGTAACGATCGCCGTTACAAGAAAAAGGCTCTCGGCAAAATTGGGGGGAAGCAGCATGTTTTTTACGTGCTGATGTTCCAGCCTGAGGCAGAAGATTAACCCCCTGTGTGAGGTGAAAAGTTGCGGGTTATGTGGGTTACTCTGTGTATAAGTGCATTAACTGCATGAATAAAAAGGAAATCAATAACCCGCACGTAACCCGCAAAACGGCAGTTATAACCCACAAAAGTGCGATTATAACCCGCAGATGAATAACAGGAAGTGACAGCAAACAGCCACGCGTAACCCGCAGAAAAAACCCCGTTTGCGGGTTATTTTGAGCATTTTGCGGGTTACGCCACGGCTAAACAGTAAACAGTTAATTTTGTAATGTATTGATATTAATGAATAAAAAATACTTAGCAAGCGAAGATAACCCGCTAACCCGCATAACCCGCACTGTTTTGTATATATATACGAAAAATTGAGATCTGAACTATGAAGGCAAACCGCAAACAACCACACTACCGCGCTATTGACCTTACAGAGCACTGGCTGAGAGTGGCGATAAAAATCATCGACCGCAACGCCGGGGAAGGATATGCGAAAGCACATCCCGAACTGATTAGCGCATTCATGACAACGGCAGCTGCAAACTTTGCCACGATGACAGAACGGGAGATTGCCGAAGCGGAACAGGTAACAACCATCAACGTTAAAACCGGAGAGCAGACAGCATGACAGCACAGATAGCGGCTTACGGACGGCTGGTGGCTGACCCGCAGTTAAAGACCACCAGCAAGGGTACACAAATGGCGATGGCTAGTATGGCGGTCCCCCTTCCGTGCAGCCAGGCAGATGACGGAACGGCGACGATGTGGTTATCCGTCCTGGCGTTTGGCAGACAGGCCGACGCACTGGCAAAACACCACAAAGGCGAACTGGTGAGCGTGGCGGGTAACATGCAGGTAAGCCAGTGGACAGGCCAGAACGGCGAAACGCGGCAGGGCTGGCAGGTTATCGCAGACAGCGTAATCAGTGCGCGAACGGCGCGACCGGGCGGCAAAAAAAGGCCAGCAGGGGCAGGCCACTGACGCACTGAACAGGGCAAAACAACAGTCGGGGAATGATGATCCGTACGGCGATAATATACCGTTTTAAATTCTGCAAACAAAAAGATGCCGGAAAAAAATAGATTTTCCGGCATGCTACATAAATCCCGACCAAAGGAAGTAAATACATTAACACGAATTATCAGCACTGAAGTTGTCACGGCATATTTTATACAACATTGCACTTGGTTGCATGTATTCGCATAGCAGACATCGGTAATAGAATATATTCACAATTATTTGTAATGAATGTAAAGAGGATGAGTATGGTTGATTTATATTCGCCTACACAGCTTGTGCAGGTGGCTAATGCTGAAGATGTGCAAAAAAAATTAAATGCGTTGTTTACCAGTTTGTTTTTCACTCGCTCGGTAATGTTTGAATCGAGAGACATTATTCTTGATACGATCGACGATCCAAATATCCCGATCGCGGCGTTTTGCTCTCCTATGGTGGGCAGTAAAGTTTCACGAGATGAGGGATACGAATCAAAAACAATTCGCCCTGGCTATATGAAACCGAAAAGCAGCATTGATCCAAATAAGTTAGCTGTGCGCCCTGCTGGTGTATCACCTGAACAATACAATGCTTTTGGGGCGCGTAATATTAAAGTTAAACAGGCGATTGTAAATCAGGCTAAAGCTATACGTGCACGTATTGAATGGCTTGCTGTTCAGGCAATCACAACGGGGAAAAATATCATTGAGGGCGATGGTATTGAACGTTATGAACTGGACTGGAATATAAAACCACAAAATATTATCACGCAGTCTGGCGGTGCTGAGTGGTCAGGTAAGGATAAAGAAACTTTTGATCCAAATGATGATATTGAGAGCTACGCAGAATTTAGTGAGGGCGTCACTAATATCATCATTATGGGCGGTAATGTATGGAAGAAATACCGTTCATTCAGAGCGATAAAAGAGGCTCTGGATACCCGTCGTGGTTCTAATTCCGAACTGGAAACGGCCCTTAAAGACCTTGGTGATTCGGTGAGTTTTAAAGGGTATATGGGCGATGTTGCGATTGTTGTTTACAGCGGGCGTTATACCGACGAGGACGGAACTGAAAAATATTTCCTTGATCCTGATTTGATGGTGCTTGGCAATACGGCTCTTCAGGGGATTGTCGCTTATGGCGGTATTCAGGATCCGGAGCTAATTCGGATGGGGCTGACTAAAGCCGAACTTGCACCGAAAAACTATATTGTGCCTGGTGATCCGGCTATTGAATATGTGCAGACACATTCAGCACCACAGCCAATACCGGCCCGCATCAATCGTTTTGTTACCGTTCGCATTGGCTAAGGGGGAGCAATGGCTACTCATTACACTGAACTCATGTCTGGCACTGAAGCACTGGTTACTACGCTGGGGATATTTTCAGCCAATAAAGGGGTAATACCTGCGTTTACGCCACTGATGCAGGAAGATGCAACTGGTGCGCTAGTGGTATGGGATGGAACGAGCGCAGGCAAAGCGGTTTATGTTTCCGCTGTACAAATCGACACAGCGAAAAAAACACAGGCACAGGTTTATAAGACAGGTGTTTTAAATGTTGATGCTCTGAACTGGCCTGAGTCTGTAAAAGAACTGTCGGCAAAGGTTGCCGCGTTTGTTGGCTCAGGTATTTCTGTTCAGCCGCTGGCTCGTGTGTAAAGGGGGATACAATGCAGAATCATTACAATGACCTTAAGCCAATTGCCGAAATGATGTATCCGGATCCAGCAGTAGAGGAATTAAAGGCTATTGCTGACAAAATGCGTTTAAGTGAACGCCTTGTTGATATGAATCAGGTGATGGAACTTACTACCCTTAGCCGTCGCACATTGCTAAACCTTGAGGCTCGCGGAGAGTTCCCCGAACGCGTACAGGTTACGGAAGGGCGTAAGGCCTGGTATTTAAGCGAAGTGATCGACTGGATAAACAATATTCCTCGAGCTTCTGAATATTGCCGCGTACCTGTCCCAAAAAAGCCAGATGCGGCGCTATGCCTCAAGATTGAGCGTGTACGCCGCAATGCACGGGATGGTCGCTATAAGTTGATTGGTTGATGAAATTAGGGCCCGTTCTGGCTGGCGGGTCCTTTCCGGCGATCCGGTAGGCTACGGGGCGGCGACCTCGCGGTTTTTCGCTATTTATGAGCTTTTTCAGGGTGGTGGTGGTGGTTTTGTTGTTTGCTCTATCTCCATGAATAAAAAGGGAAAGATAACACCAACACACCAACCTGAAACCTTGACCAAGTTGGGATATTGATGAAATCGCACCTGATGAACAAAAAAACCATGGCGCAAAGCTGCCGGGTAAGTGCTACAGCATTCGACAAGTGGGGAGTGACTCCCGTTGAACGTAAAGGCCGTGAGGCGTTTTATGATGTTGCCAGCGTGATAGACAATAGGGTTAACAATGCAATTAGCCAGCTTACAAACGACAAAGGCGAGATTGATGATGATGAACTCTTACGAGTCAGGATCAGATTACTGACAGCACAGGCGGAGGCGCAGGAACTTAAAAACGAGCGCGATCGCGGTGACGTGATTGATACAGAGTTTTGCATGTACGCGCTTTCAAAACTGGCGAGTCAGATTTCATCAATCATGGACAGCCTGCCGCTTACTATGCAAAGGAGCTTCCCACAGATGACCCCCGTCATGCTGGATGGCCTGAAAAAAGAAGTTGTCAGAGCCTGTAACGCATGCACAAAACTTGATGAAAACATCCCGCGAATGCTGTCCGATTATCTGATGGAAACTACCGGAAATGTGCCTGATAAGTTTCAGCCGGATAAAGACAAGTAACGTAGTGCACAATGACCGAAGCCAGTTTACTGACTGGCTTTCAGCGTTGCGCTGGTGGGTGAGTTGCAGATCTGCAACTCGACCATGAAATTACGGAAACTACCCGTAGTTTGGGTAGTAAGAGTAACACCCAGATTTTGGGGCTTACTCGCGATACCCAAATAAAGGGTATCGGTGGAAGAAATATCGTTTCTCATATGTGAGTACCGAGGGCGGAATTCCGCCTTCGGTTACTTATTGTGCTCATGCACAGGGAGGGGCGGGTCAAATCCCTGTGACCTGACGTCTTCCGGACTGCCAGCCCCATCGATTTTTTATACCCGCGAAAAATGAAAAACGCTTCACGCTGGTGGGTCTGATGCCGATATGGGGATCCACATAACGGATTATCCGTGATCATCGACCAGCTATCATGTCGGATAGTTAAAGTTTCATGACAGGTATGATGTTGCGTAACTTGTTGTTTTTATACCTGCTTATACTCTGTCACGGTATCCTATAGGTATCCTAGAAAAAACGAAGGGGTCACGCTGTTAACGTAACCCCTTGATAGATATGGTGGCCCCTGTTGGGTTTGAACCAACGACCAAGCGATTATGAGTCGCCTGCTCTAACCACTGAGCTAAGGGGCCATGGTAGCGGATTATAAAGTAACTCCGTGTCGCAATCCAGCCATTACCGCGCGCCTGCTGTTTTTATAAACAATGTATTTTCAATCCGTTATACTTTTCCTGGTGATGTTAGAAAGGAGTAAATATGGTTGAGGATATTTTGGCTCCAGGGTTACGGGTCGTGTTTTGCGGTATCAACCCTGGTCTTTCATCCGCCGGGACTGGTTTTCCCTTTGCTCATCCGGCAAATCGCTTCTGGAAGGTGATATATCAGGCCGGGTTTACCGACCGTCAGTTGAAGCCGCAGGAGGCACAGCATCTGCTGGATTATCGTTGTGGCGTCACCAAACTGGTAGACCGTCCAACGGTGCAAGCCAATGAAGTTTCAAAGCAGGAGCTACACGCAGGCGGGCGTAAGCTGATTGAAAAAATTGAAGATTATCAGCCGCAGGCGTTGGCGATTCTGGGCAAACAAGCATATGAACAGGGATTCAGCCAGCGCGGTGCACAGTGGGGGAAACAAACGCTCACCATTGGTTCGACGCAGATTTGGGTGCTGCCAAATCCCAGCGGTTTAAGTCGCGTTTCACTGGAGAAACTGGTTGAAGCGTATCGCGAGCTGGACCAGGCGCTGGTGGTGCGTGGGCGATAAAAACGCCACCGAAAAGGTGGCGTTTGTGCGGAGGGACTAGTGCCGGGTGCGGCGTAACACCTGATCCGGCCTACCGATTAATCGTCCAGGAAGCTACGCAGCACTTCAGAACGGCTCGGGTGACGCAGTTTGCGCAGCGCCTTCGCTTCGATCTGACGGATACGTTCGCGGGTAACGTCGAACTGTTTACCCACTTCTTCCAGCGTGTGGTCGGTGTTCATATCGATACCGAAACGCATACGCAGAACTTTCGCTTCACGCGCGGTCAGGCCAGCCAGCACGTCGTGCGTTGCCGCACGCAGGCTTTCGGTGGTCGCAGAATCCAGCGGCAGCTCGAGGGTGGTATCCTCGATGAAATCCCCCAGATGCGAATCTTCATCATCACCGATCGGCGTTTCCATGGAGATTGGCTCTTTGGCGATCTTCAGCACTTTGCGGATCTTGTCTTCCGGCATCAGCATGCGTTCAGCCAGTTCTTCCGGCGTTGGTTCACGGCCCATCTCTTGCAGCATCTGGCGAGAAATACGGTTGAGCTTGTTGATAGTCTCAATCATATGCACCGGAATACGGATGGTGCGCGCCTGATCCGCGATAGAGCGGGTGATCGCCTGACGGATCCACCAGGTAGCGTAGGTGGAGAACTTGTAACCACGGCGGTATTCGAATTTATCAACCGCTTTCATCAGGCCGATGTTACCTTCCTGAATCAGGTCAAGGAACTGCAAGCCACGGTTGGTGTATTTCTTGGCGATAGAAATAACCAGACGTAAGTTCGCTTCAACCATCTCTTTCTTCGCACGGCGGGCTTTCGCTTCACCGATGGACATACGACGGTTGATATCTTTAACCTGCTCGATGGTCAGGCCGGTTTCTTCTTCAATCTGCTGCAGTTTCTGCAGGGCGCGATGCACTTCTTCAGAGACATCATGCAGTTTTTCCGACCACGGCTTGTTCATCGCAATTGCCGCGTTGAACCAGGTATCGCTGGTTTCGTTGCCGGTAAACAGGGTAATGAAGTTTTTCTTCGGCATTTTGCACTGTTCAACGCAGAGCTTCATGATCAGACGTTCTTGCGTACGAACGCGGTCCATCATGACGCGCATGCTGTTGACCAGGTAGTCAAACTGCTTCGGCACCAGGCGGAACTGTTTGAATACTTCAGACAGTTTCAGGATCTCTTCCTGAGCGGCAGCGTGACTGCGGCCTTTCGCTTTGATGGTGTCACGCGTTACAATGTACTGAGCGCGCAGTTCCGCAAATTTTTCGCGAGCCAGTTCCGGGTCGATGCTGTTGTCATCATCGGCGGTATCGTCGTCACCATCTTCTTCGTCTTCATCTTCGTCATCGTCCAGATCTTCCTGGGAAAGCTCAGAACCGACGTGAGTGGCGGTAGGTGCCAGATCTTCTTCTGCGTTCGGGTCAACAAAGCCGGTGATCAGATCGGACAGACGCGCTTCTTCTGCTTCAACACGATCGTACTGTTCCAGCAGATAGGTGATCGCTTCCGGATATTCAGCAACGGAGCATTGAACCTGGTTGATCCCGTCTTCAATACGCTTAGCGATGTCAATTTCGCCTTCGCGGGTCAACAGTTCAACGGTGCCCATTTCACGCATGTACATGCGTACCGGGTCAGTCGTGCGCCCGATTTCAGATTCCACGCTGGAAAGCACCTGCGCGGCGGCTTCGGCAGCATCTTCGTCCGCGGTGTTTTCAGCCAGCATCAGATCATCGGCATCCGGTGCTTCTTCCATCACCTGAATGCCCATGTCGTTGATCATTTGGATGATGTCTTCGATCTGATCTGAATCGACGATATCTTCCGGCAGATGGTCATTGACCTCGGCATAGGTCAGATAGCCTTGCTCCTTACCACGGGTGACAAGAAGTTTCAGCTGTGACTGCGGGTTTTGCTCCATAAGACGGTATCCACACTTATTTCATGAGGTTGGTGTTGGGCGATTGACCCGATGTCCTTCAGCTGTTAACGCTGAAATCCAACGGTTGTTTACCGCCAACGATAATTACGAGGGCGTACTTATATATTTGCCGCTGCCTCTCAGTGCGGCTGTCGGGGGCTTCCCGATCGCTCTTCGGCACTTAAGCCGTTAAATCACTTTTTCGCCAGCTCCTGGTTTAATGTCCAGAGCTCCAGGCGTTCTTCGTTGCTTAAACCATGCGTGCGCTCACGAGCGATTAACTCTTCCTGGCGCAGTTCAAGCAGCGAATCAAACATATGGTTGAGTGAGTCGGTGAAGGTTTGCTCAGCAATATTCTTATCTGCTATATCGTCCCACATCGACAGTTTTTCAAGGGTGGCAGCATTATTTGTACCACGATAGTGCTCTAAAAGTTGTCCGGTGGTCAGACCTGGCTGGGAGAGACAAGTGTTGACCAGTTCTCTGAATAAGCCAAGCCCAGGGAGCTTATTTTCATCCAGATTCTCAAGCGGCGGGACCAACGTCGCTAATTCTGGATTTTGCACCAGCAACCCTATAAGTATACGCATGGTCGTGCGTTTTAGCTGCGGAACAGGGCGAGAAACGCCGCTCTCTGCCGCTTTTGGCATTAATCGTTCAAGCTGGCTGTCATCAAGTATGCCTAATTTGTTGCCTAATTCCTGACGTAGATATATTCGCAGCGTTTCGCCCGGCACTTGCGATATCAGTGGCAGTGCCAGCGTACTCAAACGTGCGCGCCCGTCAGGGGTACTCAGATCAACTTGCGGCATCAGACTGTTAAACAGAAATGCGGAGAGTGGCATCGCCTGCTCCATCCGCGCTTCAAACGCTTCTTTACCTTCTTTTCGTACCAGCGTGTCAGGGTCTTCGCCATCAGGCAAAAACATAAAGCGTAGCTGACGACCGTCTGTCATGTAAGGCAGCGCCGTTTCCAGCGCTCGCCAGGCGGCATCGCGGCCTGCACGGTCGCCGTCATAACAGCAAATGACATTGTTGGTCGCGCGGAACAACAGTTGTATGTGATCGGCGGTGGTTGACGTACCTAACGACGCAACGGCGTAATTAATGCCGTATTGCGCCAGCGCCACCACGTCCATATAGCCTTCGACCACAAGCAGACGATTGGGTTCAGCGTTATCCTGCTGCGCTTCATAAAGACCGTAAAGCTGGCGGCCTTTATGGAAAATGTCCGTTTCCGGCGAGTTCAGGTATTTGGGAGTATCGTTGCCCAGCACGCGCCCGCCAAAACCAATCACCCGACCGCGTTTATCGCGAATGGGGAACATCACCCGCTCGCGGAAACGATCGTAACTGCGCCCCTGATCGTTAGTGACCAACATGCCCGCATCAATCAATGACTGGCGATTTTCTGGATTGCCGCCAAACCGCTTCAGGACGTTGTCCCAGCCGGGGGGCGCAAAACCAATCGCAAAGCGAGCGATAACCTCGTGGCTTAATCCGCGTTTTTCCAGATACTGGCGCGCAGACATGGCAACAGGTTGTTGTAAAGATTGTTGGTAAAACGTATTCAGACCGTCCATCAACTGATAAAGCGTTTGCCGCTGATGGCGCTCGATCTGGCTGGGGCCGCTGCCTGCTTCAAATGGCACTTCAAGATTGTGCATTGCTGCCAGCTCTTCGACCGTTTCGACGAACTCGAGCTTGTCGTAGTTCATCAGGAAGTCGATCGCGTTGCCGTGCGCGCCACATCCAAAGCAGTGGTAAAACTGTTTCTCACCGTTAACGGTGAATGACGGGGTTTTCTCGTTGTGGAATGGACAACACGCGTGGAAATTCTTGCCCTGCTTTTTCAGCTTCACACGGGCATCGATCAGATCGACGATGTCAGTGCGTGCCAGCAGATCATTAATGAATACGCGTGGGATTCGTCCAGCCATAGGCCCCGATTTTTAGCAATTCATAAACGAAAATAAGCCGCGCATTCCTTTCGGAAGCACGGCCTTACAACTACAACTCGGTCTGATCGGAGAGCAACGCTCTCGGGGAATTAGTACAGACGAGTGCGGCGTGCGTTTTCGCGAGCCAGTTTCTTCGCGTGACGTTTCACTGCAGAAGCTTTAGCGCGCTTACGTTCGGTAGTCGGTTTTTCATAGAACTCACGACGACGAACTTCCGCCAGAACACCTGCTTTTTCGCAGGAACGCTTGAAGCGACGCAGAGCTACGTCGAACGGCTCGTTTTCACGTACTTTAATTACCGGCATGTGCCTCTCACCTTTGATTAATTCGGTTTGCCGCTGGCATCAACGCCAGCTTATTTCAAAATGGTGCGGAATTTTACTGCAATTGCTGCTGCTTTGTAAAGCACCGCGGCCTTTTTTGAAAGGGACTTTTATAAGGGTGAGGAGTATACACGAGGCTTTCTCCAGGGGCGAACAAAGTTTTACATCAACCCGCATTGGTCCTACACTGCGCGGTAATAAAGCGAGGTAAAACAAGTCATGCGTGTACTGGGTATTGAAACTTCCTGCGATGAAACCGGCATCGCCATTTACGACGATGAAAAAGGTTTGTTAGCCAACCAATTGTATAGTCAGGTGAAATTGCACGCTGACTACGGCGGCGTCGTGCCTGAACTGGCCTCCCGCGATCACGTGCGTAAAACCGTACCGTTGATCCAGGAGGCGCTAAAGGAGTCTGGTTTAACGGCAAAAGACATTGATGCTGTGGCCTATACCGCAGGCCCAGGATTAGTCGGCGCACTGCTGGTTGGCGCGACCGTGGGGCGTTCTCTGGCGTTTGCCTGGGACGTTCCGGCAATCCCGGTACATCATATGGAAGGACATCTGTTAGCGCCGATGCTGGAAGATAACCCACCGGAATTTCCGTTTGTCGCGCTGCTGGTTTCCGGCGGTCATACGCAGTTAATCAGCGTGACTGGCATTGGTCAGTACGAGCTGCTCGGCGAGTCTATCGATGATGCTGCTGGTGAAGCGTTTGATAAAACCGCGAAGCTGCTGGGGCTGGATTATCCTGGCGGACCGTTACTGTCTAAAATGGCGGCTCAGGGTACTGCCGGGCGCTTTGTTTTCCCGCGTCCGATGACTGACCGTCCGGGGCTGGATTTCAGCTTTTCTGGTCTGAAAACCTTCGCGGCAAATACCATACGTGACAACGGCACTGACGATCAGACGCGTGCCGATATCGCCCGCGCCTTTGAAGATGCAGTGGTCGATACGTTGATGATTAAGTGTAAGCGAGCACTGGATCAGACGGGCTTTAAGCGATTGGTCATGGCAGGCGGCGTGAGTGCTAACCGCACGTTGCGGGCGAAACTGGCGGAAATGATGAAAAAACGCCGTGGCGAAGTGTTCTACGCGCGTCCGGAATTTTGTACGGATAACGGTGCGATGATCGCCTATGCCGGAATGGTGCGGTTTAAAGCAGGCGCGACGGCGGATCTCGGCGTGAGTGTGCGTCCGCGCTGGCCACTGGCAGAGTTACCGGCCGCGTAAAACTATTGGGTGCCGGAGAGCAATTTCCGGCACCGTCCTCACTTAAAGCAACACCACGGGCATCCACAGTAAGCCGGTAATCACCAGCAATACGAGGAATATCAGCCCAAAAATCGCCCCCAGTCGCCAGTAATCCGCCGTTGGCAGATAACCACTGCCGTAGTAAATCGGACTGGGTCCGGTGGCGTATGGTGTAAGAATGCTCCCCAGACCAATTGCCGCACCAACCATCAGGCAGAACACCGGCAGCGGGATTTCCGGCATCGCCAGCGCGGCGGCAATCATCATCGGTGCGAGAGCGGAGGTATACGCTGTGGCGCTGGCAAAAAAGTAGCGCAGCAGATAAAAGACCACAATCAACGCCACCATCACTATCGTTGGCGAATAACCGCTTAAGCTGCCTGCTAACAGTTTGCCAAACCAGCTAATAAAACCGGTGTTGTTGAGTCCGGTAGCGAGGGTGATAAGCGAGGCCAGCCAGAAGAAAACGTTCCACGCCGCTTTATTACTGACAATGTCGTCCCAACTGATAATGCGCAGAAGCAGCATCAGCGCCACCACGCTGTAACCGACCATCGCGGCATCGATATAATCACCGCCAAAAATCCACAACACCAGTGCGCCTACCATCAGCCCCAGCATCCGTTTTTCACGCGAACAGAGCGGGCCCATTGCCTGCAGTTCCGTCTCTGCCCAGCGCGGCACCTGATCGCCAGACTTCAGTACCGGCGGGTACAGCACGTAAGCCAGCCAGGGAACCAGCAGAACCAGTAAAATGCTGAGCGGCAACATCCCGAGGAACCAGTCGCCCCAGCTCAGCGTGGCGTGAGATGCGCTTTTCATCAGTCCAATTAACAGCAAATTTGGAGCCATCGCCGTCAGGAAAATGGCGCTGGTCACGCAGTCGGCAACAATCCCCATCCACATGATGTACGAGCCAATGCTGCGCGAACTGCTGTCGTTTGGTCGTGATTGATAGAGCGGTGGCAGGTTACGGATGATGGGATAGATAATCCCCGCACCACGCGCCGAGTTGGACGGTGTTACAGGCGCGAGTATCAGCTCGGAGAACATCACTGCATAGCCGAGAAACAGCGTGCGATGCCCCATTTTTTTCACCAGAATCAGCGCGATGCGACGTCCAAGCCCGGTTTTTTCATAGCCCGTACCAAACATAAAGGCGGCGAAAATAAGCCAGATAACTGAATTAGAAAAACCAGAAACCGCCCAGGAGAGGGATTTGGCGGTGAACTTAAAACCTGGCTGGGCGAGCTGCTCCGGGCTAAACAGCAGCCACGGCGAAAGAATGGCGATGATGGATATACCCACCATCGCCACCACGGCACCCGGCACGGGTTCGAGGATCAGTCCAACGATCACGCCAGTAAAAACGGCAAAGTAGAGCCAGGTATGACTCTCCAGCCCTGCGGGAAGCGGAAGTAGAGCAATAATGGCGATGACCGCCAGCGGCGCAAGGTATCGCCACCATTCAGTGGAAGGTTTCATCGTGTTATGCCTGCGAAAAAGGAGAGGGGCGAGCCTCTCCGTGAGGGTTATTTGATGTAGTGGACGTGCTCGCAAATCTCTTCCACGATGGGATCGCGGCGTTCGGCGAACAGCTTTTTGTTTTCGGCTATCAGGTTGTTGCCGTGGGTATCTATAGAGACAATCAGCGGGCCAAACTCTTTGACCCGGCAGACCCACAGCGACTCTGGCATCCCGAGTTCTGTCCAGTGTACCTCTTCAATCTCTTCCACTTGAGTTGCCGCCAGTACCGCACAGCCAGCCGGGAAAATCACATGCAGCGCCTTGAATTTCTGGCAGCCTTCTTCGGTCAGCGGCCCCATTCCGCCTTTGCCGACCACCAGTTTCACGCCGGTCTGCTCGATAAATTCACGTTCAAAACTTTCCATACGCATACTGGTTGTCGGGCCGACGGACACCATCTCCCATTTGTCGCCGTTTTTGCGCACGATGGGGCCAGCGTGGAAAATCGCTTTGCCGTTGAGATCGTAAGGGATCGGACGTTTCAGTTCGATCAATCGGCGGTGACAAACGTCACGGCAGGTCACCAGCGTACCGGTCAGGTAGATCACATCGCCGACGCGAATATCTTGCAGATCTTCAGCTTTGATCGGGGTTGTCAGGATCTTTTTCATAACGTGCTCCGGGTATGAGACAGATTTTCAAAGGTGAGATCGGCATGAACTCGCAGTGTGCCGCGACGATGCGCCCAGCAGCCGGTAGAAACAGCAACGCCGATGGTTGACGGATGGCGAGCGGCAGATTCGATATGCACGCCCATCACTGAACTGTTGCCAGTCAGCCCTTGTGGACCAATCCCCAAACGGTTGAGTCCTTCTTCCAGGCGTAGCTCCAGCTCTGCCGCTTTCGGATTGGGGTGGCGGCTGCCAATCGGGCGCAAAATGGCTTTTCGCGAGAGCACTGCGGCGGTTTCCACCGAGGTAGCGATGCCAACGCCCACCAGTACCGGCGGACAGGCGTTTACGGCGAGGGTGGAGATATTTTCGAAGACGAATTTCACTACGCCTTCGTAGCCTTCTGACGGCATTAACACTTTCGATCGGCCAGGTAGCGTGCAGCCGCCGCCTGCCATGTAAACTTCGATTTCCGCATCGTCACCGTCGGGGACGATATCCCAGGTGACCCACGGTACGCCGCTGCCGGTATTTTTGCCGGTGTTTACTTCGTCAAAAATTTCTACCGCATTGTGACGCAGTGGCGCTTTGACGGTTGCCTCTTCCACGGCTTGTTTGAGTATGCTTTGCAGCTCGCCAAGCAGTGGGAAACGGGAACCGACCTTAACAAAAAACATGATTTCGCCGGTGTCCTGACAGGCAGGACGATTCAGGTCGATCGCTTTTTGCATGTTATCGAACATCGTGTGGTAGATGATTTTTCCCATCGACGATGTTTCGGCATCCTTTAGCTGTTTTAGTTTATCCACCACGTCATCAGGCATTCGGGTAGAAATCATGGCGGTAAAGTTAGCGACAATCTCCGTCAACTTATTCACTGCCTGTTGCTTATTACTTTCGCTCATCATGGCAACTCCAGTTTATGTATTTGTCTGGAAAAATTCACCGCCACAAACTACCACTAAAAATGTGGTTTTATATTTTTTGCCACCGTGAATATGTAATTAACAGTTCGTGAATCAACGCGAAAATAAGAACGAATATTGCGCCAGAGCAGGGAATGGTAATGTTTTGCGAAATACACTGCGTTTATCAAAACTGCGGATATTTAACAATGCTAAATAGCTGGCCTTTAGCCAAAGACTTGCAGGTACTGGTGGAAATCGTCCATAGCGGGAGTTTTAGTGCTGCAGCGGCGACGCTTGGGCAAACGCCTGCATTTGTCACCAAGCGGATCCAAATCCTTGAAAATACGCTGGCAACAACGCTGCTGAACCGCTCCGCTCGCGGCGTGGCGCTGACTGAAAGTGGCCAACGTTGTTACGAACATGCGCTGGAAATCCTCACCCAATATCAGCGACTGGTCGATGACGTCACGCAAATCAAAACGCGCCCGGAGGGGATGATCCGCATTGGTTGCAGTTTTGGTTTTGGGCGCAGCCATATTGCGCCAGCTATTACCGAACTGATGCGCAATTATCCTGAGTTACAGGTGCATTTTGAATTGTTCGATCGACAAATTGATTTAGTGCAGGATAATATTGATCTGGATATTCGTATTAATGACGCAATTCCTGATTATTATATTGCGCATCTTTTGACAAAAAATAAAAGAATATTATGCGCAGCACCTGAGTATCTGAAAAAATATCCGCAGCCACAATCCTTACAGGAATTAAGTCGTCATGACTGCCTGGTGACCAAAGAGCGCGATATGACCCACGGAATATGGGAGTTGGGGAACGGTCAGGAGAAAAAATCGGTGAAGGTAAGCGGACATCTTTCCTCCAATAGCGGCGAGATTGTGCTGCAATGGGCGCTGGAGGGCAAAGGGATTATGCTGCGTTCCGAGTGGGATGTGTTGCCGTTTCTGGAGAGTGGCAAACTGGTGCGAGTATTGCCGGAGTATGCACAAAGCGCCAATATCTGGGCTGTTTACCGGGAGCCGCTCTATCGCAGCATGAAATTACGTGTCTGTGTGGAATTTCTGGCGGCATGGTGCCAGCAACGGCTGGGCAAGCCCGACGAAGGCTATCAGGTCATGTAGATCCACCAGAAATCACTCGGGATCCTTTTCGCGCTTTCTTTTGAATTTCGTCCAGATTTTTGTCTCCTGACGACGCCACAGACGCTGGATGTTGTCATGATGACGCAGCAGGATCAGGCAAGAGAGCATCGAAACCGGGAAGGTGAATTGTGGCTTAAACCACCAGACATAAAACGGAGCAATCAGTGCACTGACAATCGCTCCCAGCGACGAGTAACCACTCAATAGCACGGTCAGTAACCAGGTTCCCGCCATTACTCCAGTGAGATCCCAGCCAATTGGTGCGATGGCACCAAAAGCGGTAGCAACGCCTTTTCCTCCTTTAAAACCGAAGAAAACGGGCCAGATGTGTCCAAGACAGGCGGCGATGGCAATTAAGCCTAGCCAGAAGGGGCTGACACCTAATTCATACGCGCCCCAGACGGGCAACATTCCTTTCAGAACGTCGAAAATCAGTACTGCTACGGCTGCTCCCTTGCCACCGATACGTAACACATTGGTTGCGCCGGGATTGCCGGAGCCGCTGGTTCGCGGATCGGGTAACCCACACAAGCGGCAAACCAGAATGGCACTGGAAATGGAGCCGCAGAGGTACGCGATGAGGATCATTCCAGGCGCGATTGCACTCATAAGCTGTTCCGTTTTGAAAATTCGTGTTCAACGATGAATCTGTGGATAATACGCACATTTCGCCGGAAGTGGTATCCGGTTAGCCAAAAAGCAGGCAGGACGTGATGGATATTGTATTTATAGAGCAACTTTCAGTAATCACCACTATTGGTGTTTACGACTGGGAACAGACCATCGAACAGAAGTTAGTGTTCGATATCGAAATGGCGTGGGATAACCGTAAAGCGGCGAAAAGTGATGATGTGGCGGATTGCCTCAGTTACGCTGACATTGCAGAAACGGTGGTCAGCCACGTCGAGGGGGCGCGTTTTGCGCTGGTGGAACGCGTGGCTGAAGAGGTGGCGGAGCTGCTGTTCGCACGCTTCAACTCGCCGTGGGTGCGTATCAAACTCAGCAAGCCAGGCGCAGTGGCGCGGGCGGCGAATGTTGGCGTAATCATTGAGCGTGGCAATAATCTGAAAGAAAATAATTAATTTTACAGCTGTTAAACCAAACGATTATAACCTGGTCATACTGCAGTAGTTCGGACAAGCGTTACATTTTTATAATTTAGGGGTTTATTGATGAGCGATATGCACTCGCTGCTGATAGCGGCAATATTGGGTGTGGTCGAAGGATTGACAGAATTTCTGCCGGTATCCAGCACGGGCCATATGATTATTGTCGGTCACTTGTTGGGGTTTGAGGGCGACACGGCGAAAACCTTTGAAGTCGTGATCCAGTTAGGATCAATTCTGGCGGTAGTAGTGATGTTCTGGCGGCGTCTGTTTGGCCTGATTGGCATCCACTTTGGCCGCCCGTTGCAGCACGAAGGAGAAAACAAAGGTCGTTTAACGCTGATCCACATTTTGCTGGGGATGATTCCGGCGGTGGTACTGGGGCTGTTGTTCCACGACACGATTAAATCATTGTTTAACCCGATAAATGTCATGTATGCACTGGTCGTTGGCGGTCTGTTGCTGATTGCTGCCGAATGCCTGAAGCCGAAAGAGCCGCGTGCGCCGGGTCTTGATGATATGACCTATCGTCAGGCGTTTATGATTGGCTGTTTCCAGTGTCTGGCGCTGTGGCCGGGTTTCTCCCGTTCCGGGGCGACCATTTCTGGTGGGATGCTGATGGGGGTGAGCCGTTACGCTGCTTCCGAGTTCTCGTTCCTGCTGGCGGTGCCGATGATGATGGGCGCAACGGCGCTCGATCTCTACAAAAGCTGGGGCTTCCTGACTACCGGCGATATCCCGATGTTTGCCGTTGGGTTTATCACCGCTTTTGTGGTGGCGCTGATAGCGATTAAAACCTTCCTGCAATTGATTAAGCGCATTTCGTTTATCCCGTTCGCCATTTATCGCTTTATTGTGGCGGCTGCGGTGTACGTCGTGTTCTTTTGATTGAGAGATAGTGTCGGATATGACGCTTGTGCGTCTTATCCGACCTAAGGGATTTCTGCAATATACTGAATTTAAAAAGTTAATCAGGCTTTGGGCAACGTTGTTCCTTCCAGCTGGCTACCGCCGCAATCCGCCGTCGGGTCAGCTCCTCACGAATCTCCACACCTTTAAATCCTGCTTCAACGACAGCTTTTGTCGGCACTGACTGCGCCACTTCCCAGGCTTCGCGCAACCAGCGGCCTTGCGGGTAGTCCGCTGATTCAAAACCGGTTCTGCCGCGCACGTCAGCCTCGCTGGTCAGCGCCAGTTGCTCGACACGCTGCGGTTTACGCCAGGCGTCAATGGAATCAAACAATTTAACAATGGTTTTCGGGTTCAGCATTGGAAAGGTGTGGATGAGATCGTGAAACTCAGCCACCAGTCTGGCTAAATCGCGAATTTCATTTGGCACGCGCAGACGCTGGCATAGTTGTTCCACTAACTTCACACCCGCCGGGCCATGACCATGATGACGTGGCCAAAGTTCTGGCGGCGTCAGTCCTTTACCGAGATCGTGGCATAACGTTGCGAAACGGACATCGACCTGCGGACTCAGCATCGCCGCCATTGAGAGCGTCATTAAGGTATGAATACCCGTGTCGATTTCCGGGTGCCACCTGGCAGGGGCCGGAACGCCAAACAGGGCGTCAATTTCCGGGAATAAAACGCGCAGTGCGCCGCAATCGCGCAGTACCTGGAAGAACACCTGGGGATTGCGGGTGGTGAGGGCGTTTTCCGTCTCTTTCCATACCCGTTCAGGTGTCAGGTGTTCCAGTTCACCCGCATGGGTCATCTCGCGCATCAGCGCCAGAGTTTCATCGGCAATACGGAAACTGAGGTGGGCATAACGCGCAGCAAAACGCGCTACGCGCAACACGCGTAGCGGATCTTCGCCAAAAGCGGGGGAAACATGGCGTAACAGACGATTTTGCAGATCGCCCAGACCGTTGTACGGATCGATAATCTCGCCGTTATTGTCCTGGGCCAGCGCATTAATGGTCAGATCGCGACGCTTAAGATCATCTTCCAGCGTGACATCCGGTGCGGCATAGCAGGTAAAACCGGTGTAACCGGAACCGGATTTCCGTTCGGTACGTGCCAGCGCATACTCTTCATGCGTTTGCGGATGCAGAAACACAGGAAAATCGCGGCCTACCTGCTGGTAGCCCGCGTCGAGCATCTCCTGTGGCGTACTGCCGACCACCACCCAATCTCTGTCTTTGACCGGTAGCCCTAACAATGCATCCCGAACAGCACCACCGACCAGATAAATCTTCACGCCATCATCCCTTCGTCAAATACACAATTCCTAATAATAAGACAGTGCAACGAAGAAGGCGATTTAGTTCATCCAGCGATCTTTGCGTTTGCGGCTTGGGATCAGGTGCGGCAGTACCAGACCAAGCAGCAAGCCAAGCCCCAGCACGCCACCGCCATACATAAACCACTGCATGATGATGGTGCGCTGTTTGTCATCCAACTGTACGCTGGCGGCATCGACCTTTTTCTGCGCGACAATCAGCTCGTTTTTCAGTTTCTGATTTTCTTCTTTTAACCCGTTGATCACGCTGTCACTCTGCGCCACTTTTTGCTGCATTTCTGCGGTGCGCTGATTCCAGGTGTTATCGATATTGGTGAGTTTATCGGTCAGCGTTTTGACCTGATTTTCCAGATCTGGCACACGGGAACGCAGGCTTGGCTCCGTGCTAAGTTGTTTCAACGGGATCCAGGCAGTACGGCCAGAGCTGTCTTTCACCTGGGCATAATTGGTGTTGGCGTCAGTTTGTAATAAGGTCACTTCCTCGCCGGCGTTAACCGTGCCCACGAGGCGATAATGATCTCCCGGACCGCTACGGACCCAGGTATTCAGTTCGTCGGAAACATAGCGCGTTTCTTCAGCGTGTGAGACGGCAGTCGCGCTAAGTGCGAGTAAAGTTAATCCGATCAGGCGTAATTTTGGCATCAGGCTGTCGTTATTGTCATGGAAAGTGGAACGATAGTAGTGGCATCAGTGTCGCTACGCAAAGCATTCGACATCAATCGGAATCCTCTGTGTCAGGTCTTGCCACTGCTTCAAACTTTTACGCCCGTCAAATTGCCCGTTGCATGGCAATTTGGCGCAAAATACTATCTACTGACAAAAAAGATCGCATTAAGTTCGCCGTTCATCGTCACTTATGTGACACAACCAGTAAGTAAAGGCCATGGCTCAGGAAATCGAATTAAAGTTTATTGTTAATCACAGTGCCGTTGAGGCGCTGCGTGACCATCTCAATACGCTGGGCGGCGAGCACCATGACCCCGTGCAGTTGCTGAATATTTACTACGAAACGCCGGATAATTGGCTGCGTGGGCACGACATGGGCTTGCGTATTCGTGGCGAAAACGGTCGCTATGAGATGACCATGAAAGTTGCAGGAAGAGTGACAGGCGGCTTACACCAGCGCCCGGAATATAACGTGGCGTTGAGCGAACCGACGCTCGACCTGGCGCAGTTACCGACGGTAGTCTGGCCGAACGGCGAATTGCCTGCCGATCTCGCTTCCCGCGTGCAGCCGCTGTTTAGCACCGATTTTTATCGCGAAAAATGGCTAGTAGAGGTCGATGGCAGCCGAATTGAAATCGCTCTCGATCAGGGTGAGGTGAAAGCGGGTGAATTTGCTGAACCTATCTGTGAGCTGGAACTGGAACTGCTTAGCGGCGACATGCGTGCGGTGCTGAAACTGGCGAACCAACTGGTATCGCAAACCGGATTACGCCAGGGCAGCCTGAGCAAAGCAGCGCGTGGCTATCATCTGGCGCAGGGCAATCCGGCGCGTGAAATCAAACCGACCACCATTTTGCATGTTGCGGCAAAAGCTGATGTGGAACAGGGGCTGGAAGCGGCGCTCGAGCTGGCGTTAGCGCAATGGCAGTATCATGAAGAACTGTGGGTACGCGGCAACGATGCGGCGAAAGAGCAGGTGCTGGCAGCCATTGGCCTGGTCCGTCATACACTGATGCTGTTCGGCGGTATCGTGCCGCGTAAAGCGAGCACTCACTTACGTGATCTGCTGACTCAATGCGAGGCGACCATTGCTTCTGCGGTTTCTGCCGTAACGGCGGTCTACTCTACCGAAACGGCAATGGCGAAGCTGGCGTTGACCGAATGGCTGGTAAGCAAAGCCTGGCAGCCGTTTTTAGATGCCAAAGCGCAGAGCAAAATCAGCGATTCCTTCAAACGCTTTGCCGATATCCATCTTTCCCGCCATGCCGCTGAACTGAAAAGCGTTTTCTGCCAGCCGTTAGGCGATCGCTACCGTGACCAATTGCCACGCCTGACGCGTGATATTGACTCAATACTGTTGCTGGCGGGTTACTACGATCCTGTCGTCGCGCAAGCCTGGCTGGAGAACTGGCAGGGGCTGCGTCACGCTATTGCGACCGGGCAACGCATTGAAATTGAACATTTCCGTAATGAGGCAAACAATCAGGAACCGTTCTGGTTGCACAGCGGAAAACGTTAATCAGGCAAGGATAAAATCGCTTATGAAGCCGCTCTCTTCACCGTTACAGCAGTACTGGCAGACCGTTGTTGAGCGGCTGCCAGAGCCTTTAGCCGAGGAATCACTTAGCGCACAGGCGAAGTCAGTACTTACTTTCAGTGATTTTGTGCAGGACAGCGTGATTGCGCATCCAGAGTGGCTGACGGAACTGGAAAGCCAACCGCCGCAGGCCGACGAATGGCAGCATTACGCTGCATGGTTGCAGGAGGCGCTCAGTAATGTGAGTGACGAAGCCGGGTTAATGCGCGAGCTGCGGCTATTCCGGCGGCGCATTATGGTGCGCATCGCCTGGGCGCAAACGCTGGCACTGGTTACTGAAGAGAGCATATTGCAGCAGCTCAGCCATCTGGCGGAGACGCTGATTGTTGCGGCGCGTGACTGGCTGTATGACGCCTGCTGCCGCGAATGGGGAACGCCGTGCAATGCGCAGGGCGAAGCGCAACCGCTGCTGATTTTAGGCATGGGTAAGCTGGGCGGCGGGGAATTGAATTTCTCCTCAGATATCGATCTGATTTTTGCCTGGCCGGAACATGGTTGTACCCAGGGCGGACGCCGGGAACTGGATAACGCGCAGTTTTTTACCCGCATGGGGCAGCGGCTGATTAAAGTACTGGATCAACCAACGCAGGATGGCTTCGTCTATCGCGTGGATATGCGGCTGCGTCCGTTTGGGGAAAGTGGCCCGCTGGTGCTGAGCTTTGCGGCGCTGGAAGATTATTACCAGGAGCAGGGGCGCGACTGGGAGCGTTACGCGATGGTCAAGGCGCGGATTATGGGGGATAGCGACGGCGTCTATGCTAACGAGTTGCGTGCGTTGCTGCGCCCGTTTGTTTTCCGTCGTTACATCGATTTCAGCGTGATTCAGTCGCTGCGCAACATGAAAGGAATGATTGCCCGTGAAGTGCGTCGACGCGGTTTGACCGACAACATCAAACTTGGCGCAGGCGGCATTCGCGAAATTGAATTTATCGTCCAGGTGTTCCAGCTCATTCGCGGCGGGCGCGAACCGTCGCTGCAATCGCGCTCTTTACTGCCAACGCTCAGCGCCATTGCCGCGCTGCATCTGCTTTCTGAAAACGATGCTGAACAATTGCGAGTGGCGTATCTGTTCCTGCGGCGTCTGGAAAACCTGCTGCAAAGCATTAACGACGAACAAACCCAGACGCTTCCTTCTGATGAGCTTAACCGTGCGCGGCTGGCGTGGGCGATGGACTTTGCTGACTGGCCGCAATTGACCGGGGTGCTGACCGCACATATGGCCAATGTGCGCCGGGTGTTTAATGAATTGATTGGCGACGACGAAAGTGAAACTCAGGAAGAGTCGCTGTCGGAACAGTGGCGTGAGCTGTGGCAGGATGCGTTGCAGGAAGATGACACCACGCCAGTGCTGGCGCATCTTAGCGAGGATGATCGCAAACAGGTGCTAATGCTGATTGCTGATTTCCGCAAAGAGCTGGATAAGCGCACCATCGGGCCGCGAGGACGTCAGGTGCTCGACCATCTGATGCCACATCTGCTAAGTGATGTCTGTGCGCGTGAAGACGCTGCTGTCACGCTGTCGCGCATTACCGCCTTGCTGGTGGGGATTGTTACTCGCACCACTTATCTTGAGCTGCTTAGTGAATTCCCTGCGGCGCTTAAGCATTTGATTTCTCTGTGTGCTGCATCGCCGATGATTGCCAGCCAGCTAGCGCGTTATCCATTATTGCTGGATGAATTGCTCGATCCAAATACCCTCTACCAACCAACGGCGACGGATGCCTACCGTGATGAACTGCGCCAGTATTTGCTGCGCGTGCCGGAAGATGACGAAGAACAACAGCTTGAGGCGCTGCGTCAGTTCAAACAGGCGCAGCTGTTACGCATTGCGGCAGCGGATATCGCCGGTACGCTACCGGTAATGAAAGTGAGCGATCACTTAACCTGGCTGGCAGAAGCCATGATTGATGCCGTCGTTCAGCAGGCGTGGGTTCAAATGGTTGCCCGCTACGGTAAGCCAAATCACCTGAACGAACGCGAAGGGCGTGGTTTTGCGGTGGTCGGCTACGGCAAGCTGGGTGGCTGGGAGTTAGGCTACAGTTCCGATCTTGACCTGATCTTCCTCCATGATTGCCCAATGGATGCGATGACTGACGGCGAGCGGGAAATCGACGGGCGACAGTTTTATCTGCGTCTGGCGCAACGCATTATGCATCTGTTCAGTACGCGAACCTCTTCCGGCATTTTGTATGAAGTGGATGCACGACTGCGTCCGTCCGGGGCGGCGGGAATGCTGGTGACATCCGCAGAAGCATTTGCTGATTATCAGAAAAACGAGGCCTGGACGTGGGAGCATCAGGCGCTGGTGCGTGCGCGTGTAGTGTACGGCGATCCGCAGCTCACCGCGCACTTTGACGCAGTACGCCGGGAGATTATGACGCTGCCGCGCGAAGGCAAAACCCTGCAAACAGAAGTGCGGGAAATGCGCGAGAAAATGCGTGCCCATCTCGGCAATAAACATCGCGATCGCTTTGATATCAAAGCCGATGAAGGCGGAATTACCGATATCGAATTTATTACTCAATATCTGGTGTTGCGCTACGCTCACGAAAAACCGAAGTTAACGCGCTGGTCAGACAACGTGCGCATTCTGGAACTACTGGCGCAAAACGACATTATGGAAGAGCAGGAAGCGATGGCGCTGACCCGTGCTTACACGACGCTGCGCGATGAACTTCATCATCTGGCATTACAGGAATTGCCGGGCCATGTGTCGGAGGATTGCTTCACCGCAGAGCGTGAACTGGTGCGGGCAAGCTGGCAGAAGTGGCTGGTGGAAGAATGAAGTATGGTATTATCGCGCGCAAATTTTGAATCTCTCAGGAGACAGGAATGAAAGTAACGCTGCCAGAGTTTGAACGTGCAGGAGTGATGGTGGTTGGTGATGTGATGCTGGATCGTTACTGGTACGGTCCCACCAGCCGTATCTCGCCGGAAGCGCCGGTACCCGTGGTTAAAGTGAATACCATCGAAGAACGTCCGGGCGGCGCGGCTAACGTGGCGATGAATATCGCTTCTCTCGGTGCTAATGCACGCCTGGTCGGGTTGACGGGCATTGACGATGCGGCGCGCGCGCTCAGTAAATCTCTGGCCGACGTCAACGTTAAATGCGACTTTGTTTCTGTACCGACGCATCCGACTATCACCAAATTACGGGTACTTTCCCGTAACCAACAGCTGATCCGTCTGGATTTCGAAGAAGGTTTCGAAGGGGTTGATCCGCAGCCGCTGCACGAGCGGATTAATCAGGCACTGAGTTCGATTGGCGCGCTGGTGCTTTCTGACTACGCCAAAGGTGCGCTGGCAAGCGTACAGCAGATGATCCAACTGGCGCGTAAAGCGGGTGTTCCGGTGCTGATTGATCCAAAAGGTACCGATTTTGAGCGCTACCGCGGCGCTACGCTGTTAACGCCGAATCTCTCGGAATTTGAAGCTGTTGTCGGTAAATGTAAGACCGAAGAAGAGATTGTTGAGCGCGGCATGAAACTGATTGCCGATTACGAACTCTCGGCTCTGTTAGTGACCCGTTCCGAACAGGGTATGTCGCTGCTGCAACCGGGTAAAGCGCCGCTGCATATGCCAACCCAGGCGCAGGAAGTGTATGACGTTACCGGTGCGGGCGACACGGTGATTGGCGTCCTGGCGGCAACGCTGGCAGCGGGTAATTCGCTGGAAGAAGCCTGCTTCTTTGCCAATGCGGCGGCTGGTGTGGTGGTCGGCAAACTGGGGACATCCACGGTTTCGCCGATCGAGCTGGAAAACGCAGTACGTGGACGTGCAGATACCGGCTTTGGTGTGATGACCGAAGAGGAACTGAAGCTTGCTGTAGCGGCAGCGCGTAAACGCGGTGAAAAAGTGGTGATGACCAACGGTGTCTTTGACATCCTGCACGCCGGGCACGTCTCTTATCTGGCAAATGCCCGTAAACTGGGTGACCGTTTGATTGTCGCTGTGAACAGCGATGCCTCCACCAAACGGCTGAAAGGGGATTCCCGCCCCGTTAACCCGCTCGAACAGCGTATGATTGTGCTGGGCGCACTGGAAGCGGTCGACTGGGTGGTGTCGTTTGAAGAGGACACACCGCAGCGCTTGATCGCCGGGATCTTGCCAGATCTGCTGGTGAAAGGCGGCGACTATAAACCAGAAGAGATTGCCGGGAGTAAAGAAGTCTGGGCCAACGGTGGCGAAGTGCTGGTGCTCAACTTTGAAGACGGTTGCTCGACGACCAACATCATCAAGAAGATCCAACTGGATAAAAAAGGCTAACTGGAAAGCGGTTCACAGATCTCGCTTCGTAGCAGGCAGGTCTATTGACGCTGTTGTTTTTTCAACCTAAAGTAAAGGAACAAGGGTAAGGGAGGATTTCTCCCCCCTCTGATGAGTTGTTAGTAAGTCGGGAAACTTAACAGTAACAACACAACCAGTATGATGACGAACTTCATCATAACCCTTTCCTTCTATAAGGCCCCTTCCTCGGGAGGGGCTTTCCCGTTTCAGCCCCTTGCTGACTCCCCGATTGTTGATGAGCGCCGGACCCCGCGCAACGCTTTCCCAGAGGCAGTTTTGCCTTCCCCGAGCAGTCACGCAAAATGCTGCAACAGCCTGATCATTTGCACCTTTTAGCGGAACGCAGATATAAAAAATCCCCGGCTTTTTGGGCCAGGGATTATTCATAGAAGAGGGTTTACTCTGCTTTTTCTTCGACGGGAGTTGTTGAGCTTAAGGATGAAGTCAATGCCGCCAGTGAGCCGCCTGAAACGCCAATTTCATTGAGCAAGGAGTCAATCAGCGGTGCCTGTGTGCGGTAAGAGAGTGCGGCTGATAACGCTTGTTCTGCCAGGTTTCCGCCCCCCACATTACCCGTGTTTGCATCACCCGTAGCGCCGCCACGATTCAGACCATCGACCTGAATAATTTTGATGCCGTCGATAGACTTCATAGGCTCAACGGATTTCTCAATTACCGCAGGCAGCGCCTGCAATAATGCCAGTTTGAATTTAAGGCTGGTTTGTTCATCAGAAAGTACGTTGATAGCATCGTTCAGCGCACGTTGTGCTTCTGCTTCCGCCAGACCCTTTTTACGTGTAGCTTCGGCTAACTCAACGATAGCCGCCGCCTGCATTTCTGCGGCTTCTTTTTCTGCTTTCGCCCGCACGGTCAGTTCAACCGCTTTGGTTTCTGCATCCTGCGCTGCGGCGATCAACGCCACTTGTTTAGCACGATCGGCTTCGGCAGTCTGGCGAGTGGTTTCTACGTTTTGTTGGGCGCTTACTGCTTCTGCGAGTGCAAGGTTAGCACGCGCTTCTGCCTGGGACTGTTGTTCCGATTTGGCGGCAATAGCGATCGATTTCGTCTGGTTAGCGATTTCGGTGACCTGCTGCTGTTCGATCTCTTTAATGCGAACTTCACGTTCGGCCTCAACCTTTCTTGAGCGGACGGCCTGTTCGCGGTCGATTTCCGTTTCCTGAATCTGTCGTTCAGCCAGAATTCGCGTCTGCTCTGCTTCACGACGACGTTCAGCTTCAAAAGCCGCAATTTTCGCATTCTGCTCAGCGGTACGGGTTTTAACCTGCTGCTCCTGCTCAAGCGTCATAAACGCTTCTTGTTGTTCAATCTCCAACTTGCGCGAAAGTGCATCACGGTTTTTCTCACGCACTGCGACTTCCACATCCTGTTCAACTTCGTTACGTTCGCGACGACGGCGCTCCGTCTCCTGAGTCAGTTTGGTTAAACCTTCGGCGTCAAAGGCATTGTTCGGATTGAAATGTTCTTTCGAGGTCTGGTTAAAGTTGGTAAGTGAAACGCTTTCCAGTTCCAGGCCATTTTTCGACAGATCTTCAGCTACGGTATTTTGTACTCCCTGCACGAAGTTCTCGCGGGTATCCTGTAACTCATGCATGGTCATTTGTGCCGCTGTTGCACGGAGGGCATCGACAAATTTATCTTCCACCAGCATACGTAAGTCTTCAGGCGACAGGGTGCGTTGCCCCAGCGTCTGGGCGGCGGTGGCAATCCCTTCTACTGAAGGTTTTACCCGCACAAAGAAAGCAACCACGACATCGACGCGCATACGATCTTTCGTAATCAGGCTATCAATGGTTGAGCGGCTGACTTCCAGCTTCAGGGTATTCATATTGATGGGAATTATTTCATGAAAGATCGGCATCACGATTGCGCCACCGCTCATCACCACTTTTTGCCCACTTAAACCAGTACGAACAAATGCTTGCTCTGCCGAAGCGCGACGATAGAGCCTGGCGAAAATAATTCCAATAATAAACAGAATGCATACGGCGATAATCGCGGTAAACATCCAGGAGGGCACAGAATTAACGATATCATCCATTATTAAATTTCCTTTTGATTATTAAATTTCCTTTTGATTAATAAATCACAATATCTGGGGCCAGGGATTATTTTCCGCCAAATATCGCGTTGCAGAAAGTCGGCAAATAATTAACACTTTGTCTCCTTTAGTGAAAGTTTTTCCTTCTTCAGGCTCCAGTAGCAAATAATGTATTTGGCCAAATTGATCGGTGAGTTTTCCTTCGCAGGGGTTACCTGAAGTGGCTTGATGGCCGGTAATTAATGCCATGCTACCAACATATTCTTCTTCTGTAATAGCTGAACTATGGTCGCGTGGAATCCAGGGTGCAACGACTTTACCGGTATAATGCACTGCAATAATTGTAAACAGTAAACTGACAGGAACCACGAACAGGTTGGGGAGTGGTGATTGCCAGAGCGTAACGCAGGCATGTTGCAACAGGATGCCAATAAGACCAAAAAAACCAGCGAGTAAGCAGAGGACGACGAGAGCTGGCAATCTTCCAATATTGAGATAATGAAGTGCCTGGCTAATATGACCTGTGGTTATGGAATCATAATGGTCAAGATGTGCATCAAGAGCACCGGAGAGCATGTGACCGCAGATAAGTGCAAAAATTTCTAAAAGGCCGATCAAGAGTACAAAGGAAATAGCGAAAAGATAAGGGGTGTTATAGTCGGCGAATAAAATCATATGTCACTCCAATGTCCATTTAGTGACGCAATATTTACTTTGGAATAGTTTCCTTGATTACTTTTATCTTTGTTAATAATAACACATGTTTGAGAAGTTCTGGAAGAGAAAGTCTTTTAATATGGTTTTTTTATTTTTCACTAAAAAGTGTGATCGGGGACAATATATTTACGCACGTTATGTTTAAAGGCACTACACTAATTGGGGAATACTGAAATCAGAAAAAGCATATGGCCTTAAAAGGTATGCAATAACCGGAGGATGTGCTTATGGATCATAGTCTTAATTCTTTAAATAATTTCGATTTTCTCGCGCGTAGTTTTGCCAGAATGCACGCAGAAGGTCGCCCGGTCGATATTCTGGCCGTTACTGGTAACATGGATGAAGAACATAGAACCTGGTTTTGCGCACGTTATGCCTGGTATTGCCAACAGATGATGCAAACCAGAGAACTTGAATTAGAACACTGATATTACGGGCCGTCTGGCCCGTTTTTGTGGTGCTTTATTCTGCTTTATCAACTGGCGGGATAGCCGGAGGAGATTGAAGTTCTGCTGCCGGATTATTGCGCGCTTCCAGTTCGCTGATGCGCTGCTCCAGTAACGCCAGTTTTTCACGAGTCCGTAACAGGACTTGCGTCTGAACGTCGAATTCTTCGCGGCTTACCAGATCGAGACGCGTCAGCTGCGCTTGTAGGGTTTGGCGGATTTTTTTCTCCACATCTTCCCCGAACTCCCTGATTCCTTTAGGCATTGATTCGTGAACCTGGCGAGCGATTTGCTCAATTTTTTTCGGGTCAATCATTGTAGTTTCCCTGTACTGATAGGTGTTGAGTGCCATTGTAGTGCGATAAGGGTAAGTCATAAACCAGAATTATGTGAAGCTATGCGTTGCTGGCGCTAATCATTAGCGTTATAGTGAATCCGCTTATTCTCAGGGCGGGGCGAAATTCCCCACCGGCGGTAAATCAACTCAGTTGAAAGCCCGCGAGCGCTTTGGGTGCGAACTCAAAGGACAGCAGATCCGGTGTAATTCCGGGGCCGACGGTTAGAGTCCGGATGGGAGAGAGTAACGATTCTGTCGGGCATGGACCCGCTCACGTTATTTTGGCTATATGCCGCCACTCCTAAGACTGCCCTGATTCTGGTAACCATAATTTTAGTGAGGTTTTTTTACCATGAATCAGACGCTACTTTCCTCTTTTGGTACGCCTTTCGAACGTGTTGAAAATGCACTGGCTGCGCTGCGTGAAGGACGCGGTGTGATGGTGCTTGATGATGAAGACCGTGAAAACGAAGGCGATATGATCTTCCCGGCAGAAACCATGACCGTTGAGCAGATGGCGCTGACCATTCGCCACGGGAGTGGTATTGTTTGCCTGTGCATTACTGACGATCGCCGTAAACAACTCGATCTGCCAATGATGGTAGAAAATAACACCAGCGCCTATGGCACCGGTTTTACCGTGACCATTGAAGCAGCTGAAGGTGTGACTACCGGTGTTTCTGCCGCTGACCGTATTACGACCGTTCGCGCAGCGATTGCCGATGGCGCAAAACCTTCAGATCTGAATCGCCCAGGCCACGTTTTCCCACTTCGCGCGCAGGCAGGTGGTGTACTGACGCGTGGCGGTCATACTGAAGCGACTATCGATCTGATGACGCTGGCAGGCTTTAAACCAGCTGGTGTGCTGTGTGAGCTGACTAATGACGATGGCACGATGGCGCGTGCACCAGAGTGCATTGAGTTTGCGAATAAACACAATATGGCGCTCGTGACTATTGAAGACCTGGTGGCATACCGTCAGGCACATGAGCGTAAAGCCAGCTAATGACGTGAAATACTAAATATGAAAATGCCGGGGTGTTCCCGGCATTTTGCTGTTCAGTTATAGTTTATTTTTACGATGAGATCTTTTTTGAAAGGCCCATAAACGAGAGTCTCCCCCGGTTTTTGTGAAAGTTCAGCCTGGTAATCACGGGTAACCATCGCTCCAGTCTGACCTGGAATATATGTGGTGAAGCGTTTGTACTTATTAAACTTAATGTCTTCTTGTGTTTTTTGATCAGTAATACGCATTAACAAACCATTACCCATTTCCAGATGCGTATCATCATGTAACGTATCTGTCGTATAAAAACTGGTGACAACATCAAATTGCTCGGTACAGTCGGCAGCAACATCTTTTATAGTAGATACGCTAAATGCAGCTTTGGGTCGATAAGTAGCAATAGAGTTTGCAGAGATTTGCCCGAAATTAACGATCTGGCTTTCTGGAAAAATACGGACATCGACACTACAATCAAGAAATGAAATATTATTTAATCCATCAATAATATAACGTAGATTTTTATTATCTGCTGCTAAGTTAGCACCACCTTCACCATCAAATTGCAGAACATTTACCACGCCAAAATCCCAGGTTTGATCCACTGCTGGACGTGCTTTAAATTTCACATATGCGCGAAAACGGGCATTAAACGTGACATTTTTTTGTAGGGTGCTGCCATTACAAACTGGATCATGATAAATACCACCATAATACTGTTCATACTTATCCAGACAGGCGAAAGTATCAATTCCTACATCGCTATCTTCATAGTCCACACCATTATAGGTTACACCGAATGTCAGGTATGGGTTATTCAAAATGTCTGCACTATTTATAGCCGGCATTTTAATCCAGGCATAAATATTTTCTGCGGGATCATCAGCTCTCCATCCTGTCGCGTTATCACAATATACCGTAACATTAACGTCATCGCTTTCCCAAATTTTTTGTCCCGGCTGGGCGTTTTCTGGAATTCTGAAGGAAGGTAAAGTACCACGTATTTGTGTATTACCACCTCTTTGATCCTGATAGCAATTTACAGCATAAACTGAAACGTTATAAAAAAGGCAAAGAATCGCCAGTAAACGGAAAAGCGTAATCATATTTTTCCCTTCTTAGCAGGAGAGCTTTGGCAGAGGGATTGGACGGAATTACATTCGACTTTAAACATCTCCAGTCCACCATAGTCAGCAACAAAGCCTAACTGGAAAGTTGAGGGCAAGTTGTTCAAGTATTGAGTTGCAGAAGCAAACGGAGTCACCATAATGCTGTCTGCACCGGGCATCAGTGTCTTGCCGTTAGTACCGATATACCCGACGGTGATGTGATAAGGCGTTGGATTATTGAGTGTCAGCCCTGCAGCGGTCCGTGTTATTGTGACTTTTTGTAAAGGCACCATCTGCCCTTCTTTTAATTCGATTGCTTTCGGACGCCAGAATAATTTCAGTCGACTCTGCATGGCGATTTGCATCACATTCTGTTCTTTAGTGCGAGGCGGAATTTCCCGCACGTTATAGTAGAACAGCGTTTCTCTGTCCTGCGGTAAGTTGTTTAATGAGGCCAGCGCCATCAGGCGAATTTGTACCTGTTCATCCGGCTCAATACGTTCCATCGGCGGCAGTGTTGATATGTAATCACGCGTTTTTTTACCGCTGGCATCTTCAATCCACGACTGAGCCAGATAGGGATCGATTTTACTTTGGTTAGTCAGACGGACCGTTGCGCTTTTATTCGAAGCATTAAAAATGATACGTGTCCTGTCGGGGGAGACAGTCGCCTGGGCAAAATTGCAGATCCCCAGTAAACAAATCATTCCTGTTGTGATTAATGGTGATTTCATTATATTCATCCTGAATTATTTGACTGTTTTACAAGGTAAAATTATTGCGCTTTCGCTAATGTTACTTTGGTTTGGCGGCGTGACTTCACAGGTATTATCACCCCAGGTTAAATGCAGAATACTGTTTTCCTGAATACCGCTGAGATAAACGAAGCCGTCTTCCGCGACCAGGCCCACATCTTTACCTGTCGCTTTATCCGTGACATTCACACCTAGTGGAGGGAAGCGGCCATTTTCCTGACGAATAACGCCGACGATTTGGTATCCGGTGGTGGCATTCAGTTTTGCGTAGCCGATGGCACCCTGGGTGAGCGTAGTACGAATAACCGAGTTTTCGACATCGACACCTTCTGGCAGATCGTTATTGTTCACCCGCAACATGGAGGTGGTGTAGTTCGATAACGAAGGTACAACGGCAATGCCCAGCCCGTTGGTAACAGTTCGGTTAGAGTTGATTTCAACGCCGGAGATGCCGTCGGTATCGACCATCATGCGGGCGTTATCGGCATAGCTATAATCGTGAAGGGCGACACCATGACGTGTAGCGGTAAGTGAACCGTACCAGCCTGCGGTAACAGAATTGTACTGATTCGGCTGTACACTGCCGTTAATGTTCAGACGTCCCCACGGCGAATAGTGCTGGTAGCTGCCGCGCAGTGTTGGTTCGCCATCACGTATATTGTCGTCCGTTGCCGACGCTGAAATATTCCAGATATTGTTGCGATCTGATGAATCGTACCAGGAAATCATCTGCGAAGTATTACTGCTTCCCGTACGCTGCATACTGTAGGAGATGTTGCGGTTTTGTTGTAAAGGTAGAGAGAAAGAGAAGTAATATTGATTCTCTTCGTCGTCATCCCAGCGGATTCGACTTACTGCCAGTGATGCAGAGATACCTTTGAAATCGCCAATATCAAAGTTTTTGCTTACAGATACGGAGTAGTTGGTATTGCTGGCGCTGTCCCAATAAGTATTGCGTGTAACGTTGAGATAAGAGTTTAATTCCAGCGTTTCAAAGTACTGGTTCAAGGAAATGACATAACTCTCTTTTTCATTATCAATTGACTCATCGCCATTACGCGAGCTTAGGTACTCACTCATCGACACGTAATCTTTATCTGAGAAGCGATAACCCGCGAAGGTAATCTGACTGCCTGTCGATTCGAAATGCTTTGCATAGTTGAAGCGATAGCTGTAACCACGCAGATTGTCGCTATTTTGTTGCTGCAAAGACGCGTCTGCTCCGGTGACATCAAAAGAAAGCGAACCGAATTGGTTAAGGTTAAAGCCAATACCGGTAGTGATAGCCTGATAATCATCAGCGGTGAACATGCCGCCACCATACAGCGACACATTGTTCAACCAGCCCCAGGAGGCTTCCGCCGTCCAGAAAAAGGGATTATTGATATCGTTATGCCCGACGGATGTCGGTTTTCCCAGTGACGTTTTATAGCGCACTTGCCCTTTACGGGTTAAATAGGGAATGGATGCGGAGCCAACCTGGAAGGTGCTGGTGCGGCCATCTTCTTCTTCCACTGTGACATCCAGCTGCCCCTGAAACGATTGCCCCAAATCAGAAATAGTAAAAGGGCCTGGCGCGACAGTGGTTTGATAAAGTACACGACCATTTTGTGCCACAGTTACTTTCGCGTTGGTCTGCGCGATGCCGGTAATTTGTGGCGCATAACCCTGTAAATCTGGCGGCAGCATGCTTTCATCACTTTCCAGCGATGCGCCAGTAAAGTGGAAGGTATCGTAAAGATTGGAGCTCAGGTCGTACTGGCCCATAGTGAATTTTGACGACCAGGAGGGGATAGGGCGAAATAGATAAGTTCGCGCAAATTCGCTGTCGCGGTTTACCGAGCGTCCATCAGCAAAATTCTGATTATATTGGTAATCGCTACGTAAGCGCCATGCGCCGAGGTTAAAGCCTAACGTACCATAGGAGCTGACGTTTTGGGTGCTGTATCCGTGATGTGGGGCATACTGGCTGGCGTACACGTTGTAATCAAGGATAAACCCGGCGATACCGGCATCCCAAAACTCTGGTGGCGTCCAGTTTGTTGCCTGGTATTTTAACCATGCCTGGGGAACACTTAGTGATAATATCATCGTAGCTTTATCAAGTCGTGTCGTTAACTCCTGACGTTGGCTTAAATCGAGACATTCGCTGCCAGCTATGTTTTGCAATGATTCAATAAATTCCGTATTAAGACCGAAATTAGTCAAATTTTCTTTGGTTAAGCAGAGTAACGAACCACTTTCATTATCGGCTTTTACCCATTCCAGTATTAACGCTTGTGGCAACATATTTTTATTTATTTGCACACGAGCGAGGTATCTGCCTGGGGGGATATAGCCTTTTTTCTCAAAACGAGAGATGTCGATATTCTCACGGTCTTCAACATCAATCATATCAACGTTGAATTCCACTGCATGGGCAGGTAAAACGAAGAGTAGCGAACACACTACGCCAGACAGGGCATTTTTAATTGCGTGGGATAATGTATCCCCGGTAAACGTGTTTTTATTGTTCATAAAAATCCATTTCAAAAAAGACCCAAAGTTGCCGATGACATATCATCGGCTTTACCGTCTGACGTTGTGCGTATTAATTGCCGCTTACTTGTAGTCGAGTACGTAATTAGCCTGTGCCTGCACGTTACCCGGGGTCGCGGTGCGTCCCAGAGATTCCATACGGGCTTTAAAGTTCAACTCCTGGTAGGAGTTAGTCGTCGGGAAGTTGATAGTGATTGGAGTGCCAAGAGTCACGTTGGTGTTGTCTGATTTCACCAGACGTACGCCTACATCAGTTGCGCCGCCGATGTTACCTTCCAGAGTGTTTTTAAGCAGGTTGGAGTCGGTAGCGTCAACACTGGCAGAACTAAAGGTGATTTTGACTTTATCAACAGTGTTAGTGCCGTCAGATAAAATACAATCCTGCAAGTGAATGGTGACATCTACAGGCAGAGATTTCTGCCCGCTTTTTAATACAGTATCAGCAACTTCACCGAGGTTTATTGTCTGATCTTCATCACCAGGAGCAATAGAACAAGGCGCATCGATAACTTCACCTTTAAATGTTATTTTACCAGAACCCTGATTTGGGTCATCAGCAAGCGCGTTAAAAGCAACGCCAGATAACAATGCGGTTGCAAACATAGATAACAATGTTTTTTTTAACATGACTATAATCCTTTATAGATTAGGATAGGCTGTGAATGGAACAATTAATACAGGTCTAATTTAATATTAATTGCATAGAGAGATTACCATAGTTAGAGGTGGCCAGATATGTTTATATTGAAGATTGGTTAAGTAAATTTCAAACATATAATTTATAATTATATGTTTGAGCATATTTTTCTGGTTATTAGCTGTTTGAAGTTTTTATAATATATTTAGTGTATATTTTGATTGATAAATAGCCATTTATTTACATTTATTTACACGGGTGTTGAAGTGGATTAGGGAGTGTTTTTTATAAAAATCGGAGGGGGGAATAACTTCAAAGATATAATATATATCTAGTGATACTTATTAAATTTTATTATCCTGAGTAATGTTTTATGGAGAATTGATACATAATCAATATTATCGATCGATTGTTTTTTGAACAATCATGAGATATAATACAACAATTACTATGATCGAAATCATATACATGATCCACAACTATGCGAGTATATGAATATATTCAACGTTGGATATGTGAAATTTTAACGATAAATGTTTAGTAATGTTAAATTTTGAAGGTGAAAAGGATGTTTATTGCCTGGTACTGGATTGTATTAATTGTTCTACTAGCTGGTGGCTATTTTCTTCATCTTAAACGTTACTGTAAAGCTTTTCGCCATGACAGAGATGCGCTGTTAGCTGCCCGAAGTAAATTAGATAAACGCTCCGATAAAGAAGTGTTTGAAAAGCATCAATAATACCTTTAATAACGATACAGATGTTGCCTTTAGCAATGGGCAACATCTGTCATTATCGTCTTTAACCAATTCCTGCCGTTTGTAGCAGCACTAAACTGAATCCCATCACTGACATTCCACATAGCACGCCATAACTGGGGTTATTATTGGGGTCAATCTCTTTGGCGAGCGGCATTAATTCATCAACCGAGAGCGCCACCATAATACCGGCAACCGCCGCCATGATTGCCGCCATGACTACCGGAGAAATCATGCTGCCAAGAATTAACCACGCCAGAACGCCACCGAGAATTTCAGCCAGTCCGGAAATCCCCGCCCACAGAATCGCGGTACGTTTCGATCCTGTTGCAGCGTAAACCGGCCCTGCAACCGCCAGACCTTCAGGAATATTGTGCAACGCTACGGCCAGGGCGATACCAAATCCCAGCTCCAGGTTGCTGCTCGCCGTGACAAAGGTGGCAATCCCTTCCGGGAAGTTATGCAGACTGATGCCGAGAGTGAGCAGAATGGCTGTGCGCTTGAGCGATTTTGGCAACGGCTGCACCGATTTTTGCATTAAATCCTGCGGATGCGCATGTGGCAACATGCGGTCCAGACCAAAATAGCCAAGCAGACCGAAGATAAACATTCCATAACCCAACACAGGTGACATTCCTTCGGCGGCTAATGCGGCAGGAAGCATTTCCATTAATGAGATGAGCAACATGATCCCCGCCGCAAATCCTAGCGAAAACGCCAGTAAGCGGTTCGAGGGTTTTTGCCCGAGAACGCCGAGAAACGCGCCAATAAACGTGGCTGCCCCCGCCAGTATGGTCAGAATGAGAGGTACTGACATCGACAACTCCTTATAAATCTTCACCTTCAGGCAGATCGTCAAAATAACTGATGATCATCATCATTGTTATCCGGGTTCTTACTCCGCCGAACAAGCGTATTGTGAGGATATCAAAATGACACCTTTAGTTAAGGATATCATCATGTCTTCAACACGTATGCCAGCATTGTTTTTAGGTCACGGTAGTCCGATGAACGTGCTGGAAGATAATTTGTATACCCGCAGCTGGCAGACGTTGGGGATGACATTGCCACGCCCGCAAGCGATTGTGGTGGTTTCGGCTCATTGGTTTACCCGTGGAACAGGAGTGACCGCGATGGAGACGCCGCCCACGATTCATGACTTTGGTGGCTTCCCGCAGGCGCTGTACGATACGTATTATCCTGCTCCGGGTTCACCTGCGCTGGCACAGCATCTGGTTGAGCTGTTAGCGCCGGTCCCTGTGACGCTGGATAAAGAAGCCTGGGGCTTCGACCACGGCTCGTGGGGCGTACTGATTAAGATGTACCCTGACGCCGATATCCCGATGGTGCAGTTGAGTATCGACAGTAGCAAACCTGCCGCCTGGCATTTCGAAATGGGGCGCAAACTCGCGGCGCTGCGTGATGAAGGGATAATGTTGGTCGCCAGTGGCAACGTGGTACATAACCTGCGTACGGTGAAGTGGCACGGTGATAGTTCACCGTATCCGTGGGCGACGTCGTTTAATGAGTATGTGAAAGCGAATCTGACGTGGCAAGGGCCGGTGGAACAACATCCTCTGGTGAATTATCTCGACCATGAAGGTGGCGCGTTATCGAACCCAACGCCAGAGCACTATCTGCCGTTGTTGTATGTCTTAGGGGCGTGGGATGGGCAGGAGCCAATTACCATTCCGGTCGATGGTATAGAAATGGGCAGTTTAAGTATGCTGTCGGTGCAGATAGGTTAATAAAAGAACCCGAAGCCAGAATGACTGGCTTCGGGTGTTGCTGAGTTAGCCTCTGATGATTTTAAGCGCCCATGCGCCACTCATAATGACCAGCAGCACCAGACACATACCAAAAGCCAGCATACAAGCCTGAGCCATATTCATAAAATGCCATGGTGGTAGCAGATACCAGCCTTCAGATTGCTGATACATTTCCACAAACCACTGTTGCGTGCTGCTCAGTGTGACACCATCAGGAACGATTGGTGCGTCATAGCCACAATCCCCGGTAGGCTTGAACCAATTTGGTGCCCACTGTGCCAGCGGCAGGTTAAAGGGAAAAGTGGGATCGGTAGAGCAACCCTGTACGCCAAACAGTGAATCGGGATCCGGATTATGTACTGCATGGTGGATATCGTTCAGTTTGAGCGAAAACTTCAGTCCCAAAATGCTGCCGTAAAATGCCATCACGCAGCCAATTAGCTTGAGGATGATGTTCTTTGGATTGATCGCTGCAACCAATCCTCCAATCACCATCACAAACATGGCGTAGCGAATGTATACACATTGCTCACAGGGTGCCATGTAGAGATAGATCTGGAAGAAAGAGTGCGCCAGGATAATTAACGCGCCCATCGCAACGGCCATTAACAACCACAACAAGCGTTGCTCCTGCCATCTGACCAGTGTGTCAACTGGTGATGTGCGAAGATCTTTCCACATTCCCTTAATACCCATAGCCTGTTTCCCTGTTATTTGCTTGCTAACTCACGGATAAGGTCTGCCATCGCGTCGATGGATTTGATGCTCTTGGTGTAGATCAAGTACTTACCATTAACGACATAGGCTGGAACCCCCTGGATTTTGGCGACATCATAAGAGGCTTTCCATTTTTCCAGTGTTTCTTGAACTGCTGGTTCTTTCAGTGCCGCTTCAAAATCCGCCTGACTCATACCTGCGGCATCCAGACCAGTTTTGATAAAGGCAGCGGGATCTTTACCGTCAGACCAGCGTTCTTTTTTGTCGTGATAAGCCGCGTAGTAGGCAAACTTGGCTTTCTTAAACTGAGAGTTAGCATCAAATAAGGAAATGCCTGCTGCTTTATCTTTATTGATCAAGACCGCAAAGACTTCGCTTGCTTGTTTGCCGTATTCACCTTTGGTTTCCAGATGGAACGGCGTGAAAGCAACGATATCTTTCACTTTTTCCGATACCGGACCGGTAACCGCTTTGTCGTACTTGTAACAGAACGGGCAGGCGTAGCTAAATACCTTAATCAGCGTTTTGTCGGCATTCGGAATAGGTTTTTCCAGAACCATGTAATCCGTGCCTTCGGTAAATGCAGAAGCGGTAAATGAAACAGCCAAAGCTGCGGTAAGCAGTATGGTTTTAAATAGTGATGAGATCCCTAATTTCGACATTTTTATTCCCTTCTTAATTATTTGAACATCTGTTGTGGACGGACTAACAGTGCACGATAGTGAGTCTGATTGGGTTTATCTGACAGCACGTCGATTTCCACTTTCACTTCTTTGGTTTTGTAATCGATTTCGTTCAACTTACCGATGGTTGGCTGCCCGACATCGAACAAATGAATAGAACCACCGAAGCCAAACATGGTGTTACGGTCGGCTTGATATTCAATGATGGAGGTAATCGGGCTATAGAAATCGTAGCCACGTTCTTTACCGTATTCCCACACTTGCTGAACGGTGCCTTTCTTCTCATCAATCTTATATTCCACAAAGCGGGAGTATTTCATGGTTGGTAAGGCAGGTTGTTCCAGATGACGCCCATCGCCATTATCAAAAATGGTGAGCGTTCCTTTGCTGGAAATCCAGGCGGTATGCTGGGTGTAGGTAAAGTCGAAGTCTGAGTTTTCGCACAGGCCATTTTCGTTACAGGTAATTGGCTTACCGTTAGCATCAACCGGTTTCAGCAGCTTGCTGGCCAGCGGTTTTTCCCAACCTTTAGAGGGCGCAAGGATCCATTTCACTTGCTTATCACGACCAATCTTCACAACACCCTGGTGGCGAGAGGAGAGGATGATAGAGTCATCTTTTGCGTCATAGGCGATAGAGTTCACGTGCGCCCAGTTGCGGCCTGGCCCTACACCCAGCGCGTCGCCGAACGGTGTATCTGGTTCCAGTTTTGCCTGTTGTCCTGCATGGGCAAGGTCAACGTTAACGCAAACTGCACCTGCATCCAGCGCGCCGAGCAGTGCATCGCGTTTCGGATCGAGGATCTTGGTCAGATCCCATACATCTACAACGCGACCAGATTTATCGACTTCGAGGATATGGTCACGAATGGTGGTGACGTGTACGCCGTCATCGCGACGATAGTTACTCTTACCTACGCGCAACAGTACCGTGCCATTTGGCGTCTCAATGGACTCATGAGTGGCGTCAGCAAATCCGCGCGGTAGTTTGTGATCTTCGAGTACCTGCCCCATCATGTCGAACTCGTACCAGTGCTGACCTTGTACAGCGGTAAAGGTGCCGCGTGGCGTTTCACGGATACCCATCAGATAACCACGTTTGTTAATGTTGCGGTCACGACCATCGTAGAAGGTGTTTTGATCCAACCACCAGCGGTATTCGCCTTCCGTATCGACGATAAAGGTGAATGGCGCGATATCAAAAGGGAGTGCGCCAGTTGCCGGACCCGCATCAAGGATACCGGCATTTTTATCTTTCTCACCATGCCAGTGGAGATCGGAACCTTGGGCGGTAAAGGTGTGGGTATTAACCAGATAGAGGCGATCTTCAAAACCTGGCGCGACTTTAACGACTTTGGTTTGCTGTAGGTCGGAGATGGAGCGGTTATCCATGTAATTGTTGACGATGGCGGAAGTCTGCACCACGTAATCATCTTTCATGGCCTTGCCGTTTTCTTTCCACTCAACGGTCACTTTGTTCGCAAACTTCTGGTAAAGACCAAAAATCGGTACACCATCGTAAGTTTTCAGTGACTCGTTGCCCACTTTATAGCCGATGTCAACGCCTTTTTCGCCCTTCCCGTGGACGGTAACTTTGACGTCAGAAATAACATGGCTGTCTAAATCAACCAGCGCGGTTAAGGGCGCATTACCGTAGGGATCGACGATAATCGCCCCAAGCTGCCCGGCAGGCGGTGCTGGTTTAAAACCCGCAGCCATCACCCCCGATGCTGACAAACCCAGGGTTATCGCCACAGTTCCGGCTACGAGTGTTTTTCTATATTTATCAAACATGGATATATCTCCTTATATAACGCAAATATATAATAATGATGAATATCGACTGTTGAGAGGGTGCTAATAAATTCGTTACGTGAATATAAATATTAATTCAATAAAGAGTGAGAATGTTTTTGTGTTTCTTTTAAATATGTTGTTATTCGGTGAAACAAATATTTATGTTTAATGGATAGTAGGGGGGCAATATATCAATCACAATGTTCAATACTGTGTAGTGTGATCCCTGCAACATTGTTTTTTAATTATTAAATTTAAATCTGGTGAGATAAAAGTAAAGTATTTAAATAATATCAAATAGTTATGTTGTGATGTATTCACTTACTTTAATTACAATATCGCTTGCATATGACGATTTAACATTAAATTGAGTATTAATGTTAAATAAAGGTTGGATATGTATGTGTTTATATATTGATGGGAATTATGAATGGTGGATTATAAGAGATTGCCCCGCTTATCGGGGCAATATTAAGCTGTATTACTCAACAAAAATATGCGGATAAAACCGAGACATATCCTGGGTGATCAATGCACGGTCTTCACGAATGCCAATTCCGGCAGGTTGATCGTTCACCAGCCAGCTACCAATCAGCATATAGCTGTCGCCGAATTTCGGTAACGGGTGGAATTGCTGAACAATCATCCCTTCTTCGCCATACGGACCTTCCGCTGCTTCAATGGTTTTACCGTTCTCAATGATCGACACGTTTGCGCCTTCACGGGAGAAGAGCGGTTTAACCACATATTTTTCCATTTGCGGATGATCATCTTCCGCAAAATAAGCGGGCAGCAGGTTCGGGTGATTCGGGAACATCTCCCACAGTAGCGGTAGAAGCGCTTTGTTGGAGATAATGCTCTTCCACGCCGGTTCCAGCCAGCGTACGCCTGCATCCTCCAGCTTGGTGGAGAACATCTCACGCAACATAAATTCCCACGGATACAGCTTGAACAGGTTGGAAATCACCTGATCCTGTAAATCCGTGAACTGACCTTTTTCACCTAACCCGATATCGTCAATGTAGAGGAACTCGGTGGCGATTTCAGCTTCCGTTGCGCAGTCCTGCAAATACTGAATGGTTCCGCGATCTTCCACCGTGTCGCGACAGCAGGTGAGATGCAGCAACTGGAAGCCATACTGTTCACGCAGCTCAACGAAGCGATCGATCAGCTTTTCTTGCAGACTGTTAAACTGGTCGCTGCCCTCCGGCAAGTTACCGGCGTTAAGCTGATCTTCCAGCCAGATCCACTGAAAGAACGCCGCCTCGTATAGTGACGTTGGCGTATCGGCGTTATTTTCCAGCAGCTTAGGTTCACCAGTGCCATCCCATGCCAGATCAAGGCGCGAATAAAGCGATGGCTGGTGCGTCAGCCATGACTGGCGCACAAAACTCCAGGTGTGTTTTGGTATGCGGAATTTGGTCATCAGCTCATCGCTGGCGATCACTTTTTCCACCACTTTCAGGCACATCTGGTGCAGTTCGGCGGTGACTTCTTCCAGCTTTTCAACCTGAGAGAGGGTCAACTTGTAGTAAGCATCTTCACACCAGTACGGCTCGCCGTACATGGTGTGAAAATTGAAACCGTATTCGTGGGCTTTTTCGCGCCAGTCCGGGCGCTCGGTAATACTGACTCTTTCCATCGGTATCAGCCACCCATTGAACGAGAAGAGGTGCCGGTTGCGCTACGCTGCATAGTGCTTTGTTTGGCAACAGATTCACCAAAACCGCCACGGGTAACAGTAGTAGTGGTCGCCGGTTTTGGTGCCATTGCCGTCTTCGGTACGGTCATGGTGCGGCCTGGCTGGGCTGCGCCATAGTTTTTACCGGTCGCGTCGGTATATTTACCGTAAGCCGGGCTGGCCGGGTTTTTCGAGGAGAACAGCGGCTGCTGTGCAAATCCCGCGCCGCCGCCCATCAGACGTCCCATCATGTAACCGGCCATCAGCGGCATCCAGAAACTCCCGCTGGATTGCTGGGCCTGCGCCTGGTTTTCTGGTGCCATGCCAGCCTGGGCTGGTGCCTGCTGGCACTGACCTTCACCAAATTCAGCAACACAGTCTTCACGGGTGGCGTATTTCGGCGCAGTACGTTCGGCTTCTTTCAGCGCATTGTTGTACGCGGTGGTACATTCGGCGCTTTTGCCTGGGTTTGCAGCTGAACAGTCGTCAGCATTTTGATAGAGAGACACTGTTTCATCACTCTTTTCACAGCCAGTCAGCATAAAAACAGTGGCAACCGCGAGAGCGACTGGTGTCAGATGGCGTGCGCTCCAGTTTTTGCGGAACGATGCGTGGCGTATGGATTTTGTCCGTTTCATTTTTGTCTTCCGGGACCAGTGGTAAATACCCATCAGAATAGAGGATGGCTGGTCGAAATTGAAGCGAGAAGGGGGAAGAATGCGGCAGATAACCCGTATCTTTACGTTGCCTTACGTTCAGACGGGGCCGAAGCCCCGTCGTCGTCGTCAGTTACGGAAAGGGTTATGACCGTTACTGGTGGTAGTGCGTGCGGATGTTTGCTGAACGACGGGTGCCGGGCTATCAGGCGCATAACCATCAGCAATAGCATTCTGTTCCGGCGTTTGCGGGGCAACGTTTTCCGGATTAGTGGAAACCGGTTTGCTCAGCGCATTGTTCAGTGCCAGCAGATCCTGCTCGTTCAACGTACCCAGAGCTGACTTAATATTCAACTGGTTAATCAGGTAGTTATAACGCGCATTTGCCAGCTCTTGCTTAGCGTTGTACAGCGTGGTGGTCGCATCCAACACATCAACAATGGTACGCGTACCGACCGAATAACCCGCCTCCATCGCGTCTAATGAGCTTTGAGCGGAAACTACGGCTTGTTTGTAGGCGTTAATGCTACTGATAGAAGCATTAATGTTGTTGAAGGAGGAACGTACGGTTTGTACGACGCTACGATGCGCGCTTTCCAGTTGCTCGCTGGCACCAACAAAGTTGTACTGGGCCTGTTTCACCTGCGAGTTAACCATTCCGCCCTGATAAATCGGCAGCGAGAAGCTCAGGCCAACTTTGTTCTGGCCCATATTGCTATCGTCATACTGGGTACCAGCGGCACCACGGGTTTTCGAACCGCTATAAGAGGTGTCAGAAATCCCGGTAGAAGCCGTTAAATCCAGAGTCGGTAAGTGACCATCCTGCGCCTGGCGAATTTGCTCGCGTGCCAGGTCCTGGCTCAAGCGCGCCTGTAACAACGACAGGTTGCGTTTTTCGGCTTCTTTCAGCAGCGTGTTAACCGGCTGTGGTTTGTCGGTTTTAAAGTTTTCGACATTCAGCGCCGCCAGTTCCGGATAGTAGTTACCGGTGATCTGGCGCAGCTGCTCTACCGCGTTATCAAGGTTATTACGTGCGGTCACTTCGTTCGCCAGCACGGTATCGTACTGTGCGCGGGCGTTCTGCACGTCGGTGATCGCTACCAGGCCCACGTTAAAACGTTGGGTGGTTTGATCTAATTGACGGTAGATCGCTTCTTTTTGCGCCTGTGTATAGGAAAGAACGTCAATCGCATTCAACACGTTGAAATAAGCGGTCGCGGTGTTGAGGATCAAGGTTTGTTGATCGGTCTGATACGTGACGTCCTGAATCCCAGCTGCTTTTTCCTGCAGCGTTAACGCACGCCATTTCGACATATCAAAAATGGATTGAGTTAACTGCAGGGACGCACTGGTCGCGTTAGAGTTGATGCCGTTCGCGTCGCGGTAGCCGTTGCTATAGGTGTAATCTGCACCTAAACCTAGCTGTGGCAGTAATGGACTGCGCGCTTCATTAATTTTTTCAAAGGCAGCATCACGATCGGCGGCAGACTTACGCAATTCCGGGTTACTAAGGCGTGCTTGCTGATAAACTTGCATCAGGTTCTCGGCCTGGCTCAACGAACTGAACCCAGAGAGGCTCAGGCCGATAAGAATGGGGAGCAATTTCTTCATTTGCATTCCTTGTGGTGAAGCAGTATTTAGCGCGATCAAACTGTAAAATTATTGCGGATTCTAGCAGAAGCCGCTACCGCAAAAGGTTGGCGTTACGTGCCATAGGGCGTTAATGTGCCTCAATTTAACACATGACTGCTCAAACGGCAGTCAAACGTCGCTGAAATTCACATTTAATTCACTATTAGTGCCAGGACATTAACAATGCTTAAGCCAGACAACCTGCCCGTTACATTTGGCAAAAACGATGTAGAAATTATTGCACGAGAAACACTTTATCGCGGCTTTTTTTCATTAGATCTTTATAGATTTCGTCATCGTCTATTCAACGGGCAAATGAGTCATGAGGTACGGCGGGAAATTTTTGAGCGCGGTCACGCCGCAGTCTTGCTACCCTTTGACCCAGTGCGTGATGAAGTTGTGCTGATTGAGCAGATTCGAATTGCCGCGTACGACACCAGCGAAACCCCCTGGCTACTGGAGATGGTTGCCGGGATGATTGAAGAGGGTGAAAGTGTGGAAGATGTTGCCCGTCGCGAAGCGATTGAAGAGGCGGGGTTGATAGTCAAACGGACCAAACCGGTGTTAAGTTTCCTGGCAAGCCCGGGGGGCACCAGTGAGCGTTCGTCAATTATGGTGGGCGAAGTGGACGCCACGACCGCAAGCGGTATTCACGGTCTGGCTGATGAAAACGAAGATATTCGCGTTCATGTGGTAAGCCGGGAACAGGCATACCAGTGGGTAGAAGAGGGGAAAATCGACAACGCAGCGTCGGTCATCGCTTTGCAATGGCTGCAGCTGCATCATCAAGCGTTAAAAAATGAGTGGGCATAAATGAAGCGTTACACACCTGACTTTCCTGAAATGATGCGCCTGTGCGAGATGAACTTTTCACAATTGCGCCGTTTGTTACCGCGCAATGACGCACCCGGCGAAACTGTAAGCTATCAGGTGGCAAACGCACAATATCGGCTGACGATTGTGGAATCGACCCGATACACTACCCTGGTGACAATAGAACAGACTGCGCCCGCGATCAGTTACTGGAGCCTTCCGTCAATGACGGTGCGTCTGTATCATGACGCGATGGTGGCTGAAGTGTGTTCAAGCCAGCAGATTTTTCGCTTCAAAGCGCGGTATGATTATCCTAATAAAAAGTTGCATCAACGCGACGAAAAGCATCAAATTAATCAGTTTTTAGCGGACTGGTTGCGATACTGTTTAGCACATGGAGCGATGGCGATTCCGGTTTATTAGCGTCGTGAAACCTAAGGACACCATTTGGAAAGCCTGTTAACCCTTCCTCTGGCTGGTGAGGCCAGAGTCAGGATTTTACAAATTACCGACACTCACCTGTTTGCACAAAAGCACGAAGCCCTGTTAGGGGTAAACACCTGGGAAAGCTACCAGGCGGTGCTGGAGGCGATTCGGCCACACCAGCACGAATTCGACCTGATTGTCGCGACAGGTGATTTAGCGCAGGATCAATCCTCTGCGGCCTATCAGCATTTCGCTGAAGGCATCGCAAGTTTTCGTGCGCCCTGCGTCTGGCTGCCGGGCAACCACGATTTCCAGCCCGCGATGTACAGTGCGTTACAGGATGCGGGTATCTCCCCGGCGAAGCGCGTGTTTATTGGTGAGCAATGGCAAATCCTGTTGCTGGATAGCCAGGTGTTTGGCGTGCCGCACGGTGAGCTGAGCGAGTTTCAGCTTGAGTGGCTGGAACGTAAACTGGCCGATGCGCCAGAACGCCATACGTTGCTGCTGCTGCATCATCATCCGCTACCTGCGGGTTGTAGTTGGCTTGATCAACACAGCCTGCGTAACGCGGGCGAACTGGATACCGTGCTGGCGAAGTTTCCGCACGTCAAATACTTGCTGTGCGGTCATATTCATCAGGAGCTGGATCTCGACTGGAACGGTCGCCGCTTGCTGGCAACGCCGTCGACCTGTGTGCAGTTTAAGCCGCACTGTTCTAACTTTACGCTGGACACCATCGCGCCCGGCTGGCGTACTCTCGAGTTACATGCTGATGGCACGCTGACCACCGAGGTGCATCGCCTGGCGGACGCACGCTTCCAACCTGATACCGCTTCAGAAGGCTACTGATGTCTACGCTTCTTTATTTACACGGTTTCAACAGCTCGCCGCGCTCTGCAAAAGCGAGCTTGTTAAAAAACTGGCTGGCGGAACATCACCCTGACGTTGAGATGATCATTCCGCAGTTGCCCCCGTATCCTTCTGACGCGGCAGAACTGCTGGAATCTATTGTCCTGGAACATGGCGGCGATTCGCTGGGTATTGTCGGTTCGTCACTGGGGGGATATTACGCCACCTGGTTGTCGCAATGTTTTATGCTGCCCGCAGTGGTGGTCAACCCGGCGGTGCGCCCGTTTGAACTGCTGACGGACTATCTCGGTCAGAACGAGAACCCCTACACCGGGCAGCAATATGTGCTAGAGTCACGCCATATTTACGATCTCAAAGTCATGCAGATTGACCCGCTGGAAGCGCCGGATTTGATCTGGCTGCTGCAACAGACGGGAGATGAAGTGCTGGATTACCGCCAGGCGGTGGCGTACTACGCTTCCTGCCGCCAGACTGTCATAGAAGGCGGCAACCACGCATTCACGGGCTTCGAAGATTATTTCAACCCGATCGTCGATTTTCTTGGTCTGCACCATCTCTGACGATCAACTCGAATTGCTAACTTAAACCATGACGCAAACTTATAACGCTGATGCCATTGAGGTACTCACCGGGCTTGAGCCGGTTCGCCGCCGTCCGGGGATGTATACCGATACCACTCGCCCTAACCATTTGGGGCAAGAAGTTATTGATAACAGTGTCGATGAAGCACTGGCGGGCCACGCAAAACGCGTGGATGTAATCTTACATGCCGACCAGTCGTTAGAAGTGATTGACGATGGGCGCGGGATGCCGGTAGATATTCACCCGGAAGAGGGGGTACCGGCGGTTGAACTGATTCTTTGCCGTCTGCACGCGGGCGGTAAATTCTCTAACAAAAATTACCAGTTCTCTGGCGGCCTGCATGGCGTGGGGATTTCGGTAGTTAACGCCCTGTCGAAGCGCGTAGAAGTTAACGTACGCCGCGATGGTCAGATCTATAACATCGCCTTTGAAAATGGCGAAAAGGTGCAAGATTTACAGGTTGTCGGCACTTGCGGTAAACGCAATACCGGTACCAGCGTGCACTTCTGGCCGGATGAAACCTTCTTTGACAGCCCGCGTTTTTCTGTTTCACGCCTGACGCATGTGCTGAAAGCCAAAGCGGTACTGTGCCCGGGCGTTGAGATCACTTTTAAAGATGAGATCAACAACACCGAACAGCGCTGGTGCTATCAGGACGGTCTGAATGATTACCTGGCGGAAGCGGTAAACGGTTTACCGACGCTGCCAGAAAAACCGTTTATCGGTAATTTCGCTGGCGATACTGAAGCGGTGGACTGGGCGCTACTGTGGCTGCCGGAAGGCGGTGAACTGCTGACCGAAAGCTACGTCAACCTGATCCCAACGATGCAGGGCGGTACCCATGTTAATGGCCTGCGTCAGGGCCTGCTGGACGCGATGCGTGAGTTCTGTGAATACCGCAACATTCTGCCGCGCGGTGTAAAGCTGTCGGCGGAAGATATCTGGGATCGCTGCGCCTATGTGCTGTCAGTAAAAATGCAGGATCCGCAGTTTGCCGGGCAGACCAAAGAACGTCTCTCTTCGCGTCAGTGTGCGGCATTCGTTTCGGGCGTGGTGAAAGATGCCTTCATCCTGTGGCTGAACCAGAACGTTCAGGCGGCGGAGCTGCTGGCAGAGATGGCGATTTCCAGTGCCCAGCGTCGTATGCGTGCGGCTAAAAAAGTGGTGCGTAAAAAGCTAACCAGCGGCCCGGCGCTGCCTGGTAAATTGGCTGACTGTACCGCGCAGGATCTTAACCGTACCGAACTATTCCTTGTGGAAGGTGACTCCGCAGGCGGATCTGCCAAGCAGGCGCGCGATCGCGAATATCAGGCGATCATGCCACTGAAAGGTAAGATCCTTAACACCTGGGAAGTCTCTTCCGACGAAGTGCTGGCTTCGCAGGAAGTGCACGATATTTCGGTAGCTATCGGTATCGATCCTGACAGCGACGATTTGAGCCAGCTTCGTTACGGCAAGATCTGTATCCTGGCGGATGCTGACTCCGATGGTCTGCACATTGCCACGCTGCTCTGCGCTTTGTTTGTAAAACACTTCCGCGCATTGGTGAAACACGGTCACGTTTACGTTGCACTGCCACCGCTCTACCGTATTGACCTCGGGAAAGAGGTTTATTACGCGCTGACGGAAGAAGAGAAAGAGGGCGTACTTGAGCAATTAAAACGCAAGAAAGGCAAGCCAAACGTCCAGCGTTTTAAAGGTCTCGGGGAAATGAACCCGATGCAATTGCGCGAAACCACGCTTGATCCGAACACTCGCCGTCTGGTGCAGTTGACTATCGATGATGAAGACGATCAGCGTACTGACGCGATGATGGATATGCTGCTGGCGAAGAAACGCTCGGAAGATCGCCGCAACTGGTTGCAAGAAAAAGGCGACATGGCAGAGATTGAGGTCTGATAATCCTCCCGCCAGAAGAATAAAACATAGCCCGGTATACAAGTGTATACCGGGCTTTTTTGATCAAAATTCCATTTTCACCGTGAATTGCACTTCACGCGGATCGCCAATCTGATTCCCCAGATTATTTGTGGCGATGGAAGAGGTGTAATACGTTTTATCAAACAGGTTTTTGACGTTTAATTGCAGTGTGACCGGATACTGCAATTTCATTTTGTATGCGGCGAAGGCATCGGCAACAAAATAGCCTGGCAGATAATAGTCAGCCCCATTGGTTGCCGAACGACGGCTTACACCATGTCCACCACCGCCAAATGTCAGCGTATTATTGCCTGGCATGTTATGAATATCATAGGTCAGGAATAGCGAACCGGTATGACGAGGAACATTCGGCAATGGTTTCCCTGCATAATCAGGATCCTCCAGAACCTTAGCATCGGTATAGCCGTAGCTGGCAATGATATTAATGTTTTCAGTTAATGCTCCCGCAAGGTCGACTTCTACCCCTCTTGAACGAACACGGCCTGCCGTTTTGGCAATGGTTTCATCACCAACACTTTCGGTATACAACACATTACGTTTATGGATATCAAACAGCGCAATATCTGCGGTGATACCATCGAATAGCTCGAATTTTGCCCCGACTTCGTAAGCATTAGATGATTCTGGTGGAAGATCGCCAATGTAGCTGGCAATTGACGACTGCGGCATAAATGTTTGCGAATAATTGGCAAATAAGGATACCGATGGCGTCAGTTTGTAGACCAACCCCAGTTTGGGAGTCCATTGTTCATCGCGGCTGTCAGTATTGACATTAAAAGGACGGCCTTTACCCGCATACTGCGTGTAATACTGATAGCGGATCCCGGCGACGGCAATCCAGTTATCGGTCAGATAGAGTGCGTCCTGTGCATACGCTGAGTAGCTCTCCTGTTTGATCGTCTGATCACTGTCCGACGCCGAAACCGTTGTACATTTGCTGGTATTACCATAAACAGGGTTGTAGATATTGAAATCTTTAGCTTTTTTACAGCGAATCATATCTGTACGCAGAAGATCATAATATTCATATGACACCCCACCCAGAATCTCATTATAGAATCCGGCAATATCAACATTCCCTTGCAGATCCGCACGAGTAGCATGCATACGCTGGGTAGAGCCCTGAGTTGCATCAACACGCCGTGTCAGTGTTCCTGTCGTTGCATCATACGCGGTAACACGCGCCTGATTATCGCTGTATTTATCCTGGCTGTAGCTGTAATCAAAGCGCGCTGTCCACTGGCTATTGAGATGATATTCTGCGTTGAGTTGCGCCAGATCGGACTGACCATCTGTAATATTAAACGGTTCGTCAAAACGTATTTTTCGATCAACGTTTACGGGCTGTTTCGTCGTAAGGTCGAAAATCGTTCCACGATCGAACGGAGTTTTATAGTCCCGATGGGAATAGAGCATGGTTACTGTTGCATTATCACCAAACCATGTGAGTGACGGGGCAATAAATGTACTGCGCTCTTTACCGAAGTTTCGCCAGTAATCTTCATCCTGCACTTCCCCGGTAAGGCGATACGCCAGCTGAGTGCCTTCAATGGGACCTGTGATATCAAGTTGCCCAGTGCCGCCACCAAAACTGGAGGACGTGGCTGAAACCGAACCATGGAATGTTTTTTCCGGGCGCTTGGTCACGACGTTAATCAGTCCGCCAGGATCGAGAATGCCATACAGCGTGGAGGCCGGGCCTTTTAGCACTTCCACACGTTCTGTGGCGGCGTTGAAACTGCGAGGAAGTACGGTTCGCAGACCGTTGGTCATGATGGAGCCATCCCGGTTTGCGCCAAACCCACGGCGTACAAAAGCATCCTGAGTCCCGCCTAATGTATTGGTCTGTACCACGTTACTGACGTTATAAAGCGCCTCATCCAGCGTTGTCGCATTCTGGTTTTCCAGAACCTGATCGCTAACCGTATTGACCACCTGCGGGATATCCAGCATCGGCATATCGGTTAATGTCGCCGTAGAGGTGCTCAGAGGTTGATAACCATCGGTTGCCTCAGTTGCGGTATTTGCATCTGCTGTAACAGTGATTGTTTCGCCATCTTTGGTCGTTACAGAGTCTGTTGCATGAATCATCGGTGCCGCAAAAAGCAGTGAAAAGAGCGCCCGACCTTTGAGTCCTGAGAATGAAGGTGTGAACATAGCCATTTAGTCTGTTATCCCAAAAACTCGCGGATTGTCGCGAGTGAAAATTGTTTCTTATTGCTCACTAAGCACTATCCGTTTGTTATTTCGCCATCGGATATGTAATTGAGAATCATTCAATCACGCAGTAATGTAGTAGTAAATGAGAAATAGCAAAAAATTGCTACATGTGTTTTTATGAAAAGTTTATACAATTTGATTGCTTTTAATTTATTGATATTTAATGTTTTTATTTTTATGTATAAAAATGTTTTGCCTGTTATTTACCTTGTTTTTGTGTGGCTTTTAACTGCTTGACTACTACATTTTGTGGCGTCAAACTCTCAAAGGAGAATGAGTTTTATTTTTGTTTGTCTTTGATTAAGTTGGCGTACACGTGGCACATAACGCAAAAGGGCAGGGGCTGATCCTCGACAATGTTTCTGCCGGGTATCACAAGAAAATCATTGTTGATGGTGTTTCTTTCTCCGTTCCCACAGAAAAAATGACCGTTCTGGTTGGGGCAAACGGCTGTGGAAAGTCGACGTTGCTCAGCACCATTGCACGTATCTTGCAACCCATGGGCGGTTCGATATTGCTTGATGGCAACGCGATTCACGAGCAACCAACGAAAGCGTTATCCCGTAGACTTGGGATCTTGCCGCAGTCGCCATTATTGCCGGAGGGCTTAACCGTTTATGAACTGGTGTCGCGTGGGCGTTTTCCCTGGCAAAATTTCATACGTCAATGGAGCGACGCCGACGAGCAGGCGGTAGAAGAGGCTCTGAAATTAACCGGTACGCAGGAGTTTGCACATTTACCTGTTGAAAAACTCTCTGGTGGGCAGCGCCAGCGTTGCTGGATTGCGATGGTGTTGGCGCAAAAGACGCCTTATATCCTGCTGGATGAACCCACAACCTGGCTTGATTTACGTTATCAGGTTGAAATTCTTGAGTTATTACATGATTTAACGCGTCATCACGGGCGTACAGTCGTCGTGGTGTTGCATGATCTGAATTTTGCCGTCAATTATGGTGATACGTTGATATTTTTACGCCAGGGGAAAGTGGTGCGTGTGTTGAATGAGGGGGAGCATTGCACGCCTGAGCTGGTAAAAGCGGTCTTTGACGTTGATGTTCACGCATCAATAAATCCTCTGACGGGAAAGCCGTTCTTCATGCCGTTTCGTGGTGTAGAAAAAGTATGATGCGCACAGGGCTGGTTACTGTAATTTTCCTCGCCTTACTGCTGGTGGGATGCGTGGTATATCCAGGGATTGGTGCCCGATTTATTGCACCACAAACGGTGTTGCAGGCATTTCTTCATTTTGATCCGCAAGACTTCGATCACAACGTAATTGTAAGACTCCGTTTGCCGCGTTTAGCGGCAGCATTGCTTACCGGTGCTTCTCTTGGTGTTGCTGGTGCTTTGTTGCAGGCTGTCATTCGTAACCCATTGGGGGAGCCACATATTTTAGGCTTAAATGCCGGAGCCGCTCTTGCTGTCGTTGCCGCCAGTGCGCTTGGACTGGCCTTTCCGGTTGGACGCCCACTGCTGGCATCTACGGGGGGCGCGTTATTGTTCCTGTTGATATTGCTGCTTTCCTCCGCAGGGCGTTCAGGGGTAACGCCAATGAAAGTTACTTTATGCGGCGTGGCGCTATCGGCGTTCGTGTCCTCAATAACGGCTGCAATCCTGATTCTTGACGAACAAACACTGCTGGCGATGCGGACATGGCTAGCAGGTGATTTAGCGGGGCAGGATTGGGCGACGCTGGGTACGTCCGCCTGGTTTTCTCTGGGGGGATTTGTGTTAGCCCTTTACCTTGCGCCCTCCCTTAACATGTTGGCACTGGGCGATCGCATGGCGCAGGGGCTGGGCGTCTCTGTACTCCGCACGCGAACATTCACCCTGCTTGCGATCGCGTTGCTCTGTGGCGCAGCCGTATCGATTGCTGGCCCCATTGGTTTTGTCGGCCTGCTAGTACCGCAGATTGTCCGGCGTCTGGTATCAGCGGATCTGCGCGTTCTGCTCCCTCTTTCAGCTTGTGTCGGCGCGCTTTTGTTATTACTGGCAGATATTATTGCCCGGACGCTTTTCACGCCCCATGAGTTAGCGACCGGTGTCATGACGGCGTTAGTTGGTGCGCCCGTTTTTGTCATTATGGCGATGAGGATGTTCAAATGAGTCGGATAATGAACGTCGGGCTACGACCACTACGTGTTGGTAAGTTTTCGACACTGGTGCGCCCTAAAAATCTGCTGTTGCTTGGTGGGCTGTTCCTGCTTGCGGTTGGAATACTGATATTCGGTCTGATGCATGGCTCTTTCTCCGTCCCGGCATCGGAAGTAGGACGAGCATTGTTCTCTCCAGAAAACGTAAGCACAGACGCACGTTATATTGTGCAGGATATTCGCTTGCCGAGAGTCATCATGGCATTGCTATGCGGGGCCATGTTAGGTATGGCAGGGGCCGCAATGCAATCCATTGCACGTAACGGCCTTGCCGATCCTGGGTTAATCGGCATCAAAGAAGGATGTAGCGTGGCTGTGCTGTGGCTGATTTTCCAGTTTCCAATGCTGGGAATGTTCTGGCGTCCAGTGGCTGGTCTTGCTGGTGGCCTGTTGGTGGCTTTAATCGTGATTTTTTGTGCGCGCGATATTTCCCGCCCGCGATTTGTTCTGATTGGTATTGGTGTTTCCTGGTTTTTCGCCGCCGGTATCGGTGTATTTATGACCACTGCAGATGTTCGAGATGTACAAACTGCATTGATGTGGTTATCGGGAAGCCTGCATGCAGCTAACTGGATGTTAGTCGGTATTTCAGCCTGTTGGATGTTGCCAGCCGCTCTTTTATTGCTGTTCACCGCCAGGACTGCGGATATCACTCTGCTTGGTCATCAGGTTGCAACCGGGTTAGGGGTGAATAGTTCTCGTCTGGCGTTGTTACGTGTCGCCGCACCCATAATCCTGACAGCCGTCTGCGTTTCGTGTGTTGGTAATATCGGTTTTGTCGGATTGATAGCACCCCATATATCACGTTTTATTCTACGTGGCGGGCAGACGACATTACTGCTGGGGAGTGCGGTATCGGGGGCGTTGTTAGTTATTCTGGCGGATAGCATTGGTCGTTTGGCTTTTTTGCCTTTGCAACTGCCTGCCGGAATCATTATCTCACTGATTGGTGGACCATTTTTTTTGCTACTGCTCTGGCAGCGCAGGAACAGTTTTTAACGGGAGTTATATGCGTTTATTTTTTTCTCTGCTGATACTGTTGTCATTTTTTTCCCGCGCAACAGAACCTGTTCAGGTATTTACTGATGATTTAGGGCGCAAAGTCACTGTTCCTGCTCATCCAAAGAGAATTGTCTCTTTACACGATCTTGATATCACTATTCCTCTGATTGAGCTCGGTGTACCTCCTGTCGCCAGCCACGGGCGAACTCGGCCTGACGGTAGCCATTTCATTCGATCTGGCGCGTTATTGACAGGTGTCGACTTTGATAATTCATCGATCGCCTTTATTGGTACCGCTGATATTGATATTGAAGCGATTGTGGCGGCAAAGCCTGACCTGATCATCACAGAACCGACCCGTAATACGCCCATTGAACAACTTGAAAAAATTGCGCCCACGGTGAGCATTGATCATCTCAAAGGGGGCGCGCCAGAAATCTATCGCAAGCTGGCAGAACTTACAGGAACGCAGTCGCAGCTGGCGATACTTGAACGCCGCTATCAGGCACAAATCAATGCGCTGAAGGCGACGCTGGACAGCCAAAAAATAACGGTATCGGTGATTCAGGCAAACCAGGGAAAAATTAATGTGATGCATAGCTATCATTCGCTGGGGCGGGTATTACGCGATGCGGGTTTTCGTTTTCCGCCGCTGATTGAGAGCATTCCTGAAGGTGGGCGAATGGATGTGAGCGCGGAGCGTTTACCTGAACTGGATGCCGATTTTGTTTTTGCAACCTGGCGCGGTGACACCGGTGGTAAACCTCAGGATGAGCTGGCAGCAATGGAAAAAGTCATGCCGGGATGGTGTCAGTTTCTGACTGCCTGTCGTTCCGGGCGTTATGTGCTGATTTCTCGTGAAGAGGCAATTTCTAACTCCTTTGCATCTCTGGGGCTGATGGCTGCGCAGATACAATCACAAATTGCAGGGCGACCTCTACCGGAGGCTAAATGATCCAGAAAGATAAAGCGCGGGTTGATATTTTTGGTGAGCGTTTTCGCACTCGCGCGAGTCAGTTAACGCCTGGGTTAAGAGTTGTCGCCAGCTACATAAATGAGCATCGTGAAGTGGTACTCGAGCAAACGGCGATGGAAATTGCGGCCACGTTGAACACTTCCGATGCCACAGTTATCAGGGCTATACAGGCCCTGGGGTTTGCCGGGCTGCGTGATCTGAAACGCACTCTGGAACAGTGGCTTGGTCCAGCCCTTAGTTCCAGCGAAAAAATGTCTACGACGGTGAGTAACTTGACGAGCGATGTTAACACCGCAATCGACTTTGTTCTTGAAGGGCATTTGTACACCTGTAATGTCCTGTCAGAGCCTGAAAACCGCCACGCGCTTGCGCAAGCTGTAGCGTTGTTGGTGCAGGCACGGCAAGTCGCAATTTTTGGCATTGGCGCTTCGGGTATTCTGGCGGACTATACCGCACGACTATTCAACCGCATAGGTTTGCCTGCCACGGCACTAAACCGTACGGGTATTGGCCTTGCCGAGCAACTGATCGCGCTTCAACGTGGCGATGTTCTGATCATGATGGCGCAAAAATCTGCGCACCGGGAAGGGCTGACAACGCTTCGTGAGGCGAGGCGGCTGGGGATCCCTGTTATTTTGCTGACAAACGCGCTGGATTCACGTTTTAGCAAAGACGCCAGTATCGTGATTCATGTTCCGCGCGGGGATGAAAAAGGGAAAACGCCGCTACATGGTACGGTATTGTTGTGTCTGGAAATGATTGTCTGGTCGGTAGCTTCCGCAGTGCCGCAGCGTGCGGTTAAAACCATTAAGCGAATTAACGATTTCCATCGAGGACTGAAAACGGGAAGAAAGAATGGCTAATCTGGGCTGAGACCGGTAGCAGCACCGGCCTCTTTTTAGAAATGTCAAAGCCCCGGCTGCAGGATACGAATATTCATCTCCAGCACGTCACCTTTTACGGCTTCGCTATATGCTTTCATGTGCGGGGTTTGCAGATGCGCTTCAAGATGCGCGATGCTTTCCCACTGCTCAATCATCACGATAGAATCCGGTGCCATAGACTGGAAACTCACGCCAGCAGCGCAATCCACCATTGGCGCATAGCCGTGGCAACCTTCTTCTTTCAGTACGGTTGGAACGATTTTAGCAAACTGATCCAACACTGCCTGACGGTGATGTTGACCAGGACGAGTACGGATTTCTGCGATTACTGTAATCATGGTTAACTCCTTCTAAAGCCAGAGCTCTAGTTAACCAAAAATTTCCACAAGATGCTTGCGATATTCTTCAGTATAGCGGGGAACATCAGGCATTTTTATCACGTCATTAGCGATAAATGTCGGCAGCGGTTCCATGCCAAGGAATTGGTTTGCTTTATGGAACGGCAGGTACACACCGTCAACACCAACGCCGTGGAAGAACTGATCTTTTTCGGTGAAGGCTTCCATTGGTGCGTTCCAGGTCAGAGAAAGCATATATTTTTTGCCCTGTACCAGGCCGCCGGAACCGTATTTTTTTGATGGATCTTTGCGGGTACGACCATCGCTGGCATACAGAGTCCCGTGACCTTCGGTGAATACATCATCAATATATTTTTTCACTGTCCACGGCGCGCCCATCCACCAGCCTGGCATCTGCCAGATCACCACATCAGCCCAGAGAAAGTTTTGTACTTCCGCTTTGACATCGTAGTCGCTGTCGGCGCGAACGATGCGGACATCATGCCCGAGGTCGCGCAGTGTGCCATCCGCGACTTCGGTCAGGGTGTCGTTCAGTTGACCATTGGAGTGGGCGAATTTTTTCGCGCCGTTGATAATCAGGATGTTGCTCATTTTTTAACCTCAAGGTGAGACGTTTGCCGACTATAGTACGTCACAGAGCGGTACGGTGAAATTAGCAAAATGTGCAAAGTCTTTTGCGAATTTAGCAAAAGTCTTACCCTTACCAGCTTACCTTCGCCTCAAATCCACCTTGTTTCGCATTCCCAAATTCAACATTCATGTCATGCAATTTGGCGATTCGCTGGACAATCGATAGCCCAAGTCCACTGCCGGTAGCGGTTTGTCCGGGTGGGCGATAGAAGCGTTCGCCAATTCGCGCCAGTGCCTCTGGTGTCACACCGGGGCCGTTATCCCTCACGATGAAATTATCGGCATTCAGCGTGACGTCTACCACGCTACCTTGTGGACTGTAACGCACGGCGTTATCCAGCAAATTTCGCACCAACAAACTTAGCAATAGCGGTTGTCCGGTGCGTTTGATGCCGTTGGCATTGAGTGTCAGTCGCACGTCAATTTTCGCCTGCTGCGCCGTGTGGTAAATATCCATCACCGACGATTGCAGGAGATCTTCAAGCGGGATCTCCGCGACGTCCTGAAGGTTATCCAGTGAGTCCAGCCGCGATAGCGTGAGCAGTTGATCAACCAGACGAGTAGCGCGATCGATCCCGGAATGTAATTGGAGCAGCGCTTTTTTCCGCGCCTGCGGATCATCGTCAGAGAGCTGAGCAACTTCGGTTTGCACTTTCAGCGCCGTTAACGGGCTACGAAGTTCGTGAGCTGCGTCGGAGGTAAAGCGTCGTTCACGAACCATCATCGCATGTGTGCGGGCGAACAGTTGATTTAGCGACTCAACCAGTGGGCGCACTTCGCTGGGTACGCCCGTCGCGTTTAGTGGTTTTTCCGAGTCTGGGTCACGCATACGTAGTGCCAGCGCCAGTTTGTTCAGCGGCGCGAGTTCACGACCCAGTAGTACCATCATGATGATTAACATAATCGGCAGTGCGACCAGCCACGGGATCAATTGTCCGGCAACAATCGCCAGCGCCATGTCTTCACGGTATTCCCATTCCTGACCCACAACGATGCGATATTTGCCATCAGGTGAGGTCATCCAGACAAAACGCCAGGGATCGTCTTCACCGACCAGTTGCCCGTCAGCAAAACCTTCCCGCTGATAGCTATAGGGAATATCTTCTCCGTTATCGCCATCGTTAAGGACCATTCTGCCGTCGTGGGTAAAGATGGCAAAGGTCAGCGCATCGTCATCAACATGACCGTGTTTTAATTTATTTGGCGTCTGTGCCATGCGATCCGCCGCGTTGATTTCGTTGAGATCGAGCGTACTTAACCGTTTGGCAAACAGCATCAGTTGGGTGTCGAACAACTCATCGACGTTATCCGTTGTTTGTTTCCAGGCGACAAAGCTGGAAAGCAGCCAGGTCACCGAGGCCAGAATTAAAAAGATTAGCGTCAGCCTGACTCGCAGACTAAGACGTTGGGTAAATTTCATTTCTCACCTAATGTGTAGCCAATACCATGAACGGTACGAATAAAATCACTGCCGAGTTTGCGTCGCAGATGATGCACATGCACTTCAACGGCATTACTGGTGACCTCTTCGTCCCAGGTATACAGTTTCTCTTCAATCAGTTTGCGCGGCAGTACCCGACCAGCGTTACGCATCAGTAATTCCAGCAGGGCAAATTCTTTTGGTTTCAGCGTTAAGGGATCGCCAGCCAGCGTGGCGATACGTTTGCCGGGGTCGAGCATGACGTTGCCGTGGCGCAGCTCGTTGCTGGCCTGGCCGTTGGTTCGGCGCATCAGAGCTTCCAGCCTGGCGGCGACTTCTATCAACGCAAAAGGTTTACACAGATAATCGTCAGCTCCCAGACGCAGCCCTTCTACACGTTCCGCCAGCGCATCGCGCGCAGTCAGGATCAATACCGGCTCACGCTGACCTTTTTCTCGCCATTCGCGCAAAATATCGCGACCATCCATGCCCGGTAAGGTTAAATCCAGGATCACCGCATCATAAGGTGCGCTATATAGCGCCTCTTTTCCCTGACGACCTTGTGTAAACCAGTCGACGCTAAAACCCATTTTACTAAGGCCCGTTTTGATGCCGTCGCCAATCAGCATGTCATCTTCTATCAGTAAAATTCGCATTTTTTCATCCCTGCGATAACCGTATTTGCTGCCAGTAAACCGTGTTGTAACGCGCTCTGTACAGCATTAAATTTTATTTTTTTCCCTTAAGAAGTTGTTAAGGACTATCTTGTTAAATGCTCGGAAACAGACATTAAAGGGAGTCATAAACATGAAAAAATTCGCAGCAGTAATCGCAGTAATGGCCCTGTGCAGTGCACCGGTTATGGCAGCAGAGCAGGGCGGTTTTTCTGGCCCATCGGCAACGCAAAGTCAGGCCGGAGGATTCCAGGGGCCGAATGGCAGCGTAACGACTGTAGAAAGCGCAAAATCCCTGCGTGACGACACCTGGGTAACCCTACGCGGCAATATCGTTGAACGCATCTCTGACGATCTCTACGTGTTCAAAGATGCCAGCGGTACTATCAATGTTGATATCGACCACAAACGCTGGAACGGCGTGACGGTGACGCCGAAAGATACGGTTGAGATTCAGGGGGAAGTCGATAAAGACTGGAACTCTGTTGAAATTGACGTCAAACAGATCCGCAAAGTAAATCCGTAATTGTTACCGCTCCCGGGACGCGTTCCCGGGAATAATTTCGCAGGGAGGCAAAATGACAAACCTGACACTGGATGTAAATATTATCGATTTCCCATCAATCCCTGTGGCGATGTTGCCGCACCGCTGTAGCCCTGAGTTGCTCAACTACAGCGTGGCGAAATTTATCATGTGGCGTAAAGAGACGGGGCTTTCACCTGTTAACCAAAGCCAGACTTTTGGCGTCGCCTGGGATGATCCTGCCACCACCGCACCAGATGCGTTTCGCTTTGATATTTGTGGCAGCGTTAACGAACCTGTTCCCGATAATCGTTATGGCGTGAGTAATGGCGAACTTACCGGTGGGCGTTATGCTGTTGCCCGCCATGTTGGCGAGCTGGACGATATTTCACACACGATATGGGGCATCATTCGCCACTGGCTTCCGGCAAGCGGCGAGAAAATGCGTAAAGCACCGATTCTGTTTCACTACACCAATCTGGCCGAAGGGATAATAGAGCAGCGACTGGAAACGGATGTTTATGTGCCGTTGATGTGATGGGGAATCTTTACCGGAGTGTGAGCTAAATCACTCGCTATCAGTTTGAGCTAACAATGCTACAGGCGTATTGTTGTCGGGCTTATAATTTCTCCGGTAAGGAATACCATGTATACGCGAAATTTATTATGGCTGGTCAGCCTGGTAAGTGCGGCTCCTCTCTACGCTGCTGACGTTCCCGCCAACACACCGCTCGCCCCGCAACAAGTCTTTCGTTACAACAATCATAGCGACCCAGGCACGCTCGACCCGCAAAAGGTAGAGGAGAATACTGCCGCGCAGATTGTGCTGGATCTGTTTGAAGGTCTGGTATGGATGGACGGTGAAGGCCAGGTGCAGCCCGCTCAGGCTGAACGCTGGGAGATACTGGACGGCGGCAAGCGCTATATTTTCCATCTGCGTAGCGGTTTGCAGTGGTCAGACGGTCAGCCCCTGACGGCAGAGGATTTTGTCCTCGGCTGGCAACGTGCGGTTGACCCGAAAACGGCAAGCCCTTTTGCTGGCTATCTGGCACAGGCGCACATTAACAATGCCGCGGCTATTGTTGCGGGTAAAGCAGATGTTACATCGCTGGGTGTCAAAGCGATGGATGATCGTACTCTTGAAGTTACGCTTGAGCAGCCAGTTCCTTGGTTCACGACGATGCTCGCCTGGCCGACGCTGTTCCCGGTTCCTCATCATGTCATCGCTAAACATGGCGATAGCTGGAGTAAGCCAGAGAACATGGTTTACAACGGTGCCTTTGTGCTTGAACAGTGGGTAGTTAACGAAAAGATTACTGCACGCAAAAATCCAAAGTACCGCGATGCGCAACATACAGTATTGCAACAGGTTGAGTATCTGGCGCTGGATAATTCGGTCACCGGCTATAACCGCTATCGCGCGGGAGAGGTCGATCTCACCTGGGTTCCGGCGCAGCAAATTCCCGCCATTGAAAAATCACTGCCTGGCGAGCTACGAATTATCCCGCGTCTGAACAGCGAATATTACAACTTTAACCTTGAGAAACCGCCATTTAACGATGTGCGGGTGCGTCGGGCGCTATATCTTACGGTTGATCGACAGCTTATTGCGCAAAAGGTACTGGGGTTGAGAACGCCCGCAACCACGCTGACGCCGCCAGAGGTAAAAGGCTTTAGCGCGACGACGTTCGATGAACTGCAAAAGCCAATGAGTGAGCGCGTCGCGATGGCAAAAGTCTTGCTGAAACAGGCGGGATACGATGCCTCTCATCCGCTACGCTTTGAGCTGTTCTACAACAAGTACGATCTGCATGAAAAGACCGCGATAGCGTTGTCTTCCGAATGGAAAAAATGGCTGGGTGCACAGGTGACGCTGCGCACAATGGAGTGGAAAACTTATCTTGATGCCCGACGAGCCGGTGATTTCATGTTGTCTCGGCAGTCGTGGGATGCGACGTACAATGATGCTTCCAGCTTCCTGAACACGCTCAAAAGCGATAGTGAAGAAAACGTCGGTCACTGGAAAAATGCGCAGTATGACGCCTTACTAAACCAGGCCACGCAGATCACTGATGCGACAAAGCGTAATGCGTTGTATCAGCAGGCAGAAGTGATCATCAACCAGCAGGCACCGCTGATTCCCATCTACTATCAGCCGTTAATCAAACTGCTTAAACCCTACGTTGGCGGTTTTCCGCTGCATAATCCCCAGGATTATGTCTACAGCAAAGAGTTGTATATCAAGGCACATTGATGCCTTTATCGCCGTCGGAGCACGTCCGGCGGCGCTATTCACGCTGATCTCCTGTGACTCGACGCGGCAGATAATGTAGTATCTCCGGCAATATTGCCCCTTTGAAGGCTGGCGAATAAGTTGAGGAATCAGAATTAATGAGCGATATGGCAGAGCGCCTTGCGCTACATGAATTTACGGAAAACGCCTACTTAAACTACTCCATGTACGTGATCATGGACCGTGCGTTGCCGTTTATTGGTGATGGTCTGAAACCTGTTCAGCGCCGCATTGTGTATGCGATGTCTGAGCTGGGCCTGAATGCCAGCGCCAAATTTAAAAAATCGGCCCGTACCGTCGGTGACGTACTGGGTAAATACCATCCGCACGGCGATAGTGCCTGTTATGAAGCGATGGTCCTGATGGCGCAGCCGTTCTCTTACCGTTATCCGCTGGTTGATGGTCAGGGGAACTGGGGTGCGCCGGACGATCCGAAATCGTTCGCGGCAATGCGTTACACCGAATCCCGGTTGTCGAAATATTCCGAGCTGCTATTGAGCGAGCTGGGGCAGGGGACGGCTGACTGGGTGCCAAACTTCGACGGCACTTTGCAGGAGCCGAAAATGCTACCTGCCCGTCTGCCAAACATTTTGCTTAACGGCACCACCGGTATTGCCGTCGGCATGGCAACGGACATTCCACCGCATAACCTGCGTGAAGTGGCTCAGGCGGCAATCGCATTAATCGACCAGCCGAAAACCACGCTCGATCAGCTGCTGGATATCGTGCAGGGGCCGGATTATCCGACTGAAGCGGAAATTATCACTTCGCGCGCCGAGATTCGTAAAATCTACGAGAACGGACGTGGTTCAGTGCGTATGCGCGCGGTTTGGAAGAAAGAAGATGGCGCGGTGGTTATCAGCGCATTGCCGCATCAGGTTTCAGGTGCGCGCGTACTGGAGCAAATTGCTGCGCAAATGCGCAACAAAAAGCTGCCGATGGTTGACGATCTGCGCGATGAATCTGACCACGAGAACCCGACCCGTCTGGTGATTGTGCCGCGCTCCAACCGCGTGGATATGGATCAGGTGATGAACCACCTCTTTGCTACCACCGATCTGGAAAAGAGCTATCGCATTAACCTCAATATGATCGGTCTGGATGGTCGTCCGGCGGTGAAAAACCTGCTGGAAATCCTCTCCGAATGGCTGGTGTTCCGCCGCGATACCGTGCGCCGCCGACTGAATTATCGTCTGGAGAAAGTCCTCAAGCGCCTGCATATCCTCGAAGGTTTGCTGGTGGCGTTTCTCAATATCGACGAAGTGATTGAGATCATTCGTAATGAAGATGAACCGAAACCGGCGCTGATGTCGCGGTTTGGCCTTACGGAAACCCAGGCGGAAGCGATCCTCGAACTGAAACTGCGTCATCTTGCCAAACTGGAAGAGATGAAGATTCGCGGTGAGCAGAGTGAGCTGGAAAAAGAGCGCGACCAGTTGCAGGGCATTTTGGCTTCCGAGCGTAAAATGAATAACCTGCTGAAGAAAGAACTGCAGGCAGACGCGCAAGCCTACGGTGACGAACGTCGTTCGCCGTTGCAGGAACGCGAAGAAGCGAAAGCGATGAGCGAGCACGACATGCTGCCGTCTGAACCTGTCACCATTGTGCTGTCGCAGATGGGCTGGGTACGCAGCGCTAAAGGCCATGATATCGACGCGCCGGGCCTGAATTATAAAGCGGGCGATAGCTTCAAAGCGGCGGTGAAAGGTAAGAGCAACCAACCGGTAGTGTTTGTTGATTCCACCGGTCGTAGCTATGCCATCGACCCGATTACGCTGCCGTCGGCGCGTGGTCAGGGCGAGCCGCTCACCGGCAAATTAACGTTGCCGCCTGGAGCGACCGTTGACCATATGCTGATGGAAAGCGACGATCAGAAACTGCTGATGGCTTCCGATGCGGGTTACGGTTTCGTCTGCACCTTTAACGATCTGGTGGCGCGTAACCGTGCAGGTAAGGCTTTGATCACCTTACCGGAAAATGCCCATGTTATGCCGCCGGTGGTGATTGAAGATGCTTCCGATATGCTGCTGGCAATCACTCAGGCAGGCCGTATGTTGATGTTCCCGGTAAGCGATCTGCCGCAGCTGTCGAAGGGCAAAGGCAACAAGATTATCAACATTCCATCGGCAGAAGCCGCGCGTGGCGAGGATGGCCTGGCGCAACTGTACGTTCTGCCGCCGCAAAGCACGCTGACCATTCATGTTGGGAAACGCAAAATTAAACTGCGTCCGGAAGAGCTACAGAAAGTCACTGGCGAACGTGGACGCCGCGGTACGTTGATGCGCGGTTTGCAGCGTATCGATCGTGTTGAGATCGACTCTCCTCGCCGTGCCAGCAGCGGTGATAGCGAAGAGTAATATGCCGGGGAGGGCGCTGTTTCCTCCCGCTTGCAAGGAACGCCGGATGAAACGTTAAGTCGTCATCCGGCAGCGTATTCAACCCCCGGAAACGATAAAAATTCCCTTGAAACCGTTGTTTATTCATGCGTTGCGATTAACAATACGCTTTTCCAGAGAGCGGCTTTTAACAATGCCCTAACCTGATTTTCAGGTGACGTACAATGCCAGTCTCTCAGACCTTCAGAGGGTGTTATGCTATATATCTTTCGTCTTATTATTACCGTGATTTACAGCATCTTAGTCTGTGTATTCGGCTCCATTTACTGCCTTTTCAGCCCGCGTAATCCGAAACATGTGGCCACCTTTGGGCATATGTTTGGTCGTCTTGCGCCGCTTTTCGGCCTGAAAGTGGAGTGCCGCAAACCTGCAGACGCTGAAAACTACGGCAATGCTATCTATATTGCTAACCACCAGAACAATTATGACATGGTGACGGCATCGAACATTGTGCAGCCGCCGACAGTGACGGTAGGTAAAAAGAGTTTGCTGTGGATCCCCTTCTTCGGGCAGTTGTATTGGTTAACCGGCAACTTATTGATCGACAGAAACAATCGCACTAAAGCTCACGGCACTATTGCGGAAGTAGTGAATCACTTCAAAAAACGCCGTATTTCCATCTGGATGTTCCCGGAAGGAACCCGCAGCCGTGGTCGCGGCCTGCTGCCGTTCAAGACCGGGGCATTTCACGCGGCAATTGCGGCGGGCGTCCCGATTATACCCGTGTGCGTCTCTACAACTTCGAATAAGATTAATCTTAATCGGCTACACAACGGTCTGGTGATTGTCGAAATGCTGCCGCCAATTGACGTCAGTCAGTATGGCAAAGATCAGGTTCGCGAGTTGGCTGCCCATTGTCGTTCGATAATGGAACAAAAAATCGCCGAGCTCGATAAAGAAGTCGCAGAACGCGAAGCCGCCGGAAAAGTTTAAGTCGGCAATCTGTATTTTTGCGGGGAACACTTTCCTGCACGGTATTACTTTAGCCAGTTTTACATGGAGCAAATATGTCACTCAGTCGGCGTCAGTTCATTCAGGCATCGGGGATTGCACTTTGTGCAGGCGCTGTTCCCCTGAAGGCCAGCGCAGCCGGGCAACAGCAACCGCTACCCGTTCCGCCGCTGCTTGAATCTCGCCGTGGGCAACCGCTGTTTATGACTGTACAACGTGCGCACTGGTCATTTACGCCAGGGACACGCGCGTCGGTTTGGGGAATCAATGGTCGTTACCTGGGGCCGACTATCCGCGTCTGGAAGGGCGACGATGTTAAGCTTATTTACAGCAACCGCCTGACAGAAAATGTCTCAATGACGGTGGCCGGGCTACAGGTACCTGGCCCGCTGATGGGCGGTCCGGCACGGATGATGTCGCCAAACGCTGACTGGGCACCCGTACTGCCCATTCGCCAGAACGCAGCTACTCTGTGGTATCACGCCAATACTCCCAACCGCACGGCTCAGCAGGTCTATAACGGCCTTGCCGGAATGTGGCTGGTGGAAGATGAAGTCAGTAAATCGCTGCCTATCCCCAACCATTATGGTGTGGATGATTTTCCTGTCATTATTCAGGATAAACGGCTGGATAACTTTGGTACGCCAGAATATAACGAACCTGGAAGCGGCGGCTTTGTTGGCGATACGCTACTGGTTAACGGTGTACAAAGCCCGTACGTTGAAGTCTCGCGTGGCTGGGTGCGCTTGCGTCTGTTGAACGCGTCGAACTCTCGTCGCTATCAACTACAGATGAGCGATGGTCGCCCGTTACATGTGATTTCTGGCGATCAGGGATTCCTGCCCGCTCCTGTATCGGTGAAGCAACTTTCGCTGGCACCGGGCGAGCGTCGTGAGATTCTGGTGGATATGAGCAACGGTGATGAAGTGTCGATTACCTGTGGCGAAGCGGCGAGCATTGTTGATCGTATTCGTGGCTTCTTTGAGCCATCCAGCATTCTGGTTTCTACGCTGGTGCTAACGCTGCGCCCAACCGGCCTTCTGCCGCTGGTCACAGACAGTCTTCCGATGCGCTTGCTGCCAACTGAAATCATGGCCGGTTCGCCGATTCGAAGTCGTGATATCAGTCTGGGTGATGACCCGGGGATTAATGGGCAGTTGTGGGACGTCAACCGTATTGATGTTACTGCGCAGCAAGGAACGTGGGAACGCTGGACGGTGCGCGCGGACGAGCCGCAAGCGTTCCATATTGAAGGCGTGATGTTCCAGATCCGTAACGTGAATGGCGCGATGCCGTTCCCGGAAGACAGAGGCTGGAAAGATACCGTTTGGGTTGACGGACAAGTGGAGCTGCTTGTTTATTTCGGTCAGCCTTCCTGGGCGCACTTCCCGTTCTACTTCAACAGTCAGACGCTGGAAATGGCGGACCGTGGCTCGATTGGGCAACTGTTGGTCAATCCGGTACCGTAATGGACCAATTCAATGCCCCACAGAGTGGTGGGGCATTGAAAATTACTCAGTATGCAGTCTTCATTGTGTATCAGGTCGAAAATAATCCTGGCAGCATCAGACTAAGCTGCGGGAAATAACAAATAATTGCCATTACTACAAACAATGCCAGAAACATCGGCAGTAATGGTTTTATTGCCCTGTCGATACTGACCTTACCAATGCTGCATCCCACAAACAGAATGGTGCCGACAGGTGGTGTGCAAAGGCCAATGGTTAAGTTGAAAACCATAATGATGCCGAAGTGAATCGGATCAATCCCCAGATGCTGGGCGATCGGCAGGAAAATAGGTGTAAATATCAGGATCGCCGGCGTGATATCCATAAAGGTACCAACGATCAACAGAATGATATTGATAATAAACAGAATGACCCATTTGTTATCCGAAACGCGGGTAATCAGTTCGTTGATCAACTCAGGAACATCAGCATTCGTCATGGCCCATGACATCCCCATCGAGCAGCCTACCAGTAACAGAACAATTGAACTGGTTACTACCGAATCTAACAGAATATCATTGAGCTTCTTAAGAGTGATTTCCCGGTAAATCATCGCCAGGGCTAAACTATAAATTACCGCAATTGCCGATGCTTCTGTAGGCGTAAATACCCCCGCGATAATACCGCCAATAATGATAAAAATAAGCATCAGGCTAGGAATTGATTCGCGGAATACCTGTAAAAACTGACGGTAATTAATGCGCTCGGCCACCGGATAATGGTGACGTCGGGCATAAAGTGCAGCTACAAACATTAAGGCAACAGCGGTGAGGATGCCCGGCAGATATCCAGCTAAGAACAACGCAGCGACAGAAGTCCCGCCACTGGCAAGGGAATAAACAATCAACACATTGCTCGGTGGGATCATCAGGCCAATGGGGGCAGAGGCAATATTAACCGCTGCTGAAAACGCCGGATCATATCCCTCTTTTTCTTGCAGTGGTGACATAATCCCACCTACCGCGGCGGCTGACGCAACGGCTGAACCTGAAATCGCACCAAACAGTGTATTCGCGAGGATATTACAATGAGCCAGTGAGCCAGGAAGACGCCCAACTAATGCTTGCGCCAGGTTAACCAGTCGTCTGGCTATACCACCGGTATTCATAATGTTTCCGGCTAACACGAAGAAGGGAATGGCTAATAGCGTAAAGCCATCCAGCCCCACAGTCATCTTTTGCGAAATCACAGAAATGGCGGCATCGGGTGGTAAGGCAGTAATAATAGATAACAGCGAAGAAAGACCAATCGCAAAAGTAATTGGCACACCTATTGCCAGCATGACGGCAAAACTGCCAAATAAAATTAAGACGGGGTAGATATATTCAAAGTCCATATTTCCCTCGTTAATGAAAATTCCGTTTACGATAGTTGTCAATAATATTCATTACTGAATACCAGACCAGAATAAGCCCACTGACAGGCATAACCCAATATACTTTATCCATTGGCCATTTTAATACTGGAGAGATTTGTCCAACATGTTGTGCTTTTTCAACAACAATATTCCCGCCATAGATCATGAAAATAACCGCAAAGACCGTAATAATAATTTGGATAAAACTGTCAAGCGTCAGAACAGATGCAGCCGGAAGTTTTTGAGCCAACAAATCAATGGCCAGATGTTTTTTTAACCCCGCAGTATATACACCGCCAAGTAAAATCATCCACATAAATAAAATCTGGGTGAACTCATCAAGCACAGTGCTGGGAGCGTTAAAAATAAAACGTGCAATAACTTGCCAGGTTACGCAGAACACCATAATGGCGAGAATAATGCAGCAACATCCGGCAAGGATCTTATTAAGAATATGAGTGAGTGTTCGCATAAGTCTTCCATGAAAAGGCAGGAATTACCTGCCCATTAGGGTTACATACTTTCTACTAGCTCAAGGTTTTTGGCTGATTGTGCATCTTTCGCCTTGAATTCATCGTATAACGGTTTGACGCGTTCTTTGAAAGCGGATTTATCAACATCAACAACTGTTGCGTTCATCCCTTTCATTTTGTCGTAGGCTTCTTTTTCAGCCGCAGGCCAGATGACGTCCTTCATCTGCATCATTGACTCATCGGCTGCTTTTAATAATGCCGTGCGCTCTTTATCACCAAGTTTATTCAACACGTCGGTGCTGATAATTAACACATCAGGTACCATGGTGTGTTCATCACGTGAATAGACTTTTGCGACTTCGGCGTGACGCATATCGGAATAGACAACGGTATTGTTCTCTCCGCCATCAACCACTCCTTGCTGAAGTGCGGTGTAGAGTTCGCCTTGCGCCATCGGGGTAGCGACACCACCGAGTGCTTTCATCATTGCAATGGCGCTGGGGCTTTGTTGAACCCTGATTTTCATTCCCGCTAAATCTTCGGGTTTTGTAATCGGTTTATTGGAATAAAAACTTCTCGCACCGCCGTCATAGTACGTAATACCAACAAAACCTTTGCTTTCTGATGACTTAAGTATTTTTTTACCTAAATCACTTTGCAGAACACGATAATAGTGATCACGGTCGCGGAATAAGAACGGCAGACTGAAAAGGCTGTAATCCGGGGCAAATGATTCTAGTGATGCAGCATTAACCTTAACCATCTGTAATGCACCGGAGTTCATTAATTCCAGTGATTCACGCTCATTGCCTAATGTCGCATTTGGGTAAATGCGAATAACTAATTCACCATTAGAATACTCTTTGGTTTTATCCGCTAAATAGCTTAATGCTTTATGGACAGCATGGCTTTTATCCTGATTATGACTCAGTTTTAATGTTGTTTTTGCCAGTGTGGTATTAGATATTAATAAACAACTGGTTAACAGCATAAGCGATGCCGTCAGAGGACGAAGTGCTTTCATATCCTGCTCCTGGTTAATATAACAGAAACGATAAATACAGCGCTTTTCTATCGTTATAATAAAAAGTGGTTATTAATTCTCTGCCAGATAATGGAATATTCCTGCCGGAACCGGAATACCTTCCTGCTGGCATTTTTCTTTGTAGTGCATTTGCGGATCGTTCGGCGCTAACACTTTTTCGACACCGGGAACCGGTTTAACGGCATGCAGTTCCGTGACCATTTGCGCCATGGTTTTTGCAAAAACAGGATTGCCGAGCTTTTTCGGATCGATGGCAATAACCAAACTTGCCAGCTTACGCATCTTGTCATAATCACCATACATGCGAACAATATGGTTACCAAAATTCGCATTCATCAGCATGCCAGTCAGTGCATCAATAGCCAGCGCAATGCCTGAACCTTTGTGTTGGCCGAAAGGTAGCAGGTTTTCAATCTTATACGGATCAGTGGTGCCATAACCGTCTTTATCTATCGCCAGCCCTTCACCAATATGTTTTCCTGTTTCCTTTGCATGAAGTATTTTGCCAAAAGCCGTGGCACTGGTTGCCATATCAACAATCATCGGATGGCTGTTTTCCACCGGGAAACCAAAGGCGATGGGGTTAGTTCCCAAAAAGCGCTCGGCGCCGCCATGGGGAGCCACACAGGTATCGGTTTGCGTCATTACGATAGCAACCAACCCTTTGTTGGTGATCATCTCTGCAAAATAAGATAACGCACCACAGTGAGACGTGTTTTTAACGCTAACAAAACCGAGGCCCTCTTCCAGGGCCAGTTTAATGGCGTACTCAGTGGCGCTAATTAATGCCGAATGCCCCATTCCGTCGTCAGAGTCGAGAATGGCCACTGACGGTGAAATTTGCTCAATACTAAACTGCGGGGCTTTATTTAACCCTCCGGCAGCAAGGCGGGTACAATAATGTTCGACACGCATAACTCCATGTGAATGCACACCTGTAATATCGGCATGTATTAAAACATCTGTCACCTGTTGTGCAGTGTCGGCATCCAGCCCGGCGGTATGTAATTTGTGGTGCACCAGTGATTTTAAATTTTCTTCACTGACATAAACAGTTGTCATATATGTTCCCTTAAAAAGTGATCACACCCTTGACCATATTTTTATTTTCTACAACGTTACGCTGGTAATCTTCGCCAACACTAAAGAAATTGAACGCCTGGTTTTTCATTAAATTTTCGTGAATTTTATTGCTGCGCATCAGTTCAATCACCAACGCAAAATCTTCCCGTGTGGCATTGCGGCTGCTGAGTAACGTTGTCTCTTTTTTATGGAAGGTCGGATCGTCAATAACAAGTTCACCAATGTACAAACCGATGAAAACAATTTTGCCGCCATGACGAATAAGATTGACATCATGACTCATTGAAGCTTTATTTCCCGTCGCATCCAGGACTACGCAAGCCAGTTCGCCGCCAAATACTTCACTAAGCGCGGCAATAAAACCTTCCTGTGTTGGGTCGAAGACATTAATTGCCAGATGATCCACAACGTGCTGGCGACGTTGACAGTCAATATCAGCAACAACAACATGCGCCCCTTTAGCCCTGGCGATGGCTGCGGTAGCCAGACCGATTGGCCCAGCGCCAATCACCAGTACGTTTTGTTCAGCCTTGATCTCTGCCCGACGAACGGCATGTGCACCAATGGCGAAACATTCAACCAATGCTCCGGCACTGTCGCTGACTTCGTCAGGGAGAGGCACAAGGTTGTCTTCACGTACCGCAAGATACTCACTAAAGCCCCCATCCTGATGCACGCCATACAGCGAAACACGTTCGCAGCAGTTCGTTTTCTTTTCCCGACAGGCTGCGCACTCGCCACACGGAATGCATGGGATGACGGAATAGCGCTGGCCTGATTGTGCTGTTTGGCACTGGCTGCCTCGCGAAACCGCTTCGGCGCATATTTCATGACCTAATACACGTGGGTAGCTAAAAAAAGGCTGTCTGCCGGCAAAAGCGTGAATATCAGTACCACAAATACCCACAGCTTTGATTTTTAACAGCACTTCATTATCTGCTGGTGTGGGAATATCCTTTTCCACATATTCCATAACGCCAGGCTGCTGACAAATTAATGTTTTCATTTCTGCTCATCCGATAATAATTGGCTGATGGTGGCCTTGATGCCTTTGTTTTTTATATTCGCAAAGGCGATTTTTATTTCATTTATAAATGGCTGATGGTTGCTTAAATCACCAAATATGGCGCTAAGGTGCAGTAATGCGAGCGCCTGTTGCCATGCGTCTTGTTGTTCCTTTATTAGCGCCTGAAATTGGTCATTCATTGGATCAGCGACAGACTGGCTTTTCTCAACAACATCAATGACATAATGCAACCAACCAGCAACGAGCAGTGACAGAACAGCATTGTTTTGCTTTTGCTGATGTAATTTCAGCCAGGGCGTCAGTGCACGCTGGGGAAGCTTTTGTGAACCGTCCATGGCTATTTGCCCGGTACGGTGTGCAACGTTACGGTTGCTAAAGCGTTCAATTAACAGGTCGGCGTATTCCTGGATGTTGATATTTAAGTCTGGATTAAGTGTTCGGGCTTGTTCATTAATCATCAGTTGGTGGGTAATGGAACGAAAATTAGCGTCTTCCATGCATTGCCAGATAAACTCATAGCCTGCCAAAGAGCCGTTATAAGCCAGAAATGAATGGCTACCATTTAACATGCGTAACTTCATCTCTTCATAAGGCTGAACATTGCTGACAAACATCGCGCCGGCTTTATCCCATTCCGGTCGTCCGCGCACAAAATTATCTTCGATCACCCACTGACGAAATGATTCGCAGACGATCCCGCAGGGATCGGCATAACCGGTTTTCGTTTCCAGTAAGGCGAATTGCGATTCAGTCATTGCCGGAACAATGCGATCTACCATCGTGCCTGGAAATGAGACATTTTCTTCGATCCACTGAGCCAGGGGCTGGTCCAGTTGTCGGGCAAAACCGAGAACGGCATTGCGCGTCAGATGCCCATTGTCTGGCAAGTTGTCACAGGAGAGCACACTAAAAGCGGCGAGTCCTGCCGCTTTACGTTGTTGCAAAGCACAGACGATCACGCCAATAGCTGACAGAGGCGCATCCGGGTTTTGTAGATCGTGTTGGATTAATCCATTGGTGAGATCAAGTGAACGTGTTTGCGGATCGAGGCAATAACCTTTCTCGGTGATGGTTAATGAAACGATTTTTACCTGAGGTTCAGCCAGTTTATGGATTGCTGCGGCAATGCCATCTCTGGGGGTATGAATACCGCCAGCCACCGAACGCACAAGGCGTGAGGTAGATTGCGATGCAGATGTTTCCACAACCGAAAACAGCCCATTTTGCGCATTTAAGTTTTCGATCAGTTGAGCATCACCAAACAGGTTGATCTCAAAGATCCCCCAGCGGGTGTCCGAAAGTTGATTAGTGAGATCCGTGTAGACAGCCTGGTGTCCGCGATGAAAAGCGCCAAAACCAATATGGACAATATCTGCCTGTAACCCGTCCCGAGGCCAGGTGGTTACCTGATCATAGTGGGCGGCAGCGATACTTTCGTTCCCTGACATTATGCTCTTACTCCCGGTGGCTTGTGTGTATACCAATTTACATAATTCACTAGACCAAAAACAGAGAGATGCATCACGCTTGCAGAGAAAGGTAAAAGTACGAAACAGAACAACAAGGCGTTATTTATATTTATATCAATGAGTTATATGAATAAAATGAAAGGAAAGTTTTTTAGAGGTCAGTTATTAGGATAATTGCCGCTAATCTAAGATATCTGATGATAGTTGATTTATTAGACCAATTAAAAAGAGAGCGTGTACCAGTGGAGGGCGGAAGGCAGAGCCGGCGTTATTTTTCCCGCCAGCTCTGGACTAATGAAGGTTAACGAGCGAAGAAAAAGTCATCAAAATCGCTGATGGAAGCGTCTTGTTTGAAGATTTTGATCAGTTCATTTTTGCTGTTTTCCAGATGTCTCCAGGACGCTTCCCTGGCGAGCTCTGAATCTTTCTGTTGCAGAGCCAGGAAAATAGCCCGGTGATCTTCCAGCCATTGCAGACGCAAATGCTTTTCATGCAGGTACTTGTAGTTAAGTTTCTTCCAGCGGGGGTTTTCTGTACGAACTGCCCGCCATAATTCAGCAGCTTGTTTGATGAGTACCCGATTTTGCGTCGCTTCGGCAATAATGCTATGAAATCGGTGATCCAGGTCTTCAAATTTATCACTTTCCGCAGCGATAGCGTTTTCCTGCAATCTAATGATTTTCTTTAACTCTTGTAACTCGTTAAAGCTGATCTGGCTGGCTGCAAAACCAGTAATATTGCTCTCAATCACCTGACGCGCCTGCAACAGTTCAAACGGGCCAATTTCTGAATAGGGCATTAATGATTTCTGGTTGAGCTTATCGGTGGAGTCGACAAAGAAAATCCCTGACCCTTGCTTCACATTCAATACGCCTTTCAGTTCCAGCATAATAATGGCTTCACGAATGGTAGTTCGGCTGGTATTAAACCGCTCGCTCAGTTCACGTTCTGAAGGTAAGCGTTCTCCGGCTTTGAATACGCCTGAATACAGCAGCTCTTCAATCTGTAGACCAATATCGTAATAGCGGCGCTTTGTAATAACCTGTTCCATACCTTGCCTTACTGTGGGTGTCCTCGGATAGCCGATCGTCGTGCAATATGATTTGAACGTTGCTGATCGGCATAAATAGTAGCGGCAGTTGCCACGATACCGCCAGCCTTAAATGTGCTTGCCCAAGTCGGGCAGTGAAAAACCTCACCAGGGTATTTCGCCACCGTTCATCAACATCACTTCATTTCCGCGCGTGATACAGCGTATAATCCCCGGCCTTTGATTATTTTTTTACCATTTCTGGAAGCAAAATGAGCTCTATCTCCCTGATCCAACCGGATCGCGACCTGTTCTCCTGGCCGCAGTACTGGGCCGCCTGTTTTGGACCGGCACCGTTTTTGCCGATGTCACGTGAAGAGATGGATCAACTTGGCTGGGATAGCTGCGACATCATTTTGGTAACAGGTGATGCGTATGTTGATCACCCAAGCTTCGGGATGGCGATTTGTGGTCGAATGCTGGAAGCGCAGGGCTTTCGCGTTGGGATCATCGCTCAGCCAGACTGGAGCAGTAAGGACGATTTCATGCGTCTGGGTAAACCGAATCTGTTTTTCGGCGTTACTGCTGGCAACATGGACTCGATGATCAACCGCTATACCGCCGATCGCCGTTTACGTCATGACGATGCCTACACGCCAGATAATGTCGCGGGTAAGCGTCCGGATCGCGCCACACTGGTTTATACCCAACGTTGTAAAGAGGCGTGGAAAGATGTGCCGGTGATCCTCGGCGGTATTGAGGCCAGCCTGCGCCGTACCGCGCACTATGATTACTGGTCGGATACCGTGCGCCGTTCCGTGCTGGTGGATTCGAAAGCCGACATGCTGATGTTTGGTAACGGTGAGCGTCCGCTGGTGGAAGTGGCGCACCGTCTGGCGATGGGCGAGCCGATTAGTGAAATCCGCGATGTGCGTAATACCGCGATTATCGTAAAAGAGGCGTTGCCAGGCTGGAGCGGTGTGGATTCCACCCGTCTTGATACCCCTGGGAAAATCGACCCAATCCCGCATCCGTATGGCGAAGATTTGCCGTGCGCGGATAACAAACCGGTAGCTCCGAAAAAGCAGGAAGCCAAATCTGTAACCGTGCAGCCACCACGCCCGAAACCGTGGGAAAAAACCTACGTGTTGCTGCCTTCTTTCGAGAAAGTGAAGGGCGATAAAGTGCTGTACGCCCATGCTTCGCGCATTCTGCACCACGAAACTAACCCAGGCTGCGCCCGCGCATTGATGCAAAAACATGGCGACCGCTATGTATGGATCAACCCGCCTGCTATTCCGCTTTCTACCGAAGAGATGGATAGCGTCTTTGCGCTGCCGTACAAGCGCGTGCCGCATCCGGCTTACGGTAATGCCCGAATTCCGGCTTACGAAATGATTCGTTTCTCGGTCAACATTATGCGTGGCTGCTTTGGCGGCTGCTCTTTCTGTTCTATTACCGAGCACGAAGGGCGCATTATTCAGAGCCGTTCCGAAGATTCGATTATTAATGAGATCGAAGCGATCCGCGACACTGTTCCAGGTTTTACGGGCGTGATTTCCGATCTCGGTGGGCCTACTGCCAACATGTATATGTTGCGCTGCAAATCGCCACGCGCTGAGCAAACCTGCCGTCGTTTGTCGTGCGTTTATCCGGATATTTGTTCGCACATGGACACTAATCATGAACCGACCATCAATCTCTATCGCCGTGCGCGTGATCTGAAAGGCATTAAAAAGATCCTGATTGCCTCTGGTGTGCGTTATGACATCGCCGTAGAAGATCCGCGCTATATCAAAGAGCTGGCGACCCATCACGTTGGCGGTTATCTGAAGATTGCCCCGGAACATACCGAAGAAGGGCCGTTATCGAAGATGATGAAGCCGGGCATGGGCAGCTATGACCGCTTTAAAGAGCTGTTCGATACTTACTCGAAAAAGGCAGGTAAAGAACAGTATCTGATCCCGTATTTCATCTCCGCGCACCCGGGTACGCGTGATGAAGATATGGTGAATCTGGCGCTATGGCTGAAAAAGCATCGCTTCCGCCTCGACCAGGTGCAGAACTTCTATCCGTCGCCGCTGGCTAACTCGACCACCATGTATTACACCGGCAAAAACCCGCTGGCGAAGATTGGTTATAAGAGTGAAGACGTCTTCGTGCCGAAGGGCGACAAACAGCGTCGTTTGCATAAAGCGTTGTTGCGTTACCACGATCCGGCAAACTGGCCGTTAATCCGCCAGGCGCTGGAAGCGATGGGCAAAAAGCATCTGATTGGCAGCCGTCGCGATTGCTTAGTGCCTGCGCCAACTATTGAAGAGATGCGTGAGGCTCGTCGCCAGAACCGCAATACCCGTCCGGCGTTGACTAAACATACGCCGATGGCGACCCAGCGTCAGACGCCTGCTACGGCAAAAAAAGCGTCGTCTACGCAATCTCGCCTGCAGAATGCTGGTGCGAAGAAACGCCCTAAAGCGGCGGTTGGACGTTAAAAAATATCCCCGGTAACAGAATGCTGCCGGGGATTTTTTTATCATTCTGCGTACATACGCAAGCAGCGCAGGCAGTCGAAATAGTCCTGTGCATCAAGACGCGTATTGGCTCTGTTAGCTTCGGATTTGGCAGCATAGATTTGTGGGCGTAATGCTTTCATATCCTGTTCAAGCCGGGCGATTTTGGCATTTAATGTTTGCACATTGCTCGCCAGTTGATTGACCTTTTGCTCATTGACGCAGCCACTGAGCAAGCAGGTTGCCAGAACAACAGCTCCCACGGTGAAAATCGTTTTCATATAGTGTTCCCTTTTATTTATTGTTCCGGCTAATTGTTATTTAATTCAGCTCATTGTTTTAATCTGGCGGCGGTTTTTGCCTCAATCTGCTTAAGTAGGCTGCCGCTGTTCGGGCGGATAAAATCAGCGATTTCCCACTTACCTTCGCGCCGCTGTAAAATCAGTTCTTGCTCTTCGTTGTTGCCATTGGTCAGCGTAAAGCGAACATGAATGCGGGCGGAATCGGTGGTTTTCTCCAGGACTCGAATTTCATCAACGCGGGAAAATAATGACTCTTCGCCAAAACAGATCGGATTGTCGTAAATAAATTGCCGTTCTATTTGCATATCTTCATCGGGATTGTTGGCCGTCTTGAAGGTGGTTTTATAGAAGGCATTGACCGCCTGGCGGTAAGAGTCGGAAACCACCCACGTCCACGGCCAGCTATAATCAGCAATATGTTCAAAGAGTTCGGCAACAAAGGCTTCCGGCTGTTCTTTTTGCAACGAAGCTATAGTGGCCAGCGTTTTTTCATTCTCGCTATTAACCGCTTGTAAGACGCTGCCATGATTGCTGACAATATCGTCAATGACCCAACGACCATTTTCCGCCACCATTTTCAGTGTCTGCGAGGTCTTTTCTTTATCGTCTTGAAAGATACGAAAGCGCACAACGGCATCGGCATGATCGGCGTCAGTTTGGGTTATCGCTACGCTTTCTAACACCAGATCGCCAAAATCCTGACAATCACAAACCGGATCATAATCCAGCCAGCCAATATTGCCCGGCAGCGTAAGATTGTCGTTCAGGATAAGCGCCTGTTGAATACGCGCAGAAGTTATCGCTCGCTCTCCGGTTTCACCAAAATAAGGGGCAGTGGCATCTGATTTATAGTTCTGATAAATATGCCGGACTGTTTGTTCTACGGTCTGTGAGGGGGGCTGTGCGTGTACGGTAAAACTTGCCAGGGCTGCTAAAAACAGAAGTATTATTTTCATCTGTTTTTCACCTCTCCGTTGCGTTTATCCCGGATATAGATGAGTTGTTCTTTTAAGAGCTTCCGGCTCTGCATGATGATGTCCTTATATTTGGCATTCCTGAACAAGGAAGAGTAGCAACGGGCGGGACGCGAGGGGAATAAATGATTTCTGAAAAGTCCGGTAGCGGAACATTACCGCCACCGGGAGAATTTGCACGTTAGCCGCCGAACTGGTCAGGATCGGGACCGAGACGCTTGCCCTGATCGAGTTTTGCAATTTCGCCAAGTTCGTCTTTGTCGAGACGGAAATCCCAGACATCAAAGTTTTCGACAATGCGTGAAGGTGTGACCGATTTTGGGATCACCACCAGGCCGCTATCCAGATGCCAGCGGATAACAATTTGCGCAGGTGTTTTGCCGTATTTATCTGCCAGATCGCGAATGACTTTCTGATCGAAAACGTCTTTCCCTCCTTGCGCTAATGGGCTCCAGGATTCGGTCTGGATTTTGTGTGTCGCGTTCCAGGCATGTAGCTGGCGTTGTTGCATCAGCGGGTGAAGTTCGATCTGGTTTATCACAGGCGTCACGCCAGTTTCATCAATCAGGCGTTGCAGGTGATGGATCTGGAAGTTGCACACGCCGATGCTTTTGATTAATCCCTCTTTTTGCAATTCGATCATGCCTTTCCATGCTTCGACATAATGGTCGATAGCGGGAACGGGCCAGTGCATTAAATAGAGGTCGATATAATCAAGCTGGAGTTTTTTCAGGCTGTCGAGCAGGGCTTCGCGGGGGCGCTTGTGGTCGTCGTTCCACAGCTTAGTGGTGATGAACAGTTCTTCTCTGTTGACTGAGGCATTTTTCAGGGCTTTGCCGACACCTTCTTCGTTCTTGTAGGCCGCGGCGGTATCAATCGAGCGATAACCCACTTCTAACGCTTTTTGAATGGCGGTGATTACTTCCTCATTACTTGCTTGCCAGACGCCCAGTCCCAGCTGGGGCATGACATTGCCATCCTGTAGCTTAATAACGGTTGGATTAGCCATACGTTCCTCCTTTATATGAACTCACCGGAGCAGGCTCCGGTGAGGTGTTGTGAACTTAAGTCTGGACGAAATGCCCGAAAACGAAAGTTTGAGGCGTAAAAAGCTTAGCGGGCGGCTTCGTATATACGGCGGCTGACATCCAGCGTAATGTCATGATTTTCGCCCAGTTGGGTCATGCCGTGCTCTTCCAGTTTTTTCAGCAAAGCCGGGATGGAGCTGCCGTCCAGACCGTAGTCGGAGAGGTGGGTCGGCACGCCTAATTGCTCAAAGAAATTGCGGGTTGCGGCAATCGCGGCGTCAATACGCTCATCGTCTGAACCTTCAGTGATGTTCCAGACGCGTTCAGCATATTGCAGCAGCTTAGCGCGCTTGGTATCGCGTTTTTCATTCCACAGTGCAGGCAGGACGATAGCCAGTGTTTGCGCGTGATCCAGACCGTGCATCGCAGTCAGTTCGTGGCCCAGCATATGCGTTGCCCAGTCCTGCGGTACGCCAGCGCCGATCAAACCGTTCAGCGCCTGAGTCGCCGCCCACATGACGTTGGCGCGCACATCGTAGTTTTCTGGCTCTTTCCGGGCTTTCGGACCATCTTCGATCAGCGTCAGCAAAATGCCTTCTGCGAAACGGTCCTGAATTTTGGCATCAACCGGTTTGGTAACATACTGTTCCACGGTGTGTACAAAGGCGTCCACTACGCCGTTAGCCACCTGACGCGGCGGCAGGGTGTAGGTATAAACCGGATCGAGCACGGCAAATACGGGCTGAACATGGGCAGAATGGAACGCCTGCTTGTCGCCTGTGGTTTTACGGGAGATCACCGCGCCTGCGTTGGATTCTGAACCGGTTGCTGGCAGCGTCAGCACACAGCCCATCGGGATGGCGCTTTTAATCTCTTTGCCGCCCGTTTGCAGAATGTGCCACGGATCGATATTTTCCGGATAGTTAGCCGCTGCGGCGATAAATTTGGTGCCGTCCAGTACAGAACCGCCGCCAACCGCCAGCAGGAACGTCACTTTCTGTTCGCGAACCAGTTTCACGGCGTTCATCAGCGTTTCATAAGCCGGGTTTGGTTCAATACCGCCAAATTCCAGTACGTCCATGCCTTTCAGGGCATCCAGAACTTGATCGAGAACGCCGGTTTTTTTCACGCTGCCGCCGCCGTAGGTAATCAATACGCGAGCATCGTGAGGAATTTGTTCGCGTAAACCAGCGATTGCGCCTTTACCAAACAGAATGCGGGTTGGGGTGTGCAGATTAAAGTTGTTCATTACTTGCTCCCTTTGCTGGGTCAATATGAGGGCAGAGATCGGTCTGCCTGATGTTTTTCATTGTGGTCGCCAGCGCCGTACCTCTCAATGCTCATTTCTGCCAATGTCTTGCCTATTTCTCCAGAGTGCTGGAGAAATGCTACAAAATTGCGCACAATCAAATTGCCGCATTATTCCTAAGAAATTACGCGATATGAAACGTGAAGAGATTTGCCGCTTGCTGGCGGATAAAGTTAATAAACTGAAAAATAAAGAAAATAGTTTGTCAGAGCTGTTGCCCGATGTGCGTTTGTTGTATGGCGAGACGCCTTTCGCACGCACACCGGTGATGTACGAGCCGGGCATCATAATTCTCTTTTCCGGGCATAAAATCGGTTATATCAATGAACGCGTGTTTCGTTATGATGCCAATGAATACCTGCTGCTGACGGTGCCGTTGCCGTTTGAGTGCGAAACCTATGCCACGTCAGAGGTGCCGCTGGCAGGGTTGCGTCTCAATGTCGATATTTTGCAGTTACAGGAACTGTTGATGGACATTGGCGAAGATGAGCATTTCCAGCCGTCGATGGCAGCCAGCGGGATTAACTCTGCCACGTTATCAGAAGAGATTTTATGCGCGGCGGAGCGGTTACTGGATGTGATGGAGCGACCGCTGGATGCGCGTATTCTCGGCAAACAGATCATCCGCGAAATTCTGTACTACGTGCTGACCGGACCTTGCGGCGGCGCGTTACTGGCACTGGTCAGCCGCCAGACTCACTTCAGCCTGATTAGTCGCGTGCTGAAACGGATTGAGAATAAATACACCGAAAACCTGAGCGTCGAGCAACTGGCGGCAGAAGCCAACATGAGCGTATCGGCGTTCCACCATAATTTTAAGTCTGTCACCAGCACCTCGCCGTTGCAGTATTTGAAGAATTACCGTCTGCATAAGGCGCGGATGATGATCATCCACGACGGCATGAAGGCCAGCGCGGCGGCGATGCGCGTCGGCTATGAAAGCGCATCGCAATTTAGCCGTGAGTTTAAACGTTACTTCGGTGTGACGCCGGGGGAAGATGCGGCAAGAATGCGGGCGATGCAGGGGAATTAAATACGTTCCCGGTACAGCAACCGGGAACGGGGAAAATCGTCAGGCGTTACAGTATTTTTTTTTAATCACCACAAACAGCGTGCCCAACAAGCCAGCGGTTAACAAGGCAATTGGCAGGATCATCAGGAACGTCATTACCTGATCTTCATGGCGTTTAACGAACGGAATCATACTTAAGGCATAGCCGAAACTGGTTACCACGCTGACCCACAGCAATCCGCTTAACCAGTTGAAAAACTGGAAGCGGCGGTTTGGCAGACCGGAAATTCCCGCCATGGTTGGCAGCAGCGTACGGACAAATGCAAGAAAACGTCCAGCCAGCAGCGCCAGCAGACCGTGGCGGTCAAACATGCAGGTGGCGCGCTGGTGATATTTAGCAGGAAGCTGTGCCAGCCAGCCTTTCACCGTTTTGGTATTCCCTAACCAGCGCCCCTGAATATAACTTAGCCAGCAGCCCAGACTTGCTGCGGCGGTCAGAATCGCAATCGTAGGCAGAAAATCCATAACCCCCTGGGCAATCAATGCGCCAGCCAATATCAACAAGCTGTCGCCTGGCAAAAATGAGGCGGGCAGCAAGCCGTTTTCTAAAAACAGCGTGGCAAACATAACAAAGTAAACAACGCTAACAATATGAGGGTCCGCCAGCGCGGCAAAGTCGTGTTGCCAGAGCGCAGCGATGATATCTTGAATAACAGCCATGGACTTTCCTGTGGAACAGCGTTTAAGCCTTTATCTGCCTATTGTACTCCTGAATCGTCCGGGACGCCTTGATCCCGGACGCAACAATTTAAGACTTTTCACAATAAAATGTCTGCAAAATTGTCCAAAAGTGGCAATGTTATACAATTCGCGCAAAACCGGCGTCCAGATCGGCAATCAGATCGTCGACATCTTCCAGACCAATATGCAGGCGAATCAAGGTCCCGCTAAAATCGATCTCGCCTTGTGGGCGAATGGCGGCGATATGTTCTGGTTGATTTGCCAGGATCAACGATTCATACCCGCCCCACGAGTAGGCCATGCTGAATAAACTGAAGTTATCCAGATAGTTCGCCAGCTCTTCATCATTGAGTTTTTTCTTAAGCACAAAGGAAAATAGCCCGCTGCTGCCTGTAAAGTCTCGTTTCCAGAATTCGTGGCCTTTACTGCCAGGCAGAGCAGGGTGGTTAACTCGCGCTACTTGGGGATGTTCTGCCAGCCATTCAGCCACTTTCAGACTGCTTTCATGATGTTGGCGCAAACGCACACCTAATGTGCGCAGGCCACGGCTGGTTATATAGGCGGTATCGGCATCGACCATCTGGCCCATCAGATAGGCATTCTCTCGCAGCTGCTCCCAGCAACGGGCATTGCACACGGCAGTGCCAATCATCGCATCTGAATGCCCAACCAGATATTTGGTGGCGGCCTGAATAGAAACATCGATGCCAAAATCCAGCGCCTTAAACAGCACACCGGCTGCCCAGGTGTTGTCGATCATAATGATGGCATCTGGCACCACACTGCGTACGGCGGCAACAATCGCCGGAACATCGTGGACTTCCATGGTGATGGAGCCTGGCGATTCCAGAAACACGATTTTAGTGTTTGGCTGCAGATGCTTAACGATATCGGCACCAATCAGCGGATCAAACCACGATGTCGTTACGCCCAGTTTGCTGAGGATTTTGCTACAGAAATCCTGACTCGGTTCATAGGCGGTGTTGGTCATCAACACATGATCGCCCTGTTCGACAAAAGCAAGAATGGAATTAGCAACCGCTGCCGCCCCGCAGGGAAATAGCACACAGCCTGCGCCACCTTCCAGTTCACACATCGCTTGTTGTAAGGAGAAATGGGTTAACGTTCCACGCCGTCCATAGAACAACTCGCCATTAGCGCGATTACGTGTCGCGTGTTTTTTGGCTTCCACACTGTCAAAGACCAGCGAAGACGCGCGCTGAATCACGCTATTTACCGCGCCGAGAGTGTATTTTTTGCTGCGTCCTGCATTCACCAGTTGAGTATCAAGCTTTTTGTCCGCCATGTCGGGATTCCTGTTTTTATACGTCTGGATGTCTAAACTAGCATGAATATTCGCGGGCGCATCCTGAAGAATTGGCATAAAGCAGAAAATTTTCGCAAATGGCGTGCTGGTGACTTTTTTACTGCGTAAACGCAAGGAAAAGAAAGCAAAGGTACGGCAGTATGCAAATAGTAATGAGAACGACTATCAATTCGACGTCGTTTTGATATTATTATGCACAGATTTTGTGACTTGCGTCCTGGAGATACACAGTGGGTAATAATTTAATGCAGACGGACCTCTCCGTCTGGGGTATGTATCAGCACGCCGATATTGTCGTTAAGTGCGTGATGATTGGGCTTATTTTGGCCTCCGTAGTCACCTGGGCAATCTTCTTCAGTAAGAGCGTGGAGTTCTTCAATCAGAAGCGTCGTCTTAAGCGCGAGCAGCAACTGCTGGCTGAAGCGCGTTCCTTAAACCAGGCCAACGATATCGCTGCTGATTTTGGTAGCAAAAGCTTGAGCCTGCATTTGCTCAATGAAGCGCAGAATGAGCTGGAACTGTCAGAAGGCAGCGACGATAACGAAGGTATTAAAGAACGTACCAGCTTCCGTCTGGAGCGTCGGGTCGCCGCAGTAGGTCGTCAAATGGGCCGTGGTAACGGCTATCTGGCAACCATCGGCGCGATTTCGCCGTTCGTTGGTCTGTTTGGTACGGTCTGGGGCATCATGAACAGCTTTATTGGTATCGCGCAAACGCAGACCACTAACCTGGCAGTCGTTGCGCCGGGTATTGCAGAAGCTCTGTTAGCAACGGCAATCGGCCTCGTGGCAGCGATTCCTGCGGTCGTTATCTATAACGTATTTGCACGCCAGATTGGCGGCTTTAAAGCGATGCTGGGTGATGTTGCAGCGCAGGTATTGTTGCTGCAAAGCCGTGACCTGGATCTGGAAGCCAGCGCCGCTGCGCATCCGGTTCGTGTCGCACAAAAATTACGTGCAGGATAATGTCCGATGGCGATGCATCTTAACGAAAACCTCGACGATAACGGCGAAATGCATGATATCAACGTGACGCCGTTTATCGACGTGATGTTGGTTTTGCTGATTATCTTTATGGTGGCGGCACCGTTAGCGACGGTAGATGTGAAGGTGAATTTGCCTGCTTCTACCAGCACGCCGCAGCCGCGCCCGGAAAAACCGGTTTATCTGTCGGTGAAAGCAGACAACTCGATGTTTATTGGTAACGATCCGGTCACCGATGAAACAATGATTACGGCGTTGAATGCGTTAACCGAAGGCAAGAAAGACACCACCATCTTCTTCCGTGCGGATAAAACCGTCGATTACGAGACGTTGATGAAGGTAATGGATACGCTGCATCAGGCGGGTTACCTGAAAATAGGTCTGGTCGGCGAAGAAACTGCGAAAGCGAAATAAAAATGATGCCCGGTTGCTTTTCACAACCGGGCATTTTTTTAACCTAAATGCTCGCCGCCGCAGACACCGTGCACTTCTGCGGTGACGTAGCTCGACTCCTGACTTGCCAGGTAAACATATACAGGGGCCAGCTCCGCCGGTTGCCCCGCACGCTTCATCGGCGTTTGCTGACCAAACTGCGGGATCTTATCCTGCGTTTGTCCGCCAGAAATTTGCAGTGCTGTCCAGATCGGGCCTGGCGCGACAATATTCACCCGAATACCTTTCTCCGCGACCTGTTTTGCCAGGCCACGGCTGTAGTTCAGAATTGCCGCCTTCGTAGCCGCATAGTCCAGTAAATGCGGGCTTGGCTGGTATGCCTGGATTGAGGAAGTGGTGATGATACTTGCACCTTTCGGTAGCAGGGGGAGCGCTTCCTGGGTTAGCCAGAACAACGCGAAAACGTTAATGGCAAAGGTCTTTTGAAACTGTTCGCTGGTGAGGTCTGCAATATCAGGAATGGCAACCTGTTTCCCGGCTACCAGCGCCATAATATCCAGCCCGCCTAACGCCTTGTGTGCTTCGTGAACCAGCGAACGGGCGAATTTCTCATCGCTTAAATCGCCTGGCAGCAGAACGGCTTTGCGTCCGCATTCTTCAATGATCTTTTTCACATCCTGAGCGTCTTCTTCTTCCACGGGAAGATAACTGATCGCCACGTCAGCCCCTTCACGCGCGTAAGCAATGGCGGCAGCGCGACCGATTCCGGAATCGCCCCCTGTCACCAGTGCCTTACGATCTTTCAGGCGACCGCTACCAACATAGGTTTTCTCGCCGCAATCCGGTACCGGTGTCATCTTCGCCTGGATGCCTGGCGTCGGTTGTTTCTGTTTGGGATATTCACCAGTGTAATACTGCGTGGTCGGGTCTTTTAAATGAGACATCATTTTTCTCCCTTCAGGTTCAACGTCCTTTAAGGGTAGACGCTCTCGATGCGTTGATAAGGGAACCAGGAAGATCCCTAACCCTCAGAATTATGCGACAAAGGTTTAACGTATATGTTGATTTGCTGTTGCGTGCTGTTTACTCAATTGCGATATACTGTTGCCCGTTTTAACTACACGACAGGAATGTATGGAACGTTTTCTTGAAAATGCAATGTATGCTTCTCGCTGGCTGCTTGCCCCCGTGTACTTTGGCCTTTCGCTGGCGTTAGTTGCCCTGGCGCTGAAGTTCTTCCAGGAGATTATTCACGTACTGCCGAATATCTTCTCGATGGCGGAATCAGATTTGATCCTCGTGTTGCTGTCGCTGGTGGATATGACACTGGTTGGCGGTTTGCTGGTGATGGTGATGTTTTCCGGTTATGAGAATTTCGTCTCACAACTGGATATCTCCGAGAACAAAGAGAAGCTGAACTGGCTGGGGAAAATGGATGCAACGTCGCTGAAAAACAAAGTAGCAGCGTCGATTGTGGCAATTTCTTCCATTCACTTACTGCGCGTCTTTATGGATGCGAAAAATGTCCCTGATAACAAACTGATGTGGTACGTCATTATCCATCTGACGTTTGTGCTCTCTGCATTTGTGATGGGCTATCTTGACCGACTGACTCGTCATAATCACTGATCTGATTCGGGCGCGGTTCTCGCGCCCGTTATTAACAGGTCATTTATCGGAAGACGCCTGCCACAGATTCAGCTCGCCATCGGCGATATGCTGATCAATCTGCGCCAGCTCCTCGGTGCTAAATGTCAGATTATTCAGCGCCTGCACGTTCTCCTCAAGTTGCTCCGCGCGGCTGGCACCAATCAATACCGACGTCACGCGATCATCTTTCAGCAACCAGCTTAACGCCATTTGCGCCATTGATTGTCCACGCTGCTGTGCCATTTCATTCAATAACCGCAGGCTGTTGAGGTTGGCTTCGGTGAGCATTTTCGGCGTCAGACCACGAACTTTATTCCCTTCACGATGCATCCGTGAATCTTGCGGAATACCGTTGAGATATTTTCCGGTCAGCAATCCCTGAGCCAGAGGAGTAAAGGCAATGCAGCCCACGCCGTTATGTTGCAGGGTATCCAGCAGGCCGCTTTTATCCACCCAGCGGTTCAGTAAATTGTACGAAGGTTGATGAATTAACAGCGGAATTTTCCACTCGCGCAGCAACGCGACCATTTTTTGCGTCCGCTCTGGCGAGTAAGAGGAGATCCCGACATACAGCGCCTTACCGCTTTGTACCGCATGAGCCAGCGCAGAGGCGGTTTCTTCCATCGGCGTATTTTCATCGACGCGATGAGAGTAAAAGATATCGACATACTCAAGCCCCATACGGTTCAGGCTTTGGTCGAGGCTGGCGAGCAGATATTTACGTGAACCGCCAGAGCCGTAAGGGCCGGGCCACATATCGTATCCGGCTTTGGTAGAGATAATCAGTTCATCGCGATAAGCGGCAAAATCCTCCCGCAGCAGGCGACCAAAGTTCTCTTCTGCGCTTCCTGGAGGCGGCCCGTAATTATTGGCTAAATCAAAGTGCGTAATGCCCAAATCAAACGCTTTACGCAGGATCGCACGCTGTGATTCCAGCGCGTTAACGTGACCGAAATTGTGCCATAAACCGAGCGATAACGCGGGCAGGCGTAAACCACTTTTTCCGCAATAGCGGTACTGCATCTGCCCGTAACGTTCGGGATTCGCTAACCAGACCATGACCTCTCCTTTCCACCGTTCAATTTCGAAACAATGTTTCTAGTTTAGCGATTCGCCAGCGCGTATCCCGTAGTCTGGCTCACAGAGTGACGAAAAATTGGGCAAAAACACGCGCTTATGCTTTGCTTAAAAAAACACCAACTGAGGAGTGCAACGATGCCGCGTTTAACCGCCAAAGATTTCCCACAAGAGTTGCTGGATTACTATGACTATTACGCTCACGGGAAAATCTCGAAACGTGAGTTCCTCAACCTTGCGGCGAAGTATGCGGTAGGCGGGATGACGGCATTAGCGCTGTTTGATTTGCTCAAGCCAAATTATGCGCTGGCGACTCAGGTAGAGTTTACCGACCCGGAAATTGTTGCTGAGTACATCACGTATCCCTCGCCAAATGGTCACGGCGAGGTACGGGGTTATCTGGTGAAGCCCGCAAAAATGAGCGGCAAAACGCCAGCCGTGGTGGTGGTGCATGAGAATCGTGGACTGAATCCGTATATCGAAGATGTGGCACGGCGAGTGGCGAAGGTGGGGTATATCGCCCTGGCACCTGACGGCTTAAGTTCCGTTGGAGGTTATCCGGGAAATGATGATAAAGGTCGTGAGCTGCAACAGCAGGTTGATCCAACCAAACTGATGAATGATTTCTTTGCCGCAATTGAGTTTATGCAACGCTATCCGCAAGCGACAGGCAAAGTGGGTATTACCGGATTTTGCTATGGCGGTGGCGTATCGAACGCGGCGGCTGTCGCGTATCCGGAACTGGCCTGCGCGGTGCCGTTTTATGGTCGTCAGGCACCCACTGCCGATGTGGCGAAGATTGAAGCGCCTTTACTACTCCACTTCGCGGAACTGGACACCCGAATCAACGAGGGCTGGCCCGCTTACGAGGCGGCGTTGAAAGCCAATAATAAGGTCTATGAGGCGTATATCTATCCGGGGGTTAATCACGGATTCCATAATGATTCCACGCCCCGTTATGACAAATCTGCCGCCGATCTTGCCTGGCAAAGGACGCTGAAATGGTTCGATAAATATCTCTCCTGATGGGTTTATCTCTTACAGGATTACGTCTTAAACAAGCATGAAAAAATAGCGTGCGCAAATGTCGTTCTTTGCCTAAAATATCGCTATATATGGCAATATATAGCGAATGAGGTGAACGATGAATAACCATTTTGGTAAAGGCTTAATGGCGGGATTAAAAGCAACGCATGCCGACAGTGCGGTTAATGTGACAAAATTCTGTGCCGATTATAAACGCGGTTTTGTATTAGGCTACTCACACCGGATGTACGAAAAGACCGGAGATCGCCAGCTTAGCGCCTGGGAAGCGGGTATTCTGACGCGCCGTTATGGACTGGATAAAGAGATGGTAATGGATTTCTTTCGTGAGAATAATTCCTGTTCTACGTTGCGCTTTTTTATGGCCGGTTATCGCCTAGAAAATTGATCAAACATACGTATTATCTTGCTTTAATTAATTACACTAATGCTTCTTCCCTTCGTTTTAGTGCCCCGCCGCAGTATCATGATATCGATAACCATAATAAATGTGTGGTAAATGGCGCATCGATCGCATTATTGATTTTGCGATTGAGGCAAAATATATGCCAGGTCTTCGCAACGGAATAACTATAAATGACTGGAGATAACACCCTCATCCATTCTCACGGCATTAACCGTCGTGATTTCATGAAGCTTTGTGCAGCATTAGCCGCCACCATGGGGTTAAGTAGCAAAGCCGCTGCAGAGATGGCCGAATCGGTTACTAACCCGCAGCGTCCGCCAGTTATCTGGATTGGCGCGCAGGAGTGCACCGGTTGTACGGAATCTCTGCTTCGTGCAACGCATCCAACGGTAGAAAACCTCGTGCTGGAGACTATCTCTCTGGAGTATCACGAAGTGCTTTCCGCCGCCTTCGGTCATCAGGTCGAAGAGAACAAACATAACGCTCTCGAGAAGTACAAAGGGCAGTATGTGTTAGTGGTGGATGGTTCCATCCCATTAAAAGATAACGGTATTTATTGCATGGTTGCCGGTGAGCCGATTGTGGATCACATCCGCAAAGCGGCGGAAGGCGCAGCAGCCATTATCGCTATCGGTTCCTGCTCTGCGTGGGGCGGTGTTGCCGCAGCTGGAGTTAACCCAACTGGCGCAGTCAGCCTGCAAGAAGTTCTACCGGGCAAAACCGTTATCAATATTCCAGGCTGCCCGCCGAACCCGCACAACTTCCTCGCGACCGTTGCGCACATCATCACTTACGGCAAACCGCCGAAACTGGATGACAAAAACCGTCCGACTTTCGCCTATGGTCGTCTGATTCACGAACACTGTGAACGTCGCCCGCACTTCGATGCTGGTCGTTTTGCCAAAGAGTTCGGTGATGAAGGCCACCGCGAAGGCTGGTGCCTGTACCACCTCGGCTGTAAAGGGCCAGAAACTTACGGCAACTGCTCAACGCTGCAATTCTGCGATGTTGGCGGCGTGTGGCCGGTAGCGATTGGTCATCCGTGCTATGGCTGTAACGAAGAAGGTATCGGCTTCCATAAAGGCATCCATCAGCTTGCCAACGTCGAAAACCAGACTCCGCGTTCACAGAAACCGGACGTTAACGCTAAAGAAGGCGGCAACGTCTCGGCAGGCGCTATTGGTTTGCTCGGCGGTGTGGTTGGGCTGGTTGCCGGTGTCAGCGTGATGGCGGTGCGTGAACTGGGTCGTCAGCAAAAGAAAGATAACGCTGACTCACGGGGAGAATAACCGTGAACAGACGTAATTTTATTAAAGCAGCCTCCTGCGGGGCATTGCTGACGGGCGCGCTGCCGTCTGTCAGTCATGCGGCTGCTGAAAACCGCCCGCCAATTCCGGGATCGCTGGGGATGTTGTACGACTCGACCTTGTGCGTAGGCTGCCAGGCTTGCGTCACCAAGTGTCAGGATATCAACTTCCCTGAACGTAACCCGCAAGGGGAACAGACCTGGTCGAACAACGACAAACTGTCGCCGTATACCAATAACATCATTCAGGTGTGGACCAGCGGCACAGGGGTCAACAAAGACCAGGAGGAGAATGGCTACGCGTACATTAAGAAACAGTGTATGCACTGCGTCGATCCGAACTGTGTCTCTGTGTGCCCGGTCTCTGCACTGAAAAAAGATCCGAAAACCGGTATTGTCCATTACGACAAAGATGTGTGCACCGGTTGCCGTTACTGCATGGTCGCCTGCCCATACAACGTGCCGAAGTACGACTACAACAACCCGTTTGGTGCGCTGCATAAGTGCGAGTTGTGCAACCAGAAAGGTGTGGAACGTCTCGATAAAGGCGGTCTGCCTGGCTGTGTAGAAGTGTGCCCGGCGGGCGCGGTGATTTTTGGTACGCGTGAAGAGCTGATGGCGGAGGCGAAAAAACGTCTGGCGCTGAAGCCGGGCAGCGAATACCACTATCCGCGTCAGACGCTGAAATCTGGCGACACTTACCTGCATACGGTGCCGAAATATTATCCGCATCTGTACGGCGAGAAAGAGGGCGGCGGTACTCAGGTTCTGGTACTGACGGGTGTGCCTTATGAAAATCTCGACCTGCCGAAACTGGACGATCTTTCTACTGGTGCGCGTTCCGAACATGTCCAACACACCCTGTATAAAGGCATGATGCTACCACTGGCTGTGCTGGCGGGCTTAACCGTGCTGGTTCGTCGCAACACTAAAAACGACCATCACGACGGAGGAGACGATCATGAGTCATGATCCACAACCGCTGGGCGGCAAAATCATCAGTAAACCGGTCATGATTTTTGGACCGTTAATCGTCATCTGTATGCTCCTGATTGTGAAGCGTCTGGTGTTCGGTCTGGGCTCTGTCTCCGACCTGAACGGCGGCTTCCCGTGGGGCGTGTGGATCGCGTTTGACCTGCTGATCGGTACCGGCTTTGCCTGTGGCGGCTGGGCTCTGGCGTGGGCAGTATACGTCTTTAACCGTGGGCAATACCATCCGCTGGTGCGTCCGGCGCTGTTGGCGAGTCTGTTTGGTTATTCACTGGGTGGCTTGTCGATCACTATCGACGTGGGTCGCTACTGGAACCTGCCGTACTTCTACATTCCGGGTCACTTCAACGTGAACTCGGTACTGTTCGAGACGGCGGTCTGTATGACCATCTACATCGGTGTGATGGCACTGGAGTTTGCTCCGGCATTGTTTGAACGTCTGGGCTGGAAGGTGTCACTCAAACGTCTGAACAAGGTGATGTTCTTCATCATCGCGCTTGGTGCGCTGCTGCCAACTATGCACCAGTCTTCAATGGGGTCGCTGATGATCTCGGCGGGCTACAAGGTGCATCCGCTGTGGCAAAGCTATGAAATGTTGCCGCTGTTCTCGCTGCTGACGGCGTTCATCATGGGCTTCTCGATTGTCATCTTTGAAGGTTCGTTGGTGCAGGCGGGTCTGCGTGGCAACGGTCCGGATGAAAAGAGTCTGTTCGTTAAGCTGACCAACACCATCAGTGTGTTGCTGGCGATTTTCATCGTGCTGCGCTTTGGCGAGCTTATCTATCGCGACAAGCTGTCGTTAGCGTTTGCCGGTGACTTCTACTCCGTGATGTTCTGGATTGAAGTCCTGCTGATGCTCTTCCCGCTGGTCGTTCTGCGTGTGGCGAAGTTGCGTAATGATTCCCGCATGCTGTTCCTGTCAGCACTGAGTGCACTGTTAGGTTGTGCAACCTGGCGTCTGACCTATTCGCTGGTGGCATTCAACCCGGGTGGCGGTTACGCCTACTTCCCGACCTGGGAAGAACTGTTGATTTCTATTGGTTTTGTGGCTATTGAGATTTGCGCTTATATCGTACTCATTCGTCTACTGCCGATACTTCCTCCTTTAAAACAAAACGATCATAATCGTCATGAGGCGAGCAAAGCATGAGCCAGAGAATTACTATTGATCCGGTAACCCGTATTGAAGGGCATTTACGCATCGATTGCGAAATCGAAAATGGCGTCGTTTCGAAAGCATGGGCTTCCGGTACCATGTGGCGCGGCATGGAAGAGATCGTGAAAAACCGCGATCCGCGCGATGCATGGATGATTGTGCAACGTATCTGTGGCGTATGTACTACCACTCACGCGCTGTCTTCCGTTCGTGCGGCAGAAAGTGCGCTGAATATCGACGTTCCGGTTAACGCGCAATACATCCGTAACATCATTCTGGCTGCGCACACCACGCATGACCATATTGTTCATTTCTATCAGCTTTCGGCGCTGGACTGGGTGGACATCACTTCTGCACTGCAAGCTGATCCAACCAAAGCCTCCGAAATGCTGAAAGGTGTTTCGACCTGGCATCTGAACAGCCCGGAAGAGTTCACCAAAGTTCAGAACAAGATCAAAGATCTGGTTGCCAGCGGTCAGTTGGGTATTTTCGCCAATGGCTACTGGGGTCACCCGGCAATGAAACTGCCGCCGGAAGTGAACCTGATTGCGGTAGCGCACTACCTGCAGGCGCTGGAGTGCCAGCGTGACGCTAACCGCGTTGTGGCGCTGCTGGGCGGTAAAACGCCGCATATTCAGAACCTGGCGGTAGGTGGTGTCGCGAACCCGATCAACCTCGACGGTCTGGGTGTGCTGAACCTTGAGCGCCTGATGTACATCAAGTCCTTCATCGACAAGCTGAGCGACTTTGTTGAGCAGGTTTACAAGGTTGATACTGCAGTTATCGCTGCGTTCTACCCGGAATGGCTGACGCGCGGTAAAGGTGCGGTGAACTACCTGAGCGTGCCGGAATTCCCGACCGACAGTAAAAACGGCAGCTTCCTGTTCCCGGGCGGCTACATTGAGAATGCGGATCTGTCCTCGTATCGTCCGATCACTTCTCATTCCGATGAATACCTGATCAAAGGAATTCAGGAAAGCGCAAAGCATTCCTGGTATAAAGACGAAGCGCCGCAGGCACCGTGGGAAGGTACCACCATTCCGGCTTACGACGGTTGGTCTGACGACGGTAAATACTCTTGGGTGAAATCGCCGACTTTCTACGGCAAAACGGTAGAAGTGGGTCCACTGGCTAATATGCTGGTGAAACTGGCGGCAGGTCGCGAATCTACCCAGAACAAACTGAATGAAATCGTTGCGATTTATCAGAAATTGACCGGCAACACGCTGGAAGTAGCGCAACTGCACTCCACGCTGGGCCGTATTATTGGTCGTACCGTTCACTGCTGCGAATTGCAGGATATCCTGCAAAATCAATACAGTGCACTGATCACCAATATCGGCAAAGGCGATCACACCACGTTCGTGAAGCCGAACATTCCGGCAACGGGCGAGTTCAAAGGCGTTGGCTTCCTCGAAGCACCGCGCGGTATGCTCTCTCACTGGATGGTGATCAAAGACGGTATTATCAGTAACTACCAGGCGGTTGTTCCATCAACCTGGAACTCTGGCCCGCGTAACTTCAATGATGACGTCGGTCCTTACGAGCAGTCGCTGGTGGGTACACCGGTTGCTGATCCGAATAAACCGCTGGAAGTGGTGCGTACCATTCACTCCTTCGACCCGTGCATGGCCTGTGCGGTACACGTAGTGGATGCCGACGGCAACGAAGTGGTTTCAGTGAAGGTTCTGTAATGCGTATTTTAGTCTTAGGGGTCGGCAATATTTTGCTGACCGATGAAGCCATCGGTGTGCGGATTGTTGAAGCGTTAGAGCAACGATACATTCTGCCGGATTATGTTGAGATCCTCGATGGCGGCACGGCGGGAATGGAGCTGCTTGGTGACATGGCAAATCGCGATCATCTGATTATTGCGGATGCCATTGTGTCGAAAAAGAACGCACCGGGAACGATGATGATCCTGCGGGATGAAGAAGTTCCGGCGTTGTTTACCAACAAAATCTCTCCGCATCAGCTTGGCCTGGCCGACGTATTGTCGGCCCTGCGCTTCACCGGCGAGTTTCCGAAAAAGCTGACCCTGGTCGGCGTGATCCCGGAATCACTGGAGCCACACATCGGCTTAACGCCGACGGTTGAAGCAATGATTGAACCTGCGCTTGAGCAGGTTCTGGCTGCGCTGCGCGAATCAGGCGTGGAAGCCATCCCACGGGAGGCGATTCATGACTGAAGAGATAGCAGGTTTCCAGACCTCCCCGAAGGCGCAAGTACAGGCAGCGTTTGAAGAAATTGCCCGGCGTTCGATGCACGATCTCTCTTTTCTGCATCCTTCAATGCCGGTGTATGTTTCTGACTTTACGCTGTTCGAAGGTCAGTGGACGGGGTGTGTGATCACCCCGTGGATGCTGAGTGCAGTTATCTTCCCCGGCCCGGATCAACTCTGGCCGCTGCACAAAGTGAGTGAAAAAATTGGTCTGCAACTGCCGTATGGCACTATGACCTTTACTGTTGGTGAACTGGACGGTGTTTCGCAATACCTCTCCTGCTCGCTGATGTCGCCGCTTTCGCACAGCATGTCGATTGAAGAGGGCCAACGGCTGACGGATGACTGCGCCCGAATGATCCTTTCGCTGCCAGTCACCAATCCGGATGTACCACACGCAGGGCGTCGTGCCCTGCTATTTGGCCGCAGGAGTGGCGAAAATGCATGAGTTGTCGCTTTGCCAGAGCGCCGTTGAAATTATCCAACGGCAGGCGGAGCAGCACGATGTTAAGCGCGTCACCGCCGTGTGGCTGGAAATTGGCGCACTCTCCTGCGTTGAGGAGAGCGCCGTCCGTTTTAGTTTTGAAATTGTCTGCCACGGAACGGTAGCGCAAGGGTGCGATTTACATATCGTCTATAAACCCGCCCAGGCCTGGTGTTGGGATTGCAGCCAGGTGGTGGAGATTCATCAGCACGATGCGCAGTGTCCGATCTGTCATGGCGAGCGGTTGCGTGTCGATACCGGCGATTCGCTAATCGTCAAAAGTATTGAAGTTGAATAACCGGAGTTAACAATGTGTATTGGCGTTCCAGGCCAGGTGCTGGCTGTCGGTGAAGATATTCACCAGCTTGCGCAGGTTGAAGTATGTGGTATCAAGCGCGACGTGAATATCGCCCTGATTTGTGAAGGTAACCCTGCCGATCTGCTGGGCCAGTGGGTACTGGTACACGTCGGATTTGCCATGAGCATTATCGATGAAGACGAAGCCAAAGCCACATTAGACGCACTGCGCCAAATGGATTACGACATTACCAGCGCGTGATGATTAGCTTTTGTAGGCCTGATAAGACGCGGCAGCGTCGCATCAGGCATTGTGCTCGATTGCCGGATGCGGCGTGAACGCCTTATCCGGCCTACATTGGTCTGGATGGCTTGCTGCGACGAACGCTAACCATTACCCCTGACGCTTATCTTCCGTATTCGTCTCGAAATCACTGGCGTCATGGCGTTCATGCAACTGCTCGTTCAGCGGTCCGTTGATGCGGTTAACAATACGCCCACGCTTCACTGCCGGACGTTCGCCCACTTCTTTCGCCCAGCGTTGTACATGCTTATAACTGCCCGCATCAAGAAACTCTGCGGCATCATATACGCCGCCTAACACCACATTGCCAAACCATGGCCAAATCGCCATATCCGCAATGGTGTACTCATCGCCCGCAACAAACTTATGCTGCGCCAGTTGCTTATCCAGCACGTCGAGAAGGCGCTTGGCTTCCATAGTAAAGCGGTTGATGGCGTACTCAATTTTCACCGGTGCGTAATGGTAAAAGTGACCAAAACCACCGCCGAGGAACGGTGCCGCGCCCTGTAACCAGAACAGCCAGCTCATTGCTTCAGTACGTTTCGCCAGATCCTGCGGCAAGAAGTAGCCAAATTTCTCTGCCAGATAAAGCAGAATCGATCCAGACTCAAATACGCGGATCGGCGGATTATGGGTATGATCGCGCAATGCCGGGATCTTCGAATTTGGGTTCACTTCGACAAAGCCGCTGGAGAATTGATCGCCATCGCCAATACGTATCAGCCAGGCGTCATACTCTGCACCAGTAACGCCCAGCGCCAGCAGCTCCTCAAGCATAATCGTTACTTTCTGACCGTTCGGCGTTCCCAGCGAATAAAGTTGCAATGGATGTTTGCCCACCGGCAGCGTTTTTTCATGCGTCGGACCAGAAACCGGGCGATTGATACTGGCGAACGCGCCGCCAGCGGATTTATCCCACGTCCAGACTTTCGCGGGCTGATAAGTATTGTCTGTCATAGTGAGTTGCCTTCTGAGTGGTAGTGTTGAAGCAGTGTAGCAGGTCACTTGCTGTACAGAATGTGAATTTTTTAACCCTTTGCGCCAGCCGCTGCGATGAGGTGTATGATTAGTCTGACCTCTGTCCGGTTAATGTCGCTGAGCAGGTAATCAGAGCACAACAATTACGCCAACTGCTTAGGTTGTATTATTAAAGGTAAAGTGATGAGCAAAGGAACGACCAGCCAGGATGCCCCGTTCGGGACATTATTGGGCTACGCCCCAGGTGGGGTAGCAATCTACTCTTCAGATTACAGTTCTCTCGATCCGCAGGAATACGAAGATGACGCCGTATTCCGTAGCTATATCGACGATGAATATATGGGCCACAAATGGCAATGCGTTGAATTTGCTCGCCGTTTTCTCTTTCTGAACTACGGTGTAGTCTTCACTGACGTGGGTATGGCATGGGAGATTTTCTCACTGCGCTTCCTGCGTGAAGTGGTCAATGACAACATCCTGCCATTGCAGGCATTTCCTAACGGTTCGCCGCGTGCACCGGTAGCGGGGGCGCTTCTTATCTGGGATAAAGGCGGTGAATTTAAAGACACTGGCCATGTCGCCATCATTACCCAATTGCATGGCAACAAAGTCCGTATTGCGGAACAGAACGTGATTCATACCCCGTTGCCGCAAGGGCAACAGTGGACACGCGAGCTGGAGATGGTGGTCGAAAACGGCGGCTATACCCTGAAAGACACCTTCGATGACACCACTATTCTGGGCTGGATGATCCAGACGGAAGATACCGAATACAGCTTGCCACAGCCGGAAATTGCAGGCGAACTGCTGAAAATCAGCGGGGCGCGTCTGGAAAACAAAGGCCAGTTTGACGGTAAATGGCTGGATGAAAAAGATCCGCTGCAAAACGCCTATGTACAGGCCAACGGCCAGGTGATCAATCAGGATCCGTATCATTACTACACCATTACCGAGAGTGCCGAGCAGGAGCTGATTAAAGCCACCAACGAGCTGCACCTGATGTATCTTCACGCCACCGACAAGGTGCTGAAAGATGACAACCTGCTGGCGCTGTTTGACATTCCGAAAATCCTCTGGCCACGTTTGCGTCTCTCCTGGCAGCGTCGCCGTCATCATATGATCACTGGTCGTATGGATTTCTGCATGGATGAACGTGGCCTGAAAGTCTACGAATACAACGCCGATTCTGCCTCCTGTCATACCGAAGCGGGCTTGATCCTCGAACGTTGGGCGGAGCAGGGCTATAAAGGCAACGGCTTCAATCCTGCGGAAGGACTGATTAACGAACTGGCTGGCGCGTGGAAACACAGTCGTGCACGTCCGTTTGTCCATATCATGCAGGACAAAGATATCGAGGAAAACTATCACGCGCAGTTTATGGAGCAGGCGCTGCACCAGGCGGGCTTTGAAACGCGTATCTTGCGTGGGTTGGATGAACTGGGCTGGGATGCTGCCGGGCAACTGATTGATGGGGAAGGGCGACTGGTTAACTGCGTATGGAAAACCTGGGCGTGGGAAACGGCATTTGATCAAATCCGCGAAGTGAGCGACCGTGAGTTTGCCGCAGTGCCGATTCGTACCGGTCATCCGCAAAATGAAGTGCGACTGATAGACGTTCTGTTGCGCCCGGAAGTGCTGGTCTTTGAGCCGCTGTGGACGGTGATCCCTGGCAACAAAGCGATTCTGCCGATCCTCTGGTCGCTGTTTCCGCACCACCGCTATCTGTTGGATACTGATTTCACCGTGAATGATGAACTGGTGAAAACCGGTTACGCAGTGAAACCGATCGCCGGTCGCTGTGGCAGTAACATCGACCTCGTCAGCCATCATGAAGAGGTGCTGGACAAAACCAGCGGTAAATTTGCCGAGCAGAAAAACATCTATCAGCAACTGTGGTGTTTGCCGAAAGTGGACGGTAAATACATTCAGGTATGTACCTTCACCGTTGGTGGCAACTACGGTGGGACGTGTTTGCGCGGTGATGAATCACTGGTCATCAAAAAAGAGAGTGATATTGAACCGTTAATTGTGGTGAAAGAGTAATACATGTTGTAGCAACCCCGTACTGATTATGAAGAATAATCAGTACGGGGATTAATCAAAATATTCAATATTTATATATTTCAATATTTATTCATTTCATATATGAATATATTAACAAGTAGAATACCTGTGTTTTGATTATTTCTAAAGGTTTTGAATGAAGGCTTATTGTCTGATACACAAGAAATAACACTCTTTTTATCGTTAAAAAATGATATTTCACTTTGCCCACGCCGTTAAAGTCACTGATAATGCGTCCGTTCGTAAATTCAAAATGGCGTAATCTAATATATGCTAAATTTATTTGTTGGCCTTGATATATACACAGGGCTTTTGTTATTACTTGCTCTGGCATTTGTGTTGTTCTACGAAGCAATCAATGGTTTTCATGATACGGCGAATGCGGTGGCAACCGTTATTTATACTCGTGCCATGCAGCCACAGCTTGCCGTGGTGATGGCGGCATTTTTTAACTTTTTTGGCGTATTGCTAGGCGGACTTAGCGTTGCCTATGCCATTGTCCATATGTTGCCAACCGATTTGTTGCTGAATATGGGGTCAACTCACGGCCTGGCGATGGTCTTTTCCATGCTGCTGGCGGCGATTATCTGGAACCTGGGAACGTGGTTCTTTGGTTTACCGGCCTCCAGTTCGCACACCTTGATTGGTGCGATTATCGGCATCGGTTTAACCAACGCGCTGTTAACCGGCTCATCGGTAATGGATGCGTTAAACCTGCGTGAAGTGACCAAGATTTTCTCCTCGCTGATTGTCTCCCCAATTGTCGGTCTGGTCATTGCGGGAGGCTTGATTTTCCTGCTGCGTCGCTACTGGAGCGGGACGAAAAAGCGTGACCGTATTCATCGTATTCCGGAAGATCGCAAAAAGAAAAAAGGCAAACGTAAGCCGCCATTCTGGACGCGTATTGCCCTCATTGTTTCCGCTGCGGGCGTGGCGTTTTCACATGGCGCGAATGACGGGCAGAAAGGAATTGGTCTGGTGATGCTGGTGCTGGTGGGGATTGCCCCTGCTGGTTTCGTCGTCAATATGAACGCGTCCGGCTATGAAATTACCCGTACCCGCGATGCCGTCACCAACTTCGAACACTACCTGCAACAGCATCCTGAACTGCCGCAGAAGTTGATTACGATGGAACCTCCATTGCCTGCGACATCGACTGATGGCACACAAGTAACGGAGTTTCACTGTCATCCGGCAAATACCTTTGATGCGATTGCGCGCGTTAAAACGATGCTGCCAGGCAATATGGAAAGTTACGAGCCGTTAAGCGTGAGTCAGCGCAGCCAGCTGCGCCGCATTATGCTGTGCATCTCTGATACCTCCGCGAAGCTGGCGAAACTGCCAGGCGTCAGTAAAGAAGACCAGAACCTGCTGAAAAAACTGCGCAGCGATATGTTAAGCACCATTGAGTACGCACCGGTATGGATCATCATGGCAGTGGCTTTAGCACTCGGTATTGGCACCATGATTGGCTGGCGTCGCGTGGCGATGACCATCGGTGAGAAGATTGGTAAGCGCGGCATGACGTATGCGCAAGGCATGGCGGCACAAATGACGGCGGCAGTGTCTATCGGCCTTGCCAGTTATATTGGGATGCCCGTCTCCACAACACATGTACTCTCGTCTGCAGTAGCAGGGACGATGGTGGTGGACGGCGGTGGGTTACAGCGTAAAACGGTAACCAGCATCCTGATGGCGTGGGTGTTTACTTTACCGGCGGCGATTTTTCTTTCTGGTGGGTTGTACTGGATAGCATTGCAGTTGATTTAACCTTCCTGAAAATGCCCGGTCCTGGCGATCGGGCATTTCCATTTTTCACTAGTGATAACCACGCGCGGTCATAAAATCCGTAATCGCTTTTTCTGCATCAACCAGCACCTTTTCCAGTGGCTGATTGGCGTCGATATCAACCAGTTGTGCACCACCAAAGGTTAACCGTGGCGTTATGGCAATCTTCCTCGCCAGCGATTCCCGTTTATGGTCAGGTTTACGCGCGCAGGCAACTTCAAGGTCAACATTGAGTTTGATGACCAGATCAGGCTTGTGGCTCGCCATCCAGTGAAACGCTTTACGTTCCTGGCTTGCCAGCCATGAGACAAAACGACCACCTTCAACGTTAGGCGGGAACACCGTACCATCATAAGCGCCCGGAATCTGGTCCTGCGGATAACGGTCGGTTAAAACAATTAACCCGCGACGACGACAGGCAAGCATATGACGAAAGCGCAGTAAGCGACGGGCGACAAACGCTGTAATTACCAGCGCCGGAACTGGTCCAGGCAATTTTTTTGCTGTTTTCACCTGATTTCGTTCAATTGTTTTATGTAAGGATTTTCCCATCAACGGTAATTTTGTCACTGCACGACCGACATTTCCGGCCTGTTTTCCTAAATGAACCCTTTCGGCAGCACCATATTTTTCGACAACGGTAATAAGATGTTCACACACCGTTGACTTGCCTGAACCATCGCTACCAATAACGGCAATTAATGGAGGTATTATTGACTGCATGAATATATCCTTAAATTTAAATATCCATCCAAAATATTTATTTGGTTAATATGTTTTTGATGAAAGCGTAATTCAGGTCAATGTCACAATTAACCATTGTCACAATAAGGTTGAACGGATATTCTGAGCACGGACCACGTAATATTCAATACATTATTTGCTGCCGGGTTTTTCGTGAATCAACGTAATATGTCAATAATTAATTCCACGCCAGTGCGTGTTATTGCCATTGTAGGATGTGATGGTTCAGGTAAATCGACCCTCACGGCAAGCCTGGTAAATGAACTGGCATCAAGAATGCCAACAGAACACATTTATCTCGGGCAATCGTCCGGGCGAATTGGCGAATGGATTTCACAGCTACCTGTTATTGGCGCACCTTTTGGGCGTTATTTGCGAAGTAAAGCGGCACATGTGCACGAAAAGCCCTCAACACCGCCTGGCAATATTACTGCGCTGGTTATCTATCTGCTTTCCTGCTGGCGGGCGTACAAGTTTCGCAAAATGTTGTGTAAAAACCAGCAAGGCTATCTGCTCATCACCGACCGCTACCCGCAGGTTGAAGTGCCGGGTTTCCGCTTTGATGGCCCGCAATTGGCAAAAACCACGGGCGGTAACGGTTGGATAAAAATGTTAAGGCAGCGCGAGCTGAAGCTGTACCAATGGATGGCGTCTTATTTGCCCGTATTGTTGATTCGTCTTGGCATTGATGAACAAACCGCGTTTGCGCGTAAACCTGACCACCAACTGGCAGCGTTACAGGAAAAAATCGCCGTTACGCCGCAACTGACATTCAATGGCGCCAGGATCCTTGAACTGGATGGTCGGCAACCAGCCGATGAAATTCTGCAAGCGTCACTACGCGCAATTCACGCCGCGCTTTCCTGATCACCAAAATGGATAGGGGATGATTAAACGAATGGATGCACTACAAACACAAACTGTTAAGAGTACAACCGCGCCGCAGCCCAACTACATTCCGGGGCTGATTGCGGTGGTCGGGTGTGATGGCACCGGTAAATCCACACTGACCAATGACCTGGTGAAATCGCTGCAACAACACTGGCAAACCGAGCGGCGCTATCTGGGGCTGCTCTCCGGCGAAGACGGCGACAAAATCAAACGATTGCCGTTGGTTGGTGTCTGGCTCGAACGGCGACTGGCGGCCAAATCCTCGAAAACCCAAAGCATGAAAACCAAATCTCCGGCGCTATGGGCGGCGGTGATTATGTACTGCTTCTCGCTGCGAAGAATGGCGAATCTGCGCAAGGTTCAGCGACTGGCGCAAAGTGGCGTTCTGGTGGTCAGCGATCGCTTCCCGCAGGCTGAAATTTCGGGCTTTTATTATGACGGACCGGGGATTGGCGTCGAACGTGCGACCGGGAAAATCAGCAGGTTTCTGGCGCAGCGTGAACGGCGTTTATACCAAAAAATGGCGCAATACCGTCCTGAATTAATCATTCGCTTGGGGATTGATATTGATACTGCCATCTCCCGCAAGCCTGACCATGACTATGCCGAGCTGCAGGACAAAATCGGCGTCATGTCGACGATTGGCTATAACGGCACAAAAATTCTTGAGATTGATTCCAGAGCGCCTTACAGCGAGGTGCTGGAACAGGCACAGAAGGCGGTTTCTCTGGTTGCCATCGTTTCTGACCGCCGAAGTTTAACTTAAGGCTGGCGGGATACTTTTTACTATCAACGATAAGGTCAGGCTGAATTGGCGGTTTTTAACATCAAACATTGGTTTGCAGATGGCGCGTTTCGCACCATTATTCGCAATAGCGCCTGGTTAGGCTCCAGTAATGTTGTGAGCGCTTTGCTGGGGCTGTTGGCGCTCTCGTGTGCCGGTAAAGGGATGACGCCCGCCATGTTTGGCGTACTGGTAATTGTGCAATCGTACGCCAAATCGATCAGCGATTTTATTAAGTTTCAGACATGGCAACTGGTGGTTCAGTACGGAACGCCGGCCTTGACCAACAATAATCCGCAGCAATTTCGCAATGTTGTCTCATTTTCCTTCTCGCTGGATATCGTCAGCGGCGCGGTGGCGATTGTCGGCGGCATTGCCTTACTGCCATTCCTTTCCCATTCATTAGGTCTGGATGACCAAAGCTTTTGGCTGGCGGCGCTCTATTGCACGCTCATTCCTTCAATGGCTTCCTCCACGCCGACCGGCATTCTGCGTGCGGTAGATCGCTTTGATTTGATTGCTGTACAGCAGGCGACGAAACCTTTTCTGCGCGCAGCGGGGAGCGTCGTAGCCTGGTATTTTGACTTTGGTTTTGCGGGTTTTGTTATTGCCTGGTACGTGTCGAATCTGGTTGGCGGCACCATGTACTGGTGGTTTGCCGCGCGCGAATTACGCCGCAGAAATATCCATAACGCCTTCAAATTGAATCTGTTTGAGTCTGCCCGACACATTAAAGGCGCGTGGAGTTTTGTCTGGTCAACCAACATTGCCCACTCCATCTGGTCGGCGCGTAACTCGTGCAGCACAGTGTTGGTGGGGATCGTGTTAGGACCCGCTGCTGCCGGGTTATTTAAAATCGCCATGACATTCTTCGATGCCGCCGGAACGCCAGCGGGTTTACTGGGCAAAAGTTTTTATCCAGAGGTGATGCGTTTAGATCCACGCACCACCAGACCGTGGTTGTTAGGCGTGAAGTCCGGTTTACTGGCGGGCGGAATCGGTATTCTGGTGGCGCTCGCGGTGTTGATCGTCGGCAAGCCGCTCATTTCGCTGGTGTTTGGCGTTAAGTATCTCGAAGCGTATGACCTGATTCAGGTGATGCTGGGCGCAATTGTGATTTCGATGCTGGGCTTCCCACAGGAGTCATTGCTATTGATGGCGGGAAAACAGCGCGCTTTTCTCGTGGCGCAAACCATCGCCTCAATCGGCTACATCGTATTGCTGTTCATGTTCTGTCATCTGTTTGGCGTGCTGGGGGCTGCATTTGCTTACTTCGGTGGGCAATGTCTGGATGTGGTGTTCTCGCTAATTCCGACCTTAAAGGCATTTTTTCAGCGCCATTCCTTGCTTTATAACTCAGCCGGAGAGAAATCCTGATGATGAGAAAATATTTCCCGCTTGAGGCGAGCGAGCGTCTATTTGTTGCGATTGAAGAAGATGATGTTGTTGATGCACAGGTCAGTTTGCCGCCGATTATCGCACTAAGTTGTACCACCGAAATCATCCATGATAATTACGCGTTATGCCTGAAATTCTGGCTGGATGGTGTTAATCGTCAGGAGTTACTGCGTTTAATCCGCAAACAGGCGAAAGGCGATGAGCTGACGACAGACGAGCGCAAACAGTTTAAATACATGCGAGCGCGCTACAAGCATCTGCGTTTTGCGCAACGGCTGTATTTAAAGAAGCATCAGGCAGGATTTTTATTCGGCAAAACGACCGTTTTTCTTGGGCATTTTCAGGATGGCTTTCGTAACGGTAAGAAAAATATTGTGTCGTTTTACGGTAACCTGTTACGTGTTTATTTGAGCTCCCCTGTCTGGTGGCTGGTGAACTATTCATTGCGCCATAGCCAGTTAGAAACCGTGAACGGTTTTATCGCCTACCGCCAGAAGCAAATGTACATCCTGAAAGAGATTATTGCTAAACCGCAACTAACTGGCAGGGAATTTCATGATGTGCGAAAAATCATCAGCCAGCAGGTTTCTTATTACGACACCTTAAGATCGCTTGATCCTGAAAATAAAGAGGCGTTACTGATTTCCCGTTTTCTCGCCGCCATTAATGGTCTGATGGGGGATAAGCACGACGACATGGTGGCGGATGATATGGAGAACCGCCGGTCATATGATGCACCAGTGGCGCTGGATAGCGATATTCGCCAGCGTTTAGAACTGCTTATTTCGCGTTTCCCACTCTATCCGGAGCAATAATGCCATCTCGTTGGATTGTCGCTCTGATCATCACACTCTTAGCGCCAGGCGCGGCGGCACACAATTTCGTCACTGGCAAAACGGTTACTCCTGTTTATATCCAGGAAGGCGGCGAGCTGCTTCTGAATAGCGACGACGAAATTCACTACCAAAAGTGGAACAGCACACAATTGGCGGGAAAAGTCCGCATTATTCAGTATATCGCCGGACGTAAGTCTGCGAAGAAAAAGAACTCACTGTTAATTAAAGCGGTTGAAGCGGCAAACTTTTCGCAGGATCGTTTTCAGCCCACCACCATTGTGAACACCGATGATGCCATCTTTGGTACTGGCTATTTTGTCGTTGGCAAAATCGAAAAAAATAAACGCCGCTATCCGTGGGCGCAATTCGTTATTGACGGCAATGGTCTGGGACGAGTTGCCTGGCAATTGCCGGAGCAGAGTTCAACCATTCTGGTATTGAATAAAGCCGGGCGAATTCAGTGGGCAAAGGACGGCAGCCTGACACCGGAAGAGGTAGATCATGTCATTGCGCTGGCGCAGAAACTGATCAATGAATAAAAAATTCAAAGGATTGAGGGCGTTAGCGAGATGAAGCTGGTTGAACACTACATCATGCGTGGTACGCGCCGTCTGGTGCTGATTATCGTCGGGTTTCTGATCTTTATTTTCGCCAGCTACTCCGCACAGCGTTATCTGACCGAAGCGGCAAATGGGACATTAGCTCTTGATGTTGTGCTGGATATCGTTTTCTACAAAGTGCTGATTGCACTGGAGATGCTGTTACCTGTTGGACTGTATGCGTCAGTTGGCGTGACGCTAGGGCAGATGTATACCGACTCGGAAATTACCGCTATCTCCGCGGCGGGGAGCAGTCCGGGACGTTTGTACAAAGCCGTTCTTTATCTGGCGATACCGTTAAGTATTTTTGTCACCCTTCTGTCGATGTATGGTCGTCCGTGGGCTTATGCGCAGATTTATCAACTGGAGCAACAGTCGCAGTCGGAGCTGGATGTTCGCCAGTTGCGGGCAAAGAAATTTAACACTAACGATAACGGACGAATGATTCTTTCGCAGACGGTTGATCAGGATAATAATCGCCTGACTGACGCGCTGATTTATACTTCTACTGCCAATCGAACCCGCATTTTCCGCGCCCGTTCGGTTGATGTGGTTGACCCATCACCCGAGAAACCGACCGTTATGTTGCATAACGGTACCGCCTATCTTCTCGATCATCAGGGGCGTGACGACAACGAACAGATCTACCGTAATCTGCAATTGCATCTGAATCCGCTGGATCAAAGCCCTAACGTCAAACGCAAAGCAAAATCGGTCACGGAGCTGGCGCGCTCCGTCTTTCCAGCCGATCATGCCGAACTGCAATGGCGACAAAGCCGTGGCCTGACAGCATTGTTGATGGCGCTGCTGGCCATTTCATTAAGTCGGGTAAAACCGCGGCAGGGGCGATTTTCAACGTTATTGCCACTGACGTTGCTGTTTGTTGCCATTTTTTATGGCGGCGACGTCTGCCGTACGCTGGTGGCTAACGGCGCGATTCCCCTCATTCCTGGTTTGTGGTTAGTACCCGGACTCATGCTAATGGGCCTGCTGATGCTGGTCGCACGCGACTTCTCTTTGCTGCAGAAATTTTCCCGATGAATGTTTTCAGTCGCTATTTAATCCGTCACCTCTTTCTCGGTTTTGCCGCCGCCGCAGGGCTATTACTGCCGCTTTTTACCACCTTCAACCTGATTAACGAACTGGATGATGTCAGCCCGGGCGGTTATCGCTGGACCCAGGCGGTGCTGGTGGTGCTGATGACCTTACCGCGCACACTGGTCGAACTTTCGCCGTTTATCGCTTTATTGGGAGGTATTGTCGGTCTCGGGCAGCTATCGAAAAACAGTGAGCTTACCGCCATTCGCAGCACGGGGTTTTCTATCTTCCGTATTGCACTGGTGGCGCTGGTTGCCGGGATACTGTGGACTGTTTCGTTAGGCGCGATAGATGAGTGGGGGGCGTCGCCATTGCAGCAACAGGCGCTGCAAATCAAATCGACCGCCACCGCGTTGGGGGAGGACAATGACATTATCGGCAATATGCTTTGGGCCAGGCGCGGTAATGAATTTGTGACGGTGAAATCGCTGAACGAGCAGGGCCAGCCGGTGGGCGTGGAGATTTTTCATTACCGCGACGATCTCTCGCTCGAATCCTACATTTATGCGCGCAGTGCCACCATTGAAGATGACAAAACGTGGATCCTGCATGGTGTGAATCATAAAAAATGGCTGAATGGCAAAGAAACGCTGGAAACATCTGATAATCTTGCCTGGCAATCGACCTTCACCAGTATGAATCTTGAAGAGTTATCGATGCCGGGGAATACTTTTTCTGTCCGTCAGCTTAATCATTACATCCATTATTTGCAGGAAACCGGGCAACCCAGCAGCGAATACCGCCTTGCACTGTGGGAAAAACTGGGGCAACCCATCTTAACCCTGGCGATGATTTTGCTGGCTGTGCCGTTTACCTTTAGTGCCCCGCGCTCGCCGGGGATGGGTAGCCGTCTCGCTGTAGGGGTCATCGTTGGTTTACTCACCTGGATCAGCTATCAAATCATGGTCAATCTGGGATTGCTATTTGCGTTGAGCGCACCTGTTACCGCGCTCGGTTTACCGGTAGCGTTTGTGCTGGTGGCGTTGAGCCTGGTGTATTGGTATGACAGACAACATTAAACCCGCCGTGGCGCAACACCACGGCGGGTTCACATTACTGCTTCAGAGTAGCAAATGCCTGAATGATGGCATCGATTTGCTCACGACTGTGGGCCGCGTTTACGCTACAGCGCAGCAGCGTGATGCCTGCAGGCGCGGCAGGTGGCAGGATAAGATTCACATAAACGCCCAGCGAAATAAGCTCGCGCCAGATGCGTAAACCTTCCTCTTTCGAACCGATTATTACTGGCACTACCGGGCTAATATGTGAACTTAACTCGTAACCCAGTTTTTGCAGACCGTCATACAGATGGCTGGCGTTATCCATCAGCTTTTGCCGCAGCTCTGGTTGTGAGGCAATGGTTCTTAACGACGAGCGCACGGTCGCAATGCAGGACGGAGAAGGAGAGGCGGTAAAAATATACGGGCGGCTGCCGTAGCGCAGCACTTCCATCGCTTCCGAACCGACAGCAAAACCGCCAATCGAGGCCAGACTTTTACTGAAGGTGCCAACGATAATATCCACATCATCTTCAACGCCGACAGCTTCGGCCAGTCCGCGCCCCGTTGCGCCTAACACGCCAAATGAATGTGCTTCATCGACAATTAAATATCCGCCGAGACGACGTTTGATATCAACAATTTCTGCCAGCGGCGCAACGTCACCGAGCATACTGTAGATGCCTTCAACGATAATAATCGCCTCTTTCGCCCGTTCACCGAGGCGGACCATGCGCCGTTCCAGATCGTTGACGTCATTATGGCGGAAACGAATAATCTCCGCGCCGCCGAGAGAACAGGCGTCATAAATACTGGCGTGGCTGTCGGCATCCAGTAACACCACGGCGTTATGGTCGGCAAGTGCGCTGATGACACCTAAATTAGCGGTATAACCGGTTGAAAAAACGATAGCGGTAGGGCGATTGAAAAACTCGGCAATCTCTTTCTCTAACGCCAGATGCGGCGCATAACTGCCGTTTGCCATACGAGAACCGGTGGTGCCGGTGCCTTGGGCCGCTAACGCTGCCTGACCTTCGCGGATAGCATCATGATTAAAGGTTAAACCGAGATAATTATTGGTCCCGGCCAGAATCACTTTTTTATTGCCGATCCGGCCTTCGGTGGCGGAATATACTTCATCAATACAGGTGCCAAATGGTGTTAACCCGTTGTCACTAAATTGCAGGCGCTCGCCAGCAAGGCGCGCATATTTATCGTATAGCCCCATTATTTATTCTCCAGCCATGGAAGTAGAGTTTCCATTAATTGCGCAGGGGTTTTGACATCCAGCAGAATATTAATAGGAATGGAAATATCGAATCTGTCTTCCAGCATCATTAAGAGATCCATCACTTTGATCGACTCCAGGCCAAGATCGTTGACGAGATCGCTGTAGGGCTTAATTTCCACACCGTTTTCGACCAAATCCTGTAAACAGGAAAGGATGTAATCCATTACTATTTCACGATTTACCATAGAAACGTTAACACACCTTTAAACAAGACAATCAAAATAGCCCGTTGCGTAATGCGTGTTCCAGGCTAATCCCGGGAAACCAATTAATATCTTCAGAAATACGGTTATTACTTGCCGACCAGTCGGCATGAGTTAATTCACGGATTTTCGAACGAGTCAGCATCGGTTCTTTACCCGCCAGACGGCTCAATGCGGTACTGATATCCGCAAGGCAGGTGAGTAGCGGCAGAGGAATACCGACCATCCGCACGGAACCACAGCGGACATCGGCAACAAGCTGTTGGACACGTTGCCAGTCATAGCCTCCGGCGACGCCATCGCATAATTCATAGGTTTGCGTCTGTACAGTTTCGGCGCTTAACCACTGACCCACTGCTTGCGCAAAATCGGTGACGTGAAGAAAAGAGAGCAGTGTCTCTGGCGTGCCAAGTCGTGGCAGCAGACCGCGCAGCATCCAGTCAAACAGCGGTTTTAACTCTTTATCGCCGGGACCATACACGGCTGTCGGGCGAAAAACGCCCAACGTAATTTCGTCAGCCATTGCAGTCAGCCGTTGTTCGGCGACGTGTTTGGAATTTGCGTACCAGGAGAGTTCGGGATGGCGCGCCGCCAGCGAAGAGATAAACAGAAAACGTTGGCAAAAGCCGCTCTCTTTTGCCGCTTGCATCAGGCGCAGGCTGCCGTCAACGTTGCAGCGGGTAAAAATCTCTTCTTTGTGCCCGCGCACTTGCCCGGCGCAATGGACCACCGCGCTGGCTCCGGCAACCAGTTCGCTAAGCGAATGTGTATCTTCCAGCGAACCGCGCACCCAAGTGAGATTATCATTGACGTGAGCGCGGGCAGTACGCGTCAATGCGCGAACGTGAAAGCCGCGGGCGAGCAGGTTATCAATAATATATTTACCGATAAACCCGGTAGCGCCCGTCACCGCGACAGTTTGATTCATGCCATGGATTCCTGCACATGAAGACTGGCAGCATAAGCCTTCTGATAACGTTTTTTCGCTTCCGCACGGGCAGGCTTGCCGGAGGATGTTCGGGGAATACTGTGGGGCGGCAACAGATCGATATCCGCGGTAACGCCAAATTCGCTTTGGATCCGAGCTGCCAGCGCGTGGATAAGCTGCCCGCGACGTTCTTCGTCGCTGATCCGACACTGGATCTGCAAAATGATTTTTTCCTGGGCGGTAACAAAAGCAATCGCATCGCCAGAATGAATTTCCGGCTCCTGTTCCGCAATGTATTCAATATCCTGCGGCCAGATATTACGGCCACGAATAATAATCAGATCTTTAATGCGTCCGGTGACATACAGATAACCGTCCAGCAGATAACCAAGGTCGCCGGTGTCTAACCAGCCCGTCGCGGCAATCTCGTCTTGCGAAACCTGGTCGCCAAAGTACCCGCCCATCAGGCTGGGGCCGGAGATGCAAATATGGCCTACCACACGTTCCGCGACAGGTATATCTGCTTCATTGCGGATTTCAATGCCATGTTCCGGCAACGCTTTACCGCAGTTGACGAAAGTCGATACGGCGCGTGTTTCAGCACCCGGCGCGACGGCTTTACCCTGGTATTCGAGGATATCGCGATCCACTTCGTTAACCACAACCCCGCAGGCTTCATCAGAGAAGCTGACAGCCAGCGCGTTTTCTGCCAGCCCGTAGCAGGGCATAAAGGCGCTATCGTCAAAGTTAACCTGGCGGAAACATTCAGCGAATTGATGGAGTTGTTCTGCGGATATGGGTTCTGCGCCAATACCAGCGACGCGCCAGCAGGAAAGATCCAGTTCAGCGAGATCTTTTTCATTCACGCGGCGCTGGCACAATTCATAGCCAAACGGCGGTGCAACGGAAACGGTGCCGCGATTTTTACTGATCAATTTAAGCCATTGCAGAGGACGCATGGCAAAATCCTGAGTGCGCAAATAATCTACTGAAAGCTGCGTGGCGACGGGGGTCAGGAGAAAGCCGACCAGTCCCATATCATGGTAGAAAGGCAGCCAGGAGACGCAGCGGTCGCCAGGGCGTAATTTAATCCCATCGTGGCTTATAGCACGTAGATTAGCCATCACTTCGCGGTGAGTAATGATAACGCCACGGGGAAAACGGGTGCTGCCGGAGGTGTACTGGAGGTAGGCGATATCGTTTGGAACTGGACGTTGAAGCGCAACATCGGCTTCCGGTAATGCCTTAAACCAGTCGTGGCTTAAAACATGTAATTCGGGGTTGTTGTTATGTGTCGCGGCATTGACCAGTGGCAACCACTCATCACCAGTGATAATGGCTGCGGGCTGGCAACTTGCCAGTAAACCCTGCAGTTTGGCGCTCCAGGAATCCCGCTGACCGACGCCCATTGGAATCGCCAACGGGACGGCGACTAAGCCGGCATACTGGCAGGCAAAAAAAGCCTCTACAAACCCGCTACTCGTTTCGGCAATCAGCGCCACGCGATCGCCTTTTTTCAGGTTCAGCGATAACAACCTTTTCGCACCAGCTTCGGCACGCGCTTTTAACGTCTGATATTCCAGTTGATCTTCAAGTTGGCAACGTCTGTCATAAAAATTCATTCCGGCGCTACTCAGAGCGGCGTAGTCCAAAGCATCAACCAGCGTTGGAAAATCGGCATAGCGCATAGGTAGGGAATGCGTAAAGATTTTATTAGACATATACACCACGAAAAAATTGGATATCAAAAATAAAATGACAATAATGCGGTGGATTATATAGGCATAAAAGATAAATGAGATAGTATTTTCATCGGTGTGAAAATGAACATTGATTTAAATAATAGGTTTGGCTTTTTTGTTTTTATTGTGAATGATATTTAATTTGTGAATATATTAAGAAGGAGCCTTGTCCGGTCGCCTTAAATCGACAAAAGGCATTGTGGCGCTTCTGTGTAGTCTCTGACCTTATCGTAATCATTAATAAATACTATTTATTCTTTGTTTATATTCATTGGGTTGATTATTAAGATGCCGTTCGTTGCTGTTGCAACTTGTTTTTCACCGTTAATTATTTGTTATCCACAGAGATATGGAATGCGATCTGCTGATGATTAAAATTGAAAAAGTAATTAATAAAAAAGACCTTAAGGCATTTATCGCTTTTCCGTCATCACTTTATCCCGATGATCCAAACTGGATACCCCCTTTATTCATTGAACGCAGCGAGCATTTGTCTGCGAAGAATCCGGGGACGGACCATATCATCTGGCAGGCGTGGGTGGCAAAAAAAGCGGGGCAGATAGTTGGGCGTATTACCGCGCAAATAGATACCTTGCACCGTGAGCGTTACGGAGAAGATACCGGTCATTTCGGAATGATTGATGCCATTGATGATCCGCAGGTTTTTGCCGCGTTGTTTGGCGCAGCGGAAGCGTGGTTAAAGTCACAAGGTGCAAGTAAGATCAGCGGGCCTTTCAGCCTGAATATCAATCAGGAAAGCGGATTACTGATTGAAGGTTTTGACACACCTCCCTGTGCGATGATGCCACACGGCAAACCGTGGTATGCCGCGCATATTGAACAACTGGGTTATCACAAAGGCATTGATTTACTGGCGTGGTGGATGCAGCGAACCGATCTCACTTTCTCTCCGGCGCTAAAAAAACTGATGGATCAGGTGCGCAAAAAAGTGACCATTCGCTGCATCAATCGCCAGCGGTTTGCCGAAGAGATGCAGATCCTGCGTGAGATTTTCAATTCTGGCTGGCAGCACAACTGGGGATTTGTGCCGTTTACCGAACATGAATTCGCGACCATGGGCGATCAACTTAAATATCTGGTGCCGGACGATATGATCTACATCGCTGAGATTGATTCTGCACCCTGCGCGTTTATTGTCGGCTTGCCGAACATCAACGAGGCGATTGCCGATCTGAACGGATCGCTCTTTCCCTTCGGCTGGGCAAAATTGCTGTGGCGTTTGAAAGTCAGCGGTGTGCGAACTGCGCGAGTGCCGCTGATGGGCGTGCGGGACGAGTATCAGTTCAGCCGCATCGGCCCGGTGATTGCGCTGTTATTGATTGAAGCCTTACGCGATCCGTTTGCCCGCCGGAAGATCGATGCGCTGGAAATGTCATGGATCCTCGAAACCAATACAGGCATGAATAACATGCTGGAACGCATTGGGGCGGAACCGTACAAGCGTTACCGATTGTATGAAAAGCAGATTTGATGGCAGTCACCCCTGCTTCATCTCCAGCGGCACCGCCGAGCGAATCAAATGGTGGCCTTCCAGCTCGATATCGTGGAGATTCTTTTTCACGGTCCGCACATGATCGCGTGCTGCGCGCTGGGCAACGTGCGGCAGCCGCTGCAACACCGCGTTGTAGATCCGCGCATGCTGGCGATCGATCTGCTTTTTTTGCTGTGGTCGATGGTAGAGATTATTTACGCTGGCAAACACCGAATTAAACATCAGGTCGGTCAATGATTGCAGCGTAAACACCAGCACCTGATTGTGAGAAGCCTGACAAATGGCGAGATGGAAAGCGTGATCCAACTGCGCATGTTCGATCAGCGAAATCTCTTTGTTGTTCTCACTGGCGGCGAGCATTTTTTCATAACAGCGGGTTATCACAACAAAATCAGCCTGGGTTCCCAGCGTTGCCGCCAGCCTTGCCGATTCGCCCTCCAGTAATGCGCGAACGTCGAGCAGATCGTACAGCGTTCGCGGCTGCGTACTGAACAGATGGATCAGCGGGCTGGCGTCCTGCACCCGATTAAGCCGTGCGACACGAGAATCGCGACCCTGCGCCGTTTCAATAATCCCGCGCCCGCGCAGCACGGTCAGCCCTTCACGCAGTGCGGAGCGTGAGAAGCCGAGCTTTTCACACAGTCGACGTTCCGAGGGAAGCGGCTGACCGACCTTCAACACGCCGTCGATAATTAACCGTTCGATACTCTCTGCAACCACTTCGCAAATAGGGCGACGTTCATCTTTCATTCCCGGACCTCGTGCACAGGTAGGACCAATTTTTCTGTTCTTAACTCGCAAAACACGCACATCACGTAAGTGATTACGTTACATCAATTTAACATTAAGTTAACCAAAGCAAGGTCACAGAGCTGGAAAAAAAATGGTCTGACCGGTAGCTAAAGAGATAGACGAAAACGAAAAGCCCGCTTAATAACTGTTCACAGAAGTAGCGCGAAAAAATCAGCTGCCACACAACACAACAAAGCGAACCCTACTCATGAGCATCTTGTACGAAGAGCGTCTTGATGGCGCTTTACCCGAAGTCGACCGCACATCGGTACTGATGGCACTGCGTGAGCATGTCCCTGGACTGGAGATCCTGCATACCGATGAGGAGATCATTCCTTACGAGTGTGACGGGTTGAGCGCGTATCGCACGCGTCCATTACTGGTTGTTCTGCCTAAGCAGATGGAACAGGTGACGGCGATTCTGGCTGTCTGCCACCGCCTGCGTGTGCCGGTGGTGACCCGTGGCGCAGGCACCGGGCTTTCTGGTGGCGCGCTGCCGCTGGAAAAAGGTGTGTTGTTGGTGATGGCGCGCTTTAAAGAGATCCTCGACATTAACCCCATCGGTCGCCGCGCGCGCGTGCAGCCGGGCGTGCGTAACCTGGCGATCTCCCAGGCCGTTGCGCCGCATAATCTCTATTACGCGCCGGATCCGTCCTCACAAATCGCCTGTTCGATTGGCGGCAATGTGGCGGAAAATGCCGGTGGCGTTCACTGCCTGAAATATGGTCTAACCGTACATAACCTGCTGAAAATTGAAGTGCAAATGCTGGATGGCGAGGCGCTGACGCTGGGATCGGACGCGCTGGATTCGCCTGGTTTTGACCTGCTGGCGCTGTTTACCGGATCGGAAGGTATGCTCGGCGTGACCACCGAAGTAACGGTGAAGCTGTTGCCGAAGCCGCCCGTGGCGCGGGTTCTGTTAGCCAGCTTTGACTCGGTAGAAAAAGCCGGACTTGCGGTTGGTGACATCATCGCCAATGGCATTATCCCCGGTGGGCTGGAGATGATGGATAACCTGTCGATTCGCGCGGCGGAAGATTTTATTCATGCCGGTTATCCCGTCGATGCCGAAGCGATTTTGTTATGCGAACTGGACGGCGTGGAGTCTGACGTACAGGAAGACTGCGAGCAGGTTAACGACATCTTGTTGAACGCGGGTGCGACTAACGTCCGTCTGGCACAGGACGAAGCAGAGCGAGTACGTTTCTGGGCCGGTCGCAAAAATGCGTTCCCGGCGGTAGGACGTATCTCCCCGGATTACTACTGCATGGATGGCACCATCCCGCGCCGCGCCCTGCCAGGCGTACTGGAAGGCATTGCCCGTTTATCGCAGCAATATGATTTACGCGTTGCCAACGTCTTTCATGCCGGAGACGGCAACATGCACCCGTTAATCCTTTTCGATGCCAACGAACCCGGTGAATTTGCCCGCGCGGAAGAACTGGGCGGGAAGATCCTCGAACTCTGCGTTGAAGTTGGCGGCAGCATCAGTGGGGAACATGGCATCGGGCGCGAAAAAATCAATCAAATGTGCGCCCAGTTCAACAGCGATGAAATCACAACCTTCCATGCGGTCAAGGCGGCGTTTGACCCCGATGGTTTGCTGAACCCAGGAAAAAACATTCCCACGCTACACCGCTGTGCTGAATTTGGTGCCATGCATGTGCATCACGGTCATTTACCTTTTCCTGAACTGGAGCGTTTCTGATGCTACGCGAGTGTGATTACAGCCAGGCGCTGCTGGAGCAGGTGAATCAGGCGATTAGCGATAAAACGCCGCTGGTGATTCAGGGCAGCAATAGTAAAGCCTTTTTAGGTCGCCCTGTCACCGGGCAAACGCTGGATGTGCGTTGTCATCGCGGCATTGTTAATTACGACCCGACCGAGCTGGTGATAACCGCGCGTGCCGGAACGCCGCTGGTGGCGATTGAAGCAGCGCTGGAGAGCGCCGGGCAAATGCTCCCCTGCGAGCCGCCGCATTATGGTGAAGAAGCCACCTGGGGCGGGATGGTCGCTTGCGGGCTGGCGGGGCCGCGTTGCCCGTGGAGTGGTTCGGTCCGCGATTTTGTCCTCGGCACGCGCATCATTACCGGCACTGGAAAACATCTGCGTTTTGGTGGCGAAGTGATGAAAAACGTTGCCGGATACGATCTCTCACGGTTAATGGCCGGAAGCTACGGTTGTCTTGGCGTGCTCACTGAAATCTCGATGAAAGTGTTACCGCGACCGCGCGCCTCCCTGAGCCTGCGTCGGGAAATCAGCCTGCAAGAAGCCATGAATGAAATCGCCCAGTGGCAACTCCAGCCATTACCCGTTAGTGGCTTATGTTACTTCGACAATGCGTTGTGGATCCGCCTTGAGGGCGGCGAAGGATCGGTAAAAGCAGCGCGTGAACTGCTGGGTGGCGAAGAGGTTGCGGGTCAGTTCTGGCAGCAATTGCGTGAACAACAACTGCCGTTCTTCTCGTTACCAGGTACCTTATGGCGCATTTCATTACCCAGTGATGCGCCGATGATGGATTTACCCGGCGAGCAACTGATCGACTGGGGCGGGGCGTTACGCTGGCTGAAATCGACAGCCGATGACAATCAAATCCATCGCATCGCCCGCAACGCGGGCGGTCATGCGACCCGCTTTAGTGCCGGAGATGGTGGCTTTGCCCCGCTACCGGCACCTTTATTCCGCTATCACCAGCAGCTTAAACAGCAGCTCGACCCTTGCGGCGTGTTTAACCCCGGTCGCATGTACGCGGAACTTTGAGGAGCAGGCTATGCAAACCCGATTAACAGAAGAGATGCGGCAGAACGTGCGCGCGCTGGAAGCCGACAGCATCCTGCGCGCCTGTGTTCACTGCGGATTTTGTACCGCAACCTGCCCAACCTATCAGCTTCTGGGCGATGAACTGGACGGGCCGCGCGGGCGCATCTATCTGATTAAACAGGTGCTGGAAGGTAACGAAGTCACGCTTAAAACACAGGAGCATCTCGATCGCTGTCTCACTTGCCGCAATTGTGAAACCACCTGTCCTTCTGGTGTGCGTTATCACAATTTGCTGGATATCGGGCGTGATATTGTCGAGCAGAAAGTGAAACGCCCACTGCCGGAGCGAATGCTGCGCGAAGGATTGCGCCAGGTAGTGCCGCGTCCGGCGGTCTTCCGTGCGCTGACGCAGGTAGGGCTGGTGCTGCGACCGTTTTTACCGGAACAGGTCAGAGCAAAACTGCCTGCTGAAACCGTAAAAGCTAAACCGCGTCCACCGCTGCGCCATAAGCGTCGGGTTTTAATGCTGGAAGGCTGCGCCCAGCCTACGCTTTCGCCCAACACCAACGCGGCAACTGCGCGAGTGCTGGATCGTCTGGGGATCAGCGTCATGCCAGCTAACGAAGCAGGCTGTTGTGGCGCGGTGGACTATCATCTTAATGCGCAAGAGAAAGGGTTAGCGCGGGCGCGCAATAATATTGATGCCTGGTGGCCCGCGATTGAAGCAGGTGCCGAGGCTATTTTGCAGACTGCCAGCGGCTGCGGCGCGTTCGTTAAAGAGTATGGGCAGATGCTGAAAAACGATGCGTTGTATGCCGATAAAGCGCGTCAGGTCAGTGAGCTGGCAGTCGATTTAGTCGAACTTCTGCGCGAGGAACCGCTGGAAAAACTGGCAATTCGCGGCGATAAAAAACTGGCCTTCCACTGCCCGTGTACCCTACAACATGCGCAAAAGCTGAACGGCGAAGTGGAAAAAGTGTTGCTTCGTCTTGGATTTACCTTAACGGACGTTCCCGACAGCCATCTGTGCTGCGGTTCAGCGGGAACATATGCGTTAACGCATCCCGATCTGGCACGCCAGCTGCGGGATAACAAAATGAATGCGCTGGAAAGCGGCAAACCGGAAATGATCGTCACCGCCAACATTGGTTGCCAGACGCATCTGGCGAGCGCCGGTCGTACCTCTGTGCGTCACTGGATTGAAATTGTAGAACAAGCCCTTGAAAAGGAATAACAAAATGAAAACTAAAGTCATTCTTAGCCAGCAAATGGCGAGTGCAATTATTGCCGCAGGTCAGGAAGAGGCGCAGAAAAATAACTGGTCTGTTTCCATTGCTGTTGCCGATGACGGCGGTCATCTGCTGGCGTTAAGTCGCATGGACGATTGCGCGCCGATTGCGGCTTACATCTCCCAGGAGAAAGCGCGTACCGCCGCGCTGGGGCGTCGTGAAACTAAGGGCTATGAAGAGATGGTGAACAACGGACGTACCGCGTTCGTGACTGCGCCGTTACTGACGTCGCTGGAAGGTGGCGTACCGGTTGTTGTGGATGGGCAAATTATTGGTGCCGTGGGCGTTTCTGGTTTAACCGGAGCACAGGATGCGCAGGTCGCGAAAGCGGCAGCAGCGGTGTTGGCGAAATAAGCGAAAACGAGGAGATAAACAATGAGTCAAACCATAACCCAGGGCCGTTTACGCATTGACGCCAATTTTAAACGTTTTGTGGATGAAGAAGTTTTGCCTGGCGTGGAACTGGATGCTGCCGCGTTCTGGCACAATGTTGATGAGATCGTTCACGATCTGGCGCCAGAGAATCGTCAGTTGCTGGCAGAGCGCGATCGCATTCAGGCGGCGCTTGATGAGTGGCATCGCAGCAATCTGGGGCCGGTAAAAGATAAAGCGGCCTATAAATCTTTCCTGCGTGAACTGGGCTACCTGGTGCCACAGCCTGACCACGTGACGGTGGAAACCACGGGCATCGACAGCGAAATCACCAGTCAGGCGGGGCCACAGCTGGTGGTTCCGGCGATGAACGCCCGCTACGCGCTGAACGCGGCGAACGCTCGCTGGGGCTCACTGTACGATGCGTTATACGGCAGCGACATCATCCCGCAGGAAGGGGCGATGGTCAGCGGCTACGATCCGCAGCGAGGTGAGCAGGTTATCGCCTGGGTTCGGCGTTTCCTCGATGAATCACTACCGCTGGAAAACGGCAGCTATCAGGATGTGGTGGCGTTTAAGGTGGTTGATAAACAATTACGCATCCAGTTGAAAAATGGTAAAGAAACCACGTTACGTACTCCAGCACAGTTTGTCGGTTACCGTGGCGATACTGCTGCGCCGACCTGCATTTTGCTGAAAAATAACGGCCTGCATATTGAGCTACAAATCGATGCCAACGGGCGGATTGGCAAAGACGATCCGGCGCATATCAACGATGTTATCGTCGAAGCGGCCATCAGTACTATTCTCGACTGCGAAGATTCGGTCGCGGCGGTTGATGCGGAAGATAAAATCCTGCTGTACCGCAACCTGCTGGGCCTGATGCAGGGGACTCTGCAAGAGAAAATGGAGAAGAACGGTCGTCAAATCGTGCGTAAACTGAATGACGATCGTCAGTACACTGCAGCCGATGGCTCTGAAATTTCTCTGCACGGACGCTCGTTGCTGTTTATCCGCAACGTGGGTCATTTGATGACCATTCCTGTGATTTGGGACAGCGAAGGCAATGAAATCCCGGAAGGCATTCTTGATGGCGTCATGACTGGCGCGATTGCCCTCTATGATTTAAAAGTGCAGAAAAACTCGCGCACTGGCAGCGTCTATATTGTGAAACCGAAAATGCACGGTCCGCAGGAAGTGGCGTTCGCCAACAAACTGTTTTCCCGCGTTGAGACAATGCTCAGTATGGCACCGAATACCCTGAAAATGGGCATTATGGATGAAGAACGCCGGACCTCGCTGAACTTGCGTAGCTGTATCGCTCAGGCGCGCAACCGCGTGGCGTTCATCAATACCGGTTTCCTCGACCGTACCGGCGATGAAATGCATTCGGTGATGGAAGCGGGCCCGATGCTGCGTAAAAACCAGATGAAATCGACGCCGTGGATCAAAGCCTACGAACGTAATAACGTGCTTTCCGGTCTGTTCTGTGGGCTACGTGGAAAAGCGCAAATCGGTAAAGGGATGTGGGCAATGCCGGACCTGATGGCAGACATGTACAGCCAGAAGGGCGACCAACTGCGTGCCGGGGCAAACACGGCCTGGGTTCCGTCGCCAACTGCCGCTACGCTCCATGCGCTGCACTACCACCAAACCAACGTACAGAGCGTGCAAGCCAATATTGCCCAGACCGAGTTTAATGCTGAATTTGAACCGCTGCTGGACGATCTGCTGACTATTCCGGTTGCTGAAAACGCTAACTGGTCGGCGCAAGAGATCCAACAAGAGCTGGATAACAACGTGCAGGGGATTCTGGGGTACGTGGTGCGTTGGGTGGAGCAGGGGATTGGTTGTTCAAAAGTGCCGGATATTCACAACGTGGCGTTGATGGAAGACCGCGCAACGCTGCGTATTTCCAGCCAGCATATCGCCAACTGGTTACGTCACGGTATTCTGACCAAAGAACAGGTGCAGGCCTCGCTGGAGAATATGGCGAAAGTGGTTGATCAGCAAAACGCTGGCGATCCGGCTTATCGTCCAATGGTGGAGAATTTCGCTAACTCGTGTGCTTTTAAAGCTGCCAGCGATTTGATCTTCCTCGGCGTGAAACAGCCAAACGGCTATACCGAACCGTTATTACATGCATGGCGTTTACGCGAAAAAGAAAATCATTAATAGCGTCAAAAAAAGCCCCGGCAAGATTTATTGTCGGGGCTATGATAGTAACTGCGGTAGTACATTTATCCCGGAAATAACCGGAGCGATTATCAGGGTTTAACAATATTAAATACCCGTAGCGCATCACTAGCGGGATTAAAACAACAATATGGACATCTTAACGATACTCTGCGCCTGCGTGTGCGGAACAGAAGCCCTTACCCGATATACTTGTTATGCCAGAGGTAGCAATTGCGTTAGCGGCGTACTGTTGCTGTAAAGTATAACGCCTATATTTTACAGTTCAGTCCTCTTTTGCTTATTACAACCTTAAGTATATCAAGCATATAAAGATAATAAGAGACTGAACAATATGGTTACCTGGACCCAAATGTATATGCCGATGGGAGGACTGGGGCTATCCGCTCTGGTCGCCCTGATCCCGATAATATTCTTCTTCGTTGCACTCGCGGTATTACGTCTGAAAGGACATGTCGCCGGAGCAATAACCCTTATATTATCTATTCTGATTGCGATATTCGCCTTTAAAATGCCGATTGATATGGCATTTGCTGCTGCAGGCTATGGCTTTATTTATGGATTATGGCCAATTGCATGGATTATTGTCGCGGCGGTATTCCTGTATAAATTAACCGTTGCCAGCGGTCAGTTCGATATTATCCGCAGCTCGGTTATCTCCATCACCGACGATCAGCGTTTGCAGGTGTTACTGATTGGTTTCTCCTTTGGCGCGTTGCTGGAAGGGGCGGCTGGCTTTGGTGCTCCGGTGGCGATTACCGGTGCGCTGCTGGTGGGCCTGGGCTTCAAACCGTTATACGCGGCGGGGCTGTGTCTGATTGCCAACACTGCGCCGGTGGCGTTTGGTGCGTTGGGTGTGCCAATTCTGGTCGCCGGTCAGGTAACGGGAATCGATCCGTTCGACATTGGCGCAATGGCGGGACGTCAGTTACCGTTCCTGTCGGTTCTTGTGCCATTCTGGCTGGTAGCAATGATGGACGGCTGGAAAGGGGTGAAAGAGACGTGGCCAGCGGCGCTGGTTGCAGGGGGAAGCTTCGCTGTCACTCAGTTCTTTACCTCTAACTATATTGGTCCGGAACTGCCGGATATTACTTCGGCGCTGGTGAGTATCGTCTCACTTTCTTTATTTCTTAAAGTGTGGCGGCCAAAAAATACCGAAACGGCAATCAGTATGGGACAATCCGCAGGTGCGATGGTGGTGAATAAACCGTCTTCTGGCGGTCCCGTGCCTTCAGAATATCGTCTGGGGCAAATCATTCGTGCATGGTCACCGTTTTTAATCTTAACGGTACTGGTTACCATCTGGACCATGAAGCCGTTTAAAGCGTTATTTGCTCCGGGCGGTGCCTTTTATTCGCTGGTGATTAATTTCCAGATCCCTCATTTGCATCAACAAGTCTTGAAAGCGGCACCCATTGTCGCTCAGCCAACGCCAATGGATGCGGTGTTTAAGTTCGACCCTCTCTCCGCTGGCGGCACAGCTATTTTTATTGCGGCGATTATCTCGATCTTCATCCTCGGCGTGGGGATCAAGAAAGGTATTGGCGTCTTTGCCGAAACGCTAATTAGTCTGAAGTGGCCGATATTGTCGATTGGCATGGTGCTGGCGTTCGCCTTCGTGACCAACTATTCCGGCATGTCCACCACGCTGGCGCTGGTACTGGCTGGTACAGGCGTGATGTTCCCGTTCTTCTCACCGTTCCTCGGCTGGCTGGGCGTATTCCTTACCGGCTCGGACACTTCTTCAAACGCCCTGTTTGGTTCACTGCAATCGACCACGGCGCAGCAAATCAACGTCTCTGACACCCTGCTGGTGGCAGCAAACACCAGCGGCGGCGTAACTGGCAAGATGATCTCCCCGCAATCTATCGCCGTGGCCTGCGCCGCGACGGGCATGGTGGGTCGAGAATCTGAACTGTTCCGCTACACCGTGAAGCACAGTCTGATTTTTGCCAGCGTTATCGGCATTATCACGCTGTTGCAGGCGTATGTGTTTACCGGGATGTTAGTTTCGTAAGTCAATAAAGCCGGATGATCGTTAATATCATCCGGCTTCGTTTACATTATTCTGTCTTATTAATGGAAATTATTTCCCGCTTTATTATCCATGCGGCAATAATGTTTTGCGTTCAGATAACATGCTAAATAATTAAGAGCGTGAGAACATCTATTTTTTATCACGCAAAACAAGTCTGTATTAATTATGTTCGCTTGATGAGCAAACACCGTTCTATCTGTTGCTTTTGCAATCTTAATCGTTAAAACTACCAACAAATTTATATAGTTACGTTGTGAATGGTTGTTAATTTTTTGTTTATTGAAATTTCGTAAAAATAACCATCCAGACATCGAATAGGGGTTATTCTTATAAATTTTACCTGTTTTTCTATCAATGATGCCGTTTTCTTAAGAATGGAGGAAGTTATTAAAGAAGATAAAGCATAAAACTATTTCCCCGGTTACGAATCTTTTAACTTTGTTTTGTCACTTGCGTTATTAATGAATAAGAAATTTAAATATAAGAAATCGCTTTTAGCGGCTATTTTAAGCGCAACCCTGTTAGCCGGTTGTGATGGCGGTGGTTCGGGGTCATCCTCCGATACGCCACATGCAGATTCTGGTTCAGGGTCTTTGCCGGATGTGAAACCTGATCCAACACCAAACCCGGAGCCGACGCCTGAGCCGACTCCGGACCCAGAACCTACGCCGGATCCAACACCTGATCCTGAGCCGACACCAGAACCGGAGCCAGAACCTGTTCCTACGAAAACGGGTTATCTGACCCTGGGCGGAAGCCAGCGGGTAACTGGTGCTACCTGTAATGGTGAATCCAGCGATGGCTTTACCTTTACGCCAGGCAATACCGTGAGTTGTGTGGTGGGCAGTACGACCATTGCAACATTCAACACCCAGTCAGAAGCTGCGCGTAGCCTGCGTGCGGTTGACAAAGTGTCGTTTAGCCTGGAGGACGCGCAGGAGCTGGCGAATTCTGAAAATAAGAAAACCAACGCCATCTCTCTGGTGACGTCCAGCGACAGTTGCCCCGCAGATGCAGAACAGCTTTGTCTTACTTTCTCGTCAGTGGTTGATCGCGCGCGATTTGAAAAACTGTATAAGCAAATTGATCTGGCAACAGACAATTTCAGCAAGCTGGTCAATGAAGAGGTGGAAAACAATGCTGCGACTGATAAAGCGCCGTCCACCCATACCTCAACGGTAGTGCCAGTCACGACAGAGGGAACAAAACCGGATCTGAATGCGTCCTTCGTGTCGGCTAACGCGGAACAGTTTTATCAGTATCAACCCACTGAAATCATTCTTTCCGAAGGCCAACTGGTGGATAGCCTGGGGAACGGTGTTGCTGGCGTTGACTACTACACCAATTCAGGCCGTGGCGTAACTGACGAAAACGGTAAATTCTCCTTTAGCTGGGGCGAAACCATCTCCTTTGGTATCGATACCTTTGAACTGGGCTCAGTACGTGGCAATAAGTCGACCATTGCGCTGACTGAATTGGGTGATGAAGTTCGTGGGGCAAATATCGATCAGCTCATTCATCGTTATTCGACGACTGGTCAAAATAATACCCGTGTTGTTCCGGACGATGTACGCAAGGTCTTTGCCGAATATCCCAACGTGATCAACGAGATAATCAATCTTTCGTTATCCAACGGTGCGACGCTGGATGAAGGCGATCAAAACGTTGTGCTGCCTAACGAATTTATCGAGCAGTTTAAGACGGGTCAGGCCAAAGAGATCGATACCGCGATTTGTGCGAAAACCGACGGTTGCAAGGAGGCTCGCTGGTTCTCGCTGACAACGCGCAATGTTAATGACGGCCAGATTCAGGGCGTTATCAACAAGCTGTGGGGTGTGGATAAAGATTACAAATCAGTGACGAAATTCCACGTCTTCCATGACTCCACCAACTTCTATGGCAGCACCGGTAACGCGCGCGGTCAGGCGGTGGTAAATATCTCCAACGCGGCATTCCCGATTCTGATGGCGCGTAATGATAAAAACTACTGGCTGGCGTTTGGCGAAAAACGCGCCTGGGATAAAAATGAGCTGGCGTACATTACGGAAGCGCCTTCCATTGTGCAGCCAGAGAACGTTACGCGCGATACTGCGACTTTCAACCTGCCGTTTATTTCGCTGGGGCAAGTCGGCGACGGCAAACTGATGGTTATCGGTAACCCGCACTACAACAGCATTTTGCGTTGCCCTAATGGTTACAGTTGGAACGGGGGCGTTAATAAAGACGGGCAGTGTACGCTCAACAGCGACCCGGACGACATGAAGAACTTCATGGAGAACGTGTTGCGCTACCTGTCAAATGAACGCTGGCTGCCGGATGCGAAGAGCAGTATGACCGTGGGCACTAACCTGGATACGGTTTATTTCAAAAAAGCGGGTCAGGTATTAGGAAATAGTGCACCGTTTGCTTTCCACAAGGACTTCGCTGGCATCACGGTCAAACCGATGACCAGCTATGGCAATCTGAATCCAGATGAAGTTCCTCTGTTGATCCTCAATGGCTTTGAATACGTCACACAATGGGGTAGCGATCCTTACTCTATTCCTCTGCGAGCAGATACCAGCAAACCGAAGCTGACCCAGCAGGATGTGACCGATCTGATCGCCTATCTGAACAAAGGTGGCTCGGTGCTGATCATGGAAAACGTGATGAGCAATCTTAAGGAAGAGAGCGCGTCCAGTTTTGTGCGTCTGCTGGATGCCGCGGGTCTGTCAATGGCTCTGAACAAATCGGTGGTGAACAACGATCCGCAAGGGTATCCGGATCGCGTTCGTCAGCAGCGCGAAAAAGGTATCTGGGTATATGAACGTTATCCGTTTGTTGATGGAAAACCGCCGTATACCATTGATGAAACAACGAAAGAAGTTATCTGGAAATACCAGCAAGACAACAAGCCTGATGACAAGCCGAAACTGGAAGTTGCGAGCTGGCAGGAGGAAGTTGAGGGCAAACAGGTAACGCGTTATGCCTTTATTGATGAAGCGGAATACACAACAAAAGAATCTCTGGATGCTGCAAAGGCAAAAATCTTTGAGAAGTTTCCTGGATTACAGGAGTGTAAGGATTCGACATATCACTACGAGGTCAACTGTCTGGAATACCGTCCTGGCACGAACGTTCCGGTTACTGGTGGCATGTATGTTCCGCGCTATACGCAACTGAATCTCAGCGCCGACACCGCGAAAGCGATGGTGCAGGCGGCGGATTTAGGCACCAACATTCAGCGCCTGTATCAGCACGAGCTTTATTTCCGTACCAATGGTCGCAAAGGTGAGCGTCTGAGCAGCGTCGATCTGGAACGTCTGTACCAGAACATGTCGGTCTGGCTGTGGAATGAAATTGAATACAGCTATGACAGCAGCAAGGAGGACGAGCTGGGCTTTAAAACGTTCACCGAGTTCCTGAACTGCTACGCCAACAATGCCTATAGCGAAGGCACGCAGTGTTCTGCAGATCTGAAAAAATCGCTTGTCGATAACAACATGATCTACGGTGAAAGTAGCGGCAAAGTGGGCATGATGAACCCGAGCTATCCGCTCAACTATATGGAAAAACCGCTGACGCGCCTGATGCTGGGTCGTTCCTGGTGGGATCTGAACATCAAAGTTGATGTCGAGAAGTATCCGGGGGCGGTATCGGCTGAAGGTGAGAAGGTTACTGAAAGCATCAGTCTGTACTCGAACCCGACCAAATGGTTTGCGGGTAACATGCAGTCTACTGGTCTGTGGGCTCCGGCTCAGAAAGAGTTCACCATCGAGTCTACCGCGTCAGTCCCTGTGACGGTCACCGTGGCGCTGGCAGACGATTTGACCGGACGTGAAAAGCATGAAGTTGCTCTGAACCGTCCGCCCAGAGTGACCAAAACGTTTACTCTTGAGGCCAAAGGCAAGGATACTTTCAAGGTGCCTTATGGTGGTCTGATTTATATCAAGGGTGATAGCCAAACGAATGAGTCAGCCAACTTCACCTTTACCGGTGTGGTGAAAGCGCCGTTCTATAAAGACGGCGAATGGAAAAACGATCTGAACTCCCCTGCGCCGCTGGGCGAGCTGGAATCAGACGCTTTCGTTTATACCACGCCGAAGAAGAACCTTGAGGCCAGCAATTTCACTGGTGGTGTAGCAGAATTCGCTAAAGATCTGGATACCTTTGCCAGCTCGATGAATGACTTCTACGGTCGTAATGATGAAGACGGTAAGCACCGGATGTTTACCTATAAAAACTTGACGGGGCACAAGCATCGTTTCACCAACGATGTGCAGATCTCCATCGGTGATGCGCATTCGGGTTACCCGGTAATGAACAGCAGCTTCTCGACGAACAGCACCACGCTGCCGACGACGCCGCTGAACGACTGGCTGATCTGGCATGAAGTAGGACATAACGCCGCAGAAACGCCGCTGACTGTACCGGGCGCAACTGAAGTAGCGAACAACGTGCTGGCGCTGTACATGCAGGATCGCTATCTCGGCAAGATGAACCGTGTCGCTGACGACATTACCGTCGCGCCGGAATATCTGGAGGAGAGCAACGGTCAGGCATGGGCGCGCGGCGGTGCGGGTGACCGTCTGCTGATGTACGCACAGCTGAAAGAGTGGGCAGAGAAAAACTTTGATATCAAGACGTGGTATCCAGATGGCAATCTGCCAGCGTTCTACAGCGATCGTGAAGGGATGAAAGGCTGGAACCTGTTCCAGTTGATGCACCGTAAAGCACGCGGCGATGATGTTGGTAAAACCAAGTTTGGCGAAAGAAATTACTGTGCCGAGTCAAACGGTAACGCTGCCGACACGCTGATGCTGTGCGCCTCCTGGGTCGCCCAGACGGATCTTTCGGAGTTCTTTAAGAAATGGAATCCAGGTGCGAATGCTTACCAGCTGCCGGGGGCGAGCGAGATGAGCTTCGAGGGCGGTGTGAGCCAGTCGGCGTACAACACGCTGGCGTCACTCAAGCTGCCGAAACCGGAACAGGGACCGGAAACCATTAACAAGGTTACCGAGCATAAGATGTCTGTCGAGTAATCCTGTAGGCCGGATAAGGCGTTCACGCCGCATCCGGCATGAAATAAGGCGCATCGGGCCTGGAGGAAAGCCATATGGCATACACCTGCAGGCCCGTATCCGGCAAATTACAACAAACAACCTTTAACCATGCATTTTGATGTTTTTCAGCAATATCCAGCGGTGATGCCCATCCTGGCAACCGTTGGAGGATTGATCATCGGCAGTTTTTTGAATGTGGTGATTTGGCGTTACCCCATCATGCTGCGCCAACAAATGGCGGAGTTTCATGGTGAAACGCCGAGTACGCAGTCAAAAATAAGCCTTGCGCTACCGCGTTCGCACTGTCCGCATTGCCAGCAGACTATCCGCGTTCGTGACAATATTCCGCTGCTCTCATGGTTGATGCTCAAAGGGCGCTGCCGCGACTGTCAGGCGAAAATCAGCAAGCGTTATCCGCTGGTTGAGTTATTGACAGCACTCGCTTTTTTGCTGGCGAGTCTGGTGTGGCCAGAAAGTGGATGGGGGCTGGCGGTGATGATATTATCCGCCTGGCTGATTGCCGCGAGCATCATCGACCTCGACAACCAATGGCTGCCCGATGTTTTTACTCAGGGCGTATTGTGGACCGGGCTGATTGCGGCATGGGCGCAACAGAGTCCGTTAACGCTACAAGACGCAGTCACCGGCGTTCTGGTGGGGTTTATCACTTTTTACTCCCTGCGCTGGATAGCCGGAATAGTTCTGCGTAAAGAAGCATTAGGCATGGGCGATGTATTACTTTTCGCTGCGTTAGGTGGCTGGGTGGGGCCGTTGTCGCTACCCAATGTTGCTTTAATCGCATCATGCTGCGGTCTGATATATGCCGTTATTACAAAAAGAGGATCAACCACACTGCCTTTTGGACCGTGTTTAAGTCTGGGCGGTATAGCAACACTTTATCTACAGGCATTGTTTTAATGATAACCACGTCATTATCAAAGTGACATTTTAACTCTTATTAATAACCTTAGAGATTATTTACCATGTCGATAAAACAGATGCCAGGGAGGGTATTAATATCGCTATTGTTGAGCGTTACAGGATTATTAAGTGGCTGCGCCAGCCATAATGAAAACGCCAGTTTACTGGCGAAAAAACAGGCGCAAAATATCAGCCAAAACCTGCCGATTAAATCTGCGGGATATACCTTAGTGCTGGCGCAAAGTAGCGGCACGACGGTAAAAATGACCATTATCAGCGAAGCGGGTACTCAGACCACGCAGACACCTGACGCCTTTTTAACCAGCTATCAACGACAAATGTGCGCTGACCCAACGGTGAAATTAATGATCACCGAGGGAATTAATTACAGCATAACGATTAATGATACACGTACAGGTAACCAGTATCAGCGGAAACTGGATCGTACCACCTGTGGAATAGTCAAAGCATAACGTCGGGTAGATATAAATTGGCGCGGGTTGTTTTTCGTGACGCACGAATTTATCTCATTCAGTTGCTGACAAAAATTCGTCACACTCTTAGCCAGAGACAATCTCTTAATACAGACAAAGAGCATCTGCGCAAAATTGCACGCGCGATGTTCTGGCTGATGCTGCTTATTATTTCTGCAAAAATGGCGTATTCACTCTGGCGCTATTTCTCCTTTTCTGCGGAATATACGGCGGTTTCCTCATCGGCGAATAAACCGCTCCGTGCGGATGCAAAACCGTTCGATAAAAATGACGTGCAATTAGTCAGCCAACAAAACTGGTTTGGCAAATATCAACCCGTCGCCGCACCGGTAAAACAACCTGAATCTGCGCCTGTGGCAGAAACGCGTCTTAATGTGGTGCTGCGCGGGATCGCCTTTGGTGCCAGACCCGGCGCGGTGATTGAAGAAGGCGGTAAACAGCAGGTTTATTTGCAGGGGGAACGGCTTGGCTCGCACAACGCGGTGATTGAGGAAATTAACCGCGACCATGTGATGCTGCGCTATCAGGGAAAAATAGAGCGCCTGAGCCTGGCTGAAGAGGAGCGTTCCACCGCTGCCGTGACCAACAAAAAATCCATCAGTGACGAAGCAAAGCAAGCTGTTGCTGAACCTGCTGTCAGTGCGCCAGTTGAGATCCCGACTGCCGTGCGTCAGGCACTGGCGAAAGATCCGCAGAAAATTTTTAACTATATCCAGCTTACGCCTGTGCGTAAGGAGGGAATTGTCGGTTATGCAGTGAAGCCGGGGGCAGATCGTTCTCTGTTCGATGCCAGCGGTTTCAGGGAAGGCGATATCGCCATTGCGCTAAATCAGCAGGATTTCACTGATCCACGAGCAATGATTGCTCTGATGCGGCAGTTACCTTCAATGGATTCCATTCAACTTACGGTTTTACGCAAGGGTGCGCGCTACGACATTTCCATCGCACTGCGCTAACCGCATTTAATCCAGGAGAATCATTCATCGTGTTTTGGCGTGATATGACGTTGTCTATCTGGCGTAAGAAGACAACTGGCCTCAAAACAAAAAAGCGTTTACTGCCGCTGATGCTGGCAGCGGCATTGTGTAGTTCACCGGTCTGGGCGGAAGAAGCCACTTTCACCGCTAATTTTAAAGATACCGACCTGAAATCGTTCATCGAAACCGTCGGCGCTAACCTTAATAAAACCATCATTATGGGGCCGGGCGTTCAGGGGAAAGTGAGTATTCGCACTATGACTCCGCTCAATGAACGCCAGTATTACCAGTTATTCCTTAACCTGCTGGAAGCACAGGGGTATGCGGTCGTACCGATGGAAAACGACGTGCTGAAGGTGGTGAAATCAAGCGCCGCGAAAGTCGAGCCGCTGCCGCTGGTCGGTGAAGGCAGCGACAACTACGCGGGCGATGAAATGGTCACCAAAGTCGTGCCGGTACGCAATGTGTCGGTACGCGAGCTGGCACCGATTCTGCGCCAGATGATTGACAGCGCAGGCTCAGGCAACGTTGTTAATTACGATCCCTCCAACGTGATTATGCTTACCGGACGCGCCTCCGTTGTGGAGCGCCTGACGGAAGTGATCCAGCGCGTGGATCACGCGGGTAATCGCACCGAAGAGGTGATCCCGCTGGATAACGCCTCAGCCTCGGAAATTGCCCGCGTGCTGGAAAGCCTGACCAAAAACAGCGGCGAGAACCAGCCAGCAACGCTGAAATCTCAAATTGTCGCCGATGAACGCACCAACAGCGTGATTGTCAGTGGTGACCCCGCCACGCGAGACAAAATGCGCCGTCTGATCCGTCGGCTGGATTCAGAAATGGAGCGCAGCGGCAACAGCCAGGTGTTCTATCTCAAATACAGCAAAGCCGAAGATCTGGTCGATGTGCTGAAGCAGGTCAGCGGTACGCTCACGGCGGCTAAAGAAGAGGCGGAAGGCACGGTTGGTAGCGGGCGTGAGGTTGTCTCCATCGCCGCCAGCAAACACAGTAATGCCCTGATTGTTACTGCGCCGCAGGACATTATGCAGTCGCTGCAAAGCGTGATTGAACAACTGGATATTCGCCGTGCTCAGGTGCATGTCGAGGCGTTAATCGTGGAAGTTGCCGAAGGCAGCAATATCAACTTCGGCGTGCAGTGGGGGTCAAAAGATGCCGGATTAATGCAGTTTGCCAACGGTACGCAAATCCCTATTGGTACGCTGGGGGCAGCGATTTCTGCAGCCAAGCCGCAGAAAGGTTCCACGGTGATCAGCGAAAACGGTGCTACCACCATAAATCCGGATACTAACGGCGATCTCTCCACGCTCGCTCAGCTTCTTTCTGGCTTTAGCGGTACGGCGGTTGGCGTGGTGAAAGGCGACTGGATGGCGCTGGTACAGGCGGTCAAAAACGACTCCAGCTCGAACGTGCTCTCCACGCCGAGTATCACCACGCTGGACAACCAGGAAGCCTTCTTCATGGTGGGCCAGGACGTTCCGGTATTAACTGGATCTACCGTTGGCTCCAATAACAGCAATCCTTTCAATACGGTAGAGAGGAAAAAAGTCGGCATCATGCTGAAAGTCACGCCGCAGATTAACGAAGGTAACGCGGTACAGATGGTGATTGAGCAGGAAGTCTCGAAAGTGGAAGGGCAGACCAGCCTCGATGTCGTGTTTGGCGAGCGCAAACTGAAAACCACCGTGCTGGCTAACGATGGTGAGCTGATCGTGCTTGGCGGTCTGATGGACGACCAGGCGGGAGAAAGCGTGGCGAAAGTGCCGCTGCTGGGTGATATCCCGTTGATTGGTAACCTGTTTAAATCGACGGCGGATAAAAAAGAAAAACGTAACCTGATGGTGTTTATCCGCCCGACCATTTTGCGTGACGGTATGGCGGCAGACGGCGTGTCGCAGCGCAAATATAACTACATGCGCGCTGAGCAAATCTACCGCGATGAGCAAGGCTTAAGCCTGATGCCGCACACCGCGCAGCCGATATTGCCAGCGCAAAATCAGGCCTTACCGCCGGAAGTACGCGCGTTCCTCAATGCCGGGAGAACGCGTTAATGGTGCCTGTAGCACAGGAAACCACCGCTAACACCGTGCGTCTGCCCTACAGTTTCAGCCGTCGGTTTAGCCTGGTGGCATGGTGCGAAGCGTCGCTGGAGATCCTCCATGTTCATCCGTTGTCGCTCTCTGTTTTGCAGGAGCTACAACGGGGGCTGAACGCGCCCTTTACGCTGCGGCAAATCGACGAGGCCGAATTTGAACAGCGGCTGAATGCGGTCTGGCAGCGGGACTCTTCCGAAGCTCGCCAGCTGATGGAAGATCTCGGTTCCGCCGAGGACTTTTTTACCCTCGCTGAAGAACTGCCGGAAACGGAAGATCTGCTGGAAAGTGACGACGATGCGCCGATCATCAAACTGATCAACGCCATGCTGGCAGAGGCAATCAAAGAAGGCGCTTCGGATATCCACATTGAGACGTTTGAAAAGAGTCTGGTGATCCGTTTTCGTGTTGACGGCACATTACATGAAATGTTGCGCCCCGGTCGTAAACTGGCCTCGCTGCTGGTCTCGCGTATCAAGGTGATGGCGCGACTGGATATCGCCGAAAAGCGCGTACCGCAGGATGGCCGTATTGCGCTGCTGCTGGGCGGTCGGGCGATTGACGTCCGTGTATCAACCATGCCTTCCGCCTGGGGGGAACGGGTGGTGCTGCGACTGCTGGACAAAAACCAGGCTCGCCTGACGCTGGAGCGTCTGGGTTTGAGTCACGAACTGACCGCGCAGTTGCGTCAGCTGTTACACAAACCGCACGGCATTTTTCTGGTGACGGGGCCGACCGGTTCCGGCAAAAGCACCACGCTGTACGCTGGATTGCAGGAGCTGAACAACCACTCGCGTAACATTCTCACGGTTGAAGACCCTATCGAATACATGATTGAAGGGATCGGTCAGACGCAGGTTAACACCCGCGTCGGCATGACCTTCGCCCGTGGCCTGCGCGCGATTTTGCGTCAGGACCCGGATGTGGTGATGGTCGGTGAAATCCGCGATACCGAAACCGCAGAAATCGCTGTTCAGGCTTCACTGACCGGACACCTGGTACTTTCCACCCTGCATACCAACACAGCGGTGGGGGCGATCACGCGTTTGCAGGATATGGGCGTGGAGCCTTTCCTGCTCTCTTCCAGTTTGACGGGCGTGATGGCGCAGCGACTGGTTCGCACGCTGTGCTCCGACTGCCGTCAGGCCGCGCCTGCCACTGACGAAGAAAAACGCCTGCTGGGGATTACCGATGCGCATGCCGTCACGCTGTACCATCCGCAGGGCTGCCCCGCCTGTAATCACAAAGGTTTTCGCGGACGTACTGCCATCCATGAACTGATCGTGGTGGACGCCACATTGCGTGATTTGATCCACCGTCAGGCCGGGGAACTGGAGCTGGAACGTTATGTCCGGCAACACTCTGCGGGTATCCGCAGTAACGGCATTGAGAAAGTGCTCGCCGGAGAAACCTCTCTCGATGAAGTTCTGCGGGTAACCATGGAGGCGTAATGGCACTGTTTTACTATCAGGCGCTGGAGCGTAATGGTCGCAAAACCAAAGGCATGATTGAGGCGGATTCCGCGCGTCATGCCCGTCAATTGTTACGCGGTAAAGACCTCATTCCCGTGCACATTGAAGCCCGGATGAATGCATCGGCAGGGGGAATGTTGCAGCGTCGGCGGCACGCACATCGTCGCGTGGCGGCGGCAGATCTGGCGCTGTTCACTCGTCAACTGGCAACGCTGGTGCAGGCAGCAATGCCGCTGGAAACCTGCTTACAGGCGGTCAGTGAGCAAAGCGAAAAACTGCATGTAAAAAGCCTCGGAATGGCGCTGCGCAGCCGGATTCAGGAAGGTTATACCCTGTCGGACAGCCTGCGCGAACATCCCCGCGTCTTTGACTCCCTGTTTTGTTCGATGGTCGCTGCCGGAGAAAAATCCGGGCATCTCGACGTGGTGCTCAATCGCCTGGCGGATTACACCGAACAGCGACAGCGCCTGAAATCACGTCTATTGCAGGCCATGCTCTACCCGCTGGTACTGCTGGTGGTGGCAACGGGCGTGGTCACTATTTTGCTAACGGCAGTAGTGCCGAAAATTATCGAACAGTTTGATCATCTCGGACACGCGCTGCCTGCCTCCACCCGAATGCTCATCGCTATGAGCGATGCGTTACAGGCCAGCGGCGTGTACTGGCTGGCGGGTTTGCTGGGGCTTCTGGTGCTGGGGCAACGGCTACTCAAAAATCCTGCCATGCGCCTGCGCTGGGATAAAACCTTGCTGCGTTTGCCCGTGACGGGGCGTGTTGCGCGCGGACTGAATACGGCGCGTTTTTCCCGCACGTTAAGCATCCTCACCGCCAGCAGTGTTCCGCTGCTGGAAGGCATTCAGACCGCCGCCGCCGTGTCGGCAAATCGTTATGTCGAGCAACAACTGCTGCTGGCGGCAGATCGCGTCCGCGAAGGAAGCAGCCTGCGCGCCGCGCTGGCGGATCTTCGCCTGTTCCCGCCGATGATGCTGTACATGATCGCCTCCGGCGAACAGAGCGGCGAGCTGGAAACCATGCTTGAACAGGCCGCGGTCAACCAGGAACGGGAATTTGATACCCAGGTGGGGCTGGCGTTAGGGCTGTTTGAGCCGGCGCTGGTGGTGATGATGGCGGGCGTGGTGCTGTTTATCGTCATCGCCATCCTCGAGCCGATGCTGCAACTGAACAATATGGTTGGAATGTAATTTACGGAGTTATCACATGAATTCGTTATCCCGCACACAAAAACCACGGGCAGGTTTTACCCTGCTGGAAGTGATGGTGGTGATTGTTATTCTTGGCGTCCTGGCAAGTCTGGTGGTGCCTAACCTGTTGGGCAACAAAGAGAAAGCCGATCGGCAAAAAGCCATCAGCGATATCGTGGCGCTGGAGAATGCGCTGGATATGTACCGACTGGATAACGGGCGTTATCCGACCACTGAGCAGGGGCTTGAGGCGCTGATCCAGCAACCGGCCAATATGGCGGACGCCCGCAACTACCGTACCGGTGGATACATCAAACGACTGCCAAAGGATCCGTGGGGCAATGATTATCAGTATCTCAGCCCAGGTGAAAAAGGGCTGTTTGATGTTTATACCCTGGGGGCAGATGGTCAGGAAAACGGGGAGGGCGCTGGCGCAGATATCGGTAACTGGAATTTGCAGGAGTTTCAGTAATCAGTGCCTGAACGCGGATTCACACTTCTGGAAATCATGCTGGTGATTTTCCTTATCGGCCTTGCCAGTGCGGGCGTGGTGCAGACTTTTGCGACCGATTCTGAACCGCCCGCGAAAAAAGCGGCGCAGGATTTTCTGACTCGCTTTGCGCAGTTTAAGGACAGGGCAGTGATCGAAGGGAAAACACTCGGTGTGCTAATCGACCCACCAGGTTACCAGTTTATGCAGCGTCGTCACGGACAGTGGTTGCCCGTTTCCTCGACCCGCTTATCGGCACAGGTTACGGTGCCAAAACAGGTGCAGATGCTGTTACAACCCGGCAGTGATATCTGGCAGAAGGAGTATGCGCTGGAGCTGCAGCGTCGTCGCCTGACGCTGCACGATATTGAACTGGAGCTGCAAAAAGAGGCGAAAAAGAAGACGCCGCAGATCCGTTTTTCGCCTTTTGAACCTGTCACGCCGTTTACACTGCATTTTTACGCATCGGCACAAAACGCGTGTTGGGCGGTAAAGCTGGCGCACGATGGCGCGTTATCTCTCAATCAATGTGATGATAGGATGCCATGAAGCGTGGATTTACCTTGCTGGAAGTAATGCTCGCGCTGGCGATTTTTGCGTTGGCCGCCATGGCGGTGTTACAGATCGCCAGCGGCGCGCTGAGTAATCAGCACGTTCTTGAGGAAAAAACGGTAGCGGGTTGGGTAGCTGAAAATCAGACCGCGCTGCTTTACCTGATGACCCGTGAACAACGAGCGGTCAGGCACCAGGGCGAGAGTGATATGGCAGGAAGCCGCTGGTACTGGCGAACCACACCGCTGAATACTGGTAACGTGCTGCTCCAGGCGGTGGATATTGAAGTCAGTCTTCACGAAGACTTTTCGTCGGTGATTCAGTCAAGACGCGCCTGGTTTAGCGCCGTGGGAGGCCAACAGTGAGAAGGGCTCGCGCTGGTTTCACGTTACTGGAAATGCTGGTGGCGATAGCCATTTTTGCCTCACTGGCACTGATGGCGCAGCAGGTGACAAACGGCGTTACACGCGTGAATAGCGCCGTCGCCGGACACGATCAAAAACTAAACCTCATGCAGCAAACGATGAGTTTTTTGAACCACGATCTGACACAAATGATGCCGCGTCCGGTAAGAGGCGATCAGGGCCAGCGTGAACCAGCGTTACTGGCGGGCGCTGGCGTGCTGGCGTCTGAGAGTGAAGGGATGCGTTTTGTACGTGGTGGCGTGGTTAATCCGTTGATGCGTCTGCCGCGCAGTAATCTGCTCACCGTCGGTTACCGCATTCATGGTGGTTATCTCGAACGGTTAGCCTGGCCACTGACCGATGCGGCAGGCAGCGTGAAGCCAACAACGCAAAAATTAATCCCGGCGGATTCGCTCCGTTTGCAGTTCCACGACGGCACGCGCTGGCAGGAGAGCTGGTCATCAGTGCAGGCGATTCCTGTGGCAGTACGCATAACCCTGCATTCGCCGCAATGGGGCGAAATTGAACGCATCTGGTTGTTACGCGGGCCGCAATTATCATGATGATCACCTTGCCACCAAAACGCGGAATGGCACTGGTCGTGGTGCTGGTATTGCTGGCGGTCATAATGCTGGTAACCATCACGCTTTCCGGGCGGATGCAGCAACAACTTGGGCGAACGCGCAGCCAGCAGGAGTACCAGCAGGCGCTGTGGTACAGCGCCAGTGCAGAAAGCCTGGCGCTGAGCGCGCTCAGTCTGAGCCTGAAAAATGAAAAGCGTGTGCATCTGGCACAACCGTGGGCTTCTGGCCCGCGTTTTTTCCCACTGCCGCAGGGGCAAATTGCCGTCACTCTGCGTGACGCACAGGCCTGCTTTAACCTGAATGCCCTCGCTCAGCCGACGACGGCGTCGCGTCCGCTCGCGGTACAACAACTGATTGCCCTGATCTCGCGCCTCGATGTGCCTGCTTATCGGGCCGAACTGATAGCCGAAAGCCTGTGGGAGTTTATTGACGAAGACCGCAGCGTGCAGACGCGTCTGGGTCGTGAAGACAGCGAGTATCTCGCCCGTTCGGTGCCGTTCTACGCCACTAATCAACCGCTGGCGGATATCAGCGAGATGCGCGTGGTGCAGGGAATGGACGCCGGGCTTTATCAAAAACTGAAACCGCTGGTCTGTGCGCTGCCGATGGCCCGCCAGCAAATCAACATCAATACATTAGATGTCACGCAAAGTGTGATTCTTGAGGCGCTGTTTGACCCGTGGTTAAGCCCTGTTCAGGCGCGGGCATTATTACAACAACGTCCGGCGAAGGGCTGGGAAGATGTCGATCAGTTTCTTGCTCAGCCGCTACTTGCAGACGTCGATGAGCGTACTAAAAAACAGCTAAAAACCGTCCTGAGCGTGGACAGCAATTACTTCTGGCTGCGTTCAGATATCACCGTGAATGAGATTGAACTGACGATGAATTCGTTAATTGTCCGCATGGGCCCACAACACTTTTCTGTTCTCTGGCATCAGACAGGAGAAAGTGAGTGAGTTCCATGCTTGAGATTTTTTTCCCGCTTTGCGCCGCTGATCCCATCCGTTGGCAGCGCCATACACCCGACGTGGAGCACGGTATCTGGCCTGACGTTGCTGACGAACGTCTCCAGCAATGGCTGCAAACTGATGCGATTCGATTCTACATTCCCGGCGAATGGATCAGCGTCTGGCAGGTTGAACTGCCTGATGTGCCCCGCAAGCAGATACCGACGATTCTGCCCGCCTTGCTGGAAGAAGAGCTGAACCAGGATATCGATGAACTGCATTTCGCCCCGTTGAAAATCGACCAGCAACTGGCAACCGTAGCTGTGATTCACCAGCAGCATATGCGCAACATTGCGCAGTGGTTGCAGGCAAACGGCATCACCCGCGCTACCGTCGCGCCGGACTGGATGTCCATTCCTTGTGGGTTTATGGCTGGCGATGCGCAACGGGTTATCTGCCGCATCGATGAATGCCGGGGATGGAGCGCCGGGCGGGCGCTGGCTCCGGTCATGTTCCGCGCACAGCTCAATGAGCAGGATTTACCGCTTTCACTAACCGTGGTCGGCATTGCACCGGAAGAACTGTCTGCATGGACTGGTGCAGACGCCGAACGCCTGAGAGTGTCGGCTCTGCCCGCCATTACCACTTATGGCGAATCGGAAGGGAACCTGCTAACAGGGCCGTGGCAGCCTCGTGTCAGCTACCGAAAACAGTGGGCGCGCTGGCGGGTGATGATTCTGCCGATATTGCTGATTCTGGTTGCGCTGGTAGTGGAACGGGGCGTGACGTTATGGAGCGTCAGCGAACAGGTGGCGCAAAGCCGCACCCAGGCGGAGAAACAGTTCTTAACGCTATTCCCGGAGCAGAAGCGGATTGTGAATTTACGCTCGCAGGTGACGATGGCGCTGAAAAAATATCGCCCACAGGCTGATAATACCGATCTGCTTGCCGAGTTGTCTGCGATCGCCAGTACCCTGAAATCCGCATCACTTTCCGACATCGAAATGCGTGGTTTCACCTTTGATCAAAAACGCCAGACGCTTCACCTCCAACTGCGGGCTGCGAACTTTGCCAGCTTCGACAAACTGCGTAGCGCACTGGCAACCGATTATGTTGTGCAACAGGACGCGTTACAGAAAGAGGGTGATGCGGTTTCCGGCGGCGTAACGTTGCGGAGGAAATAACATGTTACGCGATAAATTTATTCACTATTTTCAGCAATGGCGTGAACGCCAGTTAAGCCGTGGCGAACACTGGCTGACACAACATCTGGCGGGGCGTTCTCCGCGTGAAAAAGGCATGTTACTGGCCGCGGCGGTGTTCCTGTTTAGCGCCGGATATTACGTTCTCATCTGGCAACCGCTGAGTGAACGGATAGAACAACAGGAGACGATGTTGCAGCAGCTGGTGGCGATGAACGCGCGACTGAAGAGCACTGCGCCGAATATTATTGCGGCGCGAAAATCCGGCACGACAACGCCAGCACAGGTATCGCGGGTCATCAGCGACAGCGCTTCCGCGCACTCGGTGGTCATCAAACGGATTGCCGAGCGTGGGGAGAATATTCAAGTCTGGATAGAACCAGTGGTGTTTAATGACCTGCTGAACTGGTTAAAGGCACTGGATGAAAAATATGCGCTGCGGGTGATACAAATTGATGTCAGCGCAGGTGAGAAGCCTGGGATGGTGAATGTGCAGCGACTGGAGTTTGGACGGGGGTAGGTATTGCCATTTCCTTAACCCCACCTGATAACCCTTAGCCCAATGGTGAGTGCGGAACTGTCAAACCCGCTCACCTGGCTGAGTTTCGATGTAGCAAGAATTATCTCCCTCCAGACCACCACGGAATATTCGGTAACACTGAAGGAACCTGTTTTTCACCATGTAGCCTTCGTTAATCGACACCTTTCTAAGACTGTAAAGATGCTTAAGTGTTTTGACACATTATGATTATTAATAGTTGTAATAAATCATTGAGTAACAATTGATAGGTCAAAACATATAGGATAATTCTTATGTGATCTGTATTTTGTGTAGTCTGGAAATTATTAAAATTCCTGGAGATAATCAGAAAGGGAATTTCAAATAAGCATAATAATTTCCAGGGAAACTATTCGTCGATTTTAAGAAATGTCTGCTCAGGTATATCTACTGAGGGATAATGCTGGCTGTAACGCTGGTTAAAATAAATGCACAAAATAATCAAGATGTATATTTTAATTGACGAAAATAATTACTCACGGAATTATTAATGGGGCTTAAATAACACCGTTTAAATGTGATGTAAATCACAAATGTGACTGTAAAGAGGGTGCTGTAGATATAAATAAGAAGTACATGAGTGAATTTTAAATAGGGAAATAGTTTCTCGCTAAACAATTTATTGGTAATCAATCGCATACGTTCTGGTTTGAAACAGATTGCAGGTATTGTTACGCATAAAATCCATAGGGGGTATTATAATCAAGTAGTTAACAGTAAGAACAAAAAATAATTTCCTGAGAAATTAACTCTACATTCTAAAACGGCCAGTTTTCTGAAATTACCAGAAGACCGAATACATTCATGCCTGAAGAATGGATTAGAAGAAACGAGACGGAAATAGATCTATTTATCCCTGCGGAAATAATTTCTGCTGAAATTTTTTGCGGCTATTAAAAAGGTCAAACCGTCTGAGTAAATTTTATCCAGTTACAAATAAGCATTACCTCCAGTGTATTGGTAGCTGTTAAGCCAAGGGCGGTAGCGTACCTGAAGAGATTAGGATCACATCATCAAATGGCAAGAAGTGGATTTGAAGTCCAGAAAGTCACCGTAGAGGCATTATTTCTACGAGAAATACGAACACGCTTTGGTAAGTTCCGTCTGGGATATTTGTGGGCGATTCTCGAACCCTCTGCGCATTTGCTGATACTGTTGGGCATTTTTGGTTACATTATGCACCGCACGATGCCAGACATCTCATTCCCGGTGTTTTTACTTAATGGCCTGATTCCCTTTTTTATCTTTAGCAGTATCAGCAATCGTTCTGTAGGTGCTATTGAAGCGAATCAGGGGCTGTTTAATTATCGACCAGTAAAACCCATCGATACGATCATTGCGCGTGCATTGCTTGAGACACTGATTTATGTTGCTGTTTATATATTGCTTATGCTTATTGTCTGGATGGCAGGCGAATATTTCGAAATAACAAACTTTTTACAACTTGTGCTTACCTGGAGTTTGTTAATCATTCTTTCATGTGGCGTTGGCTTAATATTCATGGTCGTTGGTAAGACTTTTCCTGAAATGCAAAAGGTCCTGCCGATACTGCTTAAGCCGCTGTATTTCATCTCCTGCATCATGTTCCCTCTACACTCGATTCCGAAGCAATACTGGTCATATCTACTCTGGAATCCATTAGTGCATGTCGTAGAGTTAAGCCGCGAGGCAGTTATGCCTGGCTATATCAGCGAAGGCGTGAGTCTGAACTACCTTGCAATGTTCACTCTGGTCACCCTGTTCATCGGTCTGGCGTTATACCGAACGCGTGAAGAGGCAATGCTGACATCATGATTAAGATTGAAAATTTGACGAAGTCATATCGCACGCCAGCGGGTCGACATTATGTCTTTAAGGATTTAAATATTGAAATCCCTTCAGGAAAAAGTGTTGCCTTTATTGGTCGCAACGGAGCGGGTAAATCAACGTTACTGAGAATGATTGGCGGCATTGACCGCCCCGACAGTGGAAAGATCATCACTAATAAAACAATATCATGGCCAGTCGGCCTCGCAGGTGGATTTCAGGGAAGTTTAACCGGACGCGAAAACGTAAAATTTGTTGCGCGGTTATACGCGAAGCAAGAAGAGCTGAAAGAGAAAATTGAGTTTGTCGAAGAATTTGCCGAACTCGGTAAGTACTTCGATATGCCGATTAAAACTTACTCATCTGGTATGCGATCGCGTTTAGGCTTTGGTTTAAGCATGGCATTTAAGTTTGATTATTATATCGTCGATGAAGTAACGGCGGTCGGTGATGCCAGGTTTAAAGAGAAGTGCGCTCAATTGTTTAAAGAAAGGCATAAAGAGTCTAGTTTTTTGATGGTTTCACATAGTTTGAATTCACTGAAAGAGTTTTGCGATGTGGCCATTGTATTTAAAAATGATAACGCGGTTAGTTTTCATGAAGATGTTCAGGGCGGGATAGAGGAGTATAGGTGTGATGGTATATTAAATCCATTACCATAAGTCATATATTGATGATGTAAAAAAGAGTTATTACAAAATCGATCTAAAGCATTTATCTTATATTATAAAAATACACTTTAATTGTGTATAGTAAAATAAGATGAGTATGCCTTTGTTGAGCTAAAAAATGTAAAATGTAATGGTATTTTTATTAGATGTCACATCTTAAGATAAAAATATTTTATGCATTCATATTTTAAAGCATTAATTGTTTTTGAAAAGGAGTTGGAGCTTGTCAAAGTTAAGCAAGTTAGTAACAAAGCCTGATATGTTCTTCAGAGATATGATTAAGAAAAGACGTGGGGATACAATAAAAGACTCAAATAATAAAAAACAACCTGATAAATCAGAAAAAGTCAATATTGTTTCAAAAACACCTAAGTTGGCTGAAAAAGATAAGAAAAAAAACATTACTAATAACTTAGCTAAAAATGAACCTAAAATGATTACAACAAACATTAGGCTGTTTACAAAAATAAACCACTTGATACATACGGGAGAAGGTATAAATTGTTCATTTCATATTGAACAATGGATCGGTGAATTTATAGCCTCAAATGAAAGGTTTGCATTATTAATTAGAGACATTAATCTTTATAATTGGGCTATTACAAAATATCCCAATGTGGATATTGTGTATGCAAAGTCAGCCATCGCAGTGGAACAGGTTCTGAATCAGTTACCATATCTTAAAGCAATTTACTATCTTTCTAATACTGGTAATTTGATTCATACTCTAAGATATAATATTTACCAACATATATTTTTAGGACATGGCGATAGTGATAAAGCAGCAAGTGCGCATAAGTTTTTTAGGGTGTATGATGAAATTTGGGTAGCAGGGCAGGCACATATTGATAGATTTAAAAATGCAGGATTCAATGTAGAACATATAAAGTTTGTTAAAGTAGGGCGTCCTTCCTTAAAGCAAATTGTAAAACAATCTGTTAGTAATAATAATGTGACAGAACATATTATTAAAACACTAACTTACTTTCCAACATGGGAAGGTGCTTTTGAGGAGAATAATTATTCATCAGCTAGATTGTCACCTATATTTCTCTCTGAATTACAACAAAAACTTAATTGTAAAATAGTAGCTAAATACCATCCACTTACAGGCTCACGAGATAAAACATTAGAAACGATCCAAGATGCATTACAAAATAGTTTCATAGATCGTTCTTGCATGCTTTCAATTGCTAACAAGTCAGAACCGATACCCAACTTGGTTGTTAACAGTGATTTGTTTATTTGTGATATTTCAGCTGTAGTAAGTGAATGTATATCTTCATTATCTCCAATTTTCATTTATATTCCTGAAGATCGTAATGTGATTACTTCTGGAAGTGATATGCATTATTCTGATTATGCATACACCTTTTCAAATATAGAGCAGTTGATGCAACTAATAGAAAACATAATTATTAATGGGAATGATCATCTAGCTGAAGCCAGATATAAAGCATTAGATTATCTTTTGAGTGTAAATGAAACAGTAAACGATGCATTTTTAAGTGAGCTTAAGAGAATAAGTTCAACTGTTTCAGAAAAAGAAAATAAACGTGAATTTGTCATTCAATAAAAATAAGGTGGTTTAATATGAAAAATATTGCTGTTATTCTTTCTGGTGGTTCAGGTGCGAGATTTGGAGGAACCTTACCAAAGCAGTTTACAAAGTTAGCAGGAAGAGCAGTTATAGAATATACTATCGATGCTTTCGAAAGAACAGAGTTAATTGATGAAATTATTATAGTTTCACAACCAAATTACACTGAACTGACATGGGATTATGTGAAGAAAAACCAATGGAATAAAGTTACAAAAATTTTTAATGGAGGGAAGGAGCGATTTGATTCAACATATTCAGCGTTACAAGGCTTGGAAGGCGAAGACGATAATTGCAATATCCTTTTCCATGATGCTGTAAGACCATTAATCGATGAGACAATAATTAGTAATTGTATCGAATCTCTGAAAATTTTTGAGGCTGTAGATGTTGTTATTCCATCGGCAGATACCTTAGTCGAGGTCTATGATGACGGATGTATTTCTAATATACCAAATCGCGCACTAATGCGGCGGGGCCAAACACCACAAGCATTTAAGTTAGGAACAATAAAATTGGCATATCAACGTGCAATTGCTGAAAAGCGGTTTAGTTTTACGTGTGATTGTGGTGTTGTTCGATCAATGGTACCTGGTGTCCGGGTTGCTACAGTCATGGGGACTGAAGCAAATATGAAAGTAACACAACCTATTGATCTTTTTATCGCAGAAAAATTACTTCAGGAAGCGAATAAAATATCTTTTTCTACAGGTGATGATTTAAGTTTTATTAAAGGGAAAAATATTGTCATCTTTGGTGGGAACAGTGGTATTGGATTGGAAATACAAAAGGAGGCAATTTTATTAGGCGCAAATGTTGAAGTTGCAAGTCGTTCTTTCAATAATGTTGATATTGCTAATATCAAGAATATAGAACACTTCCTTAATAATGTTAATGAAAAGTTGGGATCAATAGATTATATAATAAATACAGCTGGTGTTTTGATAAAGAAACCAATTGATGCACTTACATTTAATGAAGTGAATTCTCTAATAGGCATTAATTATGTTGGCGCTGTTAATATAGCTATCGCTGCAAAAAAATATTTAAAAAAATCTTCAGGGATGCTATTGAATTTTACATCAAGTTCGTATACTCGTGGACGTTCTTATTATGCTCTTTATTCATCTTCGAAGGCTGCAATTGTAAACTTTACCCAAGCAATTGCAGAAGAATGGACCTCAGACAACATAAAAGTTAATTGTATTAATCCAGAAAGAACTGCAACACCGATGAGAACATCGAATTTTGGCGTTGAACCAAGCGACTTGCTTCTTGACCCCAAAGATGTTGCCCTTACAAGCCTTAAAGTGTTAGGCTCAAACAGAACAGGGCTTATTGTTGATATCCGTAAAGATGGAAGATGATTTGTAATTGATAGAGAATTATACGGGTGTTAATTAACCGGTGGGCAATTAACAAACGCTATATCACAGGTAGTGGCTAATAATCATTTTACAGATAGTAATCATAAATGATTAATCATTAAAGTTAATAAATAAACAAAAATGATTAGTACTATAAATTTCATTATGCTACTACCTTATTTAAATTATGTTTATTTATCATGGCCTAATATAACATGTAATTATCAATGTTTTACTTATAACATGACTGTTTTTGAGTTTTAGTTATTGTAATAAACGATCTGTAATTTAATATTCTTAACAAAAAATGGATGAATGTATATTTCATTTAGGTTTTCCATAAAGCATTATAAATTTATTTTTTACAAGATTTTACTACATTTTTTATTAAGAATGAGATTTTAAATAGCATTGCTCCAGATAAATTGCACCAATAGTTATTGGTTTGTGTTTTTATAATTGTTAAAGATAAACCTGCTGGTCTTTTTAATAACATTTATAAAATATTAAACCCTGTGAGATATCATAAATAAATAGATGTTAATATGACAATAAATACAAGGGGCATACATTATGTCCAATAATAGCCTATATTATATATATATAGATACAAAGATAAAAGGTGCATTTGAGCAACTTATTCGTTACTTTCAATCACAAGTATTTAATAACAAGGATTGTATTAGTGTTTTTTGTAAATATTATAAGGAAATAGAACATTTAGCTGTCGAGGTATTTAATAAACATAATATAACGTTTAAGTTTATTAAAAAAAATTCAGATCTATCCTTTATCAAGGGAAAGATTGTATTTTATTTGTTTAATGCACAGTCCAATTGTCGTGTCGTAGCCAATAGAGATCTTATCCATGTTTTTGTAACTCACGGCGAGAGTCATAAGCTAGCCTCTGTTAAACCAATTATTAGAATCTACGACTATGTAATTACATCAGGTGATGTTGGAGTTGATAGATATTTGAAATCAGGTATATTCACTCAGTACGATATCAACAATGGGAAAGTGCTAAAATTAGGCGATACTTTTATCGGTAGCAATATTTTTAAATACGAATCAAATTCGCATAGTCTTGTCTATGCCCCTACATGGGAGGGTGGAGTTCCGGAAGAAAATTATTGCTCGATTAGTATGTCTATCGCAAAAAACATAGATAAATTCTGTAAAAAAAATAACATTAAAAAAATTTTTATACAACCTCATCCTAATTTAGGACATAGAGATGCAAAGTATCGATATTATTTGAATGAATGCATTGATTTTTTTTTGAGATCAAATTTAACTGTTTTCTTGGTAGAGGATGGATTTGTACGACAATATTATTATTTTGTTTTTTGGAAAGGCAGAAAAAAAAAGGTAGAAAATATCGGCGTTTCATTTGCAATTACTGATATTTCTGCTATGGAGGTACAGTTTCACTCTCGAAGAATTCCATGTAGCGTAGTGCTAAAAGAAAACAAGGCGGAAAGAATACATATCCCCAAAAGAATGCTGCCGTTTTATAAGAATATTTTATTTGATAAGGTGGTGTGTAATTCAAGTATTCCATCATGCCCTAATGATATAATTGATTACATGATATCTTATTCCCTGCCTACGTTAAAACATAAAACATATTCTGAGAGAATACAATGGCTATGTAATTATGTGTGTGAAGATAAGAAAATAAAGACAAAACTCCTAGAGTCAATATATTAAAATATTCTTGTTGTCAGGATGATGATTATTTTTATGAATGCGATTAAGAATTTATATCTCTTGTTGTTGTTATTGTTGTGTTTTAATGTTAAGGCAAGCATCACTTCTGATAAAGATGTTATTATAGATGATAATTATATATTTAAAAAAATAAAGCTACATCGGTTGGGGAAAGGTAAGAATAACGTTACTCAAGGTTTTGTGATTGATGATAAAACTGATGGTCTATACACACTACATGTAACAGGGAAACCAGAAAAAGGAGTTGTAAATTATTTTTTGCTTGTTGACGAATCTAATAAAATTACGGCTTGTTCTTTTCAGAACCCTACGGATTTTATAGGTCATCAAGGTTTAACTTTTGATTATAGCAATGGATATTTAGTTTCTTCGGCTGGTGATGCATTTAGTTACAAGGGATGGTTTATCACGCACTTTAAATATCAGCAGCAAACGTTTCCGTATGATATGAAATTTACAAAAGTATTCGATAGACCATATAATACTCGTGTTAGTACAATGCCTGTTTTAACCTTAGATGCTAAATATTTAATAGTAAGAAGTAAGTTGAATGGTAGAGACTTATTAAGAGTCTATAATAGTGAAGAAGTTAACTTTCGAATCGAGAGTGATATTTCATCAGAACAAAATATAGAATGGTTTATCGATGCAGGTTTAACCAATGATAATTATGTATTGCAAGCCATTACCGCTGATAATAAATATATATATTTGTTGAGTGGGGGAGGGAATAGAGAAAACAAAAGAATCTATATTTACACGTTAAAAGGAGAGCTTGTAAGAAAGTTTAATAATGTAACAGTAGGGAAAAAAGATTCTCTTAATAGTGGCAAAGAAAAACATTGGGAACCTGAAGGTTTAGCTATTGATCGCAAATCAAAATCATTGGTTATCATGTTTGCTCTTGGGGATCATAAAAAAAGATTTGCTCAATTATATTATATTCCTTTAGATAAACTTATTGAGGAGTGATGATAGTAACAATATTTGATGATTATAAATGTGTAATGCTAATAACTTCGTCATATTTTCATGTGAATACTAATAAAATAAATTTTCTACAAAAATAATTGATTAGCGTATAGATTATACTTGTATCATTTATAGATAATAACAAAATTACATCTTGGATTTTTAACTTGGCTTGTGGATGGGTGTTGTTTATATTTGTAACATTAAAATGGCATCATTTTAATAATTGTTTTGTGTTGTTTATTATTATATTTCATACTTGACACGACAAGCTCTGAAAATATTTATCCAGTTTTATCTTGTTAAAAATCATCTCCCCATAATAAACCCCATTAACCTGCGTCTTAACCAATAAATACCCACGAAACTTCTTAAACAGTTTCATATCCGGTTTAAAATCGGCCTGCCAGAACTGGTGCAAATGCCCTTGATACGTCAAGCCTTTGATGTCGTACAGGGCATTGCCCATCACTTTGAGTGGTTTGTTATGAATCAGTGCAGAGATCCCCGTCGTACTGTTAATCGTCACTACCGCTTTTGCATGGCGTAATAATTCCGGCATCGGGAGATCGTGCACATAAATGACTCGCTCGCCTAAGCCATATTCCTTACTCAATCGCTTAATTAATGGTCGATAGAGCCTGTGACCACGATCCATCGGATGATGTTTGATCACCAAATAACTTTCTTTCGGCGCTTTACGTGAAAATGAGTACATGACTTCATTAATATAGTCACGCACATCGTTATAATTGCTGTGGTTACGAATCTGACTATCGTTATATACCTGCAAAACGGCAAGATAATAACGCTGGTCCAACTCGTTCATTAACCTCGGCAATACCTTACGCTGTGTTACCTTGTAAAGTTGCTTGCGCCAGTATGCACGAACCCAGCAACGAGCCTCATACCAGGGGGAAAACGATTTATGGTGGCGGTAGCGAGGGAACTCATGGCGGTAATGCCAGCCCATCAGGTAATACCACATCGCATGACCTATACGTTTCATCGTTGAAGGTTTTAAGTTCTCAACGTGCGGCGTAGGCATATCTGGTAACTTACGATAAAAATCCGGATCGCGCGGTAGCGATGAATATGCGTTTACTCCGCCTTCTTCAACGGTAATAAATTGCGGGCGTAAATATCCTTCCTCAAATGCCAGAAAGCGGATCCCTTTCGACTTTGCCCAACGTTTTGCTTCTTTGTGCAATGGGCGGCAGTCACCAAAGCAGAGGATGGTATCAAAGTCATATTGCCGGTGGAGATCCCGTAACCATCCGGGGAACTCTTTCGGCGTTTGGTAGTAAGCCAGGTATTGTCGATGGCGGCAGTAAAAACGATCCCCACCGTTGAATACAACATTCACAGCGTTACGTCCTAATGACTCTAACCATTCGGCGACGTCATTGAAAAAAGGTCCCATCGGCCCCTGCAATAGCAGATATTTTTTACCGGATAATAAAACGGTTAGTGCATTACCTTGCATAAATAATTTGCGTAATAGTCAACTATAAAATTGTTTAGCCAAATCTGACCTTGCAGAACATAATTAATTTGCGGTAATAGCGTATTACCCGTCCCGCTTTTTTTCGGGTAATAAACATCGGCTTGCGCGGCGTCTTGATTAAATATTCCGCAGCTTCTTCTACCGTAATAGGTTGTAGCCGTGTTGGGTGGATATAGGTTGGATAAACAATCAGCGCCTGATATAGCAGATCCGCTAACGTTAATTTTCGCTCGCGACGCGGGCAGCGATGTTCATCGACGGTTAAACCCCAACCGGCATAGAAGGGCAGGCCGTAACAATGTACGTGCTTGCCATGTAATAATGCTTCAAACCCCGACAGCGACGTCATGGTATGCACTTCATCTGCGCGTTGGATGCATTGAATAATATCTGCGTCCAGTGCCTGATAATCAGCAAGTTCAGCAATCTGTTCTGCCGGAATATCGCCCTTGCGATTCCCCACTAATACATCCGGGTGCGGTTTATAAATAATGTAGGCGTGCGGATTGCGCTCGCGTACTGTGCGTAATAACTCAAGGTTGCTCTTAATCGACACAGTGCCTGTTTTAATAGAGGCATCGTCCTCTACCTGACCTGGCACCAGGATAACTTTTTTATCTTTGGCTTCGGCTGGTAGAGAGAAATCGGCTCCCAGGTTGTACTTACTCAGTTTGCTTTCAACCAGTCGCTGGCGTAATTTTTCAGCTCGCATCTTCTGCGCCAGCGTTAGCTGGCTATGATTCAGCAGCACTTCCAGATCGCTGGGGCGTGTGGCGTCATAGTAAATACCGCGTTTATCCAGCACCAGCGATAGCGGCGGCAGCAGGTCAGAGCCAAGTCCGGATGAACGCAGAAAACCATCTTCCATTCGCCATAACGGCAGTGATTTTCGCTGCGCTTCGGCTCGCCATTGCTGTTCTCCCTTTACACCCCATACCACGCAGGCGCTCGCCGCAGTACAGCGACGTGAAAAACTCAGCCGGTTTGTTGCCGTTTGCAAGAAAGGTTTCAGGATCGCTGACTTCCACAGCGTTAAGCCTGGCGCCCATAAATAACCATCACGCTGTTGCAGATGTCGACGTTGTAATTGCAGCCATTGCAGCACGGTAAATAGATCGCTTACTTCTCCCGTTTGCGGATCGATATAGCGACAGTAACGCAGGTATGCAGCGGCAAAAAGTTCCTCCAGCGTGGCAGAACCGCGTCGGGCAGATAACAAAGCGGACTGCGGATGACGATCGTCGGTTAAGCCCCAACCTGCATACCAGGGCTGGCCGAAACATGTTACTGGTTTTCCTGCCAGCAAGGCTTCAAAGCCGTACTGGGAGGTCACGACGTAAACCCGGGAAACGTGTCGCAACAGCGACTGCGGGCTGACATTCTCGGCAATTAAACGTACTCGTTGCGTGGCGCGCAGATCGGCGAAATAACCTGTTTTCTTTCCTTCCAGTACATCTGGGTGCACCTTCACCCAAATTTCGGCTTGAGGATTTTCCGCCATCGCGGCTTCCAGCATGGCAGCAAACTCATGCGGGCCAGCATTGCCATACGTCACTGACATATCATTAAATGTCTGATCGACAACCAGAACGATGTCTGAACGTTCTGACTCATCAGCCACAAACGCAGGTGCCAGGTTATATTTCGACAAATCCCCGGTCACGATGGTGTGCATCGCTTCTCTGGCCTGGCTTATCAGAGCTGTATTTCCGGCTTTATCCTGTACCAGTTTCTCCAGTGCTGAAGGCTTGCTGGCATCGTAGTAAATGCCACAATCATCCACCACCAGAGAAAGCGGCGGCTCGCCATTGACGCCAAGATCCAGCGAACGCACAAATCCATCTTCCAGACGAATGACGGGTTTTCCCGCTGCTTTGGCGATGGCGACTGGTTTCGCCGCGCTGGGACGATGTCCCCACACGGCGATAGCATCAACTTCTTGTGGAACAGGGCGCAGCAGAGAAAGTTTCTGGCACGGTTGCGCCAGAAATTTCTCCAGATGCGGAATACGCCAGATGCCAGGCGAGTAAATGCCAATCATGCGTTTTCAGCCAGTTCCTGTGCCATCAGGGCGCGCACTTTTTCCAGGCATGCTGGGGTGTCGACGCCCGGACCGGTTGCGGCAACCTCAAATGTACGGATGTTGATCCCCGCGCTCATCAACCGCAGCTGCTCCAGTGATTCTGCCTGCTCTGGCATGGACTCCGGTAACTGGCTGTAGTTTTGCAGCACATCGCGACGATAAGCGTAAATACCAACGTGTTTTAGATAGCGCGCTTTTTCAGCATTACGCGGATACGGAATCGGCGAACGGCTGAAATAAAGCGCATCCTGGTGGGTATTTACCACCACTTTTACCGTGCTTGGCTCAGCCGCTTCTTCGGCAGAAATCACGTGGCATAGCGTTGCCACTGGCAACGCGGGGTCATCACGCATTCCTTGTAACAGCGTTTCTACATCCCGCGGGCGAATCATTGGTTCGTCGCCCTGCAGGTTAATGTAGATATCTGCCTCGACTTTATGCATCACCTCGACCAGCCGATCGGTGCCGGATTCATGATCGTTGCGCGTCATGATGGCTTTCCCGCCAAATGCCTGCACGGCCTTTTCAACACGCTGATCGTCTGTTGCCACCCAAACTTCTGCGACGCCCGCCACCTGTAACGCACGCTCGTAAACATGCTGGATCATCGGTTTGCCGACAATATCGAGTAGCGGCTTACCCGGCAGACGCGATGAGCCATAACGAGCCGGGATGACAATAACAGCTTTGCTCATTTCAACTCCTTACAAAGACAGAATCACTTTTGCACCCACCGCCAGCTGATAGAGGATGGTGGAAATACCACGGGTAACTTCAATGTTTTTCGATTCATATTTCGGCAGAACCATAATCTCATCGCCCGGTTTGAGTGAATCCACATCTTCTGCGTTGACGGCTGCACCGTTCTGACGAATGACGATAATTCTGGCGTTACCCGATTTCTGCGTCAGGCCACCACATTTCTCGATGTAATCCTCGGTGGTCATTCCCTTCTGCCAGCTCACCGCGTTCGGGAACAGCACTTCGCCATGAACCATAACCAGCGATGTTTTCTCCGGAATATTGATGACGTCGCCATCTTCAAGCAGAACAGAATCAATATTGGATTCGTTGAGGATCACTTCACCTTTCGGAACCACGGTGCGTGCTTTCGCCACAAAGCGGCTGATCAGTTGTGCTTCCTGCATTCGCAGGCTGGCTTCTTCTTTGGTGGATGACTGGGCAGAAAGTGAGGCTTCCTCCAGCTTTTGCAGCGAGAGATTCAGCATCTCTTTCTGACGCTGAGCCACTGATGGGCGATAAAGCTGAACTGCGTTCATCTGCGACATGCTGTTCGGGCGGACTTTTTCCAGAACCGCACGCATAGTGGAACCATAAGGCAGTACCATGGCATGTTCACCGGAGTGTGCGCCTTCAACCCGCACCTGAATGGTGCCGGCATAGCGGTCAGTGCTCACGATTAAGGTATCGCCATTTTGCAACATACGGCCTGGCGCAGAACTGATCGGATAGTATTCGCTGCGTTTTTGCAGCCCCTGTTTACGCATAATCGTAATGTGAGTCGCGCCAGGCTTAGGGCGCGCCCAGCTCAACGCTTCCGTTACGGGAATGCTGCTTTCGCGGAACTCAAAGTCGTAGCTGTTAAAGACATCGCCCTGAACGCTGAAAGTATGCTGACGCGGCCCGACGATGATGGTGTCACCATCGGCGAACTGCGAAAGCCCCAGTTTGCCGTTCAGCAGGAAGTCGTACAGGTTGACGTTGGAGCGCACGCGGTTACCGCGCTTGACCACAATATCAACGTAACTTCCGCGCTCTGGATCAACGCCGCCAGCCTTGATCAGATAATTGAGTAACGAATCAGACGTCACACCGCCATACAGACCAGGATTACGCACAAATCCGGTCACGTACACTTTTACTGGCTGCGCCTGTAATAAGGAGGCGTAGACGTTGACGTTGGACTGGTATACTTCCTTCACTTTGGATGTGACCAGGGCATTTAGCTGACTATTACTGACGCCAGCAACTTTCACCGGACCAACGTTCGGCAGGAAAATATTACCTTTGGGATCAACCTGTAACGCACCATCAAAGGTGAACGCACCCCATAAGCGGACCTGAATGCTATCACCCGGATTCAGAATATAGTCAGGGTTGAATCCTACCGTCGCACCGCTATCCGCGCTGGTGCCGTTGAAAAGTTGAGCACCAAACATACGGCTCATTACCACCGGCGGTGCGGGCGGCGGGGTATTGTCGAAGCCGCTCATGTTTTGCGTATCCGACTGTTGCCCGTTCAGAATACCGGTAAGCGGCGCGGCTCCTGTAAGGTTTGGGTCAGCGTTAATATCAATGGCCGCGCTGGCCTGCGCCGCGTGACAGGCGGCAATCAGTAAAATTGATTTCAATAATTTCATCACAAACTCATTCAGCGACAGCGTTAATCTCGGTGATCTTCAATAACAGCCAGCAACAGTTTCAGGGTGCCGAACAGCAGGCAGCACACCAGTAACCAGCAGGCGATCAAATAAGGGATGTTTGGAAAAGACGATTCCTGCGGCAACTGTGGCGAACTGATCACTGACAGCACCTTGAGCTTACGAGCCGCTTCTACACGGGTCTTTTCAATGGAGGTCAGGGTCAGTTTGTACAGCTCGGTGTTGAACTCTACTTTTGATTTGATTTCTTCAAAATCCACTGCCATACGGTTTAGCTTGTCACCCTGTGGCGCAGTGATTTTGCTTTGTTCTTCATCGATTTGTGCCTGCAATGACTGAATCGCATTACGCGCACTCACTACTTGCGGGGCGTCCTCACGCAGATACGTCAGCAAGTTACGCAGATCCGCTTCCATCTGGATCTTCTGGCCCATCAGCGTATTCACTAACGTGCTCGCCGCCTGTGCCTGTGCCTGTGGATCCAGAACGTTGTTGTTGTCCTGATAAGAGAGCAATTCCGCTTTGCTGGCGTCCAGACGCTGGCGTGCCTTTTCCATCTCCGTTTCTGCAAAGGCAAGCTGGTCACGCGCGATACGATGTGACATCTCATTGATAAAGCGCTCTGACTCTTTCAGCACGGTCTGGTTAAACTTAAGCGCAAACTCCGGGCTAAAGCCCTGCGTCTGAATATTCAGTAATCCGGTTTTATCGTCATACGAGACGTTGATACGGTCCTTGTAGTACTTAAGGAAGCCTTCTGCAGTTTCATCCTTGCTAAGATGATTAAGAAAATCGAGCCCGCTGTGGCTAAACGCTTCACGAAAATTTAGTTGCTTATCCAGCGCCGCCAGCATATCCGGCGAGTTGATGTACTCTTTCAGATACAACGCATCTTCTGCGGAACTGGGGTTAGAGGCACCCAGAAGCAGACCAAAATTTAGGCTGCCGCTGTTTAAATCATCCGAGCGTTTAATGGCGACTTTCGACTCGCTCATATAGCGAGGCTGGCTGAAGATAGCCAGATAGATCAGCAGCACCGCCATCGGTGCCAGAATGATGATTTTCGCCAGGTGTTTTTGGATATCTGCCAATGAGATGGCAGACAGACGAGCACGCATCCAGGATACGGCAGACTTCACTTTTATTAACATGTAACGATTATCAAAGTTTCAGTGGGGCGCAAACTCAATGAGAGACTAACCTCTCGCACCCCGTTGCTTAATTAGTCGAAAATGCGCACAAGGCCAGTGACTTTATTTGCCTTGTTGGTCACCAATAACGTTGAGACGCGGTGCTTTTGCATTTTTTCTTCCGCTTCAATGATCATGGTGTCTTCCGGTAGCGTCAGCGGTTCACGTGTCATCATCTGCGCAGCCGTGGCGGATGTCAGAGAATCCTCTTTTTCCATAAAGCGACGCAGGTCACCGTCGGTGATAATGCCCGCTAGCCCACCTTCTGCGTCTTCTACCATCACCATTCCCTGGCATCCGCTGGTGATACGTTGAATCACGGTTTTAAATGACGCATCCAGCTGTACCGCAGGAACATCATGCAGCATGACATCAGCAACGCGGGTCAGCAGGCGACGACCTAATGAACCGCCCGGGTGATAGCGCGCAAAATCATTCGGCATAAATTTGCGTTGGTGGATCATGGCAATCGCCAGCGCATCGCCGATCGCCATCGTCAGCGTGGTAGACGTTGTTGGTGCAAGATTATTCGGGCAGGTTTCATTCGCCATATGGAGTTCCAGCACGGCATCAGCATTTTTCGCCAGCGTGGAATTTCCATTATTGGTAATGGCGATAATTCGGTTGCCGAAATTTTTCAGTGAAGGAACTAGCTTGAGGATTTCATCCGTTTCACCGCTGGCAGAAATAAGGATCAGAAGATCGTAAGGCGTAATCATGCCCAGATCGCCATGGAAAGCTTCTGCAGGATGAATAAAGAAACTAGGCGTACCCGTAGAGGCCAGCGTCGCTGACATTTTACGACCGACATGCCCTGATTTACCCATTCCCGAAAGAATAACGTGCCCTTTACAGTTCATTATCAAATTAAGGACACGCTGGTACTGCCCGGAATCCAGTTGTTTAGACAAGTTTTGTAATGCTGCGCCTTGTTCTGCCAGAGTCTGGCGAACAGAGGTAATTAGATATGGATCGATAGTACTGCTCTGGTCATCAGGTAAATGTCTTTCAGACATATCAGCTCCTTTGCACGGAAATAATGCCATAGTCACAACAAACCCGAACCCACTATAATTTATTTATGCTAAATCAATGGGTTGTAACAAAGTTTTTAATGAATATAAAACCATGGTCAGTCCATGCTTATATGCAGGACTTATCACCTTCTTATTAAGTCGCAATGTCTCATGGAGGTGCGAAGATGCTGCAATATTACAGGCGAGAAGGGGAACCAAATTTTGCCCACCTATTTAACACACACCTACATTATGAACAAGGAATTTAGGATTTTTATCATTTATTAAAATGTTTCCTACTTGACTATTAAACCAAAAAACAATTTATCAATTGATTATTTCCTTGTAAAAAAAGAACGTATGACTATGTTATTAATAAATAAAACACGCAAATAATGGTGATGTTGTTTTGTGATTAACTATTTAAGTGCGGCATAATAAACAGGTTGACAATTTCTATGTAAAGAAGAGGAAAATAATAAAATTTTAGCGGTGACTATTGAATGATATGATAGTTGTGGTGTTGATTATTTCTGGTAATGAATGCGGAATTAAATCTGGCCGGATTGTATTTTTGCTATATCTATTTTTCAGGAGATTATTATTAAATAGAAAAATAACAATGGTGATTATCTCTGGTTGAGCTGGAGTCACGTATGCCAGCGAGTGCTTTCTTCCGGGCCTTCCTTCACTTCAGAGAAAGAGCCTATGGAAAAGAGGCAATCATCAGGCTCTTTTTGAGTCATATGCGCCGATAATCAACTGTCTTGAACGTAAAAATTATGGAGCAACATGATGCTACGATTCATTTCACTCTTCGTTCTTTCTGAGCATTGCGTTCAGGATGGTCAGCAATTTACGCATACAGTCAACCAGCGCCACTTTTTTGGTTTTTCCGGCTGCTGGCAGATGCATGTAAAACGCCTTTATCACCGGATTAAACCAGGTTACCACAAGCGCTGCCATGTGCAGGGCTGCTCTTGCCTCCATACGCGCACTGGCGTCGTTCGGCCAGCAGATATGTGTGGGATAACAGGGATGTTATGTGAACTGAACTGTGTTTTGTTAGCGGGGGATGTTTATTGATGATTCGGGAGTGTTTAAGACCTGATGGCGTTATGCTCCCAAGTTTATTTTATATAAAGATCCAAAAGCAAAAACCCGCCTTGTGGGCGGGTTCTTTAGAATAGTGGTGCCCGGACTCGGAATCGAACCAAGGACACGGGGATTTTCAATCCCCTGCTCTACCGACTGAGCTATCCGGGCAACGGGGCGCATTAAACCTGATTCGCCTCGTCTCGTCAATCAAATTTCTTCAATTTAGTGCAGACTGCACAATCTATCATCACTTTGCCGCTATTGCACACATTGTCAGGCAAACCAGGCGGTCCAGGCGGCGGAAAGCGGCATTGCCAGAAGGAGTGCTGGAAGCATGTTGACCACCGGGAACATTTTAATACCACAGATGCGTAATCCGGTTGCCAGCAGCAATAAACCGCCTACGGCGCTGAAGTCTGCCATCATCGACGGTGTGGTCAGCGGTAATATCAGCGCGGCAGCCCACGCCAGTGTTAACTGGATGATCAGTAATGGAATGCTAATCACCGACACCGCAATACCCAGCGAGCAGGCGAAGATCATCGCCGTAAAGAAATCAAGAAATGACTTGGCGATTAAAATACTTGGATCGCCGGTCATCCCTTCGTTCATCGCCCCGAAGATTCCGGTGCCGCTGGCGCAAAACAGGACAATAATCGCGACAAAATTCTGAATAAAAGATTCATGCGCTGGCTTCTTACGCGAGTGGTGAAACAGATTATGCGCTTTGGCGACCACTGTATTGACGCCTTTTTCCAGCAGACAAATTTCGCCGATTAATGCTCCGAGTAAGGTTGCTAAAACCATCGCCGGAAGGTTGGCGCATTTCACCACCAGTAAAATACCAATCCCCAGCGATGCCAGACCAAAAATTGATGTCATGGAGACGCGGATACGTTCCGGTAAGCGTTGGCTAAGGAGTGCGCCGAAAACGCCACCCAGTAAGACTGCACTTGCGTTGATAAAAGGGCCGATGACCACAAGAGTTCCTGTTAGCTGTATTGTTTGATTTTCTTATTATGAACTTTTGGCGCCGTCGATGGCTTGTTTGTTCGCAAAGTCCTGGCTTGCACGCTTTAGCGAAAGGTGCCATGATTGCGGGAATTTTCTCCTCTCTGTACGGAGTTTGCCCGATGCACGCCACCTCCTTACATTCTCTCGCTTATCGCCGTTTTGCGCGAAACTCTTCTCTTTTTATGCTACTGCTCATGCGGTGAAGTTAACGCACGCTCACTGCAGGACAACAGTAAAATCAGAGAGTTTCTGCTTTTACTGATGTCTGGCGGTCGGAGCTGGTGACCAGTTTGACCCATATCTCATGGGGCAGGGTTTTCCACCTTGTCCGGTATTCTTACTTCCCCGAAACGGGTTTTGCGCTTATGAAATCAATGAATATTGCCGCCAGTAGTGAACTGGTATCCCGACTTTCTACTCATCGCCGCGTGGTGGCGTTGGGAGATACTGATTTTACGGACGTCGCGGCAGTCGTCATTACCGCTGCGGATAGTCGCAGTGGCATTCTTGCGTTGCTTAAGCGCACCGGTTTTCATCTACCGGTGTTTTTGTATTCCGAACATGCTGTTGAATTACCTGCGGGCGTTACGGCGGTAATCAACGGCAACGAGCAGCAGTGGCTGGAGCTGGAATCCGCAGCCTGTCAGTATGAAGAGAATTTGCTGCCACCGTTTTATGACACGCTGACGCAGTACGTTGAGATGGGTAATAGCACCTTTGCTTGCCCTGGACATCAACATGGTGCGTTCTTTAAAAAGCATCCTGCCGGACGCCATTTTTACGATTTCTTTGGCGAGAACATCTTTCGCGCCGATATGTGTAACGCTGACGTAAAATTGGGCGATCTGCTTATTCATGAAGGATCGGCGAAAGATGCGCAGAAATTCGCAGCCAAAGTCTTTCATGCCGATAAAACCTATTTTGTGCTGAACGGCACATCGGCAGCGAATAAAGTGGTGACGAATGCGCTGTTAACGCGTGGCGATCTGGTGCTCTTCGACCGTAACAACCATAAGTCGAATCATCACGGCGCGTTGATTCAGGCGGGGGCGACGCCGGTCTATCTGGAAGCTTCACGTAACCCGTTTGGTTTCATTGGCGGTATTGATGCGCACTGTTTTAATGAAGAGTATCTGCGCCAGCAAATTCGCGACGTTGTGCCAGAAAAAGCCGACCTGCCGCGCCCGTTTCGCCTGGCGATTATTCAGCTGGGAACCTATGACGGCACTGTCTATAACGCCCGTCAGGTGATCGATACCGTTGGGCATCTGTGTGATTACATTCTGTTTGATTCCGCGTGGGTCGGTTACGAACAGTTTATCCCGATGATGGCGGATAGCTCGCCGCTGCTGTTAGAACTTAACGAAAACGATCCGGGGATCTTTGTGACCCAGTCGGTGCACAAACAGCAGGCGGGATTCTCACAGACGTCGCAGATCCATAAAAAAGATAACCATATCCGTGGACAGGCGCGTTTTTGCCCGCATAAGCGGTTGAATAATGCCTTTATGCTCCATGCTTCTACCAGCCCGTTCTATCCGCTGTTCGCCGCGCTGGACGTTAACGCCAAAATTCATGAAGGGGAGAGTGGGCGTCGGCTGTGGGCTGAGTGTGTTGAGATAGGGATTGAAGCGCGCAAGGCTATTCTTGCGCGCTGTAAGCTGTTCCGCCCGTTTATCCCGCCTGTTGTTGATGGCAAATTGTGGCAGGATTATCCGACATCAGTGTTAGCCAGCGACCGCCGTTTTTTCAGTTTTGAGCCTGGGGCGAAGTGGCACGGCTTTGAAGGATATGCCGCGGATCAGTATTTTGTTGATCCGTGCAAGCTGTTACTCACTACACCAGGTATCGATGCTGAAACCGGCGAATATAGCGACTTTGGCGTTCCGGCGACGATTCTGGCGCACTATCTGCGTGAGAACGGCATTGTGCCGGAGAAGTGCGATCTCAACTCCATTCTGTTCTTATTAACTCCGGCGGAAAGCCACGAGAAGCTGGCACAACTGGTGGCGATGCTGGCGCAGTTTGAACAGCATATTGAGGATGACTCGCCGCTGGCTGAGGTGTTGCCGAGCGTTTATAACAAATATCCGGTGCGCTATCGCGACTACACCCTGCGTCAGTTGTGTCAGGAGATGCACGATCTGTATGTCAGTTTCGACGTCAAAGACCTACAAAAAGCGATGTTCCGCCAGCAGAGTTTCCCGTCAGTGGTGATGAATCCCCAGGATGCGCATAGCGCTTATATTCGCGGTGAAGTGGAGTTGGTGCGGATTCGTGATGCCGAAGGGCGAATTGCGGCAGAAGGGGCGTTGCCTTATCCACCTGGCGTGCTTTGCGTGGTACCCGGGGAAGTCTGGGGTGGGGCGGTTCAACGTTATTTCCTTGCGCTGGAAGAAGGCGTGAATTTGTTGCCGGGATTTTCGCCGGAGTTGCAAGGTGTCTATAGCGAAACCGATGCGGATGGCATGAAACGGTTGTACGGTTATGTGTTGAAGTAAGAATAAAAAAACGGGTCACCTTCTGGCGACCCGTTTTTCTTTGCGTAATTAGTGGCTAACCGTCTGTGTACCTGTCGGGACACGAACGTGTTTATATTTGAACATCGCCATGAACGCGAAGGCCAGAACCACGGAGTAACCTGCGAAAATCAGCCATACGGTCTGCCAGTCGGTAATGCCGTTTTGGGTGTACATCTCAACCACTTTACCGCTCACGATGCCGCCGAGGATACAGCCGAAGCCGTTAGTCATCATCAGGAACATCCCCTGCGCACTGGCGCGAATTGCCGGGCTAACTTCTTTTTCGACAAACACCGAACCAGAGATGTTGAAGAAGTCGAATGCGCAACCGTAAACGATCATCGACAGTACCAGCAGTACAGTACCGAACGGAGTCGGGTCGCCGTAAGCAAACAGAGCAAAACGCAGGATCCACGCTACAATACTGATCATCATTACGTTCTTAATACCGTAGCGACTTAAGAAGAACGGGATGGTCAGAATGAACAGGGTTTCAGAGATCTGCGAAATCGACATGATGATTGACGCATGCTGCACGATGAAGCTGCTGGCAAACATCGGATCTTTGTCGAAGCTGTGCAGGAAGGTATTACCGAACATGTTGGTAATCTGCAGTTCCGCGCCCAGCAGCATTGAGAAGATGAAGAAGATTGCCATACGCTTGTTTTTAAACAGAGCGAATGCATCGAGGCCCAGCAGGGTTGTCCAGCTCTGATTCGCTTGCTGTTTAGCAACCGGAATATGCGGCAGAGTCAGGGTAAACAGAACCAGAACGGCGGAAAGGGCTGCGCCAATATACAGCTGCATGTGGCTTAATTCGAAGCCGGACAGGCTCACCACCCACATTGCCATGATAAAGCCGATGGTGCCCCAGATACGGATTGGCGGGAAGTCAGTAACGATATCCATCCCGGCATTTTGCAGGCGATAGTAAGAGATGGTGTTGATTAACCCAAGCGTTGGCATATAAGCAAACGAGTTAATCAATATCACAAGGAACATCGCCTCCGGCGTAGTGACCTCTGCCGCCATGAACAGTGTGATAGCGCCAATGGTGTGGCAAATGGCATAGACCCATTTCGCACTTAACCATTTGTCGGCCACAATCCCCAGCAGCGCAGGCATAAAGACCGCGGCGATACCCAGTGAGCTATAAACTGCGCCGATAGAAGCACCGTCAAACTTCAGGGTAACAAACATATAGGAGCCGAGGGTCGTCAGCCAACTTCCCCACAGACAGAACTGCAGAAAAGAGAGGATTTTCAGCTGCAGCTTAAGATTCATGTTAATTTCCTCACATCGTGATGCGGATGAGTGTTTGAAAAAGCACATTTGACCGTGCGAGATGATGCGATTCTATCAACTTCGCGGACTGGTTTTTTGTTACCTGTGGCAAATAATTGCAAACATTCCCAATTTGCAAAACGAAATTGTGATGTGGATAACATTTTTACCCCTGAGCATCGTCAGGGGCGGTTAGTGGAATTATCGGCGGCGGTAAGATTTTTGCGCGGTATTCACTTTATAAAGATAACGGCGAGATTCCGCAGAGGGATGGCGGGTCGTCAGCGTCTGATAAACATCGCCCGGCGTCATGGTGTTAATAATATTGGCAGCCTGAATCTTATCATTCGAAAAGACTCGTAGCACGCTGCCTGCGCCGCCGTTATAGGCGGTGATGACGGCATAACGCCGCGATGTTGGGTTATCAATTCCGCCGAGATAAACGTTGTTCAGCATCGCCAGATACGCGGTGCCGGTATCAATATTGCTGGCAGGATCAAACAAGAAACTGCGGCTCGGCGTGCCGGATTTCCCCTGCGAGCGGAACACATCTTTCCCGGCGGTATGTTGTACCACCTGCATTAATCCCAGCGCATCGGAACGGCTGACCGCATACGGGTTAAAGGAAGATTCAGTCTGCATAATTGCCAGAATCAGCGACTCATCAACGCCATATTTGCGTGACGCCTGGCGGACCATACCGAGATATTTGTGCGCACGTTTATCAAGGTGGTTCGGCACCATGTTAATGGTGACGCTGTAGATGATACGCAGCCCGTTGCTGCGGCTCTTCAGACGGTTTTTCAGCAGATAATCCGCGAAGTTGCTCGCGCGACCTTCCCAGCGAATCGGCTGCCCGGTGTTGTCCACCACCTGACCGTAAAGGAAAGGTTCTTTCGAAATCGTAATATCATCAACGTCGGAATAGAGATCGACCGAACTCGGATCGTCCCCCATCAGCAACGTTTTGATAATTGCCCGGCGCAGATGCGCGGCGGGTTCTGTCCCGGCGATGGTTTCGATAGTAATCGTACCGTCATCGAAGTTGATGTGGCTGCGGGTCTGATATTGATCGGTGTATTTCACGTAGTCCTTAGGACCGGCGATCACCACCTCTTTGAAGCCCCAGATGTTCTCAATATTGTGGGCAAATTGCCCCATCAGAATATCAAAACCGTTGGTATCTTTGACCCAGGCTTCGTTATAGGTATCGCCTTTTTTGGTCGTCGAACAGGAGATGAGCAACGGCGCAATCAAAGCCAGCGCGAGATATTTTTTCATCATTCCGGGTGCGTGTTGTGTTTGTTTTTATGCAAGTTGCCGGAGGCGTGCTCCGGCACTGTTTTTATTTTTTATCTTCCGGCGTATAGCCCTCGATATGCACCTCTTTACCCTCGAACAGGAAGTTGACCATCTCCTGCTCCAGCAGCTTGCGGTGCTCGGCATTCATCATGTTGAGTTTCTTTTCATTAATCAGCATGGTTTGTTTGTGCTGCCACTGCGCCCAGGCTTCTTTGGAGATCTCGTTATAGATGCGTTTTCCCAGTTCGCCGGGGTACAGCTGAAAATCCTGACCTTCTGCTTCACGTTGCAGGAAAGTACAAAAAATCGTTCTGCTCATAAATCATCCTCTTTATCGACTCACGCGCTAAACCGGCGCGCCAGTGCGTAACTGCTGTAATAAACGCTCCACGGGAGCCGCCAGGCCAACTGACGGCGGTTGCGCTAAGTTATACCAGAGCGCATTGTCTTCATCCATGCAGCCGGTGAATGACGACACGGGAAGCCACATAGGCACAATATCTAAGTGGAAATGGCTGAAGGTATGCCGAAACGCGGTCAGCTGCGTCAGGTTATCGGCAGAAATCTGTCGTTGCGCCAGCCACTGCCGCAAACTTTTTTCATCGGCAAACTGCGGGAAACAGTATAAACCGCCCCACAATCCGCTCGGCGGACGCTGCGCCAGCAATACTTCATCTTCGTGCTGTAACAGCAAAAAGTAGCCGGTGCGCTCTGGCAGCGTCTGTTTCGGTTTTTTGCCCGGATAAAGCGACCAGCTATTGTTGGCGGCGGCAATACATCCGTTTTGTAGCGGACAGAGCGAACATTTCGGCTTAGAGCGCGTACAAATCATCGCGCCCAAATCCATCATCGCCTGATTAAACCGTTCCACGCCAACCGCGGGCGTCACCTGCTCGCTCAAACTCCATAGTTTATTCTCGACCTCTTTTTTCCCAGGCCAGCCGCTTACAGCATAGCAGCGCGCCAGCACGCGTTTGACGTTACCGTCGAGAATCGGAAAGTGCTTACCCAGAGAAAGCGAGAGAATCGCGCCTGCGGTGGAACGCCCGACGCCCGGCAGTGCTGCAACTTCCTCAAAGGTTTCCGGGAATTTACCGCCGTGTAAGGCCGCCACTTGTTGTGCCGCTTTATGTAGGTTGCGCGCGCGGGCGTAATAGCCAAGCCCGGTCCACAAGTGGAGAACTTCGTCGAGCGGCGCATTGGCGAGATCGGTCACCGTTGGGAAGCGTGCCATAAAGCGTTCAAAATAGGGGATAACGGTCGCAACCTGAGTTTGTTGCAACATCACTTCTGAGAGCCATACTTTGTAGGGCGTCTTGTCAATTTGCCAGGGCAGCGTTTTCCGCCCGTATTTATCGTACCAGTCCAGAACTTGGGCTGAAAATTGCGACGCTTGCATGGTCACCGAATTCACTGTTGTTGGGGGCAAGATTGCAGCACAGCGACGGCAGGGTGTAAACCGGAACTTTCCGCAGCTACGGCCTTATCATGCTTGCATCCGGCAACTAACTTTGGATAATGCCCGTTTTCAGAACACTTTCACAAGCGACTAAATCTTTATGAAAAACGACGTCATCTCACCGGAATTTGATGAAAACGGCCGCCCGCTGCGCCGTATCCGTAGTTTTGTGCGCCGCCAGGGGCGACTGACCAAAGGCCAGGAACATGCGCTGGAAAACTACTGGCCGGTGATGGGCGTTGAGTTCAGCGAAGATATGCTGGATTTCCCTGTGCTTTTTGGCCGTGAAGCGCCGGTGACGCTTGAGATTGGTTTTGGCATGGGCGCGTCGTTGGTGGCAATGGCTAAAGATCGCCCCGAGCAGGACTTCCTCGGCATTGAAGTGCATTCACCGGGCGTTGGTGCGTGCCTGTCTTCTGCGCATGAAGAGGGCTTAAGCAACCTGCGCGTGATGTGTCACGATGCGGTTGAAGTGCTGCATAAAATGATTCCTGACAATTCATTGCGCATGGTGCAGCTCTTTTTCCCTGACCCGTGGCACAAAGCGCGCCATAATAAACGCCGTATCGTTCAGGTGCCGTTTGCAGAGCTGGTAAAAAGCAAACTGCAGCTGGGGGGCATATTCCATATGGCGACCGACTGGGAACCTTATGCGGAACATATGCTTGAAGTGATGTCTTCTATTGACGGTTATAAAAACCTGTCAGAGAGCAATGATTACGTACCGCGTCCGGCATCACGTCCGGTGACGAAATTTGAACAACGTGGTCATCGTCTTGGTCACGGAGTATGGGACTTAATGTTCGAGAGGGTGAAATAATGGCAAAGAACCGTAGCCGTCGTCTGCGTAAAAAAATGCACATCGACGAATTCCAGGAATTAGGATTTTCGGTGGCATGGCGATTCCCGGAAGGTACATCGGAAGAACAGATTGATAAAACCGTTGATGACTTTATTAACGAGGTTATCGAACCGAACAAACTGGCCTTTGACGGCAGCGGATATCTGGCCTGGGAAGGTTTGATCTGCATGCAGGAAATCGGCAAATGCACCGAAGAGCATCAGGCGATTGTGCGTAAGTGGCTGGAAGAACGCAAACTGGAAGAGGTACGCACCAGCGAACTTTTCGACGTTTGGTGGGACTAAGAAAGCATACGGGCGATGACAAATGCAAAACTGCCTGATGTGCTACGCTTATCAGGCCTACAAAGATGCACGATCGAGTAGGCTGGATAAGGCGTTTACGCCGCATCCGGCATGGAAAACGCGCACTTTGTTATCAATCTGGGGCCAGCAAATGCTGGCCTGATTTGTTCTTGAGGGAAGACTATGATGCGCAAAATGCTGCTGGCGGCAGCACTTTCAGTGACGGCAATGACCGCTCACGCCGACTACCAGTGCAGCGTCACGCCGCGTGACGATGTGATTGTCAGCCCGCAAACCGTGCAGGTGAAGGGCGAAAACGGCAATCTGGTGATCACGCCAGACGGCAACGTGATGTATAACGGTAAGCAATATTCCCTGAATGCCGCCCAGCGCGAGCAGGCGAAGGATTATCAGGCTGAACTACGTAGCACCCTGCCGTGGATTGATGAAGGCGCGAAAAGCCGCGTCGAGAAAGCCCGTATTGCGCTGGATAAAATTATCGTTCAGGAGATGGGCGAAAGCAGCAAAATGCGCAGCCGTCTGACCAAACTTGATGCGCAGCTGAAAGAGCAGATGAACCGCATTATCGAAACGCGCAGCGATGGCCTGACGTTTCACTATAAAGCAATTGATCAGGTTCGCGCCGAAGGCCAGCAATTAGTGAATCAGGCAATGGGCGGAATTTTACAGGACAGCATTAATGAAATGGGCGCGAAAGCGGTGCTGAAAAGCGGCGGTAACCCATTACAGAACGTGCTGGGAAGCCTGGGCGGTCTGCAATCCTCAATCCAAACCGAGTGGAAAAAGCAGGAAAAAGATTTCCAGCAGTTTGGCAAAGATGTTTGTAGCCGCGTTGTGACTCTGGAAGATAGCCGCAAAGCCCTGGTCGGGAATTTAAAATAATCCTCTATTTTAAGACGGCATAATACTTTTTTATGCCGTTTAATTCTTCGTTTTGTTACCTGCCTCTAACTTTGTAGATCTCCAAAATATATTCACGTTGTAAATTGTTTAACGTCAAGTTTCCCATACAAAGCTAAGGGATAATGCGTAGCGTTCACGTAACTGGAGGAATGAAATGGAGTTTTTCAAAAAGACGGCACTTGCCGCACTGGTTATGGGTTTTAGTGGTGCAGCATTGGCATTACCCAATATCACCATTTTAGCAACCGGCGGGACCATTGCCGGTGGTGGTGACTCCGCAACCAAATCTAACTACACAGCGGGTAAAGTTGGCGTAGAAAATCTGGTTAATGCGGTGCCGCAACTGAAGGACATTGCGAACGTTAAAGGCGAGCAGGTAGTGAATATTGGCTCCCAGGACATGAACGATGATGTCTGGCTGACACTGGCGAAAAAAATTAACACCGACTGCGATAAAACTGACGGCTTCGTCATTACCCACGGTACCGACACGATGGAAGAAACCGCTTACTTCCTCGACCTGACGGTGAAATGCGACAAACCGGTGGTGATGGTCGGTGCAATGCGCCCGTCCACGTCTATGAGCGCAGACGGTCCATTCAACCTGTATAACGCGGTAGTGACCGCAGCTGATAAAGCCTCCGCTAATCGTGGCGTACTGGTAGTGATGAACGACACCGTGCTTGATGGCCGTGATGTCACCAAAACCAACACCACCGACGTAGCGACCTTCAAGTCTGTTAACTACGGTCCTCTGGGTTACATTCACAACGGTAAGATTGACTACCAACGTACCCCGGCACGTAAGCACACCAGCGACACGCCGTTCGATGTCTCTAAGCTGAATGAACTGCCGAAAGTCGGCATTGTTTATAACTACGCTAACGCATCCGATCTTCCGGCTAAAGCACTGGTAGATGCGGGCTATGATGGCATCGTTAGCGCTGGCGTGGGTAACGGCAACCTGTATAAAACCGTATTTGACACCCTTGCAACCGCTGCGAAAAACGGCACTGCAGTAGTGCGTTCTTCCCGCGTACCGACGGGCGCTACCACTCAGGATGCCGAAGTGGATGATGCGAAATACGGCTTCGTCGCCTCTGGCACGTTGAACCCGCAAAAAGCGCGCGTTCTGCTGCAACTGGCTCTGACGCAAACTAAAGATCCGCAGCAGATCCAGCAGATCTTCAATCAGTACTAATCACTTCGCCCCGGTATCGTGCCGGGGCTTATTCACTTCAGACTCACGTCCATTGCCAATTTTTATTACCCTAATGATAATCACCGGAATAAATTATTCCGCGCGAGGGTTTTCGGGTGAAAAAGCAATGGATTGTTGGTACGGCGCTGCTTATGTTGATGACTGGTAATGTCCGGGCAGATGGTGAACCGCCAACTGAAAATATCTTAAAAGATCAATTCAAAAAGCAGTATCACGGCATTCTCAAGCTTGATGTCATCACCTTAAAAAATCTTGATGCTAAGGGTAATCAGGCCACCTGGTCAGCGGAAGGCGATGTCTCTTCCAGTGACGATCTCTATACCTGGGTCGGTCAGTTGGCAGATTACGAGCTGCTCGAACAGACCTGGACGAAAGATAAACCGGTGAAATTCTCGGCGATGTTAACCAGTAAAGGAACGCCCGCGTCTGGCTGGTCGGTGAACTTTTACTCTTTTCAGGCGGCAGCCAGCGATCGTGGGCGGGTGGTTGACGATATCAAAACCAATAATAAATATCTGATCGTGAATAGCGAAGATTTCAATTATCGCTTTAGTCAGCTTGAGTCTGCGTTGAATAACCAGAATAACTCGATTCCTGCACTGAAAAAGGATGTAAAAGCGCTTGATAAGCAAATGGTGGCGGCGCAGAAAGCAGCGGATGCATATTGGGGAAAAGATGCAAACGGTAATCAAATGACCCGCGAAGACGCCTTTAAAAAAATTCACCAACAGCGTGATGATTTTAATAAACAGAACGATAGCGAGGCGTTCGCGGTTAAATATGACAAAGAGGTTTATCAACCGGCGATTGCGGCATGTCATAAACAGAGTGAAGAGTGTTATGAAGTGCCGATTCAGCAGAAGCGAGATTTCGATATCAACGAACAACGGCGACAGACTTTTCTGCAATCACAAAAACTTAGCCGTAAATTGCAGGATGACTGGATAACGCTCGAGAAAGGGCAATATCCGTTAACGATGAAAGTTTCAGAAATAAACAGTAAAAAAGTCGCGATTTTGATGAAAATTGACGATATCAACCAGGCTAATGAACGCTGGAAAAAAGATACCGAACAACTGCGGCGCAATGGGGTGATTAAGTAATTTTTGCGATGACGCAAGAGTTGTAGCCGGATGTTGCGTACACGCACGCCGCATCCGGCAATACAAATTTACTCCGCCAGAAAAAGCTCCAGCAACGAATTTAAAAACAACTTCCCATGTTCCGTTATCTGCCAGTAATCTGCACATTCTGTGAGATAACCCTGAGCGATAGCCTCTTCTAACTGTGGGCGAATAACCTCTTCTGAAAGGCCAGTATACTGGCTAAACTCCACGCGCGGCGCAGGTTCCAGCAAACGGAAGCGATTCATAAAGAACTCAAATGGTTTATCTGCGGCTTCGACATCTCGCTGGCTTTCCAGATACCGCCCCTGCATAAAACCACGCGGATGACGCGTTTTGGTGGTACGCAGAATGCGCCCATCCGGGAAGGTCACTTTGCCATGCGCGCCGCAGCCAATACCGATGTAGTCACCAAAGCGCCAGTAGTTGAGATTGTGCTGGCACTGATAACCGGGTTTGGCGTAAGCGGAAGTTTCATATTGCTGATAACCCGCTGCGGTTAATAACTGATGCCCCTGTTCGAAAATGTCCCACAGCGCGTCATCGTCCGGCAGTACAGGAGGGCGCGAGCCAAACAGCGTATTAGGTTCGATGGTCAGTTGATACCAGGAAAGATGCGGCGGATTCAGTTCAATAGCCTGGCGCAGATCGCCTAGCGCCTCTTCCAGTGATTGATCCGGCAGCCCATGCATCAAATCAAGGTTAAAGCTACGTAACCCTAAACCGCTCGCCAGCTTTGCCGCTCGTTTCGCTTCTTGCGGGCCATGAATACGCCCGAGTCGTTTCAGCTTTTCTTCGCTAAAACTCTGCACACCAATAGAGATGCGGTTCACACCAGCACGCTGATAATCGACAAAGCGATCCGCTTCTACCGTGCCTGGGTTCGCTTCCATAGTAATTTCTGCATCCGCTGCCAGCGGCAAACGCGCACGCACGCCGTCCAGCAGCGTTTGCATCGCCGGGCCGGAAAGCAGGCTCGGCGTACCACCGCCAATAAAGATTGTCTGCACTTCACGGCCCTGAGCGTAAGCCACATCGTTGTCCAGATCGTTAAGCAGATGCTGAACATAATCGTCGTGCGGCACTTCTCCTTTCAACGCGTGAGAGTTGAAATCGCAGTACGGGCATTTCTGCACGCACCACGGGATGTGAATGTAGAGACTCAGCGGCGGTAATTTAACCATTACGTAAAGCGTCCAGCAGCAGTTTTAATGCCTGACCACGGTGGGAAATGGCGCTCTTTTCTTCGCGGGTCAGTTCGGCAGCGGTTTTCCCTTCGGAAGGAACGAAGAAAATTGGATCATAACCAAAGCCACCAGTACCCGCTGGTTCTCGAGTAATCACACCCGGCCAGCTGCCGTGGCACACCAGCGGAGTGGGATCTTCCGCGTGACGCAGATATACCAGTACGCAGTGGAAACGCGCCTGACGTTGGTCGTCCGGTACGTCTTTCATTGTTTCCAGCAGTTTTTGCAGATTCTTTTGATCGGTCGCGTCTTCACCGGAATAACGCGCGGAGTAAATACCCGGCGCGCCACCCAGCGCATCTACCGCCAGACCGGAGTCGTCGGCAATTGCCGGTAAACCGGTCACTTTTGCCGCATGGCGCGCTTTCAGAATCGCGTTTTCGATAAAGGTCAGGCCGGTTTCTTCAGCGGAATCTACGCCGAGGTCTGTTTGGGCCACGATATCAAGACCGAAGTCGCTAAGCAGCGACGCCAGCTCACGCACTTTACCGGCATTGCCGGTTGCGAGGACAACTTTTTGCATAGGATACCTAATTAATTAACGCCGCGATTTCTGGCGGGATTTGTTGCGGATTAATGATTTTAATTTGTTTGTGGCGGCCAAGTTCGCCTTTTTCAATTACCACCTGGCTTTTGGCAACCCGGAATTGCTTACCGAGAAACTTCACCAGATGGCTGTTGGCCTGGCCGTCAACCGGCGGCGCGGTAATGGCGACTTTTACCTCGTCGCCATGTAAACCGACAATAGAATCACGGCTGGCTTTCGGCTGAATATAGAGCCGTAAAACCAGACCGTCATCATGAACTGTTACGGCACTCATAACGCCATCCACAGCCCCGGCAGCAGCATATTTCCGGTCGCCTGCAAGACTTCTGCGACACCCATATTGATGACATACAGCAGCAGAACGAGGATCATCGGCGAGAAATCAATCCCACCCATTGCCGGTAGCAAGCGGCGAATCGGGCGCAGCAGCGGATCGGCCAGCTGAATCAGCACGTATTCAATCGGGCTACGACCCTGGCTTACCCAGCTCATAATCGCCATCACCAGCAGGACCCAGAATATCAGCAGGCCGATGGTTTTCAGCAGAATCAATAAACCAGCAATCCAAATGATTGGCAGGAAGGTCACCACTTTAAACAGCACGATGGCTTTAATGAAACTGAGAATATAGGCAACCAGCAGCGAGGCGCTATCAATGGGTCCCATTGCCGGAATAACGCGGCGCAGTGGCCCGATAATCGGCTGCGTTACCTTCACTACAAACTGTGAGAAGGGGTTGTAAAAATCACAATGAGCCCACTGCATCCAGATGCGTAATAACAGCACCATGGTATACAGCTCAATGACCGTTGAAAGCAGGAAAGTCAACGTATTCATGGCGTTCCTTTAATTCCTTATTTTTTAGAGTAATCACGCGCACCAAAAATTGCAGTGCCGATACGAACCATCGTGCTACCTGCCGCAATGGCGGCTTCCATATCGTCCGACATTCCCAGAGAGAGCGTGTCGATATGCGGGTAGCGCGTTTTCAGTCCGGCAAATGCTACAGCCATTTGGCGTGCAACTTCAAACTGCCTTACATATTCTGACTCAGGCGCAGGGATTGCCATCAGCCCGCGCAGACGTAAACGCGGTAGTTCAGCGACCGCAGCTGCCAGCTCGTCCAGTTCAGCCAGTTGAATCCCGGACTTACTGTTTTCATCACTAATGTTAATTTGAATCAGTACGTTAAGAGGGGGAAGTTCTGCCGGGCGCTGGTCGTTCAGGCGGGTAGCGATGCGCAAACGGTCGATGGTATGACACCAGTCGAAATGCTCTGCCACCAGGCGGCTTTTATTAGACTGCAACGGGCCAATAAAATGCCATTCTAATCCTGTTACGCCCAGTTCCTGAAAGTGGCGAATTTTATCTACCCCTTCCTGAACGTAGTTTTCACCAAATTGACGCTGCCCGGCATCAATGGCTTCTGCGATGGCGCTCGCAGGTTTTGTTTTACTGACTGCAAGCAGCGTAATTTCTTCTGGAGAACGGCCGCAACGCGTTGCAGCCGCTGAGATTTTGTCCCGGACCTGTGCCAGGTTATGCGCAATATCGTTCATTTTCCGAGGATCTTAGTATGAATATGGAAGAAATTGTGGCCCTTAGTGTAAAGCATAACGTCTCGGATCTACACCTGTGCAGCGCCTGGCCCGCACGATGGCGTATTCGCGGGAGAATGGAAGCTGCGCCGTTTGAGGCGCCGGACGTCGAAGAGCTACTGCGGGAGTGGCTGGATGACGATCAGCGGGCAATATTGCTGGAGAATGGTCAGCTGGATTTTGCTGTGTCGCTGGCGGAAAACCAGCGATTGCGCGGCAGTGCGTTCGCACAACGGCAAGGTATTTCTCTGGCGTTACGGCTGTTACCTTCGCACTGCCCGCAGCTCGAACAGCTTGGCGCACCACCGGTATTGCCGGAATTACTCAAGAGCGAGAATGGCCTGATTCTGGTGACGGGGGCGACGGGGAGCGGCAAATCTACCACGCTGGCGGCGATGGTTGGCTATCTCAATCAACATGCCGATGCGCATATTCTGACGCTGGAAGATCCTGTGGAATATCTCTATACCAGTCAGCGATGTTTGATCCAACAGCGGGAGATTGGTTTGCACTGTATGACTTTCGCATCGGGATTGCGGGCTGCATTGCGGGAAGATCCTGATGTGATTTTGCTCGGAGAGCTGCGTGATAGCGAGACAATCCGTCTGGCGCTGACGGCGGCAGAAACCGGGCATCTGGTGCTGGCGACATTACACACGCGCGGCGCAGCGCAGGCAGTTGAGCGACTGGTGGATTCGTTTCCGGCGCAGGAAAAAGATCCCGTGCGTAATCAACTGGCAGGTAGTTTACGGGCGGTGTTGTCACAAAAGCTGGAAGTGGATAAACAGGAAGGACGCGTGGCGTTGTTTGAATTGCTGATTAACACACCTGCGGTGGGGAATTTGATTCGTGAAGGGAAAACCCACCAGTTACCGCATGTTATTCAAACCGGGCAGCAGGTGGGGATGATAACGTTTCAGCAGAGTTATCAGCAGCGGGTGAAAGAAGGGCGCTTGTGACGTTGCTGTGTCTGATACGAATTGTAAATATGCCCGATGCGCAAGCTTATCGGGCCTATAAGGGAAGCGTAACTTTGAATTCGCACTCACTGTAGGTTGGATAAGGCGTTTACGCCGCATCCAACATGAAACAACGAGCACATTGTCAGAAATCTGTGCGCTAGTAAATCGCCTTAATATCCCTGCTCGAAATAGCTTTCGAGAATAATAACCGCAGAGGCAGAGTCGACTTTGCCTTTGTTGAGCGCCCGATAGCCGCCCTGTTCAAACAGACCGGAACGTGCCTCCACGGTGCTAAGACGCTCGTCATGGAGCTTTACTTCAACACCGAAACGACCATGAATACGGTTGGCAAATTTACGCGCTCTGGCGGTTAACGGCTGTTCGGTGCCGTCCATATTCAGCGGCAAACCGACGATAATTTCGTCCGGCTGCCACTCTTTCAGTAAACGCTCGATAATGTTCCAGTCCGGCGTACCGTCCTGCGCTTTAATTGCAGGCAAAGGGCGAGCGGTGCCGGTAATGCGTTGGCCGACCGCTACGCCAATGCTTTTGGTGCCGAAGTCGAAGGCGAGTAAGGTTCCACTCATCAGGCGTGTCCTGCCACACCAGGCATGGTGAGAATATCCACACCAATCAGTTTTGCCGCCTCGCGCCAGCGGTCGGCAATCGGCGTTTTGAACAGAATATTCAGATCTGCCGGGGCCGTTAGCCACGCGTTATCGAGAATTTCTTGTTCCAGTTGACCTTTCTCCCAGGAGGCATAACCCAGAGCCACCAATACGTCAGACGGTTGTTTATCGGTGCCGAGCGTTTCCAGCACATCGCGGGAAGTGGTCATCACTGTGTTGTCTGAAATGCGAATGCTGGAAGCAAAATTGGAGGGCGGAGTATGCAAAATAAACCCGCGATCTTCAGCCAGCGGACCGCCGAGCATAACCGGTTTATCCAGACGGATTGATTCATCACGCGGCTCCGGCGTGATCTTCAGCTTTTCCAGAATCCCTTCAATTTTGAGATTTTCCAGCGGCTTGTTGACGATGATCCCCATTGCACCATTGGTATTATGTTCGCAAATGTAGACCACGGAACGATGGAAAATCGGATCCTGGAGAGCAGGCATGGCAATAAGAAAGTGATGCTGTAAATTCATTGTCAGAGGTTCTGTTTCCTGGTTCAAAAAAGCAACAGCTCCCAGTATGCGTGGAAAGAAGGGCGCTGTCACTCAGAGTCTCAACGAGATCCTTCTCGCTAAGGTGGGTTACTGCTGCTGTAAACGTGCTTCGATGGCATCCATTAACATTCCGGTGATCGACACCGGAAACTCTGCTTCAATCTCACGAATACAGGTTGGGCTGGTGACGTTAATTTCAGTCAGACGGTCGCCGATGATATCCAGACCAACAAAAATCAGCCCTTTTTCTTTCAGCGTCGGCCCAATCTGACGGGCGATTTTCCAGTCACTTTCCGTCAGCGGACGAGGTTCACCGCGACCACCGGCAGCCAGATTGCCACGGGTTTCGCCCCCCTGCGGAATACGCGCCAGGCAATACGGCACCGGCTCGCCATCCACTACCAGCACGCGTTTGTCGCCATCTTTAATGGCTGGCAGGTAATTTTGCGCCATGCAGTAGCGAGTGCCATGCTCAGTCAGGGTTTCGGCAATCACGCCGAGGTTTGGATCACCCTCTTTCACGCGGAAAATCGACGCGCCGCCCATACCGTCCAGCGGCTTAAGAATGATGTCGCTGTGTTTTTCCCAGAACGCTTTCAACTGCGCTTTATTGCGCGTGACCAGTGTTTCTGGCGTTAAGTCAGAGAACCAGGCAGTGAACAGTTTTTCGTTACAGTCGCGCAGGCTCTGCGGCTTGTTAACGATCAGCGTCCCTTTCTCTTCGGCACGTTCCAGAATATAGGTCGCGTAGATAAACTCGGTATCAAACGGCGGGTCTTTACGCATCAGGATCACATCGAGATCGGCCAGCGGCAGATCCTGCTCACCCGTGAACTCGTACCATTTATCGTAGTTCTGTTCGACGCTCAAAGTACGGGTACGAGCGCGAGCCTCACCATTGATCAAATAGAGATCGGCCATCTCCATATAGTGAAGTTCGTAACCACGACGCTGTGCTTCCAGCAACATAGCGAAACTGGAATCTTTCTTGATGTTGATGTTTGCGATGGGGTCCATCACGATGCCGAGCTTGATCATTATTCTTCTCCGTTAGCCCAAATCGCCAAAACGCACTTGTAGCGCGGTAATGGCGGTGAGCGCAGTTGTCTCAGTACGCAAAACGCGAGGTCCCAACAGGATATCAGTAAATTGATAGCGGGCAGTCATGGCAATTTCATCTGCCGATAAACCGCCTTCCGGGCCAATCAGCAGGCGGACGCGTTCGACCGGTAACGGCAACGTATTGATGCTGTTACTGGCGCGCGGGTGAAGATTCAGTTTCAGTCCTTCATCCTGCTCTGCACACCAGGCTTCCAGATCCATCACTGGACGGATTTCCGGCACCCGGTTACGGCCACACTGCTCACAGGCAGCAATTGCAATCTTCTGCCACTGCTGGAGCTTCTTGTTCAGACGTTCACTATCCAGTTTAACGCCGCAGCGCTCAGAAAAAAGTGGCGTAATGAGGCTTACACCGAGTTCGATCGATTTCTGGATAGTAAATTCCATTTTTTCACCACGCGACATCACCTGACCGAGGTGAATATGCAGCGGAGATTCGCGATCGTCGATCTGGCCTTCCAGCACCTTCACTTCCACGCTTTTTTTGCTGGCGCTGGTAATTTCGGCGTCAAAGACCTGGTTGCTGCCGTCAAACAATTGCAGCGCCTGTCCCGGCCCCATACGCAGTACGCGCCCGATATGGTTGGCGGCATCTTCGCAAAGCGCGATGTGAGAATGGCTGGTCAGTGGTTCAGGATGATAAATGCGGGGGATACGCATAGTTAAAAATCCGCGTCGTCTCCCCACGCGGTTGTACGCGTGGGGTAGGGGTTAACAAAAAGAATCCCGCTAGTGTAGGTTAGCTCTTTCGCGCCTGGCAAGCGCGTTGCACATACGGGTTATGATTGCCCTGCACCTTCGCGATGCGTTCATCACGCTCGCACTCCCAGTCGGTAACTGGATACATCTTGTCCCATGCGTTGAACAGCTGCGTTTGCTGACGAGAGAGTGTCAGGTTGTATTGGTCACGCATATAGAAGTAGGTGCGCGCAATGGCACCGCGTGCACGCGCTGGTGGTTCGGCAGCTTTTTCTTTGAAATCGACCTTCATGGCGCATTGACCGTACTGGCCTTCACCGCCATTCCACTGGCTGTACATAAAGTTGCCGCGATCGCCATTCACCTCACCGACTGACGGCTGCAGGTTATGCATATCGCTTTCCATCTTGCGATAGACCGGATCTTTGGCGCAATTTTTACGTCCACCGTCCTGCCAGCACTGGCGCTGGTGACCGAATTGCCAGGCAGGAACGACGTGTTCCCACTCTACGCGGCTGGCACGGTTTTCATTTTTTCGCACCTGATAGCCGCACGATTGCAGATCAACAACGCCTTTTTTGCCCTGCCAGTTAATTTTACATCCGCAATAAAACGTACCGGGCGCGTCAGCGTGGACTTTTACCGCCGCGGCTTTCGCTTGAGAAAAACTATTGATACCTTCGGCCAATGCCGGGCCGGAAAATGCTGCGCTCAGTACCACCGCAGCAATAGACAAATAACGGTACATCACTTACTCCGTGTTAAAACGAGCCAGCAACGTAGCGAAAGTTGTTTTGGTATGCAATCAGCCAGATCAGGAAAGTTCCTGATAGTTCAGGTGGTTATTTCGCAACCAGCTGTTCGCCGCAGTGAACACAGCGATAGACGGCTTCGCCACGAACTACGCGATTATGACGGCGTACGGTAAGCTGATGCTCCTGGCACTTGCAGCGGTAGGGGAAGGTGTTGCGGCGCACGGATTGCAGTTCGAACTGATGCGTACGGCGGGCGGGAACGCCCAGCACGCTTTCCATCATCCACTTCCACTCTTTGCCATGTGGCGCTACGCGGCCGAAATGTTTCCATACCAGCAAATGTGCCAGTTCGTGCGGCACCACTTCTTCAATAAAGGCTTCACTGTTTTCCAACAGCAAAACGGGATTGAGGCGAATTTCATAGCTTTCCAGCCAGGCTGTTCCGGCAGAGGTTCCGCGCTGGGTGCAAGAGAGTTTTGGCTCCGGGTAGTTACGCCCTAGCTTCAGGTTGGCCTGGGCGAGTTTTTCCCGCAGGCGACGCATAACGGCCTGTTGGATGGCGATAGGGAGACGGGATGTTTTCATAGCGGCAGAGGATAGAGCGAAGAAAAGATGACTGCAAGAGGTGGCTTCCTCCACGACGGGAGGAAGCCTGAGGAGATTAATCGTGAGCGCCGATTTCGCGCAGTTTACGACCTTTCATCAGATTACGTTCAATATGTTCCAGCGAAACGTGTTTGGTTTCCGGTACCAGCCACAATGTCAGCAGGATAAACAGTACGTTCAGAGCAGCATACACCCAGAAGGTGTTGGCGTTACCCAGCGTGTTGAGCATGGTCAGGAACGTTGCGCCAACGATCATGTTGGCAATCCAGTTGGTGGCAGTGGAGCAGGTGATGCCAAAATCGCGGCCTTTCAGCGGCTGAATTTCGGAGCACAGTACCCAAATCAGCGGACCGGCACTCATGGCAAAACCGACAATAAACATCAGCAGCATGGCGATGGCGAAATACTGCGCCGACGGAGAGTGGATACCGATATGCATCATTGTACCGAGTACGCCCATACCAGCAGCCATCACCAGGAAGCCCAGCGTTAGCGTTGGTTTACGTCCCCAGCGGTCAACAAGGCCGATTGCGATAAAGGTGGCAAGTACGTTGGTCAGGCCGACAATCACTGTCCCCCACATTTGCTCGGTGGTGTTGGTATAACCCGCCAGTTCGAAGATTTTCGGCGCGTAATACATGATGACGTTCATCCCGGTGAATTGCTGCATTATCTGCAATAGTACGCCAAGGAACACCGCGCGGCGGAAGTTGCTGTTCTCTTTAAACAGCGCCCAGCCACTCTGTTTAACCTGCAAACTTTCACGGATTTCATCCAGTTCGCGTTTCGCTTCCGCGCTGGTGTCACGCAGGCGTAGCAGCACGCGTTCGGCATCAACAAAACGGCGTTTGGCGGCAAACCAACGTGGGCTGTCTGGCAGGAAGAAGACACCAATCAGCAGCAAAATTGCCGGGATGATAATCACACCCAGCATCCAGCGCCATGCACCGGTGTAGCTGAAGGCGGTATCAGAAAGATAAGCGCCGAGGATCCCGATAGTGATCATCAACTGATACATCGAGATCATACTGCCGCGAATTTTTTCCGGCGCAATTTCAGAGAGGTACAGCGGTGCGGTATAAGAGGCCACACCCACTGCCAGCCCCAGCAAAACGCGGGAAAGAATCAGTACTTCAACGTTTGGCGCAGCAGCAGAGAACAGTGAACCGGCAACAAACAAGATTGCGCCGATCATCAGGCTCTTTTTGCGCCCGAGTTTAAAGGAGAGCCAGCCGCTGCCCACCGCACCGACTGCCGCACCGAACATCATGGAGCTTACGACCCATTCTTGCGTGTGCGAAGTAATCTGGAATTCATCTGCAATAAACGGCAGTGCGCCAGCAATTACACCGATATCCAGGCCAAAGAGTAATCCCGCCAGAGCGGCAAGGAAGCAGACGAAAAACGTCATTGCCTTGTTTGACCGCCCCTGTTTTTTAGCGTCAGGCATGATGCCCTCCAATATGGTTATTTTTTATTGTGAATTAAGATAGGTGAGTACGACGTAAAAAGATGTGAAGCAAATCACATCAGTGTAATCGCTTACACTAACATTTATCTTAGTTATGATTTAAGTGTATGAAAATAATTGAGTTATATCATCATAGATTAAAGGATGTTATCTGCAATTAAGATTTTACTGAAAAGAAATGTAACAACTGTGAAAGTTGAATAATAATATGAAAATATTACAAATATTTGGCTGGTGTGGTTGGTGTAATCGGTTTCAGTAGTGATGATAATTTGCTGTAAAACGTGTTGAGGAAGAATGATGTTATTGTGCGGTCGGTTTTTTTGCCGGATGCGGCGTGAATGCCTGTCCACCGCGGTGAGGTAAAAGAAAAAGGCCAGCGCGAGGCTGGCCTTTGAAAGCAGGTGAAGAAAGATTACTTCAGACCGGCAGCATCACGCAGCAGCTGCGCTTTGTCGGTTTTTTCCCACGGGAAATGTTCACGACCAAAGTGACCGTATGCTGCGGTTTCTTTGTAGATCGGGTGCAGCAGATCCAGCATCTGAATCAGACCGTATGGGCGCAGGTCGAAGAATTCACGTACCAGCAGAGTCAGTTGTTCAGAAGGCACTTTCTCAGTACCGAAAGTTTCTACCATGATGGAAGTCGGTTCAGCCACGCCGATTGCGTAGGAAACCTGAATTTCACAACGATCGGCCAGGCCAGCAGCAACAATGTTTTTCGCGACATAACGTGCTGCGTAGGCTGCGGAACGGTCCACTTTTGATGGATCTTTACCAGAGAATGCACCGCCACCGTGACGCGCCATGCCGCCGTAGGTATCAACGATGATTTTACGACCAGTCAAACCGCAGTCACCCATCGGGCCACCGATAACGAAACGACCGGTCGGGTTGATGAAGAATTTGGTGGCAGAAGTCAGCCATTCAGCGGGCAGAATCGGCTTGATGATCTCTTCCATTACCGCTTCTTGCAGCGATTTCTGGTCGATCTCTTCAGAGTGCTGAGTGGAAAGCACGACAGCATCAATGCCAACGATTTTGCCGTCGTCATACTGGAAAGTCACCTGGCTTTTCGCGTCCGGGCGCAGCCACGGCAGAGTGCCGTTTTTACGCACTTCAGCCTGACGCTGTACCAGACGGTGTGCATAAGTGATAGGTGCTGGCATCAGCACGTCGGTTTCATTAGTTGCGTAGCCAAACATCAGGCCCTGGTCGCCCGCGCCCTGTTCCAGCGGATCGGCACGGTCAACGCCCTGGTTGATGTCAGGAGACTGTTTACCGATGGCGCTCAGAACCGCACAGGAGTTAGCGTCAAAGCCCATGTCGGAATGTACATAGCCAATTTCGCGAACGGTGTTACGGGTGATCTCTTCGATGTCTACCCAGGCGCTGGTGGTGATTTCGCCGCCAACTAAAACCATGCCGGTTTTTACGTAGGTTTCGCAAGCAACGCGTGCTTTCGGATCCTGTTCGAGGATCGCGTCTAAAACGGCATCAGAGATTTGGTCAGCAATTTTGTCAGGATGCCCTTCAGAGACGGACTCGGACGTAAAAAGGTGTTTTGCCATATTTAATATCACCTAAAGAGAATTTGGTTAGCTCAAACTGTTGTGTGGATTTTCTGTGGTAGCGGATCCTACCACGACTCTGCAGGTTAAAAACACTGGCAGTCTGAGTGTTAATCGGTATGGATGGATTAACATCTGGATGGCTATTTTAGGTCAGTTCTTCACCCAATTTCCACTTTTTTTTGAATCGTGTCTCATTCTGTTAAAAACGTGGCTGGGAATTTTTCCTGACAATGCTGGCATTCTGCGTATTTATCTTTTGCAATTTTCTGCCATTGTGGGGTATAAAACGCGGCGCGCGGCTTAAATAAAAAGCACACGACGTTTCTTTCGTGTTGCCACTTCCAGCCGGGTTGAAAACAGAGTTTTGGCTTGTGGGTTCGTCTTAACAGGCGGCCGTGGAGGTGATACGAAATAATGAACCGTTGTCTGCTGCTTAACCTGTCTCACCGTTCTGGTGAAGATTCGTTCCCCGCACTCTGCATCTCTGCTTTGCATACCTGCCGATGTTATACCCATCTCGGCGCTTCTCAGGATTCAAGAGCTGGTTACAGCTACTGAGGACTGAACAAGGGCGCTCTTGTAAAAACAAGAGTTTTCTCGTGGTTTCGCCGAACTGTCACACTTACGTTCGGTTATGTGCTTAATAATGTTATGAAAAAGAAACCGGTTGCGCAGTTGGAGCGTCAGCATTCACTGCTGGAAAATCCATGTGCTTATGGGTTGTTATCGCAGTTCCAGGCTGCGATAGTCGTTAACTGTTTTACACTTAATAAAATAATTTGAGGTTCGCTATGTCTGACGACATGTCTATGGGTTTGCCTTCGTCAGCGGGCGAACACGGTGTACTACGCTCCATGCAGGAGGTTGCAATGAGCTCCCAGGAAGCCAGCAAGATGCTGCGTACTTACAATATTGCCTGGTGGGGCAATAACTACTATGACGTTAACGAGCTGGGCCACATCAGCGTGTGCCCGGACCCGGACGTCCCGGAAGCTCGCGTCGATCTCGCGCAGTTAGTGAAAACTCGCGAAGCACAGGGTCAGCGTCTGCCTGCACTGTTCTGTTTCCCACAGATCCTGCAGCACCGTTTGCGTTCCATTAACGCCGCGTTCAAACGAGCGCGGGAATCCTACGGCTATAACGGCGATTACTTCCTCGTTTATCCGATCAAAGTTAACCAGCACCGCCGCGTGATTGAGTCCCTGATTCATTCAGGCGAACCGCTGGGCCTGGAAGCCGGTTCCAAAGCTGAGTTGATGGCGGTGCTGGCACATGCTGGCATGACCCGTAGCGTCATCGTCTGCAACGGTTATAAGGACCGCGAATATATCCGCCTGGCATTAATTGGCGAGAAGATGGGCCACAAGGTCTATCTGGTCATTGAGAAGATGTCAGAAATTGCCATTGTGCTGGATGAAGCAGAACGTCTGAATGTCGTTCCTCGTCTGGGCGTGCGTGCACGTCTGGCGTCGCAAGGCTCGGGTAAATGGCAGTCCTCCGGCGGGGAAAAATCGAAGTTTGGCCTGGCGGCGACTCAGGTACTGCAACTGGTTGAAACGCTGCGTGAAGCCGGGCGTCTCGACAGCCTGCAACTGCTGCACTTCCACCTCGGTTCGCAGATGGCGAATATTCGCGATATCGCGACAGGCGTTCGTGAATCCGCGCGTTTCTATGTGGAACTGCACAAGCTGGGCGTCAATATTCAGTGCTTCGACGTCGGCGGCGGTCTGGGCGTGGACTATGAAGGCACCCGTTCGCAGTCTGACTGCTCCGTAAACTACGGCCTCAATGAATACGCCAACAACATCATCTGGGCGATTGGTGATGCGTGTGAAGAAAATGGTCTGCCACATCCGACGGTAATCACCGAATCGGGTCGTGCGGTGACTGCGCATCACACCGTGCTGGTGTCGAATATCATCGGCGTGGAACGTAACGAATACACGGTGCCGACCGCGCCTGCAGAAGACGCACCGCGCGCCCTGCAAAGCATGTGGGAAACCTGGCAGGAAATGCACGAACCGGGAACTCGCCGTTCTCTGCGTGAATGGTTACACGACAGCCAGATGGATCTGCACGATATTCATATCGGCTACTCTTCCGGCACCTTTAGCCTGCAAGAACGCGCATGGGCTGAGCAGCTTTATTTGAGCATGTGCCATGAAGTGCAAAAGCAGCTGGATCCGCAAAACCGTGCGCATCGTCCGATTATCGACGAGCTGCAGGAACGTATGGCGGACAAAATGTACGTCAACTTCTCGCTGTTCCAGTCGATGCCGGATGCGTGGGGGATCGACCAGTTGTTCCCGGTTCTGCCGCTGGAAGGGCTGGATCAAGTGCCGGAACGCCGCGCTGTGCTGCTGGATATTACCTGTGACTCAGACGGTGCTATCGACCACTATATTGATGGTGACGGTATTGCCACGACAATGCCTATGCCGGAGTACGATCCGGAGAATCCGCCGATGCTCGGTTTCTTTATGGTTGGCGCATATCAGGAGATCCTCGGCAACATGCACAACCTGTTCGGTGATACCGAAGCGGTTGACGTGTTCGTCTTCCCTGACGGTAGTGTAGAAGTGGAACTGTCTGACGAAGGCGATACCGTGGCGGACATGCTGCAATATGTGCAGCTCGATCCGAAAACGCTGTTAACCCAGTTCCGCGATCAGGTGAAGAAAACCGATCTTGATGCTGAACTGCAACAACAGTTCCTTGAAGAGTTCGAGGCAGGTTTGTACGGTTATACCTATCTTGAAGATGAATAATTAAGATTATTCCGCTGGCGGGTCGATTTATTTACGTAAATCGGCCCGCTTTCTTTTTATATATTCTTAAAAATAATTTAGCTGCTTTTCTTATTAAATAATCTCCCTACAATCGCTGCATTAATTAAATGCAGAGGGAACGGTTATGAAAAAATGGAAAGTACGTAGCGCGTTGGTGGCATTAATCGTGCTGCTGGCCGGTTGTTCCAGTAATGCGCAGTATAATAGCAGTGCATCGGGTAATGTCGGCACCGCCTGGGGTGGGGATGTGCACTCAACGGTTCAGGGCGTATCTGCTGAACGCGCCTGGCGCGATCCGGCAGAGATGATCGTTATTAGTTATTCGACTAATGTTCCTTCCGGCTACGACCGCGTTTATAGTATTCGTATTAACGAACTGGAATATGCTATTCGCGATGGTAATTTTAATTCTCTACCTATTACGCGGGTTTATGATTCATCCAATAATGAACCACGCTATATTGTCCATGCCAGAATCGGAATGAATTATCAATTATATATCCGTAATTACAGTCGTAACACCAACTACGAGATCGTTGCTACGGTTGATGGCCTGGATGTGCTGAACGGCAAGCAAGGTTCGCTGAATAACAACGGTTATATTGTGAATGCCGGAGATTCGTTAGCGATTAAAGGATTCCGCAAAGATAAACATACCGAAGCGGCTTTTCAGTTCGCCAACGTTGCTGATTCCTACGCAGCCAATTCGGCGCAAGGCGATGTGCGTAATACCGGTGTAATCGGCTTTGCCGCCTTTGAATTACAAGGCCCGGCGCAAAACGCGCTGCCGCCGTGCTCTGGACAAGCGTTTCCGGCAGATAACAATGGCTATGCGCCGCCACCGTGTCGGAAATAGTAACCTTGCTTGATGCCTTGCCCATTTAGGGCGATAATTAGCACAAACTTGTGTTTCGCAAATCCAACCCTTCCTCGTCGGGCCTAACGACGCGGAAGGGTTTTTTTATATCGACTTTGTAAAAGGAGTCCATCCATGAGCACCTTAGGTCATCAATACGATAACTCACTGGTTTCCAACGCCTTTGGTTTTTTACGCCTGCCGATGAACTTCCAGCCGTATGACAGCGATGCTGACTGGGTGATTACTGGCGTGCCGTTCGATATGGCCACTTCTGGTCGTGCGGGTGGTCGTCACGGTCCGGCAGCGATCCGTCAGGTTTCGACGAATCTGGCCTGGGAACACAACCGCTTCCCGTGGAATTTCGACATGCGTGAGCGCCTGAACGTCGTGGACTGCGGTGATCTGGTATATGCCTTCGGCGATGCCCGTGAGATGAGCGAGAAGCTGCAGGCGCACGCCGAGAAGCTGCTGGCTGCCGGTAAGCGTATGCTCTCCTTCGGTGGTGACCACTTTGTTACGCTGCCGCTGCTGCGCGCTCATGCGAAGCATTTCGGCAAAATGGCGTTGGTACACTTTGACGCCCACACCGATACCTATGCGAACGGTTGTGAATTTGACCACGGCACCATGTTCTATACCGCGCCGAAAGAAGGTCTGATCGACCCGAATCATTCCGTGCAGATTGGTATTCGTACCGAGTTTGATAAAGACAACGGCTTTACCGTGCTGGACGCCTGCCAGGTGAACGATCGCAGCGTGGATGACATTATCGCCCAGGTGAAACAGATTGTGGGTGATATGCCGGTTTACCTGACCTTTGATATCGACTGCCTGGATCCTGCTTTTGCACCAGGCACCGGTACGCCGGTAATTGGCGGCCTGACCTCCGATCGCGCCATTAAACTGGTACGCGGCCTGAAAGATCTCAACATCGTTGGGATGGACGTAGTGGAGGTGGCTCCGGCATATGATCAGTCGGAAATCACCGCTCTGGCAGCGGCGACGCTGGCGCTGGAGATGCTGTATATTCAGGCGGCGAAAAAGGGCGAGTAAGCGCCAGATAAGAGGCGCACGGGTGATGTGCCATTAATGTCGGATGCGGCGTGAACGCCTTATCCGACCTACGTTCGGCACCCGTAGGCCGGATAAGATACGCCAGCATCGCATCCGGCAACGCGCACAGGATAACAAATGTGCCATTAATGTCGGATGCGGCGTGAGCGCCTTATCCGACCTACGTTCGGCACCCGTAGGCCGGATAAGATGCGTCAGCATCGCATCCGGCAACGCGCACAGGATAACAAATGTGCCATTAATGTCGGATGCGGCGTGAGCGCCTTATCCGACCTACGTTCGGCACCCGTAGGCTGGATAAGATGCGCCAGCATCGCATCCGGCAACGCGCACAGGATAACAAATGTGCCATTCATGTCAGATGCGGCGTAAACGCCTTATCTGACCTACGTTTGGCACCACCATGCCTTACTTAACTCCATCCGCGCTCATACGATCGCGAATATGTTGGGCGCGTTCGGCGGATGCTGGGTGGTCGTCAAACATTGAACTTTGGCGACCTTCTTCCAGTTTAGCCAGTTTTTCAAAGCTGGTGGCAAGGCCAGCCGGACTGATGCCGCGTTGGCGCAGCAAATCGTAGGAGTAATCATCGGCCTCTGATTCCTGACGTTGGGTAAATTGCGAATTGACTAGCTTTTCGCCCAGGTCTCCTAGTTGTGATTGTGACAAACTGCCGACAATTCCGCCTGCAGAGGCCGCCGCAACGCGAATTGCGTTTGTACCAAGTGCTACCTGCATTCCTTTCTTCACATGGCCTAATGCCACGTGCCCCATTTCGTGACCGAGCACCGCTTCGACTTCGTTATCCGTCATCATATCCATCAGCCCGCTATAGACGCGGATACAGCCGTTAGCCATTGCAAAGGCGTTCACATCCTTCGCCATATACACTTTGTAATTCACCGGCTGACCATTGATGTTATCGCCTAACGCGCGAGAAATTGTCGTCAGACGTTTAGCGTATTCGCTATTGGCTGGCGCAATCGTCGCCTTGCTGTCCATCTCCTGACATGCCTGATCGCTCAGGGTTTTCACCTGCGCATCACTCAAACTGTAAGCCTGAAAAGCTTCCGCTCCTGATGAGAGCAGTCCGTTGGAGTCCATATTCTGGCAACCAGTCAGTACCGTTGCCACGCTCATTGCTACCAATAAGGCGCGAATTTTCATGTTTTCTCTTCCGCACAAGGTCAGGATTATTCTAAAAATGCGCCATCTGCAGGTGAATTGACGCTCAATCGAAGTATAAGGAAAAGTGCAGTGGACCGGCGAGTAGATTGCGCAACATGCGAGCATGATCCAGAGATTTCTGAAGCGGCAAAAGGATGTTCCATGTACATGACGCGCGGCTTGCGGTAAATTGTTGGCAAATTTTCCGGCGTAGCCCAAAACGCGCTGTCGTCAAGTCGTTAAGGGCGTGCCCTTCATCATCCGATCTGGAGTCAAAATGTCCTCACGTAAAGAGCTTGCCAATGCTATTCGTGCGCTGAGCATGGACGCAGTACAGAAAGCCAAATCCGGTCACCCGGGTGCCCCTATGGGTATGGCTGACATTGCCGAAGTCCTGTGGCGTGATTTCCTGAAACACAACCCGCAGAATCCGTCCTGGGCTGACCGTGACCGCTTCGTGCTGTCCAACGGCCACGGCTCCATGCTGATCTACAGCCTGCTGCACCTCACCGGTTACGATCTGCCGATGGAAGAACTGAAAAACTTCCGTCAGCTGCACTCTAAAACTCCGGGTCACCCGGAAGTGGGTTACACCGCAGGTGTAGAAACCACCACCGGTCCGCTGGGTCAGGGTATTGCCAACGCAGTCGGTATGGCGATTGCAGAAAAAACGCTGGCGGCGCAGTTTAACCGTCCGGGCCACGACATCGTCGACCACTACACCTACGCCTTCATGGGCGACGGCTGCATGATGGAAGGCATCTCCCACGAAGTTTGCTCTCTGGCGGGTACGCTGAAGCTGGGTAAACTGATTGCGTTCTACGATGACAACGGTATTTCTATCGATGGTCACGTTGAAGGCTGGTTTACCGACGACACCGCAATGCGTTTCGAAGCTTACGGCTGGCACGTTATTCGCGACATCGACGGTCATGACGCGGCATCCATCAAACGCGCAGTAGAAGAAGCGCGCGCAGTGACTGACAAACCGTCCCTGCTGATGTGCAAAACCATCATCGGTTTCGGTTCCCCGAACAAAGCCGGTACCCACGACTCCCACGGTGCGCCGCTGGGCGACGCTGAAATTGCCCTGACCCGCGAACAGCTGGGCTGGAAATACGCGCCGTTCGAAATCCCGTCTGAAATCTATGCTCAGTGGGATGCGAAAGAAGCAGGCCAGGCGAAAGAGTCCGCATGGAACGAGAAATTCGCTGCTTACGCGAAAGCTTATCCGCAGGAAGCCGCTGAATTTACCCGCCGTATGAAAGGCGAAATGCCGTCTGACTTCGACGCGAAAGCGAAAGAGTTCATTGCTAAACTGCAGGCTAACCCGGCGAAGATCGCCAGCCGTAAAGCGTCTCAGAATGCTATCGAAGCGTTCGGGCCGCTGTTGCCGGAATTCCTCGGCGGTTCTGCAGACCTGGCGCCGTCTAACCTGACCCTGTGGTCTGGTTCTAAAGCAATCAACGAAGATGCTGCGGGTAACTACATCCACTACGGTGTTCGCGAGTTCGGTATGACCGCGATTGCTAACGGTATCTCCCTGCACGGTGGTTTCCTGCCGTATACCTCAACCTTCCTGATGTTCGTGGAATACGCACGTAATGCCGTACGTATGGCTGCGCTGATGAAACAGCGTCAGGTGATGGTTTACACCCACGACTCCATCGGTCTGGGCGAAGATGGCCCGACTCACCAGCCGGTAGAGCAGGTCGCTTCTCTGCGCGTGACCCCGAACATGTCTACATGGCGTCCGTGTGACCAGGTTGAATCCGCGGTAGCGTGGAAATACGGCGTTGAACGTCAGGACGGCCCGACTGCGCTTATCCTCTCCCGTCAGAACCTGGCGCAGCAGGAACGTACTGAAGAGCAGCTGGCAAACATCGCGCGCGGTGGTTATGTGCTGAAAGACTGTGCTGGTCAGCCGGAACTGATCTTCATCGCGACCGGTTCTGAAGTTGAACTGGCTGTAGCGGCATACGAAAAATTGACTGCCGAAGGCGTGAAAGCGCGCGTGGTTTCCATGCCGTCTACCGACGCATTCGACAAGCAGGACGCGGCTTACCGTGAATCCGTACTGCCGAAAGCGGTTACCGCTCGTGTTGCGGTGGAAGCTGGCATTGCTGACTACTGGTACAAGTATGTTGGCCTGAACGGTGCTATCGTCGGCATGACCACCTTCGGTGAATCTGCTCCGGCAGAGCAGCTGTTTGAAGAGTTCGGCTTCACCGTTGACAACGTTGTTGCGAAAGCAAAAGCGCTGCTGTAATCGGTAAGATGCTTTGTGAGAAGGGCCGCAAATGCGGCCCTTCAGATTGTTGGCAAAGTGCGCGTTGTTTATGCCGGATGCGGCGTGAACGCCTTATCCGTCCTACAAGATTTTGCAAATTCAACATATTGCAGGAAGTATGTAGGCCTGATAAGCGTAGCGCATCAGGCAGTTTTGTCTTTGCTATCAGTCTCAAGGGCCGCGAAAGCGGCCCTTTTTTTACTTAGTAGAGATAAACGGAACTGTACTGCCGGGGATCATGGTATCGGGCAGTTTACCGTCCCAACGCTCAGCAGTGGTGAGGGCAACAAGTCCGGGATTATCCCGCAGAGCTTCACCGCGCAGGCGGATAGCTTCTGCTTCAGCCGCACTTTTTAAACGAATAGTTTCAGCCTCTGCCGCGCCTCTTACGCGAATGGTCTCAGCTTCTGCTTTGGCTGCCGCCAGTTTACTGTCTGCTTCTGCCTGGGCCTGAGTTACTGCTATTTGCGCCTGGATTTTCTCTGTTTCCAGATTTTGCTTACGTGTGGCAATGGCGACTTCTGCTTTCATTCGGTCTTCAATCGACTTTTCATAAGCGTCAGAAAAATCAATATTTTCAATCTGGACACCATCAATCACCACCGGGCCAACAACGGCTTTACGCATTGCATTTTGCAGATCCTGAACCAGTTTTGTACGATCCTGTACCGCGCTGATGGCGGTATATTGGCCGAAAACGTTCTCCAGTTGAGTTGGCAACTGACGGACAATCAGACGATCTTTTAATGCTTCAATGGTGTTGTAGGTGGTATAAACCGCGCCTGCTTCTGAAGGTTTAATGTGGAAGCTAACTGATACTGTCATTTGTGCCGGTTGCTGGTCGCGGCTGTAGGCCTGTAATCCCTGATAAACCACAGCCTGATTACGCGTGGAAATTTTCTCTACGCTTTCCATAAAAGGGATCTTAAAACCTAGACCCGGCTCGGCAACTTTTACGATTTTTCCGTAGCGCAGCAAAATGCCGCGTTCACCTTCATTAACGGTGTAATACGAGAGAAATGGCAGCACAACCACGGCAAGCACGCCAATGACGATAGCAATAGATTTTTGTGGGCGAAATGAGGTTATTGAAACAGGTGCTTTCATATGAATCTTCCTTGAGTAAAGTGTGGGAATATGCCACATGAGGTGAGGAGAAAACAGCCGACAGGTGAGAATTCAGAATCTATAAAGGGGTATAGCGAAAAAACATTGCATTAGAAAAGTATGCTTTTGGACATTCAATAAATAAATAGAGATATGCATCACAAATACAATAACAAACAAAATATTTATTTTGTGATAAACATAACAAATACAAAGTTGACTTTAAAAATATCAATTTCATGTTGTTGTTATTTAAAGTTTTATTATTTTTACTCATGAGGTTTTTCTTCTCGCGTGCCCAATTGCTTTCATTAAACCGCACGAGTATTTTATTTTTACCGCCGGACGGTACCCTAAAAATAAAATAAGGATAATTTATGCGGCTTATTGATTATTTTCCAGAATCATCAATCTCAGTTATACATTCAGCAAAAGACTGGCAGGAAGCTATCGATTTCTCGATGGCATCATTGCTGGATAAAAACTATATCAGCGAGAATTACATTCAATCTATTAAAGACTCCACCATCAGCAATGGTCCTTATTATATTCTCGCACCAGGCGTGGCAATGCCTCATGCGCGACCGGAATGTGGGGCGCTTAAAACCGGGATGTCTTTGACGTTACTTAAACAAGGCGTTTATTTCCCGGGGAAGGACGAACCGATTAAATTACTCATCGGGCTTTCTGCTGCCGATGCCAATTCGCACATTGGCGCTATTCAGGCGTTAAGTGAATTACTGTGCGAAGAAGAAATACTCGAACAACTCTTAACAGCATCATCAGAAAAACAATTAGCGGACATTATCAGCCGCGGATAATTACTCTCTCCTCTACAGGATAATATTATGGAAAACAAGTCTGCTCGTGCAAAGGTCCAGGCTTTTGGGGGCTTTTTGACTGCAATGGTCATCCCCAATATCGGTGCTTTTATTGCCTGGGGATTTATAACGGCATTATTTATTCCCACCGGCTGGCTGCCGAATGAACATTTCGCCAAAATTGTTGGTCCGATGATTACCTATTTATTGCCCGTGATGATTGGTTCTACCGGTGGTCATCTGGTCGGCGGTAAACGCGGCGCGGTCATGGGCGGAATTGGTACGATTGGTGTGATCGTCGGCGCAGAGATCCCGATGTTCCTTGGCTCGATGATTATGGGGCCGCTCGGTGGTCTGGTGATTAAATATATCGACAAGTCGCTGGAAAAACGCATACCTGCTGGTTTTGAGATGGTTATCAATAACTTCTCATTAGGTATCGCGGGGATGCTCCTTTGTCTGCTGGGTTTTGAAGTTATCGGCCCGGCGGTGTTAATTGCTAATACTTTCGTCAAAGAGTGTATTGAGGCGCTGGTACATGCGGGTTATCTACCTTTGCTGTCAGTCATCAATGAACCGGCGAAAGTGCTTTTCCTTAATAATGCGATCGATCAGGGCGTCTATTATCCGCTGGGAATGCAACAGGCTTCGGTTAACGGTAAATCCATCTTCTTCATGGTGGCCTCCAATCCAGGTCCTGGTCTGGGGCTGCTGCTGGCGTTTACCTTGTTTGGTAAAGGGATGAGTAAACGTTCTGCGCCCGGGGCGATGATTATTCACTTCCTCGGTGGGATCCACGAACTGTATTTCCCGTATGTGCTGATGAAGCCGCTGACCATTATTGCCATGATTGCGGGCGGTATGTCTGGCACCTGGATGTTTAACTTACTGGACGGTGGTCTGGTGGCTGGCCCAAGTCCGGGGTCTATCTTTGCTTACCTGGCACTGACGCCGAAAGGCTCGTTCCTGGCGACAATTGCCGGTGTTACGGTAGGTACCCTGGTGTCCTTTGCTATCACTTCGCTGATACTGAAGATGGAAAAAACGGTGGAAACGAAGAGCGAAGATGAGTTTGCTCAGTCAGCCAATGCGGTTAAGGCGATGAAACAAGAAGGTGCATTCTCGTTAAGCCGTGTTAAGCGAATTGCCTTTGTTTGCGATGCAGGGATGGGCTCCAGTGCGATGGGCGCAACCACCTTCCGTAAACGCCTGGAAAAAGCGGGGCTGGCAATAGAAGTAAAACATTACGCCATAGAAAACGTGCCTGCGGATGCGGATATCGTCGTTACTCACGCCAGTCTGGAAGGGCGCGTGAAACGTGTGACGGATAAACCACTGATATTGATTAATAACTATATTGGCGATCCAAAACTCGACACTTTATTTAATCAATTAACCGCTGAACATAAACACTGATTACAGAGGTAAAAATGAAAACCAAAGTTGCTGCTATTTATGGCAAGCGGGATGTCCGTCTGCGCGAATTTGAGCTGCCAGAAATTACCGATAATGAACTGTTAGTGAATGTAATTTCTGACAGCGTTTGTTTATCCACCTGGAAAGCGGCGTTACTCGGTAGTGAACATAAACGCGTACCCGACGATTTAGAAAATCATCCGGTTATTACCGGGCATGAATGTGCTGGGGTTATTGTTGACGTGGGTAAAAATCTCACTGGCAAATATAAAAAAGGCCAGCGTTTTGTATTGCAACCGGCGATGGGGTTACCAGGCGGGTATTCAGCGGGCTACAGCTACGAATATTTTGGCGGTAACGCCACCTATATGATTATTCCCGAAATCGCCATTAATTTGGGCTGCGTATTACCGTATCACGGCTCTTATTTTGCTGCGGCGTCGCTGGCAGAGCCTATGTGCTGCATTATTGGTGCTTATCATGCCAATTATCACACCACGCAATATGTTTATGAGCATCGTATGGGCGTCAAACCTGGCGGCAATATTGCCCTGCTGGCGTGTGCTGGCCCGATGGGCATTGGCGCTATCGATTACGCCATTAACGGCGGCATACAACCGGCGCGGGTGGTGGTAGTCGATATCGACGACAAACGGCTGGCGCAGGTGCAGAAGTTGCTGCCGGTTGAGCTGGCGGCCAGTAAAGGCATTGAGCTGGTGTATATGAATACCAAAGGGATGAGCGATCCGGTCCAGACGCTGCGGGCGCTGACGGATGATGCCGGATTTGATGACGTATTTGTCTATGCAGCGGTGCCTTCAGTCGTCGAGATGGCTGATGAATTACTGGCTGAAGATGGCTGCCTGAACTTCTTTGCCGGTCCGACGGATAAAAACTTCAAAGTGCCGTTTAATTTCTACAACGTCCATTACAACAGTACGCACATTGTCGGCACGTCCGGCGGTTCCACGGACGACATGAAAGAGGCGATTGCCCTTAGCGCCACGGGGCAGTTACAGCCGTCGTTTATGGTGACCCATATCGGTGGCCTGGATGCGGTGCCAGAAACCGTGCTCAATCTGCCGGATATCCCTGGCGGTAAAAAACTCATTTATAACGGCGTGACCATGCCGCTGACCGCCATTGCCGATTTTGCCGAAAAAGGCAAAACCGATCCGCTGTTTAAAGAGCTGGCGCGGCTGGTTGAGAAAACGCACGGCATCTGGAATGAACAGGCCGAGAAATATCTGCTGGCACAATTTGGCGTTGATATTGGGGAGGCCGCGCAATGATGTCCCTGGCGTGGCCATTATTTCGCGTTACGGAACAGGCAGCGTTGGCTGCCTGGCCGCAAACCGGCTGTGGCGACAAAAATAAAATTGATGGCCTTGCGGTCACCGCGATGCGCCAGGCATTAAACGACGTCGCTTTTCGTGGGCAAGTGGTTATCGGCGAAGGAGAAATTGACCATGCGCCGATGCTGTGGATTGGCGAAGAGGTGGGCAAAGGCGATGGGCCAGAAGTCGATATCGCGGTTGACCCGATTGAAGGCACCCGGATGGTGGCGATGGGGCAGAGCAATGCGCTGGCGGTGATGGCCTTCGCCCCACGAGGTAGCCTGCTACACGCGCCCGATATGTATATGAAAAAACTGGTTGTTAATCGGCTGGCGGCGGGCGCGATTGATCTGTCCATGCCTCTGGCGGACAACTTGCGCAACGTGGCGAAAGCGTTAGGCAAACCGCTGGACAAGCTGCGTATGGTTACGCTGGATAAACCGCGCCTGAGTGCCGCAATTGAGGAAGCAACACAGCTCGGCGTGAAGGTTTTTGCCCTGCCGGATGGCGATGTCGCCGCCAGCGTGCTGACCTGCTGGCAGGATAATCCTTACGATGTGATGTACACCATCGGCGGTGCGCCAGAAGGCGTGATTTCTGCCTGTGCCGTTAAAGCATTAGGCGGGGATATGCAGGCCGAGCTGATTGACTTTTGTCAGGCTAAAGGGGATTACACGGAAAATCGGCAGATTGCAGAGCAGGAGCGCAAGCGTTGTAAGGCAATGGGCGTTGACGTTAACCGTGTATACTCGCTCGATGAACTGGTGAGGGGGAACGATATCCTCTTTAGCGCTACGGGCGTGACGGGCGGCGAGTTGGTGAACGGTATCCAACAGACGGCGAATGGGGTGCGGACGCAGACATTACTGATCGGCGGCGCGGACCAAACGTGTAATATAATAGACTCCCTGCATTGATGGTGATCTATCGGAAGACCAATGGCGACGCTGACAGAAGATGATGTGCTTGAGCAACTGGATGCACAGGACAATTTATTTTCATTTATGAAAACTGCGCATTCTATTTTGCTCCAGGGGATACGCCAGTTTCTGCCGTCGCTGTTTGTCGATAACGATGAAGAGATCGTCGAATATGCAGTGAAGCCGTTACTCGCCCAAAGCGGCCCGCTTGACGATATTGATGTTGCGCTGCGTTTGATTTATGCGCTGGGGAAAATGGATAAATGGCTGTACGCCGATATCACGCATTTTTCCCAGTTTTGGCATTACCTGAACGAACAGGATGAAACGCCCGGATTTGCCGATGACATGGCCTGGGATTTTATCAGCAACGTCAATAGCATAATCCGCAATGCGAGTCTCTATGACGCGTTGAAAGCGATGAAATTCGCCGATTTCGCCGTCTGGTCAGAGGCGCGTTTTAGCGGGATGGTCAAAACGGCGCTGACGCTGGCAGTAACGACCACCTTAAAGGAATTAACACCGTGAAAATCGAACTGACGGTGAATGGACTAAGGGTACAGGCGCAGTACTCTGATGATGAAATTGAAAATGTACATAAACCGTTGCTGCGTATGCTGGCGGCCTTACAGGCGGTAAATCCGCAGCGGCGTACGGTGGTTTTTCTTTGCGCTCCGCCGGGGACGGGTAAATCTACCCTAACCACCTTCTGGGAATATCTCGCACAACAAGACCCGGAACTGCCCGCTATTCAGACACTGCCGATGGATGGTTTTCACCATTACAATAGCTGGCTGGATGCGCATAAATTGCGCCCCTTCAAAGGCGCACCAGAGACATTCAACGTTGCGAAACTGGCGGAAAATCTGTGCCGGGTTGTGGAAGGGGATTGTACGTGGCCGCAGTACGATCGACAAAAGCATGATCCTGTTGAAGATGCGTTGGACGTTACCGCTCCTCTCGTCATCGTCGAAGGAAACTGGTTGTTGCTGGACGACGAGAAGTGGTGCCAGCTTGCGCAATTTTGTGATTTCTCGATCTTTATCAAAGCTCCCGCATCTGCGTTGCGGGAGCGTCTGGTGGGGCGCAAGCTGGCGGGAGGGTTATCGCTGGCAGACGCAGAAGCCTTTTATGACCGTACCGACGGGCCGAATGTTCGCCGGGTGCTGGAAGAAAGTCTGCCTGCAAATTTGACCTTAATGATGACCGCTACGGGTGAATATCGTCTGATGGATTAACGTTCCTGATTACACCATCTTCCAGTCGCACCACACGAGAGAAATGACGCCGGGTAAATGCGGCGTCATGACTGATTGCTACGACGCTCGTGCCTCGCTGGCGGCACTTCTCCAGCCAGCTTTCAAACACGCTCAACCAATTTTCGTCAAAATCCCGACTCGGCTCGTCCAGTAGCAATAGTGGCGGAGAGAGTGCTTCCAGGCAGGCGACGGCGACCATCCGTCGCTGCGCACTATGCAGATCTAACGGATGCGCGCTGGCAGTGTCTGCTAACTGACAGCATTGCAGGGCAGCATTGGTACGTTGAGTGATTTCATCCGCCGGGCATTTTTGCAGTTTCAAACCAAATGCGATCTCGTCAGCAACGGTGCTGTGAAAAAGCTGGTTTTCCGCTTCCTGAAACAGTACGCCAATCTTTGCCGCGCGCTGGCGGTTTTTCAGGTTTTTCATCGCTTGTTGTTGCAGCATAACCGTACCGGCTGTGGGCGTAAGAAGACCTGCCATTACTCGTAACAGCGTCGATTTCCCTGCGCCATTATCGCCGGTCAGCGCCAGCCATTCACCTTGTTTGAGTTGCAGAGAAATGTCGCAAAGGCAATCCGTTGCCGCGCCAGGCCAGCGATAAGATATCTGATTTAACGTTAACATAGTGGCTGGAGCGCTCCGTTTTGCAATTGCCACGCTTGCTGGCAGTAGTTCAGGAAAGGTGTGCGATGACGTTCAAAAAGAATAATCAGCGAACCACGTTCAAGCGCCCAGTGTTGTAAGCGCTGCAATAGCATTTCGCGGGCCTGCGGCGTCAGGCGGCTAAAGGCTTCATCAAGAATTAAGAGCTTTGGCTGCATCGCGATGGCGCAGGCGATGACCACGCGCTGTGTCTCTCCACCGGAGAGTGTTGCCGGGTGACGATGGCGCAACGGCTGGCACTCGGTCAGGGCCAGGGCGGCGTCAATCCGCGCCATAATCTCTTTTTCAGCAAGACACAGATTTTCTGGCCCAAAGGCAACTTCTTCTTCCACGCTAAAGGTACAGCCGGAGAGCTGCAAATAGGGCGATTGCTGGACGAGCTGGATGGTGGCGGATTGTTCATTAAGCGGGAGACGCCCAATGGGCGTACCGAGAAGCGTCCCCGTGCCGGTTATCTCTCCTGGTAGAAAGTCCGGATACCAGCCCGCCATCAGCTGCGCCAGCGTACTTTTGCCACTGCCGTTGTCACCAAAGATGGCGACCATCCCCGGTTTGACATAGTGAAAGTCATAACAGAACGGAGGATGCGTTGAGTGTGTCGGGCAATAGCGAAACTGTTCTAACGTAACCATATCCACGCTCCGAATTCAGCCAGCATTAGCAAGATCATGGCGTAACGTGCTACGCGTTGTAGGGTGCTATCGGCTGGTGCCCATAACGTAGTGCGCCTATTGTTGATTCGAAATGCCCGCATATCCAGCGCCGCACCACGGACAGCAAGATCGTTTAGCGCATTGTGTGTTAGCGGAATAATTAACGCGGGCATCGCACGTAAACGCTGATACCAGCCCTCATCCAGCGGCACGCCGCGGGCGCACTGCGCTTCATGAATAATCGCCAATTGCCGTTTTAACTGCTCAACGACCAATAACGGCCCGGCAAACAGATAAGCGACGCCCGGCGGCAGGCGAGAAGCAAACAAAGCGCGGATAAAACGTTGCACGGGGACGTACTGCATCCACAACTGTGAGGTTGAAACAATCGCCAGAATCCGCAACCAGAGCGTAATAGCATGCGCCCACCGTTCTGGAGAGTGTGGCGTGCCGCTTAGCCATTCTGTCAGCCAGCCACCGTGCACCAGCCACAGTCCAGCCCCCAGCGAGAACATCAGCCAGACGGCATATTTTGCCCGCCGCCGCGTGGCCTTTAGCGCAATAAGGCAGAAAAAGGTCGCCGCGCTATAGACTGGCAATATTGTCTGTGTAGGCAGGATAAGCGTGGTGCAGGCCGCCAGCGCCCACAGCGTTAAGGATGTAAAAGGATGCATTTAGCGCACGGCAGCCATTGCCGGAAAATGGCGCGTGGTGCGAATCGGCAGCTGACGCAGTAAAAGCCAGACTATCACCGCTGTAAGAATTTTATCGACCAGGTTCGCGCCTATCACCGTAATCGCCACCGACTCCACCAGGTTTTGCCCCATCGAGTGCATCCAGGCAACGAACAAATCGGCTCCGCTTCCTGTCACGCCGCCGAACAGCGCAGTACGCAGCGGTACAGCGACGACCGTTACCGCAAGCGTAATAATCACGCCGCTAACAACGACTTTTGGCAGGGTGCGAAACCAACCCGCTCGCGCCAGCCAACCGGCGACCAGGCCGATGACCATCGCGACGGGCGCAAATGCGGCGGCGATCGGGTCGGTCAGCAATCCCCAGAGTAAATTGGTCAGTAAACCGGTCAGCATCCCGATTACCGGACCAAGCAGTACCGCGCTAATAAGTGTGCCGATGGAGTCGAGAAAAATAGGTAATTTAACCATGCTGGCCAGTTGCCCGCCGATCATATTGATGGCGATAGAGATAACGATCAACACCAGTGCCTGACTGGAAAAGTGGCGACGCGCCATAAGAAAACCTCTCTGAAAATAGTTATTTAACGGGGGAAATATGCAACTCGTCGTAACCAGAAAGCGCGCAAAGCTGGCGGCTAAACGCCAGTTCCTCAAGGCAGCCGATCACCAGTTCAAGCGTGGTCCGCACGGTACAGCCGGGCATCATATGACCGCCAAGCATCGTGCCGTGTGGATCGGAAACGCAGAGATGAAGATGTTCACCACTCTGTTCCAGCGTGCCGTTCAATGCGATGACTTCGAACTTACCGCTTAGCAGGGCAGTGTTTTCTTGCCCGGCATAGCGTAAGGCGACGTCAGTCAGACTGCCGGTACAACCTGCAATCCACGCGGCGTGGAGTTGTTGTTGCTGCGCGAAGGCGCGTAATTGGGAGAGAACTTCCTGCCCGGGGAGCAGGCGCAGCGCGTAAAAACGTGCGGAGGAAGAATATGGGTAGGGCAATGTCATCATTGGAGTACTCCGAAACTCGGACGTATTGCGGATAATATCGACGCTGCATCAGTCATATTCTGATATAAGTCAGGGTTTGTGACGGCACAACGAAAAGATTTTGCTACGCTTATTCGTGATTCTGCAAAGTGGAATAAATTCCACAGGGGCGGGGCTGAAAACGTGACGTAAGTCAGATAATTGTCTTCTTTGACTGGACAATCATTCCTTTTATTCCACGTTTCGCTTATCCTAGCTGAAGCGTTTCAGTCGATTAAATGTTCGACAATTAACCAATCAGTCGCAGTTTGCGACAGGTAAGGTTTCCCCGAACGATTTGCTGGATTACTCTGTCTGGCAAATTTGCTCAGGGAAAACCTTGCAGGAGATCTATGACCGTACGCGTAGCGATAAATGGCTTCGGTCGCATCGGGCGTAATGTGGTTCGTGCTTTGTATGAATCCGGACGCCGTGCGGAAATTACCGTGGTGGCAATCAACGAACTGGCGGATGCTGCGGGTATGGCGCATTTGTTGAAATATGACACCAGCCATGGCCGTTTTGCATGGGAAGTACGACAGGAACGCGATCAACTTTTTGTTGGTGATGACGCCATCCGTGTATTGCATGAACGTTCACTGCAATCGCTCCCCTGGCGTGAACTTGGCGTTGATGTAGTCCTCGACTGCACCGGCGTATATGGCTCCCGCGAGCATGGTGAAGCACACATTGCCGCCGGGGCTAAAAAAGTGCTCTTTTCACATCCTGGCAGTAACGATCTCGACGCGACCGTTGTTTATGGCGTCAATCAGGATCAACTTCGTGCGGAACACCGCATCGTTTCTAATGCTTCCTGTACCACGAATTGCATAATTCCCGTCATCAAATTGTTAGATGATGCGTACGGTATTGAGTCTGGCACTGTGACCACAATTCACTCCGCCATGCATGATCAACAGGTTATTGATGCATACCATCCTGACCTGCGTCGCACTCGGGCAGCCAGTCAGTCGATCATTCCGGTCGATACTAAACTGGCCGCCGGTATCACACGATTTTTTCCGCAATTTAACGATCGCTTTGAGGCGATTGCGGTACGTGTGCCAACCATAAATGTGACGGCAATCGATTTAAGCGTGACGGTGAAGAAACCTGTAAAAGCCAATGAAGTCAACCTGTTGCTGCAAAAAGCAGCACAAGGTGCATTTCATGGTATAGTTGACTATACGGAATTGCCGTTGGTCTCTGTAGATTTTAACCACGATCCGCACAGTGCCATTGTCGATGGCACTCAAACGCGGGTCAGTGGCGCACACCTGATCAAAACGTTGGTCTGGTGCGATAACGAATGGGGCTTTGCTAACCGAATGCTCGACACGACGTTAGCTATGGCTACTGTTGCTTTCAGGTAAGACGCAAGCAGCGTCTGCAAAACTTTTAGAATCAACGAGAGGATTCACCATGTCTGTAATTAAGATGACCGATCTGGATCTTGCTGGGAAACGTGTATTTATCCGCGCGGATCTGAACGTACCAGTAAAAGACGGGAAAGTAACCAGCGACGCGCGTATCCGTGCTTCTCTGCCGACCATCGAACTGGCCCTGAAACAAGGCGCAAAAGTGATGGTAACTTCCCACCTGGGTCGTCCTACCGAAGGCGAGTACAACGAAGAATTCTCTCTGCTGCCGGTTGTTAACTACCTGAAAGACAAACTGTCTAACCCGGTTCGTCTGGTTAAAGATTACCTCGACGGCGTTGACGTTGCTGAAGGTGAACTGGTTGTTCTGGAAAACGTTCGCTTCAACAAAGGCGAGAAGAAAGACGACGAAACTCTGTCCAAAAAATACGCTGCACTGTGTGACGTGTTCGTAATGGACGCATTCGGTACTGCTCACCGCGCGCAGGCTTCTACTCACGGTATCGGTAAATTCGCTGACGTTGCGTGCGCAGGCCCGCTGCTGGCAGCTGAACTGGACGCGCTGGGTAAAGCACTGAAAGAACCTGCTCGCCCGATGGTGGCTATCGTTGGTGGTTCTAAAGTATCTACCAAACTGACCGTTCTGGACTCCCTGTCTAAAATCGCTGACCAGCTGATCGTTGGTGGTGGTATTGCTAACACCTTTATCGCGGCACAAGGCCACGATGTGGGTAAATCCCTGTACGAAGCTGACCTGGTTGACGAAGCTAAACGTCTGCTGACCACCTGCAACATCCCGGTTCCGTCTGATGTTCGCGTAGCAACCGAGTTCTCTGAAACTGCACCGGCTACCCTGAAATCTGTTAACGATGTGAAAGCTGACGAGCAGATCCTGGATATCGGTGATGCTTCCGCTCAGGAACTGGCTGAAATCCTGAAGAATGCGAAAACCATTCTGTGGAACGGTCCGGTTGGCGTGTTCGAATTCCCGAACTTCCGCAAAGGTACTGAAATCGTGGCTAACGCTATCGCAGACAGCGAAGCGTTCTCCATCGCTGGCGGCGGCGACACTCTGGCAGCAATCGACCTGTTCGGCATTGCTGACAAAATCTCCTACATCTCCACTGGCGGCGGCGCATTCCTCGAATTCGTGGAAGGTAAAGTACTGCCTGCAGTAGCGATGCTCGAAGAGCGCGCTAAGAAGTAAAAAATCACAGGGCAGGGAAACCTGCCCTTGTTTCAGCGCGCTTTTAGAGCACGCACTTTTTCATACTCTAAATAATTCGAGTTGCAGGAAGGCGACAAGAGAGTGAATCCCCAGGAGCTTACATAAGTAAGTGATTGGGGTGAGCGAACGCAGACGCAGCACATGCAACTTGAAGTATGACGAGTATAAGGCCCGACGATACAGGACAAGAGACATGTCTAAGATTTTTGATTTCGTAAAACCTGGCGTAATCACTGGTGATGACGTACAGAAAGTTTTCCAGGTAGCAAAAGAAAACAACTTCGCACTGCCAGCAGTAAACTGCGTCGGTACTGACTCCATCAACGCCGTACTGGAAACCGCAGCTAAAGTTAAAGCGCCGGTTATCGTTCAGTTCTCCAACGGTGGTGCTTCTTTTATCGCTGGTAAAGGCGTGAAATCTGACGTTCCGCAGGGTGCTGCTATCCTGGGTGCGATCTCTGGTGCGCATCACGTACACCAGATGGCTGAACACTACGGTGTTCCGGTGATCCTGCATACTGACCACTGCGCGAAGAAACTGCTGCCGTGGATCGACGGTCTGCTGGACGCGGGTGAAAAACACTTCGCTGCTACCGGTAAGCCGCTGTTCTCTTCTCACATGATTGACCTGTCTGAAGAATCTCTGCAAGAGAACATTGAAATCTGCTCTAAATACCTGGAGCGCATGTCCAAAATCGGCATGACTCTGGAAATCGAACTGGGTTGCACCGGTGGTGAAGAAGACGGCGTGGACAACAGCCACATGGACGCTTCTGCACTGTACACCCAGCCGGAAGACGTTGATTACGCATACACCGAGCTGAGCAAAATCAGCCCGCGTTTCACCATCGCTGCGTCCTTCGGTAACGTACACGGTGTTTACAAGCCGGGTAACGTGGTTCTGACTCCGACCATCCTGCGCGACTCTCAGGAATATGTTTCTAAGAAACACAACCTGCCGCACAACAGCCTGAACTTCGTCTTCCACGGTGGTTCCGGTTCTACTGCTCAGGAAATCAAAGACTCCGTAAGCTACGGCGTAGTGAAAATGAACATCGATACCGATACCCAATGGGCAACCTGGGAAGGTGTTCTGAACTACTACAAAGAAAACGAAGCTTATCTGCAGGGTCAGTTGGGCAACCCGAAAGGCGAAGATCAGCCGAACAAGAAATACTACGATCCGCGCGTATGGCTGCGTGCCGGTCAGACTTCGATGATCGCTCGTCTGGAAAAAGCATTCCAGGAACTGAACGCGATCGACGTTCTGTAAGATATTCCTTTCTGCTTATCTCAAGGCCCGCTCTGCGGGTCTTTTTTTCGCCAAAAGCAAGGTGATACAGATGAGAAATCTGTGATCTATTTGGCAAAATTATGCTTTATTGTTTACCCTTGTCAGACTGCCCGTCATAAGGCGGCGGAGTGTATTTCTCCATTTTGAGTCAGTTGAAAAGGAATATTGAATGGAAGATTTGAATGTTGTCGATAGCATAAACGGCGCGGGAAGCTGGCTGGTGGCTAACCAGGCGCTGCTGCTAAGTTATGCAGTAAACATCGTGGCGGCACTCGCGATCATCATCGTTGGTTTGATTATCGCGCGGATGATTTCCAACGCGGTGAATCGCCTGATGATCTCCCGTAAAATCGATGCCACTGTTGCTGATTTTCTTTCTGCATTAGTCCGTTACGGTATTATCGCCTTTACGCTAATCGCTGCACTGGGGCGCGTGGGCGTACAAACAGCGTCAGTCATTGCTGTACTCGGTGCCGCAGGCTTAGCTGTTGGTCTGGCTTTGCAGGGGTCACTGTCTAACCTGGCCGCTGGCGTGTTACTTGTCATGTTCCGCCCGTTCCGTGCCGGAGAATATGTTGACCTCGGCGGCGTAGCCGGCACTGTGCTGAGTGTGCAGATTTTCTCCACCACCATGCGTACTGCAGACGGTAAAATTATCGTTATTCCGAATGGTAAAATTATTGCCGGGAATATTATTAACTTCTCCCGCGAGCCAGCTCGCCGTAACGAATTTATTATTGGCGTGGCGTATGATTCCGATATCGATCAGGTTAAGCAGATCCTGACCGATATTATCCAGTCTGAAGATCGCATTTTGAAAGATCGCGAAATGACTGTGCGTCTGAACGAACTTGGTGCATCGTCGATTAATTTCGTGGTCCGAGTCTGGAGCAACAGCGGCGATCTGCAAAACGTGTACTGGGATGTGCTGGAGCGTATTAAACGTGAATTTGATGCCGCCGGTATCAGCTTCCCGTACCCGCAAATGGATGTGAACTTTAAGCGGGTGAAAGAAGACAAAGCTGCGTAATCAACGCTGAGGCCAGATAATACTCTCTGGCCTCTCTCTTATTAGTTTTTCTGATTGCCAATTAATATTATCAATTTCCGCTAATAACAATCCCGCGATATAGTCTCTGCATCAGATACTTAATTCGGAATATCTAACGTGTTTTCTTATTACTTTCAAGGTCTTGCACTTGGGTCGGCTATGATCCTACCGCTCGGTCCACAAAATGCTTTTGTGATGAATCAGGGCATTCGTCGTCAGTACCACATTATGATTGCCTTACTTTGTGCTATCAGCGATTTGGTCCTGATTTGTGCGGGGATTTTTGGTGGCAGCGCGTTATTGATGCAGTCGCCGTGGTTGCTGGCGCTGGTCACCTGGGGCGGCGTAGCCTTCTTGCTGTGGTATGGTTTTGGCGCTTTTAAAACAGCAATGAGCAGTAACATTGAGTTAGCCAGTGCCGAAGTCCTGAAACAAGGCAGATGGAAAATTATCGCCACCATGTTGGCAGTGACCTGGCTGAATCCGCATGTTTACCTGGATACTTTTGTTGTGCTGGGCAGCCTTGGCGGGCAACTTGATGTGGAACCAAAACGTTGGTTTGCGCTCGGGACAATTAGCGCCTCTTTCCTGTGGTTCTTTGGTCTGGCTATTCTCGCAGCCTGGCTGGCACCGCGCCTGCGCACGGCAAAATCACAGCGCATTATCAATCTGGTAGTGGGATGTGTTATGTGGTTTATTGCCTTGCAGCTGGCGAGAGACGGTATTGCTCATGCACAAGCCTTGTTCAGTTAGGCGCTATCTGATGGAAAAATAAAACAGAGGCGCTAAGCTTGCCTCCAGAGGTCCTGAATTTTGGGCAAGTCAATTAACACGGAGAGACTAACGTGAAGTTCAAAGTTATCGCCCTGGCGGCATTAATGGGTATTAGCGGGATGGCAGCGCAGGCCAACGAATTGCCGGATGGACCGCATATTGTCACCTCCGGTACGGCAAGCGTGGATGCGGTGCCAGACATTGCCACTCTTGCGATTGAAGTTAACGTGGCCGCGAAGGATGCCGCTACTGCCAAGAAACAGGCAGATGAGCGCGTCGCACAATACATTTCCTTCCTTGAGCTCAATCAGATCGCGAAAAAAGATATCAGCTCAGCGAACTTACGCACTCAGCCAGATTATGATTATCAGGATGGTAAAAGTATCCTGAAAGGCTACCGCGCAGTGAGAACGGTGGAAGTCACGCTCCGTCAGTTAGACAAACTGAATTCCTTGCTGGACGGCGCGCTAAAGGCGGGTCTTAACGAAATTCGTTCTGTGTCGCTGGGCGTGGCGCAGCCGGATGCCTATAAAGACAAAGCGCGTAAGGCAGCGATTGATAACGCGATTCATCAGGCTCAGGAACTGGCGAACGGCTTTAATCGCAAACTGGGGCCGGTATATAGCGTGCGTTATCATGTTTCCAACTATCAGCCCAGCCCAATGGTGCGGATGATGAAAGCTGATGCTGCACCGGTGTCCGCACAGGAAACTTACGAGCAGGCCGCTATTCAGTTTGATGATCAGGTCGATGTAGTCTTCCAGTTAGAACCTGTGGATCAACAACCTGCTAAAACACCTGCTGCACATTAATACTTGTAGCCCGACGTATTCGTCGGGCTAATGCCTTTACCCGATATTGCCTCCTTTTTCTGTAATTTTCTGTAAAACCATGACGTAATCACCTATCTTTGCTCGCGGTTTCATCAAGGATAGGCTGACTGAAACGGTTAAGCGGACAAGGATGCGGGAGAGGGGGGATGGACATTTTTATTTCGAAAAAGATGCGCAATTTCATTTTATTAGCGCAAACCAATAATATTGCCCGGGCGGCAGAAAAAATCCATATGACGGCTTCGCCATTTGGCAAAAGCATTGCCGCGCTGGAAGAACAAATTGGCTATACGCTATTTACCCGCAAAGATAATAATATCAGCCTCAATAAAGCCGGACAGGAACTGTATCAAAAACTGTTCCCGGTTTATCAACGACTTTCTGCGATTGATAATGAAATCCATAACTCAGGACGTCGTTAACGAGAAATTGTGATAGGCATAGATAATACTTATCCGACAATTATTTTTGATCAGTTGATTAGTCTCGGAGATAAGTACGAAGGCGTGACCGCCCAGCCAGTTGAGTTCAGCGAAAATGGCGTTATCGATAATCTTTTTGACCGTCAGTTAGATTTTATTATCTCTCCACAGCATGTATCTGCACGAGTTCAGGAACTGGAAAACCTGACTATCAGTGAACTACCGCCGCTGCGATTGGGCTTTCTCGTTTCTCGCCGTTATGAAGAGCGACAGGAGCAAGAACTGCTTCAGGAGCTGCCCTGGCTACAAATGCGCTTTCAGAATCGGGCCAATTTCGAAGCAATGATTGATGCGAATATGCGTCCTTGTGGGATCAATCCCACCATTATTTATCGTCCCTACAGTTTTATGGCTAAAATCAGCGCCGTGGAGCGGGGACATTTTCTGACGGTGATCCCGCATTTTGCCTGGCGACTGGTGAATCCGGCAACGCTGAAATATTTTGATGCGCCGCACAGGCCGATGTATATGCAGGAATATCTTTATTCAATCAGAAATCATCGTTATACCGCCACGATGCTTCAGCATATTGCTGAAGATCGTGACGGGACAAACCATTAACCCAGCATCGATCCGGTTGCAATTAAATTACGGTGTAAGTCGAAGACGTGGCTAAGATCGTGGTGAATATGTCCGCCGGACGCATTTTCCAGATATCGATGCAGATAATCCCGATACATGGGATGTGCACAATGATCAATGGTGGTGCGGATAACGTTGTTATACGGATCCTGTGCGCCAAATCCACTGACCGCTTCGCTCCATAAATAACGTGCCGCACGCAACATGGCGACGTTCATAAACAGATCCATGCCAATGCCGAAGAAAAACGACAGGCGAGGGGCGAAGTCATCAATTTTCAGCCCGGCGGAGATTGCTGCTTTGATGTACTCAATCCTATCGGCGAGCGTAAATGCTACCTGCTGCACGCAGTTGGCACCCGCTTCACCCATGTGGTAACCGCTGATACTGATGTTATTAAATCGCGGCATGTTGCCGGAACACCAGGCGATGATGTCTGCGATAATACGCATTGACGGTTTTGGTGGGTAAATATAGGTGTTGCGGCAAAGATACTCTTTGAGGATATCGTTTTGAATGGTGCCGGTCAGTTTATCGGATGTAACACCTTGCTCTTCTGCGGCGACGATATAAAACGCCAGTACTGGTAGCACTGCGCCATTCATGGTCATCGAAACCGACATTTTATCCAGCGGGATCTGGTCGAACAGGACTTTTATATCTTCCACGGTGTCGATAGCGACGCCCGCTTTGCCGACGTCGCCCGCCACGCGTGGGTTATCGGAGTCGTAGCCTCGGTGGGTGGCCAGGTTACGGCGATAAAAAGCGTTGGACTCTTTTGCTGTCGAGAAACCAGCATACTGACGGATGGTCCACGGTTGGGCGGTATACATAGTGGCACGCGGGCCACGAACGTAGGGGGGCAAACCAGGAAGGGTACCCGTCACCTCCAGATTATCGAGATCGGCTTCGGTATACAGCGGCTTGATGGCGATCCCTTCCGCGGTTTGCTGAACCAGCGAGTCGACAGTTTTCTCCCGACGGCTCAATTCCTTGTTGGCAAGCTGTTGCCACTCCTGCACGTTAGACATTATTTGCTCCGTAAAACGCAATCAAAATGAGGGTATTTGCGCTTACGGTGAGCTTTTTACGTGGGTTTGTCGCCAGCAAAAAAATGCATTCAGACGTCGTTTTTTGCCGCCTGAGATTTGTCTATTTTGTAATGTGATTCAAGGAATACAAAAAGAAGTGAGGATAACGCCTGATATGTGCTATCAGGCGTTATTTGATGGATTAATCCTGACGAAGAACTTTGTGACCATAATCGAGCAACGCATCAGTGACTTTACGCATCATGCGGCTTTCAGGAGCAAAGCGGTGCCAGTAGAGCATCCGGCGTTGAAATAGCCCTGGCGTTAAGTCAATCAGTTCACCGCTGGCCAGCTCTTTCTCGATTTGCAGGTGCGGGATCATACAGCAGGTGGTGCCCTGACGAGCAAGTTGCACGAACGCTTCCGAAGAATTAACGATATGGCAGGGTACGCTGCCAGGAGGCAGATCGAAGTTTTGCTGCAAAAAGGCCTGGTGCATATCGTCAAGATGGTCAAACGCGACCACTGGCGCTTTCAGTAATGCCGAACGCGTTACGCCGTTAGGGAAATATTTTTCGGCAAACGGTTTTGAGCTGACGAACAGATAGTCGAGCGCACCGAGTTTATCGACAAGACAACTCGGCAGTGCCTGATGTTGAATACTCACTGCGCCGACCACTTCGCCGCGACGCAGACGTTCCTGAGTGCGGGTTTCATCTTCTACCTGCAAGTTGAGGCGGATGGGCGAATCAGCCAACACAGGAGCCAGTGCCGGAAGCAACCACGTCGCCAGACTGTCGGCGTTGACCGCCAGTGAAAGCAGCAGCGGAGTCGAACCGGTTTGTTCATCGCCCAGCCACTCTTCTTCCAGCAGCTCCACCTGGCGTAGTAGCGCCAACAGTTTTTGCCCTTGTTCCGTCGGGCGCGGCGGTACGGTACGCACTAACAACGGCTGCCCGAACATATTTTCCAGTTGCTTAATGCGCTGTGAGACGGCTGATTGTGTAATGCACAGCTTTTGTGCCGCGCGCTCAAATCCTCGTTCACGTATCACCGCATCCAGTGCCTGTAATGTTCTGTAGTCCGGGCGTTTCATTGCTGTTGTCTGCTCCTGGTAAATGCTTTTTCCTGCACTATGACACAATTTTGTGTCGGGTTGCATATACCGAAGCCGTTGGCGGGTAACATTTGTATCAGTGGTTAACGCGCAGCTTAAAAGATCAGAGATTTGCGCTAATGCATTTCGCTCAGCGAGTTCGCGCCCTGGTTGTGTTGAATGGCGTGGCGTTATTGCCTCAGTTTGCCTGTAAACAGGGGATTGCGAACGGGGAACTGGTGCGCCTGTTCGCACCGTGGAGCGGCATACCCAGACCGTTGTATGCTTTATTTGCGGGGCGAAAAGGGATGCCCGCCATTGCGCGATATTTTATGGATGAGTTAACCACGCGGCTTGCCAACGGGGTCTGAATCGCTTTTTTTGTATATAATGCGTGTGAAATTTCATACCACAGGCGAAACGATCATGACGCAGGATGAATTGAAAAAAGCAGTAGGATGGGCGGCACTTCAGTATGTTCAGCCCGGCACCATTGTTGGTGTAGGTACAGGTTCCACCGCCGCACACTTTATTGACGCACTCGGTACAATGAAAGGCCAGATTGAAGGGGCCGTTTCCAGTTCAGATGCTTCCACTGAAAAACTGAAAAGCCTCGGCATTCACGTTTTTGATCTCAACGAAGTCGACAGCCTTGGCATCTACGTTGATGGCGCAGATGAAATCAACGGCCACATGCAAATGATCAAAGGCGGCGGCGCGGCGCTGACCCGTGAAAAAATCATTGCTTCGGTTGCGGAAAAATTTATCTGTATTGCAGACGCTTCCAAGCAGGTTGATATTCTGGGCAAATTCCCGCTGCCAGTAGAAGTTATCCCGATGGCACGTAGTGCAGTGGCGCGCCAGCTGGTGAAACTGGGCGGTCGTCCGGAATACCGTCAGGGCGTAGTGACCGATAACGGCAACGTGATCCTCGACGTCCACGGCATGGAAATCCTTGACCCGATAGCGATGGAAAACGCCATAAATGCGATTCCTGGCGTGGTGACTGTTGGTTTGTTTGCTAACCGTGGCGCGGACGTTGCGCTGATTGGCACACCTGACGGTGTCAAAACTATTGTGAAATGATCTGACGGGGGAACCTCCCCCGTTAAAAAAATTCTCTTCATTAAATTTGGTGACATGTGTCACGTTTTTACCAGGAGATTGTCGATTGCTCTAAATAAATCCTCTAAACCAGCATATTCATCCAAGAAATACTTTTGCGTGATATTTCCTCAACATCGCGACGCAAACGTTCATATTGCCGCAATATTATTTTTTGATATGTTGAAAGGCGGATGCAAATCCGCACACAACATTTCAAAAGACAGGATTGGGTAAATGGCAAAGGTATCGCTGGAGAAAGACAAGATTAAGTTTCTGCTGGTAGAAGGCGTGCACCAAAAGGCGCTGGAAAGCCTTCGTGCAGCTGGTTACACCAACATCGAATTTCACAAAGGCGCGCTGGATGATGAACAATTAAAAGAATCCATCCGCGATGCCCACTTCATCGGCCTGCGATCCCGTACCCATCTGACTGAAGACGTGATCAACGCCGCAGAAAAACTGGTCGCTATTGGCTGTTTCTGTATCGGAACAAACCAGGTTGATCTGGATGCGGCGGCAAAGCGCGGGATCCCGGTATTTAACGCACCGTTCTCAAATACGCGCTCTGTTGCGGAGCTGGTGATTGGCGAACTGCTGCTGCTATTGCGCGGCGTGCCGGAAGCCAATGCTAAAGCGCATCGTGGCGTGTGGAACAAACTGGCGGCGGGTTCTTTTGAAGCGCGCGGCAAAAAGCTGGGTATCATCGGCTACGGTCATATTGGTACGCAATTGGGCATTCTGGCTGAATCGCTGGGAATGTATGTTTACTTTTATGATATTGAAAACAAACTGCCGCTGGGCAACGCCACTCAGGTACAGCATCTTTCTGACCTGCTGAATATGAGCGATGTGGTGAGTCTGCATGTACCAGAGAATCCGTCCACCAAAAATATGATGGGCGCGAAAGAGATTTCGCTAATGAAACCCGGCTCGCTGCTGATTAATGCTTCGCGCGGTACTGTGGTGGATATTCCAGCGCTGTGTGACGCGCTGGCGAGCAAACATCTGGCGGGGGCGGCAATCGACGTATTCCCGACGGAACCGGCGACCAATAGCGATCCATTTACCTCTCCGCTGTGTGAATTCGACAATGTCCTTCTGACGCCACACATTGGCGGTTCGACTCAGGAAGCGCAGGAGAATATCGGCCTGGAAGTTGCGGGTAAATTGATCAAGTATTCTGACAATGGTTCAACGCTCTCTGCGGTGAACTTCCCGGAAGTCTCGCTGCCACTGCACGGTGGTCGTCGTCTGATGCACATCCACGAAAACCGTCCGGGTGTGCTGACTGCGCTCAACAAAATTTTTGCCGAGCAGGGCGTCAACATCGCCGCGCAATATCTGCAAACTTCCGCCCAGATGGGTTATGTAGTTATTGATATTGAAGCCGACGAAGACGTTGCCGAAAAAGCGCTGCAGGCAATGAAAGCTATTCCGGGTACCATTCGCGCCCGTCTGCTGTACTAAATCCCTTTCTCTGAAAATCAACGGGCAGGTCACTGACTTGCCCGTTTTTTTATCCCTTCTCCACACCGTTGCCGCGTTGCGCATTCTACTTTGCGAGTCTGCTCCAGAAAATAAATCAAAGTCAGATCAATGCGTTGTGTTTATTTAATGGGGATTTACGATGGCGGGACAGCACAGGGCTGTAACGGTAAAGCCCTCACCGAAGCGAGGGCTTGAAGGAGAAGGGTTATGATGCGACTTGTCATCATACTGATTGTACTGTTACTCATAAGTTTCAGCGCTTATTAACAGTCAGTCACAGGGGAGGAGCAATCCTCCCTTACCCTTACTCACTAAATTAGGTTAAAGAATCAACGATGTCAATCAGGGCGATGCAGGTGTGTCGCCCTTACCACTCCCAGACTTTCGACGGTGTAACCACCGCAGGCAGTGGGATATCCCACTCTTCAACGGGGAGTTTTTCCACCAACTGACAATCATGCGCATAACCCACCGGTTGCATTTTATAGTGCTGCCAGTTTTGTAAGGTCCGATCATAAAAACCACCGCCCATTCCCAGGCGCTGACCGTACTCATCAAAGGCGACCAGCGGTGTAATCAACACGTCTAATCGGGAAAGGGGTAGCACGTCACGCACATCCAGTTTTGGCTCATGGATCTTCAACTTGTTCATCACCAGTTCGCTTTGTGGATGGTAATTCAGGAACAGCAAATTACCGGCACTAAAGGGATGCAAAACTGGAAGATATACGCGCTTACCGGCGCGCCAGAGTTGTTCTATGAGTGGCTGGGTGTCGAGTTCGCCATCAAAAGAGAGGAATACAGCGACCGTATGTGCCATCACCACCGGGGGATAAGTCATCATCCGGGTAGCGGCTTGTTGACCCATTTCCTGCTGTTGTTCCGGCGTTAACGCACGACGACGTTGCCGAATCATTTTGCGGATTTCTTGTCGGGATAATGTCAGTGGGAGTTCTGGTAATTGCGTCATGGCTGGTGCCAGATAAGAAGGGAATCTCCGAGATGCCGCCGCAGGCTGTAACCCTTGAACCCTTGGTTCAAGGTGAATGTGTCGTCGCAGTTTTAAGGCTTCTCGGACGGACCGAGCATGCTCACCAACCGCGGAGCGCCACATTCTTGTGGTATGAAATATCGGCTCAGGGGACTGGCCCGCTTGCGAACATCTCAGAGAAATTTTGTCTTCACGGTTACTCTACCACAGTAAACCGAAAAGTGTCATTCAAAGTTTTGGTTAGTTTTTTCGGTGATGCGACCTTGTTCAAGTAACGCTTGTTCTATGGTCTGCTGCAGCATCCGAATACGCTGTTCCATACTTGCCGCGTAGTCACGAGTCTTCGCTTTTTCTTGCGCTAACTCATAGCTGATATTCAGTGCGGCAATGAAGACCAACTGTTCAGTATTTGTGACTCTAGTGCGTTCTTTCAGATCTTGCAACCGTTGGTTCAGATCGTCCGCTGCCTGATTCAACGCATCCCTTTGGTCAGGCGGGCAGTTCACACGCAGTGAACGGCCAAAAATTTGGATATCGACGGGTTGTGCAGACATGCCACCTTCCTGCTGATTGACTGCGCTGCCTTCGTCTTTAGACCCATGGTCTGCGAAGGGGCGACACTATAGCTACCCTGATGAGAAGAGACAAGCCCTTTTCTGGTCCACCAGGGCCCAAAGTGGTAGCATATCATGAATATTCCTCCCTTTGACGACGAATGCTTATGTCTATACAGAACGAAATGCCTGGTTACAACGAAATGAACCAGTATCTGAACCAACAAGGGACGGGTCTGACCCCTGCTGAGATGCATGGTTTAATCAGTGGGATGATATGTGGCGGTAACGATGACAGCTCATGGCTGCCGCTACTTCACGACCTGACGAACGAAGGCATGGCTTTCGGTCATGAGCTGGCACAGGCACTGCGCAAAATGCACTCTGCCACCAGCGATGCCCTGCAGGATGACGGCTTCCTTTTTCAGCTTTATCTGCCTGATGGCGATGATGTCAGCGTTTTCGATCGGGCTGATGCGCTGGCTGGTTGGGTCAATCACTTCCTGCTTGGTCTTGGCGTTACGCAACCGAAGCTGGACAAAGTGACCGGCGAAACCGGTGAAGCCATCGACGATCTGCGTAACATCGCGCAGTTGGGTTACGACGAAGACGAAGATCAGGAAGAGCTTGAAATGTCGCTTGAAGAGATCATCGAGTACGTCCGTGTTGCCGCGCTGTTATGCCACGACACCTTTACTCATCCGCAACCGACTGCGCCAGAAGTACAAAAACCGACTCTACACTAAAAACAAAAAACGTAAGGAGAGTGTTATGAGTGATATATCCCGGCAAGAATTTCAGCGTCGCCGTCAGGCCCTGGTAGAGCAAATGCAACCCGGCAGCGCCGCGCTGATTTTTGCTGCACCAGAAGTAACACGTAGCGCCGACAGCGAATACCCCTATCGTCAGAACAGTGACTTCTGGTACTTCACCGGCTTTAACGAACCGGAAGCGGTGCTGGTGCTGATTAAAAGCGATGACACTCATAACCACAGCGTTTTGTTTAACCGCGTTCGCGACCTGACGGCAGAGATCTGGTTTGGTCGTCGCTTAGGCCAGGATGCCGCGCCAGAGAAACTGGGCGTTGACCGCGCACTGGCATTCAGCGAAATCAATCAGCAACTTTATCAACTACTTAATGGTCTGGATGTGGTTTACCACGCCCAGGGCGAATATGCATATGCTGATGAAATCGTGAACAGCGCGCTTGAGAAACTGCGTAAAGGTTCGCGGCAAAATCTCACCGCACCGGCAACGATGATCGACTGGCGTCCTGTTGTTCATGAAATGCGCCTGTTCAAATCACCAGAAGAGATTGCCGTACTTCGCCGCGCGGGTGAAATCACCGCACTGGCGCATACACGGGCGATGGAAAAATGCCGTCCGGGGATGTTCGAGTACCATCTGGAAGGCGAAATTCACCACGAATTTAACCGCCACGGTGCGCGTTACCCTTCCTATAACACCATTGTTGGCAGCGGTGAAAACGGCTGCATTTTGCACTACACCGAAAACGAGTGTGAACTGCGTGACGGTGACCTGGTGTTGATTGACGCGGGTTGTGAATACAAAGGTTACGCTGGCGACATTACCCGCACCTTCCCGGTCAACGGCAAATTCACTCAGGCTCAGCGTGAAATCTATGACATTGTGCTGGAGTCTCTTGAAACCAGCCTGCGCCTGTATCGTCCGGGAACTTCCATTCAGGAAGTCACTGGTGAAGTGGTGCGCATCATGGTTAGCGGTCTGGTAAAACTCGGCATCCTGAAAGGTGATGTTGATGAACTGATCGCTCAGAACGCCCATCGTCCTTTCTTTATGCATGGCCTTAGCCACTGGTTAGGACTGGATGTTCATGACGTTGGTGTTTATGGTCAGGATCGCTCGCGTATTCTGGAACCGGGTATGGTACTGACCGTAGAACCAGGACTGTATATTGCGCCGGATGCAGAAGTGCCAGAACAGTATCGCGGTATCGGCATTCGTATTGAAGACGATATTGTGATTACCGAAACCGGTAATGAAAACCTCACCGCCAGCGTGGTGAAAAAGCCGGAAGAAATCGAAGCGTTGATGGCAGCTGCGAGAAAGCAATGAGCGTAATCATCGTCGGTGGCGGCATGGCGGGCGCGACGCTGGCGCTGGCTATTTCCCGGTTAAGTCACGGGGCGCTGCCAGTACATTTGATTGAAGCGACCGCGCCAGAGTCACATGCGCATCCGGGCTTTGATGGACGAGCTATTGCGCTGGCGGCGGGTACCTGTCAGCAACTGGCGCGCATCGGCGTCTGGCAATCTCTGGCTGATTGCGCAACTGCCATCACCACCGTGCATGTCAGCGATCGTGGTCACGCTGGATTTGTCACCCTCGCCGCAGAAGATTACCAACTGGCGGCGCTGGGGCAGGTTGTCGAATTGCACAATGTCGGGCAACGGCTGTTTGCATTGCTGCGTAAAGCACCTGGCGTAACGCTGCATTGCCCTGATCGCGTGGCTAACGTTGCCCGTACTCAGAGCCACGTTGAAGTGACGCTGGAGAGTGGCGAGACGCTGACGGGCCGCGTGCTGGTAGCCGCTGATGGCACCCATTCAGCGTTAGCCACCGTGTGCGGCGTTGACTGGCAGCAGGAGCCTTACGAACAACTGGCTGTGATTGCCAACGTTGCGACTTCCGTTGCGCATGAAGGGCGCGCTTTTGAACGCTTTACACAATATGGCCCGCTGGCGATGTTGCCGATGTCTGACGGACGCTGTTCGCTGGTCTGGTGTCATCCACTGGAACGGCGCGAAGAGGTGCTGTCGTGGAGCGACGAGAAGTTCTGCCGTGAACTCCAGTCGGCCTTTGGCTGGCGACTGGGGCAAATTACCCACGCCGGAAAACGTAGTGCTTATCCGCTGACGTTAACCCGTGCCGCCAAACCTATTACCCATCGTACCGTGCTGGTGGGGAATGCGGCGCAAACTCTGCATCCCATCGCCGGGCAAGGATTTAACCTCGGTATGCGTGATGTGATGAGTCTTGCAGAAACCCTGACTCAGGCGCAGGAACGCGGAGAAGACATGGGTGATTACGGCGTATTGTGCCGTTATCAGCAGCGTCGACAGCGCGATCGCGAAGCAACCATCGGCGTCACGGACAGCCTTGTACATCTTTTTGCCAACCGTTGGACGCCGCTGGTTGTCGGGCGCAACATCGGGCTGATGACGATGGAATTATTTACCCCGGCACGCGATGTGCTGGCGCAGCGCACTCTTGGTTGGGTGGCGCGTTGAAGGCGGTTTTAAGGAATAAACAATGCAAAGTGTTGATGTAGCCATTGTTGGCGGCGGCATGGTCGGGCTGGCGGTTGCCTGCGGCTTACAGGGTAGCGGCTTACGCGTTGCCGTACTGGAGCAGCGCGTACCGGAACCTCTGGCGGCGGATGCACCACCACAACTGCGCGTTTCGGCTATCAATGCCGCCAGCGAAAAATTACTCACCCGTCTTGGCGTCTGGCAGGACATTCTCTCTCGTAGGGCCTGTTGCTATCACGGCATGGAAGTGTGGGATAAAGACAGTTTTGGTCACATCTCGTTTGACGATCAAAGCATGGGCTATAGCCATCTTGGGCATATCGTTGAAAACTCAGTGATTCACTACGCGCTGTGGAACAAAGCGCTGCAGTCGTCAGATATCACTCTGTTGGCCCCCGCAGAATTACAGCAGGTCGCCTGGGGTGAAAATGAAACCTTCCTGACGTTGAAAGATGGCAGCATGTTAACGGCGCGTCTGGTGATTGGCGCAGACGGCGCTAATTCCTGGTTGCGCAACAAAGCCGATATTCCGCTGACTTTCTGGGATTATCAGCATCACGCGCTGGTGGCGACCATTCGCACGGAAGAACCGCATGATGCGGTGGCGCGACAGGTTTTTCATGGCGAAGGCATTCTGGCCTTTTTGCCGCTTAGCGATCCGCATCTTTGCTCGATTGTCTGGTCACTGTCGCCAGAGGAAGCGCAGCGGATGCAGCAGGCAGGCGAAGACGAATTTAATCGCGCGTTAAATATCGCTTTTGATAATCGCCTGGGCTTATGCAAGGTTGAAAGTGAGCGCCTGGTGTTCCCGCTAACGGGGCGTTATGCGCGCCAGTTTGCCGCGCACCGTCTGGCGCTGGTGGGCGACGCCGCGCATACCATTCACCCGTTGGCGGGGCAGGGGGTAAATCTCGGCTTTATGGATGCTGCAGAGCTGATTGCTGAACTGAAACGGTTGCATCGTCAGGGTAAAGACATCGGGCAGTACATTTACCTGCGTCGCTATGAGCGTAGCCGCAAGCACAGCGCGGCGCTGATGCTGGCTGGTATGCAGGGATTCCGCGATCTGTTTTCCGGGGCTAATCCGGCGAAAAAATTGCTGCGTGATATTGGTCTGAAACTGGCTGATACGCTTCCTGGCGTTAAGCCACAACTTATTCGCCAGGCAATGGGATTAAACGATTTGCCTGAATGGCTGCGTTAAAAATTTCTCTTCTGCTGTTTATTTGATACCCATCACACTTTCATCTCCCGGTTTTTTCGCCGGGAGATTTTCCTCATTTGAAATAAACTAATTTCACCTGCGATTTCGCATTATATTTTCTAATGCCACAAATTTTTGATTTAGTGTTTTTTGACATTTTTTTAGTTCTTAATGTTGTCTTATTCAAATTAACTTTCTCATCTATTTATCTTTATATAGAGATTTGTTCATTTTTTGGTTTTTTATTCTGTTACGATTTTGGCGTTTTTTAACCATAAGCTAATGTGATGATGAATTTTACCTTATGGTTAACAGTCTGTTTCGGTGGTAAGTTCAGGCAAAAGAGAACGATTGCGTTGGGGACCGGGAGTGGCTCCGATGCTGGGTTTCGTGGTGATAATTTCGCCATGGAAAAGTTGTCAGCCCCGCTTATTCAATGAGGACAAGATGGCACAACAGACTCCTTTGTACGAACAACACACGCTTTGCGGTGCTCGCATGGTGGATTTCCACGGCTGGATGATGCCACTGCATTACGGTTCGCAAATCGACGAACATCATGCGGTACGTACCGATGCCGGAATGTTTGATGTGTCACATATGACCATCGTCGATCTTCGCGGCAGCCGCACCCGGGAGTTTCTACGTTATCTGCTGGCAAACGATGTGGCGAAGCTCACCAAAAGCGGCAAAGCCCTTTACTCGGGGATGTTGAATGCCTCTGGCGGTGTGATAGATGATCTCATCGTCTACTACTTTACTGAAGATTTCTTCCGCCTCGTTGTTAACTCCGCCACCCGCGAAAAAGACCTCTCCTGGATTACCCAACACGCTGAACCTTTCGGCATCGAAATTACTGTTCGTGATGACCTTTCCATGATCGCCGTACAAGGGCCGAATGCGCAGGCAAAAGCTGCCACACTGTTTAATGACGCCCAGCGTCAGGCGGTGGAAGGGATGAAACCGTTCTTTGGCGTGCAGGCGGGCGATCTGTTTATTGCCACCACCGGTTACACCGGTGAAGCGGGCTACGAAATTGCGCTGCCCAATGAAAAAGCGGCCGATTTCTGGCGCGCGCTGGTGGAAGCTGGCGTTAAGCCATGTGGCCTGGGCGCGCGTGACACGCTGCGTCTGGAAGCGGGCATGAATTTGTATAGCCAGGAGATGGACGAAACTATTTCTCCTTTAGCCGCCAATATGGGCTGGACTATCGCCTGGGAACCGGCAGATCGTGACTTTATCGGTCGTGAAGCTCTGGAAGCGCAGCGTGAACATGGCACAGAAAAACTGGTTGGTCTGGTGATGACCGAAAAAGGCGTGCTGCGTAATGAACTGCCGGTACGTTTTACTGATGCGCAGGGCAACCAGCATGAAGGCATTATCACCAGCGGTACTTTCTCCCCAACGCTGGGTTATAGCATTGCGCTGGCGCGCGTGCCGGAAGGTATTGGTGAAACGGCGATTGTGCAAATTCGCAACCGTGAAATGCCGGTTAAAGTGACGAAACCTGTTTTTGTGCGTAACGGCAAAGCCGTCGCGTGATTTACTTTTTTGGAGATTGATTGATGAGCAACGTACCAGCAGAACTGAAATACAGCAAAGAACACGAATGGTTGCGTAAAGAAGCCGACGGCACTTACACCGTTGGCATCACCGAACACGCTCAGGAGCTGTTAGGCGATATGGTGTTTGTTGACCTGCCGGAAGCGGGCGCAACGGTTAGCGCGGGCGATGACTGCGCGGTTGCCGAATCGGTAAAAGCGGCGTCAGATATTTATGCGCCAGTAAGCGGTGAAATCGTGGCGGTAAACGATGCACTGAGCGATTCTCCGGAACTGGTGAACAGCGAACCGTATGCAGGCGGCTGGATCTTTAAAATCAAAGCCAGCGATGAAAGCGAACTGGAATCACTGCTGGATGCAACCGCATACGAAGCATTGTTAGAAGACGAGTAACGGCTTTATTCCTCTTCTGCGGGAGAGGATCAGGGTGAGGAACATTTACGCCTCACCCTCACTCTCTTCGTAAGGAGAGAGGTTCACAATTCACTGCACGTTTCAGGAACCATCGCTCATGACACAGACGTTAAGCCAGCTTGAAAACAGCGGCGCTTTTATTGAACGCCATATCGGACCGGACGCCGCGCAACAGCAAGAAATGCTGAATGCCGTTGGCGCACAATCGTTAAACGCGCTGACCGGCCAGATTGTGCCGAAAGATATTCAGCTTGCGACTCCGCCGCAGGTTGGCGCACCGGCGACCGAATACGCCGCACTGGCAGAACTCAAGGCTATTGCCAGTCGCAATAAACGCTTCACGTCTTACATCGGCATGGGTTACACCGCCGTGCAGCTACCGCCGGTTATCCTGCGTAACATGCTGGAAAATCCGGGCTGGTATACCGCGTATACTCCGTATCAACCTGAAGTCTCCCAGGGCCGCCTTGAAGCACTACTCAACTTCCAGCAGGTAACGCTGGATTTGACCGGGCTGGATATGGCTTCGGCTTCTCTTCTGGATGAGGCCACCGCTGCCGCCGAAGCAATGGCGATGGCGAAACGCGTCAGTAAACTGAAAAATGCCAACCGCTTCTTTGTTGCTTCTGACGTTCATCCACAAACGCTGGATGTGGTCCGTACTCGTGCCGAAACCTTTGGTTTTGAAGTGATTGTCGATGACGCGCAAAAAGTGCTCGACCATCAGGACGTCTTCGGCGTGCTGTTACAGCAGGTCGGCACTACTGGTGAAATTCACGACTACACCGCGCTTATCAGCGAACTGAAATCACGCAAAATCGTGGTCAGCGTTGCCGCCGATATTATGGCGCTGGTGCTGTTAACTGCGCCGGGTAAACAGGGCGCGGATATTGTTTTTGGTTCGGCGCAACGCTTTGGCGTACCGATGGGCTATGGTGGCCCACACGCGGCATTCTTTGCGGCGAAAGACGAATACAAACGCTCAATGCCGGGCCGTATTATCGGTGTATCGAAAGATGCAGCTGGCAACACCGCTCTGCGCATGGCGATGCAGACTCGCGAGCAACATATTCGTCGTGAGAAAGCGAACTCCAACATTTGTACTTCCCAGGTACTGCTGGCAAACATTGCCAGCCTGTATGCCGTTTATCACGGTCCGGTTGGCCTGAAACGTATCGCTAATCGCATCCACCGTCTGACCGATATCCTGGCGGCGGGCCTGCAACAAAAAGGTCTGAAGCTGCGCCATGCGCACTATTTCGATACTTTGTGTGTGGAAGTGGCCGACAAAGCGGGCGTGCTGGCGCGTGCCGAAGCGGGTGAAATCAACCTGCGTAGCGATATTCTGAACGCGGTTGGGATCACCCTTGATGAAACAACCACGCGCGAAAACGTGATGCAGCTTTTCAGCGTGCTGTTGGGCGATAACCACGGGCTGGACATCGACACACTGGACAAAGACGTGGCTCACGACAGTCGCTCTATTCAGGCTGCGATGCTGCGCGACGACGAAATCCTCACCCATCCGGTGTTTAATCGCTACCACAGCGAAACCGAAATGATGCGCTATATGCACTCGCTGGAGCGTAAAGATCTGGCGCTGAATCAGGCGATGATCCCGCTGGGTTCCTGCACCATGAAACTGAACGCCGCCGCCGAGATGATCCCGATCACCTGGCCGGAATTTGCCGAACTGCACCCGTTCTGCCCGCCGGAACAGGCTGAAGGTTATCAGCAGATGATCGCGCAGCTGGCTGACTGGCTGGTGAAACTGACCGGTTACGACGCCGTTTGTATGCAGCCGAACTCTGGCGCACAGGGCGAATACGCGGGCCTGCTGGCGATTCGTCATTATCATGAAAGCCGCAACGAAGGGCATCGCGATATCTGCCTGATCCCGGCCTCTGCTCACGGCACTAACCCGGCTTCCGCGCATATGGCAGGAATGCAGGTGGTGGTTGTGGCGTGTGATAAAAACGGCAACATCGATCTGACTGATCTGCGCGCGAAAGCGGAGCAGGCGGGCGATAACCTCTCCTGCATCATGGTGACCTATCCTTCCACCCACGGCGTGTATGAAGAAACGATCCGTGAAGTGTGTGAAGTCGTGCATCAGTTCGGCGGTCAGGTTTACCTTGATGGCGCGAACATGAACGCTCAGGTTGGCATCACCTCGCCGGGCTTTATTGGTGCGGACGTTTCCCACCTTAACCTGCATAAAACTTTCTGCATTCCGCATGGCGGTGGTGGTCCGGGTATGGGACCGATCGGTGTGAAAGCGCATCTGGCTCCGTTTGTACCGGGTCATAGCGTGGTGCAAATCGAAGGCATGTTAACCCGTCAGGGCGCGGTTTCTGCGGCACCGTTCGGTAGTGCCTCTATCCTGCCAATCAGCTGGATGTACATCCGCATGATGGGCGCAGAAGGGCTGAAAAAAGCAAGCCAGGTGGCAATTCTTAACGCCAACTATATTGCCAGCCGTCTGCAGGATGCCTTCCCGGTGCTGTATACCGGTCGCGACGGTCGCGTGGCGCACGAATGTATTCTCGATATTCGCCCGCTGAAAGAAGAAACCGGCATCAGCGAGCTGGATATTGCCAAGCGCCTGATCGACTACGGTTTCCACGCGCCGACCATGTCGTTCCCGGTGGCGGGTACGCTGATGGTTGAACCGACTGAATCTGAAAGCAAAGTGGAACTGGATCGCTTTATCGATGCGATGCTGGCTATCCGCGCAGAAATTGACCAGGTAAAAGCCGGTGTCTGGCCGCTGGAAGATAACCCGCTGGTGAACGCGCCGCACATTCAGAGCGAACTGGTCGCCGAGTGGGCGCATCCGTACAGTCGTGAAGTTGCAGTATTCCCGGCAGGTGTGGCAGACAAATACTGGCCGACCGTGAAACGTCTGGATGATGTTTACGGCGACCGTAACCTGTTCTGCTCCTGCGTACCGATTAGCGAATACCAGTAATTTACTGATTCGACTATCTTCTAAAGGCGCTTCGGCGCCTTTTTCGCTTGTTAATAAAGTGCGCTTTGTGTGTTTCGGTTGAGGCGTAATATAAAATATTGCGAGCTCAATATATTAAAAGAGTGCCAGGCCTGATGAGCGGAGCACATCAGGCACATCGGCTAATTACAGATTCTCGCCGTTGCTGGCAATCACCTCTTTGTACCAGTCAAAGCTCTTCTTACGTGAACGCGACATATCGCCAGTACCGTCGTCATGTTTATTCACATAGATAAAGCCGTAGCGTTTGCTGTACTGCCCGGTGGTGAACGACACACAGTCGATGCAGCCCCACGGCGTGTAGCCCATCAGGTCCACGCCATCGTAAGTCACCGCTTTTTTCATCTCTTCAATATGGGCGCGCAGGTAGTCAATGCGGTAATCGTCATTGATGCTGCCATCATCTTCCACTTTGTCGTAAGCGCCAAAACCGTTTTCGACAATAAACAGCGGCTTCTGGTAACGCTCATACAGCTCGCAAAGCGCGTAACGCAGACCAACCGGATCAATCTGCCAGCCCCAGTCAGACGCTTTAACATACGGGTTCGGTACGCTGCCTTCAAAACCAGAGATCGCATCGCCGGTGCCGCCTTCGGCCTTCACCGCGTTGGTCATGTAATAGCTGAAGCCGAGATAATCGCAGGTGCCTTCGCGCAGTACATCCAGATCGCCGTCTTCCATTTTGATGTTAAATCCGCGGCGTTCCCACTCGTTCAACACATAGGACGGGTAATAGCCACGCAACTGCACATCGGTAAAGACGTAACGTTCGCGCATCGACTCCTGGGCAAACATCACATCGTCCGGGTTACAGGAGTAGGGATAGAGCGGCACCATCGCCAGCATACAACCGACTTTCATCTCCGGGTTGATGCGATGCGCGGCTTTCACCGCCAGGGCGCTGGCGACAAACTGGTGATGCAGCACCTGATACATGGTCTCTTCCGGGTTTTCATGTTCGGTATACACCACGCCGGAGCAGCAGTAACCGAACAGCGGTGCACGCCAGTTACGCTGGTTGTTAATTTCGTTGAAGGTCATCCAGTATTTGACTTTATGCTTATAGCGTTCAAATACCACTTCCGCGAAACGGACAAAGAAATCAACCACTTTACGGTTGGTCCAGCTACCATATTGCTGCACCAGATGCAGCGGCATTTCAAAGTGGGAGAGGGTGATCACCGGTTCGATGTTGTATTTCAGCAGTTCATCGATCATATCATCGTAGAACTTCAGCCCTTCTTCGTTTGGCTGAGCTTCATCGCCTTTTGGAAAAATGCGCGTCCAGGCGATGGAAGTACGAAAACATTTGAAGCCCATTTCGGCAAATAGCTTGATGTCCTCCTTGTAGTGGCCATAAAAATCAACGGCTTCATGGTTTGGATAGTATTTGCCAGGCACAACTTCTTTGGTGATTTCGCGCGGCACGCCGTGTGCGCCACCGGTCAGAACGTCACAAATGCTCGGCCCTTTGCCGCCTTTGTTCCAGCCGCCTTCGACCTGATGAGCGGCAACTGCGCCGCCCCATAAGAAATCTTTCGGTAAGGTGAGTTTTTTCACTATCATAGGCTCCAGATGAGTCAATTCTTACAGGAAATAGTACCATGCAGCCAAACGACATCACTTTTTTTCAACGTTTCCAGGATGACATTCTGGCTGGGCGTAAAATCATTACCATCCGCGACGAGTCTGAATCGCACTTCAAAACGGGTGATGTGCTTCGTGTCGGACGTTTTGAAGATGACGGTTATTTTTGCACGATTGAAGTCACCGCAACCTCAACCGTAACGCTGGATACGCTGACGGAAAAACATGCAGAGCAGGAAAATATGACCCTGACTGAACTGAAAAAGGTCATTGCCGACATCTATCCCGACCAGACACAGTTTTATGTGATTGAATTTAAATGTCTTTAAATTGAACTCACGCCTGTTAGTTGAAATTTCGCATTTAATTTCATGATTTTTCGGAGATTAATCTCAAATCAGAATTTATTTTAGCTAACAGGTGTTCACTGGAACTATTCTCAGTTACGCTGGAGAGGTATACATGTGCGTGTACGTTTTTCCGGAGTAAGTTATGGTTCAGAAGCCCCTCATTAAGCAGGGATATTCGCTGGCAGAGGAAATTGCCAACAGCGTCAGTCACGGCATTGGGCTGGTGTTTGGTATCGTTGGGCTGGTGTTGCTACTGGTTCAGGCGGTGGATCTCAATGCCAGCGCCACGGCGATAACCAGTTACAGCCTCTATGGAGGCAGTATGATCCTGCTGTTCCTCGCTTCGACGCTCTATCACGCCATTCCTCATCAACGGGCAAAAATGTGGCTGAAGAAATTTGACCACTGCGCTATTTATCTGTTGATTGCCGGAACCTACACGCCGTTTTTGCTGGTGGGGCTGGATTCTCCGTTAGCGCGCGGGTTGATGATTGTTATCTGGAGCCTGGCATTGCTGGGTATTCTGTTTAAACTGACCATCGCGCACCGATTCAAAATTTTATCTCTGGTGACCTATCTGGCGATGGGCTGGCTGTCGCTGGTGGTAATTTATGAAATGGCAGTTAAGCTCGCGGCGGGCAGCGTTACCTTACTGGCGGTAGGCGGTGTGGTTTATTCGCTCGGGGTGATTTTCTACGTCTGCAAGCGCATTCCATACAATCATGCCATCTGGCACGGCTTTGTGCTCGGCGGTAGTGTGTGCCACTTTCTGGCGATCTATTTGTATATTGGGCAGGTGTAATTGGCGTGCCTTTGTAGGCCTGAAAAGACACACCAGTGTCGCATCAGGCGATAAATGCCTGATGCGATACAGAGATTTACTCTTCCAGCGAATATGGCAGTGGCTCAATACGCAATGTATTCGCATCGTCACGCACGCGGAAGATGCTGTCCGGTTCCATATCGTTATTCATGACAACCTGCACCACAACCTGACCATCTTCCAGTTTGACCGCAGCCAGCACCGTACCGGTACGACGCCAGTTCTCGCCCATTTTCAGCTCTAAGTCTTCACCAGCTTCCGGCAGTCGGCTGGCGCTACCCTTCAGCAACCAGAGCGCGCGTTTGTTGGCACCACGGAATTTTGCTCGCGCCACCATCTCTTGTCCGGTATAGCAGCCTTTCTTAAAGCTGATACCGCCCAGCGCCTGGAGGTTGGTCGCCTGGGGGATAAACTGCCCGCTGTTGGCGGCATCAATCACCGGAAAACCCGCTTCAATGTTTAATGCCAGCCACTGTTGGCTATTGTTCAGTTCCGCTTCACCGCGCAGTTTATCGGTCAGCATATTGGCAGTAGCTTCATCGGTTACGATCAGGAAACGTTCTGCCGGGTGTTCAAACCATAGCAACGTGGTCGCGCCTTCTTTGACTACCTGTTTTTCTCTCGAAGGTAGTTCACTAAAGAGATTTGCCAACGCGGCGCGCGCCTGAAAACCGGCAACACCAAGCAGCACACGCTCGTCGTCTGGCGCGATGGTCACTTTAGAGAACACCGCATATTTTTTCAGTTCAGTCAGCTGCGGTTCACGCACGCTGCGCCGTTCAATCCATGCAAAGCCATCGCCGTCGCGGAACAGACGTAAATTGCTCCACATTTTACCTTTGGCGTCGCAATGGGCGGCGAGCAGGTGCTGATCTTCAGTCATCTGGCTGACATCTGCTGTCACCTGGCCTTGCATATATTTTTCGCTGTCCGCGCCAGTAATAGTGGCAAGCGCCCAGTCATCAAGCGTCATCAGCGTCAGTGGCAAACGGGCAGAAGCCGTAGGCTGACGGGGAGGAAAAGGTGTAAAAGCCATAATAGAGTCCTGAGTTGCTTAACGGCGTATTAATAACTAATGGTAAAAGAGCTATGAGGCAATGCAAGTGCTTTCACTACGCGATCTGTGCCTTCTGCGAGGCGACTTCCAAAAAAATGAAGCCCTTGAATTGTTGTGAATTAATTTCGCGATCGCGATTGTGTTTACTGATATTCCCGTAAAAGAAGTCGAAAAACACGTTACAATAGCCGGGTACTGGATTTTCGTGAGACAGGAAGAAGATGGACATTAACAACAAAGCCCGCATTCATTGGGCATGCCGCCGTGGTATGCGCGAACTCGATATTTCAATCATGCCGTTTTTCGAACATGAGTACGACAGCTTAAGCGATGACGAAAAACGCATCTTTATTCGTCTGCTGGAATGTGACGATCCGGACCTGTTTAACTGGCTGATGAATCACGGTAAACCAGCCGATGCAGAACTGGAAATGATGGTCCGACTCATCCAGACACGGAACCGGGAACGTGGTCCTGTGGCAATCTGATTTGCGCGTCTCCTGGCGCGCACAGTGGCTTTCCTTGCTGATTCATGGGCTGGTTGCCGCTGTTATTTTACTCATTCCCTGGCCGCTCAGTTACACCCCGTTATGGATGGTGTTACTTTCGCTGGTGGTGTTTGATTGCGTTCGCAGCCAGCGGCGTATTAATGCTCGCCAGGGGGAAATTCGCTTGTTGATGGACGGGCGTTTGCGTTGGCAAGGGCAGGAGTGGAGCATCGTCAAAGCGCCGTGGATGATTAAGAGCGGCATGATGCTGCGTTTACGTTCTGACAGCGGAAAACGGCAACATTTATGGCTGGCAGCTGACAGCATGGACGAAGCCGAATGGCGGGATTTACGGCGGATATTGTTGCAACAAGAGACGCAAAGATAAAGATGACGGCAAAGCATATGTGCTAAGCCGTCAGTGACATCAGGCGTAATGCTCTGCCATTTCGTTGAGGATTTGCTCGCACCAGCTTTGAATACGCTCGTCGCTAAGGTCATACTGGTTAGTTTCATCCAGCGCCAGACCCACGAACAGTTGCCCGTCAGCAATCACCGGTTTCGGACTGGTAAATTCATATCCTTCCGTTGGCCAGTAGCCGACGAACTTCACGCCTTTGGTCGAGAGTTTGTCATGCAGCATACCGAGCGCATCGAGGAACCACTCGCCGTATCCCAGTTGATCGCCAAGCCCATACAGCGCAACAATTTTACCTTCGAGGTTCAGGTCGTCGAGCTGATCCCAGACGGCTTCCCAGTCTTCCTGGATTTCGCCAAAATCCCAGGTCGGGATACCCAGAATGAGCACATCGTACTGCTCCATTAATTTCGGGGAGTCGTCCTTGAGGTTATGTAAGGTCACCAGTTCTGGGCCGATAATATCGCGGATTTTTTCTGCCGCCATTTCGGTGTAACAGGTGCTGGAACCGTAAAAAAGACCCATATTCATAACGTAAGCTTCTCGATTCTGCTGTGGCTTTTGCGGCTAGTGTATCAGAATCGCTTTAGTCACGGCACAATAAGGCATAATGGATCAAATGAGTGACCATAAGGGGCGCAAGTGAAACAGGATCTGGCACGCATCGAGCAGTTTCTTGATGCTCTGTGGCTGGAAAAAAATCTGGCTGAAAATACGTTGAACGCTTACCGTCGCGATCTGTCAATGATGGTGGAGTGGTTGCATCACCGCGGGTTGACGCTGGCGACGGCGCAAAGTGACGATTTGCAGGCATTACTGGCAGAACGGCTGGAGGGCGGGTATAAAGCCACCAGCTCAGCGCGTTTGCTGAGTGCAGTGCGCCGATTGTTCCAGTATCTTTATCGCGAAAAGTTTCGTGAAGATGATCCCAGTGCGCATCTCGCTTCACCGAAATTGCCCCAGCGTTTGCCAAAAGATTTAAGCGAAGCGCAGGTCGAACGTTTATTACAGGCACCATTAATTGATCAGCCACTGGAGCTACGCGATAAAGCCATGCTTGAAGTGTTGTATGCTACCGGACTGCGTGTCTCTGAACTGGTCGGGCTGACAATGAGTGATATCAGCCTGCGTCAGGGCGTGGTGCGGGTCATTGGTAAAGGCAACAAAGAGCGCCTGGTGCCGTTAGGTGAAGAGGCGGTTTACTGGCTGGAAACCTATCTGGAACATGGGCGTCCGTGGCTGTTGAATGGTGTGTCAATTGACGTGTTGTTTCCCAGCCAGCGTGCGCAGCAGATGACGCGACAGACCTTCTGGCACCGCATTAAACATTATGCCGTGCTGGCGGGTATCGACAGCGAAAAGCTGTCACCGCATGTGTTGCGTCACGCTTTTGCCACTCACTTATTAAATCATGGTGCGGATTTACGCGTGGTGCAGATGCTACTGGGCCACAGCGATCTCTCCACCACGCAAATTTATACGCATGTCGCTACCGAGCGTCTGCGACAACTTCATCAACAGCATCACCCGCGGGCGTGATGTCTGAAAAGAACAGGAAAATTTATGAAGAAAGGTTTTATGTTATTTACCTTGTTGGCAGCGTTTTCAGGCTTTGTTCAGGCTGATGACGCGGCAATTCAACAAACGTTAGCCAAAATGGGTATCAAAAGTAGCGATATTCAGCCCGCGCCCGTAGCTGGCATGAAGACAGTTCTGACTAACAGCGGTGTGTTGTACATCACCGATGATGGTAAACATATCATTCAGGGGCCAATGTATGACGTTAGTGGCACGGCTCCGGTCAATGTCACCAATAAGATGCTGTTAAAGCAGTTGAATGCGCTTGAAAAAGAGATGATCGTTTATAAAGCGCCACAGGAAAAACACGTCATCACCGTGTTTACTGATATTACCTGTGGTTACTGCCACAAACTGCATGAGCAAATGGCAGACTATAACGCGCTGGGGATCACCGTGCGTTATCTTGCTTTCCCGCGCCAGGGGCTGGACAGCGATGCAGAGAAAGAAATGAAAGCTATCTGGTGTGCGAAAGATAAAAACAAAGCGTTTGATGATGTGATGGCAGGTAAAAGCGTCGCACCAGCCAGCTGCGACGTGGATATTGCCGACCATTACGCACTTGGCGTCCAGCTTGGCGTTAGCGGTACTCCGGCAGTTGTGCTGAGCAATGGCACACTTGTTCCGGGTTACCAGCCGCCGAAAGACATGAAAGAATTCCTCGACGAACACCAAAAAATGACCAGCGGTAAATAATTCGCGTGAAACAACAGATACAACTTCGTCGCCGAGAAGTCGATGAAACGGCCGACTTGCCCGCTGAATTGCCTCCCTTGCTGCGCCGTTTATATGCCAGCCGGGGTGTGCGTAGCGCGCAGGAACTGGAACGCAGTGTTAAAGGCATGCTGCCCTGGCAGCAACTGAGCGGCGTCGAAAAGGCCGTTGAGATCCTTTACAACGCTTTTCGCGAAGGAACGCGGATTATTGTGGTCGGTGATTTCGACGCCGACGGGGCCACCAGCACGGCTCTAAGCGTGCTGGCGATGCGCTCGCTTGGTTGCAGCAATATCGACTACCTGGTTCCAAACCGTTTCGAAGACGGTTACGGCTTAAGCCCGGAAGTAGTCGATCAGGCTCATGCCCGTGGCGCGCAGTTAATTGTCACGGTGGATAACGGTATTTCCTCCCATGCGGGGGTTGAACACGCTCGTTCGTTGGGCATTCCGGTTATTGTTACCGATCACCATTTGCCAGGCGACACATTACCCGCAGCGGAAGCGATCATTAACCCTAACTTGCGCGACTGTAATTTCCCGTCGAAATCACTGGCGGGCGTTGGCGTGGCGTTTTATCTGATGCTGGCGCTGCGCACCTTTTTGCGCGATCAGGGCTGGTTTGATGAGCGCGGCATCGCAATTCCTAATCTGGCAGAACTGCTGGATCTGGTAGCGTTGGGGACAGTGGCGGACGTCGTGCCGCTGGACGCTAATAATCGCATTCTGACCTGGCAGGGGATGAGTCGCATCCGTGCCGGAAAGTGCCGTCCGGGGATTAAAGCGTTGCTGGAAGTGGCCAATCGCGATCCACAAAAACTCGCCGCCAGCGATTTAGGTTTTGCGCTGGGGCCACGTCTCAATGCTGCCGGGCGACTGGACGATATGTCCGTTGGCGTGGCGCTGTTGCTGTGCGACAACATCGGCGAAGCGCGCGTGCTGGCAAATGAACTCGATGCGCTAAACCAGACGCGAAAAGAGATCGAACAGGGAATGCAAGTTGAAGCCCTGACCTTGTGCGAGAAACTGGAGCGCAGCCGCGACACGCTACCCGGCGGGCTGGCAATGTATCACCCCGAATGGCATCAGGGCGTTGTCGGTATTCTGGCTTCGCGCATCAAAGAGCGTTTTCATCGTCCGGTTATCGCCTTTGCGCCAGCTGGTGATGGTACGCTGAAAGGTTCCGGTCGCTCCATTCAGGGGCTGCATATGCGTGATGCGCTGGAGCGGCTAGACACGCTTTACCCCGGCATGATGCTCAAGTTTGGCGGTCATGCGATGGCGGCGGGTTTGTCGCTGGAAGAGGAGAAATTCGAACTCTTTCAACAACGGTTTGGCGAACTGGTTACTGAGTGGCTGGACCCTTCGCTATTGCAAGGCGAAGTGGTGTCGGACGGTCCGTTAAGTCCGGCCGAAATGACCATGGAAGTGGCGCAGCTGTTGCGCGATGCTGGCCCGTGGGGGCAGATGTTCCCGGAGCCGCTGTTTGATGGTCATTTCCGTCTGCTGCAACAGCGGCTGGTGGGCGAACGTCATTTGAAAGTCATGGTCGAACCGGTCGGCGGCGGTCCACTGCTGGACGGGATTGCTTTTAATGTCGATACCGCCCTCTGGCCGGATAACGGCGTGCGCGAAGTGCAACTGGCTTACAAGCTCGATATCAACGAGTTTCGCGGCAACCGCAGCCTGCAAATTATCATCGACAATATCTGGCCAATTTAGCGTCATCTTCTCTATAAAAAAGAGCGTGGATTGGGTACAATCCCGCTCTTATCACCGCATTTTGACTAGCTCAATAAAAGAAATCAGACCATGTTTGAAATTAATCCGGTAAATAATCGCATTCAGGACCTCACGGAACGCTCCGACGTTCTTAGGGGGTATCTTTGACTACGACGCCAAGAAAGAGCGTCTGGAAGAAGTAAACGCCGAGCTGGAACAGCCGGATGTCTGGAACGAACCCGAACGCGCACAGGCGCTGGGTAAAGAGCGTTCCTCCCTCGAAGCCGTTGTCGACACCCTCGACCAAATGAAACAGGGGCTGGAAGATGTTTCTGGTCTGCTGGAACTGGCTGTAGAAGCTGACGACGAAGAAACCTTTAACGAAGCCGTTGCTGAACTCGACGCCCTGGAAGAAAAACTGGCGCAGCTTGAGTTCCGCCGTATGTTCTCTGGCGAATATGACAGCGCCGACTGCTACCTCGATATTCAGGCGGGGTCTGGCGGTACGGAAGCACAGGACTGGGCGAGCATGCTTGAGCGTATGTATCTGCGCTGGGCTGAATCGCGTGGTTTCAAAACTGAAATCATCGAAGAGTCGGAAGGTGAAGTGGCGGGTATTAAATCCGTGACGATCAAAATCTCCGGCGATTACGCTTATGGCTGGCTGCGTACAGAAACCGGCGTTCACCGCCTGGTGCGTAAGAGCCCGTTTGACTCCGGCGGTCGTCGCCACACGTCGTTCAGCTCCGCGTTTGTTTACCCGGAAGTTGATGATGATATCGATATCGAAATCAATCCAGCGGATCTGCGCATCGACGTTTATCGCGCATCCGGCGCGGGCGGTCAGCACGTTAACCGTACCGAATCTGCGGTGCGTATTACTCACATCCCAACCGGGATCGTGACCCAATGCCAGAACGACCGTTCCCAGCACAAGAACAAAGACCAGGCCATGAAGCAGATGAAAGCGAAGCTTTATGAACTGGAGATGCAGAAGAAAAATGCCGAGAAACAGGCGATGGAAGATAACAAATCCGACATCGGCTGGGGCAGCCAGATTCGTTCTTATGTCCTTGATGACTCCCGCATTAAAGATCTGCGTACCGGGGTAGAAACCCGCAACACGCAGGCCGTGCTGGACGGCAGCCTGGATCAATTTATCGAAGCAAGTTTGAAAGCAGGGTTATGAGGAACCAACATGTCTGAACAACACGCACAGGGCGCTGACGCGGTAGTCGATCTTAACAATGAACTGAAAACGCGTCGTGAGAAGCTGGCGAACCTGCGTGAGCAGGGGATTGCCTTCCCGAACGATTTCCGTCGCGATCATACCTCTGACCAATTGCACGCAGAATTCGACGGTAAAGAGAACGAAGAACTGGAAGCGCTGAACATCGAAGTCGCCGTTGCTGGCCGCATGATGACCCGTCGTATTATGGGTAAAGCGTCTTTCGTTACCCTGCAGGACGTTGGCGGTCGCATTCAGTTGTACGTTGCCCGTGACGATCTGCCGGAAGGCGTTTACAACGAGCAGTTCAAAAAATGGGACCTCGGCGATATCCTCGGCGCGAAAGGTAAACTGTTCAAAACCAAAACCGGCGAACTGTCTATCCACTGTACCGAGCTGCGTCTGCTGACCAAAGCACTGCGTCCGCTGCCGGATAAATTCCACGGCTTGCAGGATCAGGAAGCGCGCTATCGTCAGCGTTATCTGGATCTCATCTCTAACGATGAATCCCGCAACACCTTTAAAGTGCGCTCGCAGATCCTCTCTGGTATTCGCCAGTTCATGGTGAACCGCGGCTTTATGGAAGTTGAAACGCCGATGATGCAGGTGATCCCTGGCGGTGCCGCTGCGCGTCCGTTTATCACTCACCATAACGCGCTGGATCTCGACATGTACCTGCGTATCGCGCCGGAACTGTACCTCAAGCGTCTGGTGGTCGGTGGCTTCGAGCGTGTATTCGAAATCAACCGTAACTTCCGTAACGAAGGTATTTCCGTACGTCATAACCCAGAGTTCACCATGATGGAACTCTATATGGCTTACGCAGATTACAAAGATCTGATCGAGCTGACCGAATCGCTGTTCCGTACTCTGGCACAGGATATTCTCGGTAAGACGGAAGTGACCTACGGCGACGTAACGCTGGACTTCGGTAAACCGTTCGAAAAACTGACCATGCGTGAAGCGATCAAGAAATATCGCCCGGAAACTGACATGGCGGATCTGGACAACTTCGACTCTGCGAAAGCGATTGCTGAATCTATCGGCATCCACGTTGAGAAGAGCTGGGGTCTGGGCCGTATCGTTACCGAGATCTTCGAAGAAGTGGCAGAAGCTCATCTGATCCAGCCGACCTTCATTACTGAATATCCGGCAGAAGTTTCTCCGCTGGCGCGTCGTAACGACGTTAACCCGGAAATCACAGACCGCTTTGAGTTCTTCATTGGTGGGCGTGAAATCGGTAACGGCTTTAGCGAGCTGAATGACGCGGAAGATCAGGCGCAGCGCTTCCTGGATCAGGTTGCCGCGAAAGACGCAGGCGACGACGAAGCGATGTTCTACGACGAAGATTATGTCACCGCACTGGAACACGGCTTACCGCCGACAGCAGGTCTGGGAATTGGTATCGACCGTATGGTAATGCTGTTCACCAACAGCCATACCATCCGCGACGTTATTCTGTTCCCGGCGATGCGTCCGGTAAAATAAGCATTACGTTATGCTCACAACCCCGGCAACCGTCGGGGTTTTTTATTTAAGCTGGGTAAATGCAGATAATCGTTTTCTGGCTTCGCGATTTGTCGCCTGCATCACCATCCACGGACTGAACGCCCACGGCGTAGCATCAATACCGCGTAAAACCGCTGCTAAATCACACCATTGATAATCCATCACTTCATCATCGTTGATCTGTAACGCACTGGTCGTGCGTGCGGCAAATACCGGACACACTTCATTTTCCACAATGCCATTCGGATCGGTGGCGCGGTAGCGAAAGTCAGGATAGATAGATTCAGGAGGCGTAATTTCTACGCCAAGCTCATAACGGCAACGGCGGATCACCGCCTCTTCGTTGCTTTCTCCCAGTTGTGGGTGCCCACAAACCGAGTTAGTCCACACGCCAGGCCATGCTTTTTTGCTAAGGGCGCGGCGGGTAATTAATAATTGCCCTTTGGCATTAAACAGCCAACTGGAAAACGCGAGATGTAAGAGGGTGTCTGCCGTGTGTGCGGCATACTTTTCCAGCGTACCCGTGGGAACTCCCTGTGTATTCAATAAAATGACGTGTTCCGTTTGCATAATTTCTCACATGTAATTCTGATCACTCATCATTATAGATAATAGAAGAGTGAAATGATTAACCAAGTGAGCGTTTATCGACAACCGCCCGTTTTGAGCGGATGTCGACAGGTAAAAACCATTTAAAAAAGCAGCATCATATATTTGAAGCGACTTTCAATGGCCATTGCAACACAATCAGAAATGACAGGAATAGAGAGAGTAAAAAGCAACAGCAGACTGAATATAGCGCGCATTAAAAGATTCATATTATTCTCCATGCTCATTTTTCTTCAGCTTGCGCATCAGAAGCCACATACGTACTGTCCTGACTTTTAAATCTTTATCAGAGACGGATTCCTTCACCAGGTCAGCATGATGCTGGTAGCCATTAAAGAAGACGTTCAGCACAACGGCGCTAAGGGTTGCGAGCATAATGCCGCTATGCAGCAACGGTTGCAGTACGGCCGGTAACTTAGAAAAGAAATCGTGAGAGAGCGTTGGCGTCATGCCAACACCGAGACTGATCGCCACAATATAGAGGTTGTAACGGTTAGTGGTGTAGTTACAGCGCGACAGAATTCGAATCCCTGTCGCCAGTACCATGCCGAACATCACCAGCCCCGCGCCGCCCAGCACAAATTGCGGAATGGAGGCGACCAGCACCGCCATTTTGGGCACCATGCCAAACAGGATTAATATAATTCCCGAAGAAATACACACCCAGCGGCTGTGGACGCGCGTCACGCTGACCAGCCCGACGTTCTGCGAAAATGACGTATGTGGGAAGCTGTTAAACGTGCCTCCAATCATTGTCCCGACCCCATCTACGCGTAACCCACGAATAATGTCCTGGGAAGAGAGTTTGCGACCGACTATTTCACCCAGTGCCAGGAACATCCCCATCGACTCGATAAACACGATGATTAACACGGCAGTCATGGTCAGAATGGAAACGGGATCGAAAATCGGCATACCAAATGACATCGGCGTGACAATCGCAAACCATGAAGCATCATGTAGCCCGGATAAATTGACTTCATTCATCATCCACGAAAGTAAAAAGCCAAATACAATCCCCAGTAATACGGCGACGTTGGACATAAATCCTTTCGCATAGCGAGTAATGAGCAAGATAAAAATTAAGACGGCAAAGGAGATACCTAAATAAACGGGATTACCATATTGCGGATTCCCTTTACCTCCGGCGGCCCAGTCAATACCCACCTGAATGATGCTAAGCCCGATAGAAGTAATCACCACACCGGTAACCAGTGGCGGGAATAAAGGCATCAAGCGACCGATAAGTGGCGCCAATAATGTGGTGATAAAACCCGCGGCGATAGTGGCACCGAATATCCCCAGCAGGCCGATATCCGGGTTCATACCAATGGCTATCATTGGTGTTACAGCGGCGAAGGTCACCGACATAATCACCGGCAGGCGGATCCCCATAAAGCGGCCGATACCGATACATTGCAATAATGTGACGATCCCGCAGCAAAAGAGATCCGAGCTAATGAGCATCGCAATAGCTTCTTTTGATAGGCCGAGTCGGTCACCAATCATAAGAGGAACAGCGACTGCACCTGCGTACATGACAAGGACGTGTTGCAGACCGAGTATGATCAGCTTTCCTGGTGATAATATGCGGTCAACCTCATCAGTTGGGCGGTCTTGCCCAGAAGATGAGGGAAGTTGGGAATCTATGGCGCTCATCAGTGTTTCTCCTTTCGCCCGCCAGAGTAAAAAGCAACCGTTTACGTTCATGAAACTGTCTAAACACATGCTCGTGGAGTGCCAGTTTTTGCGAGGAAGGGGAGTTAGAGACAGGAATTGCGGAGGCAATCACATAATCGTGGTTAAACCACGAAAATGAGAAGAGAACCTGACAATGGAATTATCTGTAATTTTCTCATATTGATATTTCATTAATCATTCTGGCATGTCGCACTCTCGCATTTAATCGTTTTTATCTGGATAGCGCTCTTTTGGCCGGCAATGTTGAAATAATGAAAGCGGCATAGATTGAGGGGCAATAATTTGAACTCAGTTGCAAAATTATAATTAAAACGGTCATGCTACCTAATATATGCCCGTTTATTGCATCGCGAAATTTGAGAAGACATAACTCATTAAATGAAAGGGATGCAAATGAATAAGTTTATCGTTGCTGAAGCTGCGGAATGTATAGGCTGTCATGCTTGTGAAATTGCCTGTGCGGTGGCACACAATCAAGAAAACTGGCCGCTGAGTCACAGTGACTTTCGACCGCGTATCCACGTTGTAGGGAAAGGTCTGGCTGCGAATCCGGTGGCCTGCCATCACTGCAACAATGCCCCTTGCGTTACGGCTTGTCCGGTTAATGCTCTGACTTTCCAGCCCGATAGCGTACAACTGGACGAGCAAAAATGTATTGGTTGTAAAAGATGCGCAATCGCTTGCCCCTTTGGCGTCGTTGAGATGGTCGATACGATTGCGCAGAAATGCGACCTTTGTAACCAGCGCAGTTCCGGCACGCAAGCCTGTATTGACGTCTGCCCAACACAGGCGTTACGGCTGATGGACGATAAAGGGTTGCAGCAGATAAAGGTGGCCCGCCAGCGCAAAACGGCAGCAGGAAAAGCGTCATCAGACGCTCAGCCATCTCGCAGTGCAGCGTTGCTCCCCGTTAACTCGCGTAAAGGCGCAGATAAAATTTCAGCGAGTGAACGGAAAACCCACTTTGGCGAAATCTATTGCGGGCTGGATCCACAACAAGCGACTTATGAGAGTGACCGCTGTGTTTATTGTGCCGAAAAAGCTAACTGCAACTGGCATTGTCCGCTGCATAACGCTATTCCGGATTACATCCGTCTGGTACAGGAAGGAAAGATTATTGAAGCGGCAGAACTTTGCCACCAGACCAGTTCCTTACCCGAAATCTGCGGCAGGGTATGTCCACAGGACCGTCTTTGTGAAGGCGCATGTACTTTGAAAGATCACTCTGGCGCAGTCTCTATCGGTAATCTGGAACGCTACATCACCGATACTGCGCTGGCGATGGGCTGGCGTCCCGATGTCAGCAAAGTTGTTCCCCGTAGCGAAAAAGTGGCGGTGATTGGCGCTGGACCTGCAGGATTAGGGTGTGCTGATATTCTGGCGCGCGCGGGAGTTCAGGTTGATGTCTTTGATCGCCATCCAGAAATTGGCGGTATGCTGACTTTTGGCATTCCTCCTTTCAAACTCGATAAAACGGTATTAAGCCAGCGGCGAGAGATATTCACCGCAATGGGAATCGATTTCCATCTCAACTGTGAAATTGGCCGCGATATCTCTTTCAACGAATTAACGGCGGAATATGATGCTGTTTTCCTCGGCGTGGGGACTTACGGGATGATGCGAGCAGATCTGCCGCATGAAGATGCGCCTGGTGTCATTCAGGCGTTACCGTTCCTGACCGCCCATACCCGCCAGCTCATGGGATTGCCGGAGTCTGCAGAGTATCCGCTGACCGATGTGGAAGGTAAGCGAGTTGTGGTATTGGGCGGTGGCGATACGACAATGGATTGTTTGCGGACTTCCATCCGCCTTAATGCTGCCAGCGTGACCTGTGCGTATCGTCGTGATGAAGTCAGTATGCCGGGTTCGCGCAAAGAGGTGGTCAATGCCCGCGAGGAAGGTGTTGAGTTTCAGTTCAATGTTCAGCCGCAATATATCGCTTGTGATGAAGATGGACGCTTAACGGCGGTGGGCCTGATTCGTACCGCTATGGGTGAGCCGGGGCCGGATGGTCGCCGTCGTCCTCGTCCGGTTGCGGGTTCAGAGTTTGAATTGCCCGCCGATGTTCTCATTATGGCCTTTGGTTTCCAGGCACATACCATGCCGTGGTTGCAGGGCAGCGGAATTAAACTCGATAAATGGGGCCTGATTCAAACCGGCGACGTCGGGTATTTACCCACCCAGACGCATCTGAAAAAAGTCTTTGCTGGTGGTGATGCAGTTCATGGCGCGGATCTGGTTGTCACCGCAATGGCCGCAGGAAGGCAGGCGGCGCGCGATATGTTAACTCTGTTTGATACGAAGGCATCGTGATGAAATCGTTAATTATCGTTAATTCGGCTGACTGTATTGGCTGCCGTACTTGTGAAGTGGCCTGTGTGGTCGCTCACCCTTCAGAACAGGAGTTGAATGCCGATATCTTTTTACCCCGACTGAAGGTACAACGGCTGGATAGCATCAGTGCGCCGGTGATGTGCCACCAGTGCGAAAACGCCCCTTGTGTTGGCGCTTGTCCCGTGGGGGCGCTGACGATGGGCGAGCAGGTGGTGCAGGCCAATTCTGCCCGTTGTATTGGCTGTCAGAGTTGCGTCAGTGCGTGCCCGTTTGGAATGATCACCATTCAGTCATTGCCGGGGGATACCCGGCAACAAATCGTGAAATGCGATCTCTGTGAACAGCGGGAAGAGGGGCCAGCCTGCGTTGAATCTTGCCCGACACAGGCGCTGCAGTTGCTTACTGAAAGAGAACTCAGGCGAGTCCGCCAGCAGCGTATTGCTGCCAGCGGTGAGAATCCTCTCTGAAAGAAATCTCCGCGCTGAAAGGCGCGGAGAATCTATTAGATTGCCCAACCACCCGCGTAAAACGCGACCAGTGCGGCAGTAATGATCACCGTACCAATATTCAGCTTTTGCCATTCGCGCGCAAAGACGCGACCCACCACCAGTGTTACAAAGCCCAGCATAATACCGGTAACGATATTACAAGTCAGAACGATGAACACGGCACACACCAGGCCAGCCATTGCGTCAATAAAATCGTTGAAATCCAGCTTCGAGACGTTGCTTAACATCAGCAAACCCACGTACATCAGTGCGGGAGCTGTGGCATAACCGGGGATCAGAAACGATAACGGTGATAAAAACAGAATCATCAGGAACAACACACCAACCACGGTTGCGGTTAAACCGGTTTTCCCCCCGGCGGCGGTTCCTGCCGCTGATTCGATATAAACCGCCGCGGGCGCTGCGCCCACCAGGCCGGAGAATATTGAACTTACTGAGTCACTGGTCAGGGCTTTGCCGCCGTTGATGATCTGGTTGTCTTTATCCAACAAATTCGCCTGACCGGCGACGGCACGGATGGTGCCAGTGGCGTCGAACACTGCGGTCATCACCAATGCCAGTACACTCGGAAGTACAGTTGGCTGGAGTGCGCCCATAATATCGAGGCTGAAAATCAGAGACTTACCATCTTCGCCAGTCAGGCTTGGCATTGCCACCAGACCGTGGTACTTCACCGCTGGGTCAAAGATTAAGCCGATGATCGAAATTGCAATAATCACCAACAAGATCCCGCCGGGTACGCGGCACTTTTCCAGACCGAAGATGACCGCCAGCCCCAGTAAGCTCATCATCACCGGGAAGGAGGTAAACGCACCGAGCGCCACTGGCAAGCCTTCAATCGGGTTTTTGATAACCATTCCCACACCGTTAGCAGCAATCAGCAGCAGAAACAGGCCGATACCGATACCTGTACCGTGAGCGATCCCCATCGGCAAATTACGTAAGATCCAGGTACGCACACCGGTTACGGAAATAGCGGTGAAGATGACGCCCATCAGAAAGACTGCGCCCAGTGCGACAGGAACGCTAATTTGTTGCCCGAGTACCAGACTGAATGCGGTAAACGCCGTCAAGGAAATAGCGCAACCAATCGCCATTGGCAAATTGGCCCATAACCCCATCAGCAACGAGCCGAAGCCCGCGACCAGACAGGTGGCAACAAACACAGCTGCGGGAGGAAAACCTGCTTTGCCCAGCATTCCCGGAACGACGATAACGGAATAAACCATGGCCAGAAAGGTCGTTAAGCCAGCCAGTACTTCCTGACGAACGGTACTGCCACGAGCGGTAATTTTAAAATAATTATCCAGCGCGCCCTGTGGCTTTGGTGCGTCCGGTGTTTGTAGGATGTCTCCAGACATAATGATGTCCTCACGAGGATGTTAAAGTTTTATTATTAGTTGCGTTCGTACACCAGACGACCATCAACGTAGGTGCGGTAGATCGAACGGTCATCGCCCAACGTCATCATCACGAACAATTTGTCGACTAAAGAAACAGAGTTGTCATAGCGCAGCTGCTGTAGCGGAGTGGCAGTGGGTTCCATCACCACGAAATCAGCCTCTTTGCCAGGTAAAAAGTTGCCAATCAAATCGTCAAGGCCCAGAGATTTCGCTCCGCCGAGCGTGGCCAGGTAAAACGCTTCATATGCCGAGAGGCGATAGCCTTGTAATTGCAATACCTTGTAGGCTTCGTTCAGCGTTTGCAGCATGTTAAAAGTTGTTCCGGCACCGATATCCGTTCCCATGCCCACTTTGACTTTCTTCTGCCATGCTTTTTTCAAGTTGAATAAGCCGCTGCCGAGGTAAAGGTTGGAGGTCGGACAGAAAGCAATGCTGGATTTGGTTTCGCTGAGACGATCCCACTCTTTTTCTTCGAGATGGACGCAGTGAGCAAAGACACAATTCTTACCGGTCAGGCCGTACTGATGGTAAACATCAAGATAACCATCATGGTCAGGATAAAGCGATTTCACCCAGGCAATTTCATCTTTGTTTTCACAGAGATGGGTATGTACCCATGTATCCGGATATTCTTCTTTCAGGCGTTGCGCCATCGCCATCTGTTCAGGAGATGAGGTAGGGGCGAAGCGTGGCGTAATCGCATACAACAGACGACCATTTTTGTGCCAGCGTTCAATCAGTTCTTTGCTTTGGTGATAGCTGCTTTCGGCAGTGTCGAGCAGATAATCCGGTGCGTTTCGGTCCATCATCACTTTACCGGCAATCATACGCATATTGATATGACTGGCGGCTTCAAACAGCGCATCAACGGATTGCGGATGAACAGTGCCAAACACCAGCGCCGTGGTGGTTCCGTTACGTAAAAGCTGCTTGATGAAGAACGCCGACATCTCGCGGGCGTACTCTAAATCCTCATAACGACGTTCAGTAGGGAAGGTGTGTTTATTCAACCACTCCAGCAATTGTTCACCATAGGCCCCCACCATTTCACTTTGCGGATAATGGATATGTGTATCGACAAAGCCCGGTACTATCAGTTTGCCGCGATAGTCGCGCACGCGAATGGTGTCAGGAATTTGATGCTTTCCGTCTTCCCATTCGCCAAACCATTCCACTTTTCCCTGTTTAATGAGTAATAAACCATCCTCAATAAACCGCAGCGCAGAGGCAATTTCTTCCGGGTTATCGACCGTACGGGTGACATCAATAAAACTGCCTCGTACCGCTTTTAACGTGTGTTCTCCTGACATCATTGACTCCTTTACTGTTAATCCATCTCTTCCGCTGAGGTAATACCAGGCAGAACGTTTTCCTGTCGGTAGCCACCAGGGAGGATAATATTTAATAAAATCGCAGTTAACCCGCCAGCACAAATAGGGTTTTCAACTAATACATAAATAGAGGCTGGCAATATTTTAAAAATTTCGGGATCGTAGGAGACACCAAGCCCTAAACCTAAAGACGTGGCGACAATAAGCGTTTCACGGCGCTTTAAACCGTTGGTGATGATGATGCGAATCCCTGCGATGGCAATCATGGAAAACATCAACGTCATTGCGCCTCCCAGAACTGCTGAGGGAATGGTCGTGAAGAAGCCGCCAATCATCGGAAATAAGCCGAGGATAACCAGCATTACCGCGATGGTTCGCCCGACATAACGTGAAGCGACGCCAGTCATCTGAATAACCCCATTATTTTGCGCAAACGTGGTTAATGGTAATGAACCGACAGCGGAGGCGATAACAGAAACCAGACCATCTGCCAGCACGCCGCCTTTCAGTCGGGACTGATACTCTTCCCCCTGAATGGGACGGCGGGAAACCATTGCCGTGGCGGTGATATCGCCGACAGCTTCCAGCACGCTAAGCAGATAAATCGTGCCAACCACCAGGAACTGATGGAAGCTAAAACTAAAGCCGTATTTGAACGGATGCGGGATGGTGATTAACGGCAAATTGCGCATACTGCTGAAATCCACCATGCCCAGGCATAACGATGCGATATAGCCGACACATAGCCCAATGGCGATCCCTCCCATGCGTAGCAACGGACTGCGACAGCAGTTAAAGCCGATCACCACAATCAAAACCAATAAACCAACGCCGAGATGTTCGTAATTGCCGAACGTACCGCTGCTTTTGGCTGCAAATCCTCCACCAAAATCAATAATGCCGACTTTAATCAGGCTTAAGCCGATCATCAGCACCACAATGCCGCTGACGGTAGGCGTAATAACCCGACGTAAATAGGGCAGGATAAAAGAAGAGCCGACAACCAGAAATGCGCCAACGAAGGAGACGCCGAGGAGCGACGACATGATTAACTCTTCGTGAAAACCGTCGCTTTTCATGCTGCTGCCCAGCGCAATCATGACCGTAACAAATGAAAAATTGACTGACTGAATTGAAAGTAAACCAGAACCGACGATGCCGTAGCGGTTTACTTGTAACCAGGTACCAATACCAGAGGCGATCATCGCCATAGAAACAAGATAGGCAGTTGTTTCAGCGGAAAGCTGTAAGGCCGCACCCACGATTAACGCGGGGGTTACCATCGGAACGAAAATTGCCAACAGATGGGTAATGGCACCTACGAGAGCCTGATGAAAGGGAGGGCGATCCTCCAGTTCAAATATAAGGTCAGAACCTGCATGGTTTATATCAGACATCCCTTCACTCCTTTTAAAGTAAATTTGATCATCTGAATTAGTAAAATAAATTCCCACGAATTTGGAGCGCAGGACGCCTTGAGAACGGCTTATCTCATTTTCGCAGTCACTATTTAGTCATCGTTCAAACAGAGAAACAGGCCGCCGAAGCGGCCATTTATTACTTATATTTTTTCCAGCGCGGTGAGTATTTTCTCCGGTGTGAAATGCCATTCGCGTAACCAGATGCCGCAGGCATCGTGAATTGCGGTAGCAATCGCCGGAGCGGCGCCATTTACACCGATTTCCGAGATCGATTTCGCCCCGAATGGGCCGACTTTATCGTCGCTCGGCACCAGCACAGCGCGGAAATCACGCGGAATGTCACCAATTTTCGGTGCGCCGTAACTGCGTAAATCACGCGTTAACGGGTGACCTTCGGCGTCATAAATGATCTCTTCGCTCATACTGTGGCCGATAGCACGCAGGGTGGCACCGTAGATTTGTCCCAGCGCTAACTCTGGATTGACCGGTGTACCGCAGTCCAGCAAGGCGTAGAATTTATCCAGGCGGATTTCACCCGTACGCGTGTTGACGGCAACTTCAGCGAAGTTTGCGCCATACGGGAAGGCGAAATCAGGCGTGATATAACTGCCAGTTCCCACCAGTGAACCAAAGCCGGTGCCGGTTTCGCCTTTATGGGCTATCTCTCCGAAACTAACTTCGCCTTTCTTGCCGCGAACGACGCCCGGCGTTGCTAGTTGAACATCTGCCACTGGCTCACCCAACATTTGCGCGCCGTGGAACAGGATTTTCTCCCGCAGATTTTCCGCTGCCAAACGCGCAGCGTTACCCGAGAAGCAAGTACCGGACGAGGCATATGCGCCTTTATCAAACAACGCATGATCGGTATCACCGGAGATAACATGCACGTCCTGCGGGGGGCAGTGCAGCACTTCTGCTGCCAGTTTCGTCACCACAGTATCCAGGCCAGTACCAATATCCGCACCGCCAGAATGAACGATAAAGGTGCCATCCGATTCCAGTTTGATCATGCAGTTAGCCTGATCGATATCCGGGATACCCGATTTCTGCATGATAATGGCGACGCCGCGACCGATGTGCCAGTCACCATTTTGCGGTTTCGGTGAAGACCATTGGATCATCTCGCGACCCTGACGCAGGATCTCTTCCAGTGCGCAGCTGGCGGCGGAAGGAACGGAGGTCGGCGCTTTACCTTCACCGATTGCACCGAGAATTTTCAGCTCTTGCCCTTCGTGTACCCGGTTACGTTCGATAATTTCCAGTTGGTCGATCTGTAACTGTTCAGCCAGTTCCGCTAATGCCATGGTGATAGCGAAGTTACCTTTCGGTGCGCCATAACCCTGATAAGCACCATTTGGGCAAATGTTGCTGTAGTAGGTGGTGACCTGGAAATCGACGTTATCGCACGGATATAACGGCAGCGACAGCGCCGGTCCGTTACACGGTACGGTGAGTGAGTGGTTGCCGTAAGGGCCAGTGTTGGCGCGGAAATCCATCTTCACTGCCGTCAGGCGACCATCTTTTTTCGCGCCCAGTTTGACGGTGACTTTCGCGACGTGACGAGAGGTGTTAGCAATAAACTCTTCTTCACGGGTGTAGCGGAACAGTACCGGACGCCCGGTCACGCAGGTTGCCCAGGCGCACACTTCTTCCAGCAGGATGTCCTGTTTGGAACCAAAACCACCGCCTACACGTTCTTTAATGACATGAACTTTATGTTGTTTCATGCCCACGAGGCGCGCGACCTGGCGGCGTAAGTGCCATGGTACCTGGGTGGAGGCGTGGATCACCAGACGATCGCCGTCCATACGGGTAAAGCAGATATGTGTTTCAGTCGGGCACTGCTGCGCCTGCGTTGAGTTATAGGTTCGCTCAATGATCACATCGGCATCGGCAAAGCCTTTGTCCATATCGCCAATATGACCATGAATACTGGCAGCGATATTTTTGCGTGGGCGAGAACCGATGGGGAAGTTGATGATCATATGCTCGCCGCGCTGGGCTGCATGGCTGTTATCATCTTCCAGAGTATCTGGCGCACCAGCAACATACACCACCGGTTCATCGTGCACGACAGGCGCATCTTCCGCCATTGCCTCGTCAATCGACATTACCGGCTTAAGCACTTCATATTCAACGTCGATGAGCTTCAGTGCTTCGAGCGCAATGTCTTCACTTTCGGCTACTACCGCAGCAACGCGATCGCCGACGTGACGCATTTTCTTGCCGAACATTCGGCGGTCAAGCGGTGACGGTTCCGGTGCGCTCTGACCACCCGGGGTATAGTAAATATCCGGGCAATTCAGGTGAGTAATAACGTGAACGACGCCCGGTAAGGCTTCAGCTTTGCTGACATCCAGATGAGTAATCAGTGCGTGAGCGTGTGGGCTACGTAACATTTTAATGACGCAGGCGTCAGCCGTTACGCGATCTTCAACATAGCAGGGTTTCGCCTGCACCATTTTCGCGGCATCAGTTTTAGGATAATGCTTGCCAATGACTTCAAGGTCGTCACGGAAAGTCGGAGCGATATCAATGGTGGCCTGCGGATTATTTTTACGTGCAACCGCCAGTTCAATGACCTGATAGTATTGCTGCCAGCCAGCATCGCGGCTAAACAGACCTGAGAGTGCGTCGTCGATCTCTTCGCGGGTAGGTGCGTCGATGCGATCGAGAAGATCGGTGATAATCAGAGCCGCAGCTGGATCGTTATAACCAGACTGCACCACGCCAACATCAACCATGGCCTGTTGAACCAGACTTAACTCATTCCATTTGCCCAGAGATTCTGCGGTACGAATATCTGCCTTCTCTAACTGTGCGGCGATAAGCAAGGACGCGTTAACGATATTACCGTTAAAGATAATTGCGTCAGAACCGGCAAACCCAAAGCCATCATCACTGTTGCGTACAGAGTGCATTCCCATGTTAAACAACAGCTTTTGCACGTTTTCGCCTGGATTAACGGTTAGCTCCTGAGGCGCGCCATTTAAAGTAAAGTGGATGATCATACGGCTTCCTCCCCAGCCTGTTGGCAGTCGGCATACAGGTCGGCTACCAGAACTCCCGTGATATAGCGTTTATAGGCCACGCTGCCCCGCAAATCTTCCTGCGGGAAAATGGCGTTGGCGACAGCCTGTTCCAGTGCATTGCCTTCCAGATTTTGAGTTTCAACATCATGCAGACGCAGTGCTTTACTGGCGACGCCATCCAGCGCAATTCGCATACCGTCGTGGTCTGTTATTGCAACGGCTGCCGTCACGACGGTTAAACCTGCCTGAGAACGGCTAATTTTGCGAGTCGCACAGGTGCGATACGGATCTTTAATGATAATTTCGGTTAACAGGCGATCGCATGGGCAGGCCAGGTAGTCCTCGATTGACAGCGTATCGCCGTTGCCAAAAACCAGTTCAGCATCCAGTGCCAGCAGGACGGGAAGCAGCACTGACTCTTCTTGCCGGGCGGCAATTTCACCACCAATGGTCGACTGATTACGAACATGGCGAGAGTAGACAAAACCGAGAGCTTCCCGCAGTGCTGCAGGAATAAATCGTGCATCACGCAGTGACTGCAAGCGAGACATTGCGCCAATTCGTAGTGCACCGTTATCCCAGTCAATCCAGTCCAGCTCCAGATCCTGCAAGGAAATGGCAATCTTTTTATCGGTACGGGTTGGTGTAGCGTTGAGTTTGCTGCCCCCGGCGAACCAGACGGCTTCATCCTGGTAGCGGCGCTTCAGTTCCAGCGCCTGTTCGACTGAGTCGGGTCTGAAAAATTGTTCAATCATCGTCTTTCCTTAATTTCCCCTCTTCTCTGAAAGAAGAGGGGAGCTGTTATTTATGCCAGCGCATCCATCCGACGCCACATACTGGCAGCGGCTTTTCTGGCTTGCGCATAAATGGAATCGCAATCGAAGTTAAACTGACGGTCTTCATAGACCATCACACCATTGACCATCACGCTGTGAACGTTGCCTGAGCCCATACCGAAAGCGATATGCCCGGCGATATTGTCTGCCAGCAGCGGCGTCGGCGAGTTGTAATCGCAAATGGTTAAATCGGCTTTGTAACCGGCTTCCAGAAGCCCAAATTTCGCGCCAAAGTTGCGGCTCATCAGTTCGTTGCCGTTAGCCAGTGCTTTGGCAAAACTGTCAGGCCACAGCGGGCCACCCGCATCGCGATGTTTAAAGAAGGCAAATTTCATCTCTTCAAACATGTCCGAACCAATGCCGTCCGTTCCCAACGCCAGATTGCGGATGTCGCTAAGGTGATGGTTGTAGCCGACATGGTTGTTCATGTTTGAACGGGCGTTATGCACCAGGAACGCATCGCGCTGATTGAGTAGGGCGATGTCATCTTTCGACAAGTACAGCCCATGAGCGACCAGCGTTTTGCTGTCGATGAGATCGAATTGCGCAAGTCGTGCCAGCAGGTCTTTGCCGTACCAATGGTGACTGTAGGAAACGTCGTAAAGGTCTTCCGCAACGTGAATATGCAAACCACGACCTGTGCTTTTCACGGCTTCACGCAGCATCTCCAGACCGGCATCCGGCACGGTAAACGGCGCGTGAGCGCCGATATGTGCTTCCACCAGATACGGCTCGGTTGCTGCTTTCTTCGCCTCATCAATCTGACGGGCGAAGCGGATGTTTTCTTCTACACCTTCCTGCAACTCTTTGATGCCGCTGTTACGGTCAGTAGTTTCAAAACAGGTCATCGCGCGCAGGCCAACTTTTAAAAATGCGTTGCGCAATGTGGAGAGCGACCCGTCGATATACGCCGGAGAGGCATGGTGATCGATAACCGATGTACATCCGCTCTTAATCGCTTCCAGGGAACAAATCAGTCCGCTGTAATAGAGCGACTCTTCATCAAGGGCGCGATCGAGCCGCCACCAGAGATTTTTCAGCGTTGAGATGAAATCCGGGCAGGGGGCGATATTTGCCATAATTCCGCGGGAAAGCCCCGAGTAAAAATGGTTATGCGAGCAGACAATTCCCGGCATCACAATCCGACCATGCATCTCTTTGTAGCTGGCATCGGGGTAGCGTTGCGTCAGGGCATCGCCGATAGCGACAATCACATCATTTTCGATGGCGATATCAACGCCTTCCTGCACTTTCGCCGGGTGTAACTGCACTGCGGTGACATTCTTCAGAATCAACATGATTACACCTCCACGCGGCCCAGCAGATAATGATGATGCTGGTGGACATGGCTAATGATGCGGCACATATCGTTCAGCTCCGGTGGTACGTTGTTGAACTGACCTTCGCTGTCGATGTTTAACACCCAGCTTTGGTTATTCAGACGTACGCGTACCCGGCAATCTTCCACAAGGAAGCCTGGGTTACTGCTGTTATCAAAGTCTTGCGACAGGCTGAAGACGGTGATTTTGTCTTTGTACGGTTTACCGTTCCACGGGCAGAATTGGGCGCAGTTGCCACATTCGTTACAGTAAGCGTCGAGGTGCAGCGTCTGGAAACGGTTCTGGAAGCCTGGGACCGCAATGGATACGTTGGCGCGGTTCGGGCAGACATCCACACACTTGCTGCAAACGTAGTTACATTCAAGGCAGCGTGCGGCTTCCTGTGCGACAAACGCGTCACGATCGTCACTGTTCACCAGAGTGATAGAGATATCGCCTTTACGTTGATAGATTTCCGCCGGATTGACGTTGTTCCAGTATTTATCGTTCTGGTGGGAACGGATATTTTCCCGACTAAGGATTGCATCGGTCGCCCGACGCGCGGTTCCGACAGCAGCGACAATGGAGGATGGTCCGCGCTGTACGTCGCCGATCATAAAGACGTCAGTCAGACGAGTTTCGCCATTATGGTCGACGTCTGGCCAGCCGTTTTTGTCCAGCGGCACGCCCATCGCATTCAGGGCTTCAGTATCCTGCTGTTCACCAATGGCGGTGATCAGGCTGTCTACATGCAGTGTTACTGTTTCGTTGGTTTCAACCGGACGGCGACGACCTTTCTCATCAGGTTCGCCAAGCGACATAACGCGCAAGGTTAAGGTGCCATCAGCATCGAAACGTTCCGGATTATTCAGAAAACGGAACTCCACGCCGTCGTGCAACGCTTCTTCATACTCTTCGCGCCATGCTGGCATCTCTTGCAGTGAACGACGGTAAACGACCGTTGCTTTTTCTACGCCTGGAACGCGTAACGCCGCACGAGCGCAGTCCATTGCGGTGTTACCCGCCCCGACGACGACCACATGTTTGCCCAGCTTGAGCGCGGTGCCCTTGTTGTATTCACGCAGGAAAGGGAGTGATTTCCAGACATTTTGGTTGTCGCCCGCCAGTTTCACACCGCTATTTTTATCAGTGCCGGTGGCAATCAGAACATAGTGGAAGCCCTGATTTTTTAACTGTTCAACGGTCAAATCGGGTGAGCAACCGTACTCAAATTTCACGCCGTGATCGGCAACAAAATCGATATCGTGCTGAATTAACTCTGCAGGAATACGGAACTGAGGAATGATATTTTTCACCACGCCGCCCGCATTGGCTTCGCGTTCAAACAGCGTGACCGGATGGCCCGCTCTGGCAAGGAAGTAACCTGCCGCCAGACCCGCCGGACCTGCACCAATCACGGCAACCGGATGGCGTGAACCAGAACCGGCTGGTTTGTGCCAGCGTTGCTTATATTCATCCCAACCTTTTTCCAGGGCGACTTTTTTCAGTTCGCGGATATTCAGCGCACTGTCGTAATCCAGGCGGGTACAGTTGTATTGGCACTGGTGATCGCAAATATGACCGGTAATGGCGGGCAGGGCGTTGCGTTGATAGATGAGTTCCAGCGCGTCGGCATAGCGGTGTTCGCCAAGCAGACGGATGTATTCCGGAATATCTTGCTTGATAGCGCAGGCAGTAACACAGGGGGCAACGTAGCAATCGGTCAGCGGCAGGTCTTCAGCCACTTCAATACGCTCTTCTGGCTTCCAGTGTTTCTGGGTGTATTCCATGGTTAACGCGTCTGCTGCCAGTCTGTTCAGTCGTTCGACGTCAACGTGGTCAAGTCCCCAGGCGTCGGAGCCTTCCAGCTCGCGCATGCAGGCACTTAAGCGCAGATAGCCGCCAGGTTTCAGCAGGTCGGTTGCCATAGTAATAGGGCGAATACCAGTATCAAAAATATCGCGGATAGTCAGCTGACTGGCACCACCGGAATAAGAAATGGGCAGTTTGCCGTCAAAGGCGCGAGAGAGAACTGCTGCAACGTTGATGGAGAGCGGGAACAGCGCACGGCCTGACATATACATCTCTTCACCAGGCAGTGCGCCTTTATTGTTGATGGTGCCGAGAGTGTTAGTCAGTTTTACGCCAAAGCCGAGTGATTTTTCTTTTGCCAGTGCCATCAGGCGTTCCAGCATTTCCAGTGCTTGCGTCAGCTTGAGGTCGTGATCAAATGACTCTTCTTTTAAGCCTATGTAACCGAAACCGCAGGCATCGAGGATCTCACGAACACGCGCATACCCCAGTAAGGTCGGGTTAAGTTTCACAAAGGTGTTGAGTCCTTTTTCTTCCAGCATGTAGCGGCAAATGGCTTCGATTTCATGCGGAGGACAGCCGTGCATGGTGGAGAGGGTGACGCCCTGCACCATACTGGTGGGGATGCGAGCGGGTAAGGCTTGCAAGCTTTCGCGTTTTTCCTGCAATCCGTGGTGGGCTAAAAATGCGTCATCCTGGAGTAATTTATTCAGCGTATCGCGGTATTGAGCGAATTTCGGATGGTCAGATGCGTCCATCATATTGTCGATGAACTGCTGCATCGGCGGTTGCTTAATACCTTCGAGGTTGTAACCGACGCTCATATTAAAGATGAACGATTTACCGGAATCAGAAGGCTGGAACATCGCTTCGAGAAGGTGCAGGGCAAACCAGGCTTTGAGGTATTCATCCCAGGCTTTAAGCAGGGTAAATTCGGTAGACCATTCGGTGTTAAAGCACTCGTCTTCGGCATCGATACAGGGCTTTTCCAGCTCCAGACGGTCAAGAATTTGGACGGTTTTTAGTTCGATGAAGCGTCCGCCAGTCAGCCAGGAAGTGACAATATTTTGCGCGAGTTGCGTGTGCGGGCCAGCGGCAGGGCCGACGGGAGTGGCACAGGTTTCACCGAAGACGCTAACAGTTTTACTTTTTACGGGTGAGTAAAACTGTTGCTCGGGAATACCAAAGATTGAGCGTTGTTGTTGGTATTCATCAAATATGCGCGTCAAAAGTTCCTCAAACGGAATGGGACGCATAATATCCCCCATAACCCTCTCCTTAGCTTATACAGATATCATTGAGTGACCGGTGTTGAGAAATCCGGTGGTTTAGGGGGATAGAGCAACAATCGCACCACTCTTGCCAGGTTTGACGGGAAATATAAAAAAATGTGAGGCGGCTCGAAACTTAATGGCTTTTTGTGAATGAACTCACAGGTGCCAAATGAGAATTAAAATCACTCCTGAAAATTATTATTGCCAGCCCATTTATCACTTTTTCTCTTTTCTCAAAATCAGTGATTCCTTATCATTATGATAAAGAGTGCTGGAGGGATTAAATATTTGAACGCAATCGTTTAACTACGTTTTCTAAATTTCAGTATACCTTTTCTTCGCTGTAATAAAGTCGTCAGGAGTATCAATATCTAAAATTATTTCTGCATTTTCTATTTCGACGGAATAATGTTCTCCCATAAGGAGTGCCTGACGCATATTGGTGACATTGGGTCGCTGGATTGCCTGCATCAGGCATGGTTTTGACACTAAAATCGGATGGCCGGGGATGCCATTATGGAGTGGCAGTATTGCGCAATCATTTCGTAACGACCAGATTTTTCTAAAAATATCGATGGTGAGGGTTGGCATATCTCCGTGGGTGAGAAAACAATGTTCTGTTTGCACCGCGGGTACTGCGGCCTTTACTGATGTCAGTAAACCCTGCGCATAATCTGGGTTGTGGATAATAGTGATATTGCTCTGGTTCGCATAACGTTCGTGCAGTTCATTACCACGATAGCCGGTGACTAAAATAATTCGGCTACAAAACTGCAACGCATTTTTGATACTTGTATCAAGAATTGTTCCCTGTTGCCAGGGTAACATCATTTTCCATTGCCCCATTCTTGATGATAATCCTGCGGCGGTAATTATACAGTCGATGGCTGACATAGTGATTCCATTATTTACAGGAGCTAATAACGCCTGATAATTGCGTTACTTCCTGATGGATTACGTTGAGGGTAATTTATCCCAGAGAGGTCCATAAAGACGCGTGAAAAGTATAATTGACCCATCGGCATTATTCATTGATTTAGGCGCGCAGAAACGTCCCACTGTGATTTCTATTGTTGGTGCTGGGGGGAAAACCAGCTTGCTTTTTTGGCTGGCAGAACTGTTCCAGGCGAGCGGCAGGCGTGTATTAATCACTACGACGACACATATGTTTATGCCAACATCTCACTGGCCCGTGGTTTTCTGTCGTGATCCCACCATGCTTCCTCATGCGTCTTTTATATCCCCCATTTCATTTTGTTTTCACAGCTGGAAAGCGAATCAGGGAAAAGTGCAGGGATTTACGCCAGAAGCGATTGATGCACTGGTACAACGACCAGAGTGTGACGTAATTCTCATTGAGGCAGATGGCTCGCGTGGAATGCCGTTAAAAGCGCCTGATGAGCACGAACCTTGCATACCTAAAAGCAGTTGCTGCGTGATTGCTGTGATGGGAGGACATATTTTGGGTGCAAAAGTGAGCACAGAAAATGTCCATCGCTGGTCGCAGTTTGCTGATATTACTGGGTTAACACCTGATGCACCCTTGCAACTGAGCGATCTCGTTGCGCTGGTTCGCCACCCTCAGGGGGCGTTTAAAAACGTACCGCAAGGTTGTCGGCGAGTCTGGTTCATTAACCGTTTTTCTCAATGTGAGAATGCGATTGCGCAAAGCGAGCTCCTTCAACCGCTGCAACAACACAACGTAGAGGCAATCTGGCTGGGCGATATACAAGAACATCCTGCAATCGCGCGCAGATTTGTGAATTAGCGGCCCGGGTATTCCGGGTTACTGAAAGGATATCCATTGAGGTTGGTATGAATATTTTCACAGAGGCTGCAAAACTCGAAGAGCAAAATTGTCCGTTTGCGATGGCGCAAATTGTTGATAGCCGAGGCTCAACCCCCCGCCATTCTGCACAAATGTTAGTGCGCGCCGATGGTTCTATCGTCGGTACAATTGGTGGCGGAATGGTTGAGCGGAAGGTGATTGAAGAGTCGCTTCAGGCATTGCAGGAACGTAAGCCGCGATTATTCCATGGACGTATGGCTCGTAACGGTGCGGATGCTGTCGGGTCAGATTGTGGAGGTGCAATGTCAGTATTTATCAGCGTCCATGGTATGCGTCCACGTCTGGTGTTGATTGGTGCGGGGCATGTCAACCGGGCGATAGCCCAGAGTGCGGCGCTATTAGGATTTGATATCGCCGTTGCCGATATTTATCGCGAAAGCCTCAATCCTGAACTATTCCCACCATCAACCACGCTTCTCCATGCTGAGTCGTTTGGTGCGGCAGTGGAAGCACTGGATATTCGCCCTGATAATTTTGTCCTGATTGCCACGAATAATCAGGATCGTGAAGCCCTCGACAAACTCATTGAACAACCCATTGCATGGCTGGGGTTGCTGGCAAGTCGCCGCAAGGTTCAGCTTTTCCTGCGCCAATTGCGTGAGAAAGGCGTGGCTGAAGAACATATTGCCCGTTTACATGCGCCCGTTGGTTACAACATAGGTGCGGAAACGCCGCAGGAGATCGCCATCAGCGTGCTGGCAGAAATATTACAGGTGAAAAATAACGCGCCGGGTGGGCTGATGATGAAGCCTTCTCATCCTTCCGGACACCAGCTGGTGGTGATTCGCGGTGCGGGGGATATCGCCAGTGGTGTAGCGCTACGTCTGTATCATGCGGGTTTTAAAGTGATCATGTTGGAAGTGGAAAAACCGACAGTGATTCGTTGTACCGTGGCGTTTGCCCAGGCCGTGTTCGATGGCGAAATGACGGTCGAAGGCGTCACCGCCCGCCTGGCAACCAGCTCTGCGGAAGCGATGAAACTTACCGAACGCGGATTTATCCCTGTGATGGTAGATCCCACCTGTTCATTGCTTGATGAACTGAAACCGCTTTGCGTGGTGGACGCTATTCTGGCGAAACAGAATTTGGGAACGCGGGCAGATATGGCACCAGTAACAATCGCGCTTGGGCCGGGCTTTACTGCAGGGAAGGATTGTCATGCGGTAATTGAAACAAATCGCGGGCACTGGCTCGGTCAGGTGATTTACTCAGGTTGTGCGCAGGAGAATACCGGTGTTCCCGGCAATATTATGGGGCATACCACCCGACGAGTGATCCGCGCTCCTGCTGCAGGCATTATGCGATCCAACGTGAAATTAGGCGATCTGGTGAAAGAGGGCGATGTCATTGCCTGGATTGGTGAGCATGAAATTAAAGCACCGTTGACGGGGATGGTGCGTGGCTTGTTGAACGACGGACTGGCCGTGGTCGGTGGTTTTAAAATTGGTGATATCGATCCTCGAGGTGAAACGGCTGATTTCACCAGCGTTTCTGATAAAGCCCGGGCGATTGGCGGCGGCGTACTTGAGGCGTTAATGATGTTGATGCATCAGGGCGTTAAAGCGACAAAAGAAGTGCTGGAAGTGGCTTAAATGAAAATGGCCGGATGGTATTACCCATCCGGCATTTAAATTACTGACAAATCACCGTTCCGGTTTTGCCTTCAATCCCTTCTTTCGCTTTGCTCAATACGGTAATCAGTGCTTCACGACCTGCGCGAGAGCGAGCAAACGAGGCGGCAGCTTCCACTTTAGGCAGCATAGAACCTTTCGCAAAATGACCTTCTTCGATAAAGCGTTCAGCATCACTTAATGACAGGCGATCGAGCCACTGTTCATTCTCTTTTCCGAAGTTAATGGCCACTTTTTCTACCGCAGTCAGAATGATCAGCATATCGGCATCGATCATTTCTGCTAAACGGGCACTGGCCCAGTCTTTATCGATAACCGCGCTGGCACCACGCAGATGGTTACCTTCACGAATAACAGGGATACCACCACCGCCAACGGTGATCACCACCTGTCCGGCATCTACCAGAGCTTTAACCGTTTCTTTTTCAATGATATCAACCGGTTTTGGCGAAGCAACGACACGACGATAGCCGCGACCCGCATCTTCTTTCAGAGTGTAACCCTGTTTTGTCAGTAGCTCTGCTTCTTGCTCGGTAAAGAACGAACCAATCGGCTTGGTCGGGTTGAGGAATGCCGGATCGTTAGCATCGACTTCGACCTGGGTAACCAGCGTTGTTACAGGTTTATTAATGCCACGAGAAAGCAGTTCTTCTCTTAAGGCGTTTTGTAGATCGTAACCAATATAACCCTGGCTTAAGGCAACACAGACAGACATCGGCAGCATTGGCGAGTGCGCTTCAGTTTTTGCTGCAGCTTCAAAGGCCTGGTTAATCATGCCCACCTGTGGCCCGTTGCCATGAGTGACGATGACCTCATGTCCCTGGGCAATTAAATCAACAATTGCCTGAGAAGTAATTTTTACCGCTTTCATTTGCCCAGCCAGGTCATCGCCCAGCGCATTCCCGCCCAGGGCGAGAACAATTTTCTTACTCATTTTTCCTCACTCATCATTCTTGATTGTGTATAGATCCCTGGCAGTGGTTAGAGCACGGGAGGGACAAACGGTTTGCGTCGCAGGAAACGACCTCGCCCGGCTTTGCCTGTAAAGGTGCCGTCGCAGAAAATCGTTTCACCACGGGATAAGGTTCTGACAATCGCGCCCTGACAGGTAAAACCCTCCCATGGCGAGTAGTCAGCGTTGTCGTGGAGATGGCGATGCTGAATTTGTTGGCTCTGACGTGGGTCTATAATCACCACGTCGCCATCGGAACCGGGCGCTAATAATCCTTTTTGTGGCCACAGGCCAAACAGCCTGGCGGGCATTGCACTGGTTAACTCAACAAAACGCTCCGGTGAGATACGCCCCGTCATCACGCCACTGGAGAACAGCAGTTGCATGCGGTTCTCCACACCGGGTAAGCCATTTGGGCAGCGGCTGAAATCGCCTTTAGAAATTTGCAGGCGTTGAGCCATCGAGAAGGTGCAGTGATCGGTTGCCACCACGTCAATCGCACCATCGCTGATGCCACACCACAGTTTGTCCTGCTCGCGTACGTTACGCAGCGGTGGGCTAAGAATGAACTTCATGCCATCTTCTGTATCGTAACTGCGTTCGTCCAACAGGAGATATTGTGGGCAGGTTTCAACCCAGACTGGCTGGTGATTCGCACGGGCAAGACGCAGATAATCCAGACCTAAGCCGTTAGACAGGTGCACGATATAGAGCGGGGCGTTACCGGCAATTTGTGCCAGGTTAATCATGCGGGCGATGGCTTCCGCTTCGCATTCCAGAGGTCGACTCAAGGCATGATAACGCGGTGCGGTTAACCCTGCGGCGATAAACTCCGCCCGCTTGCTGGCGATAGCTGCGTCATTTTCCGGGTGCACGGTGGTCAGCGCGCCGGACTCATGCAAGCGGCGTAATGCCTGCAACACTTCATCATCGTTGAGTTTATATTGATAGGTTAAATAGAGTTTAAAACTGCTCAGTCCTTCCTCAACCATCATCGGAATTTCGTCGAGGATAGCGTGATTAATATGTTGAATGACACCGTGAAAGCTGTAGTCGATGACTGCTTTGTGGGCGGCATAACCGCGATAAACTTCCAGTTGATGGCGTAACCGGCAGCCATTTGGGCCAAATCCCATATGGTCAATAATGGTTGTTGTACCGCCACACGCAGCAGCGCGGGTACCGGTAAAAAAATCATCACAACTGCGCGCGATGCCGACATCAATATTGAAATGCGTATGGACATCCACGCCGCCAGGGAAAACGTAACAGCCAGAGGCATCAATTTCTTCGCAAGGGAGTTGCGGCGAAATATCGGTACCCAACTGGCGAACAATCCCGCTTTCAATCAGCAAATCCTGCTTCGCCTGTCCATCTGCATTAACAACAATGCCGTTTTTTATCAATACGCGCATAGCAAACTCCAAAAACCCTCCGGCGAACCGGAGGGGAATAAGTGAAGAGTAATTATTCGGTTGCCAGCCAGCTTAATGGGATTGCAGCGTACATAGCGGCACAGGTTACCAGGTGAGATTTCCAGGTTTTTTCGTTTGGCGCGTGCGCTTCCGGTTCTTTACCTGGGCCAAAACCGATGACCGGAATGCCGTGGCGACCCATGATGGATACGCCATTAGTCGAGAAGGTCCACTTATCAACGACAGGTGCTTTACCAAACAGCCCTTCATAAGCATTCACCAGTGCTTTAACGGTGAAGTGATCTTCTTCCACTTTCCAGGTCGGGAAGTAGCATTCGGTTGGGTAAACCAGGCCAGTCCAGGACGGGCGGTCGTAGTTGTACATAGAAACAACCGCGTTAGCTTTCTGTACTGCAGGTAGAGCGCGGATCTCGTCCAGCGCGCCTTCCCAGGTTTCGCCCCAGGTCAGACGACGGTCGATTGAAACTGCGCAGCTGTCTGCGACAGCGCAACGACTTGGGGAGGTGAAGAAGATTTCAGAAACAGTCAGCGTACCTTTGCCGAGGAATTCGTCATAGCCCAGACGTTGAGACAGTTCCTGTAATTCGCCAAGAATTGGACCCATTTTGAAAATGGCGTTATCACCACGTTCTGGTGCCGAACCGTGGCAGCTAACACCCTGAACATCAATGCGAATTTCCATACGACCGCGTTGACCACGGTATACCTGGCAGTCGGTTGGTTCGGTACTGACCACAAATTCCGGGCGAATGCCGGATTGTTCAATAATGTATTGCCAGCACAGACCGTCGCAGTCTTCTTCCTGCACAGTACCGGTAACCAGCAGGGTATATTCATCTTCCAGACCGAGATCTTTAATGATTTTACCGGCATATACCATAGACGCCATGCCGCCTTCCTGGTCGGAAGTACCACGACCACCGATCAGCTCGTCGGTTTCCATGCCTTCATACGGATCGAAGTCCCAGTTTTTGATGTTGCCAATGCCGACTGTATCGATATGAGCGTCCATTGCCACCAGACGCGGGCCGTGGCCGATATAACCGAGAACGTTGCCCATTGGGTCGATTTCAACTTTATCGAAGCCGACTTTTTCCATCTCTTCTTTAATACGATGTACTACGCGTTTCTCGTCGCAGCTTTCACTGGGAATAGCAACCATATCGCGCAGGAAGCGAGTCATGTCTGCCTGGTAATCTTTTGCTTTTTCAAGAATCAGTTTGAATGGAATATTCTTAGCCATTATTTTTCTCCAGATTTTTTACTCCCCGTTTTGCAGGGAGCTGTTCCAATAGGGTGATTAAGGTGCTACAGCGTGTTTGCCTTCCCAGACAACTTCGCGGTAGTGCTTCACGTCGGTGTCGCCTTCAGTGCTGATAACCAGCACCACGGCATCTTTGTTCAGCGCCAGTTTTTCCATCAGACTTTGACGTTGCGGGTGATAATGAACCGCTGCGAGAACGCCCAAACCGACAGCGCCGGATTCACCGGAGATGATGCGCGGGTCGTTGCCGTACGGATTACCCAGCACGCGCATACCTAATGCGGCAACGCTGTCCTGGCAGGAGATGAATTGGGTGGCGCAGTTACGTAGGATTTCCCAGCCCAGCGGGTTAGGTTCGCCGCAGGCCAGGCCCGCCATGATGGTGGCCATATCACCGCCAACGTTGACGATGTCGCCTTTGACGCCGGAGCGATAAATACAGTCAGCTTTGTCAGGTTCAACAATAATGCTGTGCAGATTTTGCGGGCTATAGACGTCGACCAGATAACCCAGCACACCACCGGCCATTGCACCGACACCGGCTTGCAGCAAAACGTGTGTCGGGGTTACGCCCATTTCACGCATTTGCTCGACGGCTTCATCCGCCAGTGTTGCGTAGCCTTGCATGATCCAGGTTGGGATTTTGGTGTAACCTTCCCATGCCGTGTCCTGTACCACTTCCCAGCCGTGCTGCTGCGCGTGTTGCATGGTCAGGCGAACGGTATCGTCATAGTTCATATCCGTGACGATGCACTCGGCACCGAGGTTTAGAATGGCGTCAACGCGTTCCTGAGCAGAACCTTTCGGCATGTAAATCACCGCATTCTGTCCGAGTTGCTGAGCGGCCCATGCCACACCGCGTCCATGGTTTCCGTCGGTGGTGGTTGCGAAAGTCATTTTTTCGCCGATAGCATTTTTCAAATGCTCAAATGATAGCGTTTCGATATCAAGATGATATTTTTCGCACAGTAACTGGGCGATGGCGTATGCGCCGCCGAGCATTTTGAAGGCGTTCAGACCGAAGCGTTTTGATTCGTCCTTAACGAGAATTTTCTTTACACCAAACAGGTTTGCGAGATCGTCCAGCGCACAAAGCGGTGTTGGGTGATAACCAGCAATTTTCTGGTGGAACTGGCGTGCCAGTTTTGCCTGGCTTTGCGAAAAAAGCGGTGATGTTTCGCCGTTGAAAAATTTGTTATCGGCGATATCAATCTTCAATGAGAAAACGGACATATCCTATCCTTTTGGCCTCTGGAAATAGAGGACCGACCAGCTGATCGGCCCGAGGGGTTATTTCACGCGTTCTTGCGCTTCTTTCAGCAGTTGCTCGAGCAGTGCACCTGGTTTGGCGTATTTACGGGACAGGATCATCGCGGCGATGATATAAGGCTTCCAGCTGGCTTCTTTGTAGGTAGCGATACGGTATTTTTCGAATACGCCTTCAGTGACTTCACCTTCTTTGCAGGATACGCCGCTGATATCGGCTGGCAGGCAGTGCATATACAGGGCTTCGCCATCACGGGTCAGCTCCATCATCTCTTCGGTACAATGCCAGTCTTTGTGCTGTGCGTTCTGTGCCAGACACTGTTTTTCCAGCGCTTTCAGTCCTTCGTGATCGTTCGCACGCAGCAGTTCAGTACGCTCTTCCATCACTTTGTAAGGTGCCCAGGACTTCGGATAAACGATGTCTGCGTCTTTGAAGGCTTCTTCCATGCTGGTGACCTGACGGAAGCTACCACCGGAGGCTTTAGCATTGTTTTTAGCAACTTCAACGACATCCGGGATCAGGTCGTAGCCTTCCGGATGGGCCAGGGTGACATCCATACCGAAGCGGGTCATCAGACCGATGATGCCTTGTGGTACAGAGAGCGGTTTGCCATAGCTTGGGGAGTAGGCCCAGGTCATGGCGATTTTTTTACCTTTCAGGTTTTCCAGTGAACCAAAGTGTTCACGTAACCATGCCAGATCAGCCATTGATTGAGTCGGGTGGTCAATATCGCATTGCAGGTTCACTAAAGCCGGACGCTGCGGCAGCACACCCTGCTTGTAACCGTCATCAAGTGCAGCGCCAACTTCACGCATATAGGCGTTGCCTGCGCCCAGATACATATCGTCGCGAATACCGATAGCGTCAGCGCAGAAGGAGATCATATTGGCGGTTTCACGCACGGTTTCGCCGTGAGCGATTTGTGATTTACCTTCGTCAAGATCTTGTTGTGCAAGGCCGAGCAGGTTAAGCGCGGAAGCATAAGAGAAGCGGGTACGGGTGGAATTGTCGCGGAATACGGAAATACCTAATCCACTATTAAAGACTTTGGTTGAGATGTTTTCAGCACGCAGTGCTTTTAACGCGGCGGCAACGTCCAGTACTTGTTTCAGTTCGTCTGGCGTTTGTTCCCACGTTAACAAAAAATCTTTTTCATGCAGGTGAGAGGTCAGCGAATTGATATCCTTAATCAGCTCATTAACAGTTTTCATCATAAAGTCCCGATAGTGGAATGACAGGCAAAGTGGTTTATTTCACTGTGACGTGCCAAAGTGATTGGTGTTTTCACAGCTATACCTCGGACTAACAATAAGTGTGCCAGAATTATCCACGCGGCTGCGAAAGGCTAATTTGACGGATAATGTGTGGGGTTGATCACATATTGATGCCAGTTTCCGGTTGTTTGTAAAATACGAAAACGTTTGGCTTTTTTTATTACGTTATTTATTTGCTGCTAAGTATCAGAAATAAGATAAAGAGGCAGGCTATCTCTCTTCAGTTTGATAAACTTGCCGCTGTAATTCTCATATTGATATAGAAATGTGATATCTCTTCCATAATTTTATTAGAAAGTGATAAAAATCTTATGTTTTTATCAAAGCCAATTTCGCCTGAGTTAATATCATCATGATCTGTGAACCATCAACGTCTTCAATGATCGACTTTTAAGTAAGTCTGGAAGGTAAAGCTATGGAGCTTGCGACTACGCAGTCAGTATTGATGCAAATTCAACCAACAATTCAGCGTTTTGCCAGAATGCTTGCCAGCGTTTTGCAGCTTGAGGTTGAGATCGTTGATGAAAACTTGTGTCGCGTCGCCGGAACGGGCGCGTATGGGAAGTTTCTTGGCCGCCAGTTGAGCGGCAACTCACGTCTGCTCCGCCACGTCCTGGAAACGAAAACTGAAAAAGTTGTGACACAGTCTCGCTTCGATCCCCTTTGTGAAGGTTGCGATAGTAAAGAAAATTGCCGCGAAAAAGCATTTCTGGGTACGCCAGTCATTTTACAGGATCGTTGTGTTGGGGTGATAAGTTTGATTGCCGTTACCCACGAGCAACAAGAACATATCAGTGATAATTTACGCGAATTTTCCGATTACGTTCGCCATATATCCACCATTTTTGTTTCTAAACTTCTGGAGGATCAGGGACCAGGAGATAACATCAGTAAAATATTCGCGACCATGATCGATAATATGGATCAGGGCGTGTTAGTGGTTGATGCTGATAATCGGGTTCAGTTTGTTAATCAGACAGCTTTAAAAACACTCGGTGTTGTACAAAATAATATTATTGGAAAACCTGTTCGTTTCAGACCATTAACATTTGAGAGTAATTTTACCCATGGTCATATGCAACATATTGTTTCGTGGGATGATAAAAGTGAATTAATCATTGGTCAGTTGCATAACATCCAGGGCCGACAACTATTTTTAATGGCGTTTCACCAATCGCATACCAGTTTTTCTGTAGCAAATGCACCTGATGAACCGCATATTGAACAATTGGTTGGCGAGTGCCGTGTTATGCGGCAATTAAAACGACTCATTAGCCGTATTGCACCCAGCCCATCCAGCGTTATGGTGGTTGGTGAAAGCGGCACGGGTAAAGAAGTCGTCGCCCGTGCAATCCATAAGTTGAGCGGAAGACGGAATAAACCCTTTATTGCTATCAACTGTGCCGCGATTCCGGAACAGCTTCTGGAGAGCGAACTGTTCGGTTATGTTAAAGGCGCATTTACTGGCGCTTCTGCCAACGGTAAAACAGGGTTGATTCAGGCGGCGAATACGGGCACGCTGTTTCTCGATGAAATTGGTGATATGCCATTAATGTTGCAGGCTAAATTACTGCGCGCTATTGAGGCGCGTGAAATTCTGCCGATTGGTGCCAGTAGCCCAATACAAGTCGACATCCGCATCATTTCTGCAACTAATCAGAATTTGGCCCAGTTCATTGCTGAAGGTAAATTCCGCGAAGATCTCTTCTACCGACTTAATGTTATCCCGATAACTCTTCCACCGCTGCGTGAACGTCAGGAAGATATTGAATTACTGGTGCATTACTTTTTACATCTGCATACCCGTCGTCTGGGATCGGTTTATCCTGGCATTGCTCCTGATGTCGTCGAAATATTGCGTAAGCATCGTTGGCCCGGAAACCTGCGCGAGTTAAGCAATTTGATGGAATATCTGGTTAACGTTGTTCCTTCAGGTGAAGTTATCGACAGCACGCTATTGCCGCCAAATCTGCTGAATAATGGCACAACGGAGCAAAGTGATGTAACAGAGGTCAGTGAGGCGCACCTGTCACTCGATGATGCGGGCGGCACGGCGCTGGAAGAGATGGAAAAGCAAATGATCCGCGAGGCGCTTTCACGTCATAACAGCAAGAAGGAAGTTGCTGATGAACTGGGCATCGGCATTGCTACGCTCTATCGCAAGATTAAGAAATATGAGTTGTTAAACACATAACCTCAGTGAATCCGGCCTGAATTCAGGCCGGATATCTTTTACTTTGTTTTCTCGCAATCCAGAACTGTATTTACAATCATCTGATACCCCGTGCAGCGGCAAAGATTTCCTGCCAGGCCGCGACGGATTTCCGTAATGGTTAATGGTTTTTCGCGTGTTTTTGCCAGCATCGCCGTGGTAGCCATAATGAGGCCCGGCGTACAAAACCCGCATTGCACTGCACCAGATTTCGCATAAGCCAGTTGGACATGAGAAAGTTTACCGCCTTTCGCTTCACCTTCCAGCGTGCGGATCTCTTTTCCTTCAGCCCAGGCCGCAAGGAATAAGCAACTGTCTATCGCAGTGCCGTCGACCAGCACCGTACAGGCACCACATTCACCCACGCAGCACCCTTGTTTGACACTTAGCAGTCCTTGTTCGCGGAGTAATTCCGAGAGCGGCATTCCTGGCGCGGCGTGAAGCTGAAAAGGCATCCCGTTAATGGTGCATTCGATGGTAATTGTTTCGCTGTGATTCATTGCAATTTCCCCCCCGCCGCGGCGACGGCTTCGCTAATCACTTTTTTGGTCATCGTCTGGATGAGATGCAGACGAAACTCTTTACTGGCCCGCCATGACGAACGCGGGGCGACATCTTGCAGGACTGATTCGCTGATGGCTTCCAGCGTTTGCAGGTTTAATGGCGCATTTTGTGCAGTCTGTTCGGCATGTTGGCAGCGAATCGGCGTTGGCGCGGCAACACCAAATGCCAGGCGTAATTCGCTGAAATTGCCGTTATCCAGTCGGCAATGTGCGGCGCAGCCAATTGTTGAAATATCCATTGCGTCGCGCATGGCATATTTAAAATGCGCGCTGCCCGCGTGTTCTTTCGGCTGTGGCGGAAAATGAAAGGCGACAAGGATTTCGTCATGCTCAAGAGACACTTTGCCCGGCCCGGTGTGAAAGCCATTAATCGGGACGAAACGAACACCGCGCGGGGAGTGGATCTCCAGTTTCGCGTCATAAATTAGCGTTGGCGTGGCAGAATCTGCGCTGGTGGCACCGTTGCAAATATTTCCGCCGTAGGTGGCGACATTACGGATCTGCGGCCCGGCGATTGATGCAGCCGCAGCACATAACGCCGGGAGATGACGTTGAGTTACAGGATCTTCAATGAGCTGGGTAAATGTCGTTGCAGAGCCGATACGTAGCGCGCCATCTTCCGCCAGCGTAATTCCCCGCAGCTCCGCCAGATTATGAATATCAACAATATGGCGATAACGGTCATTGTGATGGTGAAGCTGTATCAGTACGTCAGTGCCACCGGCGAGCAGTTTGGCCTGCGGGTTGTCAGTCAGCAGGTTGATGGCATCGGCAAGGGTTGCTGCGCGATGGTAAGAAGCAAAATCAAACATGATGTTATCCTCAAATCAATCCTGCCAGATGGAATTCTTCATATAATCGTTTTGGCGTTAGCGGCAGTGTATTGATTGCAACACCGGTAGCCATCTTCACCGCGTTACGAATAGCTGCGGCTACAGGAATTATGGGTGGCTCACCCAGTGACTTATGTCCGTATGCGGATTGCGGCTCATTGATTTCGACGAACGCGCTTTCCAGTTGTGGCAGATCCGGCATGGTCGGCATTTTGTAATCCAGCAGATTGGGGTTACGGACCACGCCGCTTTTCGCATCGATGATCATCTCTTCAAATAGCGCCCAGCCAATGCCCATCCCCATTCCGCCGTGTACCTGACCTTCTGCCAGCAGCGGATTAAGAATATGGCCCGAATCATGAACGTTGAGGATGCGGTTTATGGTTACTTTACACAGTGCAATATCGACCGTCAGATCAACAAAGGTACAGCCAAACGCCGGTGGGTTAGTGGTGGTTTTGATGGAGCTTTCGGCAGAGAGCTGCCCGCCGCGTTCAGGGTGGTAGAAAGCGTCCATCGCCAAATCTTTTAACGACATTAACGGCTCTTCCGGTCGTTCAACCAGCACGATATGGCCTTTTATCAGGGTCAGATTCATCGCTGACTGATGTAGCATGACTGCGGCGTGAGCGATGATTTTCTCTTTTAATAACAGTGCCGCACTGCGCAGCGCAGGCGCGGCAACATAGCTCTGACGTGAGGCAAATGCGCCGGGGTCGAATGGTGTAACGTCGGTGTCTTGTGTCGAAATTACGCGGACATCGCTGACCGGAACTCCCACGGTTTCTGCCACCATTTGCGAGAACACGGTGTCGGCACCCTGGCCGATTTCCGTCGCGCCGCTTTGCACGTTGATGGTTCCATCCTGATTCATCAACAGGCGCGCGCCTGCTATTTCTACGCCGACAGGCCAGGTGTTAGAGGTGTAGCTAAAACAGGCGACGCCAACGCCACGACGTAAATTGCCTTGCTGGTTCTGGCACTCTGCACGGCGTTTTTCCCATTCAAAGATTTTCCGGCCTTTTTCAAGACACTCCGGCAACCCTGCGCTGTAAATACGTTTTCCCGTGAGCGGATTAGCATCTCCTTCGCGGGCGGCGTTGCGTAAACGAATTTCAACAGGATCAATACCTAACGCTGTCGCGGCATCATCAAGCATAGACTCAACGGCAAATACGACTTGTGGCGCGCCATAACCACGCATCGCACCAGCCGAGGGGAGGTTGGTATAGCAGGTCTTTGAACTGTAAGCGTAGGCACAACGAGGATAAAGGTAAGCGACTTTATTCCCCCCAGCAGAAGCAATGGAGTGCCCGTGAGATGCATAAGCGCCGGTGTTAGACAGAACATCCAGACTATAACCTTTCAATGTTCCGTCGCGGTTCACGCCCATTTGCCCGTCAATAGTAAAAGCGTGGCGGGTACGGGTTGCGAGGAAACACTCTTCACGGCTAAGAGAAACTTTCACCGGAATGCCGCCAAGTTTGCTGGTCAGGAATGCCGCCATTGGCTCTTCCAGTACATCCTGTTTATTACCAAAACCGCCACCGATAAACGGTTTGATGACTCGTACGCATGACCAGGGAATATCCAGCGCCTGACCAACCACGCGGCGAACAATGTGCGGGATCTGGGTGCTGGAAACGATGGTAATTCGCGAGTCATCCTCCATCCATGCCAGCGATGTCACGCTTTCCATATGACAATGTTGAATAACGGGCGTCTGATAGTGCCCCTGTACCTGGTAGTCGGCGGCATCGATTGTTTGTTGGACATTACCCGTCGACATCGTGCTTTGTTTCAGTAAATTGCCACCGTTATGGATTGGTGCAGCGTCTTCTGCCAGCGCCGCTTCTGACGAGGTGATAACGGGTAATTCTTGCCACTCAATGCTGACCAATTGCACCGCTTTTTCTGCCGTGAGTTCATCGCGGGCTACGACGATGGCAACGGCGTCACCATGATGACGAACATGACGCGTTAGCAGGGCACGATCGGCAGTATCGCGCTTGTTTTCGTCAAGTGTCCAGGCATGCCCTGCCGTGGCGAATGGGATTTCTGGCACATCTTCCCAGGTAAAAATCGCCAGGACGCCCGGCAAACTCCTGGCTTGTTCATCATTAATACTTACGGCATAACCATGTGCGATAGGGCTACGTACATATTTCGCGTAACACATGCCCGCCATAACATAATCGTCAGTATATCGTGCCCGCCCGGTGACCTTAGCAATGGCATCGACGCGCATGCATGATTCACCCGTAGCGGTTGCTTCCCGCGCTTCCATAGAAATCCCCTCGGTTTGAACATTTGGTTCTTATGGCAAAGATTTAGTTTTAGCAGGCAAGAATTACGCCAGAAACGACTATATGCGTGAGGGGAGGAAGGAAGTGTGATGACGTTAAAAAAACACAGATATGATACGAAACAGGACTCTGAATAGGGACAGTGATACGTATCAATATGAGTGGCGATAAAATCAATGTGATAAATTAGGATTATTACGAATCAAGGTGGGAAATAGGTTAAAAGTCAGGAACTTCGATACCACTACAGCAAATATTTTGCTGATGATACTTCCCTTTGCCAAATGAAATTAACCTCTTTCTCTATTACATCGTTTTTCCAGAAGCAAGAGATTGGGTATCAAGAGGCTGGCTGCTATGATATGGCGTCTTGTTTTTTAAGCGAGGAAAGATTTTGAGTGCGGGACGCCTGAATAAAAAATCTCTGGGTATCGTGATGTTGTTATCGGTTGGACTGCTTTTGGCGGGCTGTTCGGGTAGCAAATCATCCGATACAGGAACGTATTCCGGCTCCGTTTACACCGTGAAACGGGGGGATACGCTATATCGTATTTCGCGCACCACGGGAACCAGCGTAAAAGAACTGGCGCGACTGAACGGCATTTCCCCCCCTTACACCATTGAAGTAGGTCAGAAACTAAAACTGGGTGGGGCGAAAAGTAGCAGTAGTACACGTAAATCAACCGCCAAATCCACGACCAAAACCGCATCGGTTACACCGTCATCAGCGGTACCGAAATCTTCCTGGCCGCCAGTAGGGCAACGTTGTTGGTTATGGCCAACGACAGGGAAAGTTATCATGCCGTATTCGACAGCAGATGGCGGCAATAAAGGGATTGATATCTCAGCTCCACGAGGTACACCTATTTACGCCGCGGGTGCAGGAAAGGTGGTGTATGTGGGCAACCAGCTGCGTGGCTACGGTAATCTCATCATGATTAAACACAGTGAAGATTACATTACGGCTTACGCTCATAATGACACGATGCTGGTAAATAATGGGCAAAGCGTGAAGGCTGGGCAAAAAATCGCCACTATGGGGAGCACTGATGCGGCATCTGTTCGCCTGCATTTCCAGATTCGTTACCGTGCAACGGCAATTGATCCGCTACGTTACTTGCCGCCTCAGGGCAGCAAGCCAAAATGCTGATGGCGAATTAATCAGCAGTCAGCAGCGTGGTACTTGCTAAGGAGAGCGTAAGGTTTATAATGCCTTACGCATCTCGAAGCGGGCGTAGTTCAATGGTAGAACGAGAGCTTCCCAAGCTCTATACGAGGGTTCGATTCCCTTCGCCCGCTCCAATTTATCTTCACATCATCTACCTGCCATTTTTGTTGTATCTGATTTTCTATATTATCTTAATTCAAGCGCTTCAGACTTTTCGCAATCGCCGTAATACTTCCCCATTTTTTTGTAAATAAAAAGCGTTTACGCAATGCAATCGTCATGTATCTTAAATAGTCTTATTTAAGATGTTCAGAACTCTTTGTGTGTTTAACTGGCTGATAATTATATAATATTACGAGAGAAGTGATAGAGCGGAATAATAACAAATGAACATTATGAAAACTGGGATGGTTCAAAATTGAAGCAATTTTGAACCATCCACAACGGATATTAGCTAAAGAACATTACCGATACGCACAGGATACCCACGATCAGGGTAATCAGATTTCCGATGGAACGCCAGGGTTTAAGCGCCGGGATGAGATACGTTGACAGCGTAGGCATGATGAAAAGTATCATGGCAATGAGCGGGCCGCTGATCGCGTAAATCATCGAAATCGCGTTCGGGTTAATGCAACAAACAATGAAGGTAATCAGCGATACCAACATAATTGATAGTGCGCGGTTAAATGCACGACTTTTCTTTACACCAACCTGCTGTAATGTTGTTTTGACGACCTCTGTGGCACCTTCAATAACGCCAAAGTACGTACCCAGGAATGATTTCGACATCGCAACTACTGCGACAATAATCCCGGAAATTGATAACCATGCTGGGGCGTTCGGCAGCATAGAAAGCGCCGATAAAATGGTAACCCCTTCTTCTTTAGCCGCTTCAATATACGAAGGTGGAATAGAAAGCAGGCAGCTAAAGACAAAGAACAATACACTTATGCAGATGATGAGATAAGCGACTTTCATAATTTTTTTGCATTTATCCATAGCATGTTCGCCATATTTTTCACGTCTGTCTATGGCAAACGTAGAAATAATGGGCGTATGGCTAAAAGCGAAAACCATCACGGGAATCGATATCCATATCTGGTGAAGGGTATTCTGATTGAACTCTACCTGGGTTGTTAATAGATCAGGTTGCCAACTACCGACCAGGTAAATAGAAAGAAATAAGAAATAGGCAATCAATGGGAATACCAAAAATCCCATTACCCGAATGGTTGCATGGCGTCCCATCAGAAAAATGAGATTCAGGATTAATACAACACCCAGACTCACTAGCATACGGATGCGAAGATCAATAACCATATGCTTTGCCAGCTGTTCCGTAAGTGAGTTGGTAATTGCCACTGCATATATCAACACGACGACAAAAAAGGCGATGAAGTACAGCGTGGTAATCAGATTACCAATCTTCTTGCCATAGTAGTGTGTTACCGCGCCCGTTATCCCTTCACCTGCTGATGTTTTCGATGAGAGGATGAACTGGCATAAGGCTTTATGTGGCCAATATGTTAAAGGCCAGGCGACCAGAGCAGTAATAAACAGGACCACAGCCCCCGCCGAACCTAACTGAATAGGAAGGAAGAGCGTGCCTGCACCAACGGCTGTGCCGTAGAGCGCGAAACTCCACAGAGTTTCTTCTTTTGACCAAATATTAGACATTATCTGAACGTATCATCTACAAATTAAACAAAATGGAGGGCAATTTACCATAAACCAGGTTAAGTATGGGAGATTAACGCCCTATCTACCTCTCTATTGGTGGGTTAGTGGTTGCAAACCTTACGTGCCAGTTATGTCTCTGACTGCTACTCAGGCGTATTTCCTTTGTGATAAAAATCACCTTTTTTAAACAATTAAGATAACTGTAATTAACAATCATTTACTATTGCACTGTTAATTGGTGCGAGGTTGTGATGAAAGACGTTGTGATTGTCGGGGCGTTACGGACACCTATCGGCTGCTTTCGTGGTGCGTTAGCGGGTCATTCCGCCGTGGAACTTGGCAGCCTGGTCGTCAAAGCGTTAATAGAACGTACCGGCGTTCCTGCATATGCGGTGGATGAAGTGATTCTTGGTCAGGTGTTGACTGCAGGGGCAGGGCAGAATCCGGCAAGACAATCGGCTATTAAAGGTGGTCTTCCTAATAGCGTTTCTGCAATCACTATTAATGACGTTTGTGGTTCCGGGCTTAAAGCACTGCATCTGGCTACTCAGGCGATACAGTGTGGCGAGGCTGATATTGTCATCGCCGGTGGCCAGGAAAACATGAGCCGCGCACCACATGTTCTGACTGATAGCCGCACCGGCGCACAGCTTGGCAATAGCCAGTTGGTTGATAGTCTTGTGCATGATGGGTTGTGGGATGCCTTCAATGATTATCATATTGGTGTCACCGCCGAAAATCTGGCTCGCGAATATGGCATCAGCCGTCAGTTGCAGGATGCTTACGCACTTAGCTCGCAACAAAAAGCGCGAGCGGCGATTGACGCCGGACGATTTAAAGATGAGATCGTCCCGGTAATAACCCAAAGTAACGGTCAGACGTTGGTTGTTGATACCGATGAACAGCCACGCACTGACACCAGCGCAGAAGGCTTAGCCCGTTTAAATCCTTCATTTGATAGTCTCGGTTCTGTGACAGCGGGTAATGCATCATCCATAAACGATGGGGCAGCTGCAGTAATGATGATGAGCGAAGCCAAAGCACGAGCGTTGAATTTACCCGTGCTGGCCCGCATCCGCGCATTTGCCAGCGTTGGTGTGGATCCGGCATTGATGGGAATTGCGCCGGTGTATGCGACCCGCCGTTGCCTGGAGCGTGTTGGCTGGCAGTTGGCTGATGTCGATCTTATCGAGGCTAATGAAGCGTTTGCTGCACAGGCGCTTTCGGTTGGCAAGATGCTTGAATGGGATGAGCGTCGGGTCAATGTTAATGGTGGTGCGATCGCACTCGGTCACCCGATAGGCGCTTCCGGTTGCCGAATCCTGGTTTCTCTTGTTCATGAAATGGTGAAACGTAATGCCCGCAAAGGACTGGCAACGCTTTGTATCGGCGGAGGCCAGGGTGTGGCATTGACCATTGAACGTGACGAGTAGCTCTGCATTTCCTCCTTACCGATAAATATCTGCCGTCATTAATCTGTTGAATAATGATGGCTGGTGAGTCGACATACCTTTTCAGGGCTCCCTGATTTTTCCATTCTCATGACATATTCGTGATCGACACTGCACTTTTTTTAATCCTTAACTTAAAAATGAAACATTGTTTTATTTTTAATTGAAAACCCTATCCCATGGGCATATCATCCCCTCATAGAGAAAACGAAACAGTGTTTCATTGTTGTTTTCTATTTTCACGCTTCACTGATTATCGGAGGTTGATGTGGACGTAAGACAGAGCATCCACAGTGCGCACGCAAAAACGCTGGATACCCAGGGGCTGCGCAATGAATTTTTGGTTGAAAAGGTATTTGTCGCCGATGAGTACACCATGGTTTACAGCCACATTGACCGTATTATTGTTGGCGGCATTATGCCGGTAACTAAAACGGTTTCCGTTGGCGGGGAAGTTGGTAAACAACTCGGCGTAAGCTATTTCCTTGAACGTCGCGAGTTAGGTGTTATCAATATTGGCGGTGCCGGTACGATTACTGTCGATGGTCAATGCTATGAAATCGGTCACCGCGACGCCCTGTATGTTGGTAAAGGTGCAAAAGAAGTTGTCTTTGCCAGTATTGATACCGCCACTCCGGCGAAGTTTTATTACAATTGCGCACCCGCGCATACGACGTATCCCACCAAAAAAGTCACACCGGACGAAGTATCTCCAGTCACGTTAGGCGATAACCTCACCAGTAACCGTCGCACGATTAACAAATATTTTGTCCCGGATGTGCTGGAAACCTGCCAATTGAGTATGGGGCTGACGGAGCTGGCTCCAGGTAACTTGTGGAACACCATGCCGTGTCACACCCACGAGCGCCGGATGGAAGTTTATTTCTATTTCAATATGGATGATGACGCCTGCGTTTTCCACATGATGGGGCAACCGCAAGAAACGCGTCACATTGTGATGCATAACGAGCAGGCGGTGATCTCCCCGAGCTGGTCGATCCATTCCGGTGTCGGAACCAAAGCTTATACCTTTATCTGGGGCATGGTCGGTGAAAACCAGGTTTTTGATGATATGGACCATGTGGCCGTTAAAGATTTGCGCTAGTTGTGGGCATAAACGAATAAGGTATTGTTATGATTTTAAGTGCATTTTCTCTCGAAGGTAAAGTTGCGGTCGTCACTGGTTGTGATACTGGGCTGGGCCAGGGGATGGCGTTGGGGCTGGCGCAAGCGGGCTGTGACATTGTTGGCATTAACATCGTTGAACCGACTGAAACCATCAAGCAGGTCACGGCGCTGGGGCGTCGTTTTTTAAGCCTGACCGCCGATCTGCGAAAGATTGATGGCATTCCAGCACTGCTGGATCGCGCGGTAGCTGAGTTTGGTCATATTGATATCCTGGTGAATAACGCCGGATTGATTCGCCGCGAAGACGCTCTCGAATTCAGCGAAAAAGACTGGGACGATGTCATGAACCTGAATATCAAGAGCGTATTCTTCATGTCTCAGGCAGCGGCGAAACACTTTATCGCGCAAGGCAATGGCGGCAAGATTATCAATATCGCGTCAATGCTCTCCTTCCAGGGCGGGATCCGTGTGCCTTCTTATACCGCATCAAAAAGCGGTGTGATGGGCGTGACGCGATTGATGGCGAACGAATGGGCTAAACACAACATTAATGTTAATGCGATAGCTCCGGGTTACATGGCGACCAACAATACTCAACAACTGCGGGCAGATGAACAACGTAGCGCGGAAATTCTCGACCGCATTCCAGCTGGCCGTTGGGGACTGCCGAGTGACCTGATGGGGCCGGTGGTGTTCCTTGCCTCCAGCGCTTCAGATTATGTGAATGGTTATACCATTGCCGTGGATGGCGGTTGGCTGGCGCGTTAATTCATTCCTCTTACTTTTATGACCCTGTCGCATGGCAGGGTTTTTTATACCTGTAGATCATCATAATCCATATCATGGTTATGAAATAATCCATATCAATTATCAATTGATGAACTTTATGAATTTTATCTGCTTTAAAATTAGGTAGTTAATAATAATCTCAATAATTCAACTTAATTTGAAAATTGGAATATCCATCACATAACGACATGTCGTAGCAATTTAATCCATATTTATGCTATTTCCGACCTGACACCTGTGTGAATTGTTCACGTATTTTTTCACTATGTCTTACTCTCTGCTGGCAGGAAAAAATGGTTACTATCAATACGGAATCTGCTTTAACGCCACGTCCTCTGCGGGATACGCGGCGTATGAATATGTTTGTTTCGGTAGCTGCTGCGGTCGCAGGATTGTTATTTGGTCTTGATATCGGCGTAATCGCCGGAGCGTTGCCGTTCATTACCGATCACTTTGTGCTGACCAGTCGTTTGCAGGAATGGGTGGTCAGTAGCATGATGCTCGGTGCAGCAATTGGTGCGCTGTTTAATGGTTGGCTGTCGTTCCGCCTGGGGCGTAAATACAGCCTGATGGCGGGGGCCATCCTGTTTGTACTCGGTTCGATAGGGTCCGCTTTTGCGACCAGCGTAGAGATGTTAATCGCCGCTCGTGTGGTGTTGGGCATTGCTGTCGGGATCGCGTCTTACACCGCTCCTCTATATCTTTCTGAAATGGCAAGTGAAAACGTTCGCGGTAAGATGATCAGCATGTACCAGTTGATGGTCACTCTCGGCATCGTGCTGGCGTTTTTATCCGATACAGCGTTCAGTTATAGCGGTAACTGGCGCGCAATGTTGGGGGTTCTTGCTTTACCAGCAGTTCTGCTGATTATTCTGGTGGTCTTCCTGCCAAATAGCCCGCGCTGGCTGGCGGAAAAGGGGCGTCATATTGAGGCGGAAGAAGTATTGCGTATGCTGCGCGATACGTCGGAAAAAGCGCGAGAAGAACTCAACGAAATTCGCGAAAGCCTGAAGTTAAAACAGGGCGGTTGGGCACTGTTTAAGATCAACCGTAACGTCCGTCGTGCTGTATTTCTCGGTATGTTGTTGCAGGCGATGCAGCAGTTTACCGGTATGAACATCATCATGTACTACGCGCCACGTATCTTCAAAATGGCGGGCTTTACGACCACAGAACAACAGATGATTGCGACTCTGGTCGTGGGGCTGACCTTTATGTTCGCTACCTTCATTGCGGTCTTTACGGTAGATAAAGCAGGGCGTAAGCCGGCGCTGAAAATTGGTTTCAGCGTGATGGCGTTAGGCACTCTGGTGCTGGGTTACTGCCTGATGCAGTTTGATAACGGTACGGCTTCCAGTGGCTTGTCCTGGCTCTCTGTTGGCATGACGATGATGTGTATTGCCGGTTATGCGATGAGCGCCGCGCCAGTGGTGTGGATCTTGTGCTCTGAAATTCAGCCGCTGAAATGCCGCGATTTTGGCATCACCTGCTCAACGACGACAAACTGGGTGTCGAATATGATTATCGGCGCGACCTTCCTGACACTGCTTGATAGCATTGGCGCTGCCGGTACGTTCTGGCTCTACACTGCGCTGAACATTGCGTTTGTGGGCATCACTTTCTGGCTCATTCCGGAAACCAAAAATGTCACGCTGGAACATATCGAGCGCAAACTGATGGCAGGCGAAAAGTTGAGAAATATCGGCGTCTGATTTCACGGGCCGGATGTGCTGTACATCCGGCCCTTTTTTCGTTAATAGAGATTAGGCACCTGGCCGTTGAGGCGTTTGCCTCGTTCCTTATTCAGCCTTGTTGCGGTAACACTCATCAGGAGAGAGGAATGAAAACAATTGGTTTGCTGGGAGGAATGAGCTGGGAATCCACTATTCCTTACTATCGTCTGATAAATGAAGGCATTAAACAGCGGCTTGGTGGGCTTCACTCTGCGCAAGTGCTGCTACATAGCGTCGATTTTCATGAAATAGAAGAGTGCCAGCGTCGCGGTGAGTGGGACAAAACCGGGGATATTCTGGCTGAGGCGGCGCTTGGCTTACAGCGGGCGGGCGCAGAAGGTATTGTGTTATGCACCAATACGATGCACAAAGTGGCGGATGCCATTGAGTCTCGTTGCTCTCTGCCTTTCTTACACATAGCGGATGCCACTGGACGTGCAATTACCGGGGCAGGAATGACTCGTGTGGCGCTGCTGGGTACACGTTACACCATGGAACAGGATTTTTATCGCGGGCGGCTGACGGAACAATTTTCCATCAACTGTCTTATTCCTGAAGCGGATGACCGGGCGAAAATTAATCAGATTATTTTTGAAGAACTGTGTCTGGGGCAATTTACCGAAGCGTCACGCGCTTATTATGCGCAAGTGATTGCTCGCCTTGCAGAACAGGGCGCACAGGGCGTCATTTTTGGCTGCACAGAAATTGGTTTACTGGTGCCAGAAGAGCGCAGTGTTCTGCCTGTGTTTGATACCGCGGCGATCCATGCCGAGGATGCTGTCGCTTTTATGCTGTCGTAGCTGACGACAAAATAGCGTCAAGAGAAGTGACCAGTTTCGGTAATCCCGCTTGTAAATGCTCACTAAACGCCTGCACCAGCGCTGATGACGGGCGGTGCAGGGGGCGGATCAGGCTGACGGTGAATGGAACCGCAATGCTGAACCGCCGCACCACTAAACCGCTTGCCGCATAATCCAGTGCGGTGAGCGGGTTAACCACTGAAACGCCTACCCCCGCCCGTACCATTGCGCAGACTGACGCGGCGCTGTGGGTTTCTACGATCATGCGTCGTTTAACCTGATTCTCAGTAAACAATTGATCCAGCAACTGGCGATAGCTGTCAGTACGGGAAAGGCTGATGTAGTTCTCACCGTGAAAATCATCCGGCGTTAATACCTTTTTTACCGCCAGCGGATGGCCCGGAGGTAACACACACACTTCATCTAAAGAGAGTAATTCGGTACGTTCTGTTCCCGCAGGCGTATGGAGCGTTTCAGTGAGTCCTAAATCATGACGCTGGGCCGAGAGCCACTCTTCAAGTAGCGGTGATTCCTGGGGCACGATATTTAAGCTGACATCGGGATAACGTGCCAGAAAGGGTTGCAGGAGCTGCGGTAAAAAAGATTGCGAAAAGACCGGCAGGCAGGCAATAGACAGTTCTCCCTGGCGAAACTCGCGCAGACTTTCTGCGGCACTGACAATGCGATCCAGTCCGTACCAGGATCGTTGCACTTCTTCAAACAGACGCAGTCCTTGCACGGTAGGATGTAATCGTCCACGTATGCGCTCAAACAATTTCAGCCCGATCACCTTCTCAAAGCGCGCCAGTTCGCGGCTGACGGTTGGCTGTGAGGTGTGTAGCAGGTGTGCCGCCTCAGTCAGGCTTCCGGCGGTCATTACCGCATGAAAAATTTCAATATGACGTAAGTTAACGGCGGCCATTAGCGCTCTCTCGCAATCCGGTAATCCATATCATTTTTGCATAGACTCGACATAAATCGATATTTTTTATTCTTTTTATGATGTGGCGTAATCATAAAAAAGCACTTATCTGGAGTTTGTTATGCCACATTCACTGTTCAGCACTGATACCGATCTCACCGCCGAAAATCTGCTGCGTTTGCCCGCAGAATTTGGCTGCCCGGTGTGGGTCTACGATGCGCAAATTATTCGTCGGCAGATTGCGGCGCTGAAACAGTTTGATGTGGTGCGCTTTGCACAGAAAGCCTGTTCCAATATTCATATTTTGCGCTTAATGCGTGAGCAGGGCGTAAAAGTGGATTCCGTCTCGTTAGGTGAAATAGAGCGTGCACTGGCGGCGGGTTACAATCCGCAAACGCACCCTGATGATATTGTTTTTACGGCAGATGTTATCGATCAGGCGACGCTTGAACGCGTCAGTGAATTGCAAATTCCGGTGAATGCGGGTTCTGTTGATATGCTCGACCAACTGGGGCAGGTTTCGCCAGGGCATCGGGTATGGCTGCGTGTTAATCCGGGGTTTGGTCACGGGCATAGCCAAAAAACCAATACCGGTGGCGAAAACAGCAAGCACGGTATCTGGTACACCGATCTGCCCGCCGCACTGGACGTGATACAACGTCATCATCTACAGCTGGTCGGCATTCACATGCACATTGGTTCTGGCGTCGATTATGCCCATCTGGAACAGGTATGTGGTGCTATGGTGCGTCAAGTCCTCGAATTCGGTCAGGATTTACAGGCTATTTCTGCGGGCGGTGGGCTTTCTATTCCTTATCAACAGGGTGAAGAGGCGGTTGATACCGAACATTATTATGGTCTGTGGAATGCCGCGCGTGAGCAAATCGCCCGCCATTTGGGCCATCCTGTGAAACTGGAAATTGAACCGGGTCGCTTTCTGGTAGCGCAGGCTGGCGTATTAATTACTCAAGTGCGGAGCGTCAAACAAATGGGTAGCCGCCACTTTGTTCTGGTTGATGCCGGGTTCAACGATCTGATGCGCCCGGCAATGTACGGTAGTTACCACCATATCAGTGCCCTGGCAGCTGATGGTCGTTCTCTGGAACACGCGCCAACGGTGGAAACCGTCGTCGCCGGGCCGTTATGTGAATCGGGCGATGTCTTTACCCAGCAGGAAGGGGGAAATGTCGAAACCCGCGCCTTGCCGGAAGTGAAGGCGGGTGATTATCTGGTACTGCATGATACAGGGGCATATGGCGCGTCAATGTCATCCAACTACAACAGCCGTCCGCTGTTACCAGAAGTTCTGTTTGATAATGGTCAGGCGCGGTTGATTCGCCGTCGCCAGACCATTGAAGAATTACTGGCGCTGGAATTGCTTTAACTGCGGTTAGTCGCTGGTTGCATGATGACTTGCCTCCAGCGACGGAGTTGACACTGAATGGCGACGTACCAGCGTCGGACTAAAGACATTAGTGATTTCCGGGAGAGGGCGATTATCCGCCAGCGCCAAAGCCAGTTCGGCAGCCTGCGTCGCCATCGTCACGATTGGGTAACGCACGGTGGTCAGGCGCGGACGCACATAGCGTGACACCAGCACATCATCAAAGCCAATTAACGAAATCTCACCCGGTACATCAATACCATTATCATTGAGCACGCCCATCGCGCCCGCCGCCATTGAATCGTTATAACAGGCTACCGCAGTGAAATTTCTGCCTCGTCCCAAAAGCTCGGTCATTGCCTGTTCGCCGCCGCTTTCGTCTGGTTCGCCAAATGTCACCAGCCGGTCATTGGCCGGAATACCACTTTCAGCAAGGGCATCGTAATACCCTTGCAGACGATCTTCGGCGTCAGAAATAGAGTGGTTAGAGCACAGATAACCAATGCGGGTATGACCTTGCTGAATTAAATGACGCGTTGCCAGCCAGGCACCGTAACGATCGTCCAGAGCAATACAACGGTTTTCAAAGCCAGGCAGGATACGGTTGATCAGCACCATACCGGGCATTTGTTTCATTAATGAGGCTAAATCGGCATCCGGGATCATTTTGGCATGGACAACCAGCGCAGCACAGCGATGGCGGATCAGTTGCTCAATGGCCTGACGCTCTTTTTGTTCGTTGTGGTAACCGTTGCCAATCAATAAAAAATTACCAGTGTGATAAGCCACCTGTTCGACCGCTTTCACCATTGCACCGAAAAACGGATCGGAAACATCACCAACGACCAGACCGATCGTTTCAGTGGTCTGCTGCGCCAGCGCACGGGCGTTGGCGTTCGGGTGATAGCTAAGAGACTCCATTGCACTATGCACAGCCAGTCGGGAAGCTTCGCTGGCTTTGGGTGAATTATTAATGACGCGGGAAACGGTGGCGACTGAAACGCCTGCCAGTCGGGCTACATCCTTTATGGTCGCCATGAAAATACCTTAGTGGGTAAACGCTTACATTCTTTCAGTGTTACGGAAAACGCCCGTTGGTTCAAGGGGCGGCGTGTTTTCATTGTGGGAATGTGAGCCAAACGCAAATAAGTAAGACAAAAAAAGAGATTGCAAACCTTTGGTTACACTTTGCGAAACGCTGTTGCGATTGACCGCTGGTGGCGTTTGGCTTCAGGTTGCTAAAGTGGTGATCCCAGAGGTATTGATAGGTGAAGTCAACTTCGGGTTGAGCACATGAATTACACCAGCCTGCGCAGATGCGCAGGTTTTTTTTTGCCGGTCATCAATCTGTAACAGTAACCGACAATTTACACACCTCGTTGCATTTCCCTTCATTCCTTTGCGTTTTCTCGCTGGCGAAGAGTCGTCGTGCAGACCACAATCAAGATCCCAGAGGTATTGATTGGTGAGATTATTCGGTACGCTCTTCGTACCCTGTCTCTTGCACCAACCTGCGCGGATGCGCAGGTTTTTTTTCGCACCTAATTTACTGTCGCTCGCGTTCTTTATCTCGTGTAATCTCCCTCCATTCGCTTTTACTGAATCAGAGCAAAGGGAGTTGGAATGCTTTTTAGCTTTTTTCGAAATTTGTGCCGTGTTTTGTATCGCGTTCGCGTTACGGGTGACACCAAGGCACTGAAGGGCGAGCGCGTTCTAATCACGCCTAATCACGTCTCTTTTATTGATGGCATACTGCTGGCATTGTTTTTACCCGTACGTCCGGTATTTGCCGTTTACACCTCAATAAGCCAACAGTGGTATATGCGTTGGCTGAAATCATTTATCGACTTTGTTCCTCTCGACCCGACGCAACCTATGGCGATTAAACATCTGGTACGTCTGGTGGAACAGGGCCGACCAGTGGTGATTTTCCCTGAAGGACGCATCACCACCACTGGCTCGCTGATGAAAATCTACGATGGCGCGGGATTTGTCGCGGCGAAGTCTGGTGCAACGGTTATTCCTGTGCGTATTGAAGGGGCGGAACTTACGCACTTCAGCCGCCTGAAAGGTCTGGTTAAACGTCGCTTGTTCCCGCAAATTACTCTGCATATTTTGCCACCAACGCAGGTGGAGATGCCGGATGCGCCGCGTGCCCGTGACCGTCGCAAAATCGCTGGCGAAATGCTGCATCAAATAATGATGGAGGCGCGTATGGCGGTGCGCCCGCGTGAAACGCTGTACGAATCTTTACTGAGCGCAATGTACCGCTTCGGAGCCGGGAAGAAATGTGTCGAAGACGTCAACTTTACCCCAGACTCCTATCGCAAATTGCTTACGAAAACGCTGTTTGTTGGACGCATCCTTGAAAAATACAGTGTTGAAGGCGAACGCATCGGCTTAATGCTGCCCAATGCAGGCATCAGTGCGGCAGTGATTTTTGGGGCCATCGCCCGTCGCCGCATTCCCGCAATGATGAACTACACCGCCGGGGTAAAAGGGCTGACCAGTGCTATTACGGCGGCTGAAATCAAAACCATCTTCACTTCCCGTCAGTTTCTCGATAAAGGCAAACTCTGGCATCTGCCGGAGCAACTTACTCAGGTGCGCTGGGTCTATCTGGAAGATTTAAAAGCAGATGTCACCACTGCCGACAAAGTGTGGATTTTCGCTCATTTGCTGATGCCGCGTCTGGCACAGTTAAAACAGCAGCCGGAAGAAGAAGCGCTGATCCTCTTTACCTCCGGTTCTGAAGGCCATCCGAAAGGCGTCGTCCATAGCCATAAAAGCATTCTGGCGAACGTCGAGCAGATTAAAACGATTGCCGACTTCACCACCAACGATCGCTTTATGTCGGCGTTACCGCTGTTTCACTCCTTTGGGCTGACGGTAGGTCTGTTTACGCCACTGCTCACAGGTGCAGAAGTGTTCCTTTATCCAAGCCCGCTGCATTACCGCATTGTGCCGGAGTTGGTGTATGACCGCAGTTGCACCGTGTTGTTCGGTACCTCGACTTTCCTCGGTCACTACGCGCGCTTTGCCAACCCGTATGACTTCTATCGTCTACGCTATGTGGTGGCAGGCGCAGAAAAACTACAAGAAAGTACCAAACAGCTTTGGCAGGATAAATTTGGCCTGCGCATCCTTGAAGGCTACGGTGTGACCGAATGCGCGCCTGTCGTTTCTATCAACGTACCGATGGCGGCGAAACCCGGTACGGTAGGGCGTATTCTACCAGGAATGGATGCGCGCCTGTTGTCGGTTCCTGGTATCGAAGAGGGCGGACGCCTGCAACTGAAAGGGCCGAACATAATGAACGGCTATCTGCGGGTGGAGAAGCCTGGTGTACTGGAAGTGCCCACCGCCGAGAATATTCGCGGCGAAATGGAGCGCGGCTGGTATGACACTGGCGATATCGTGCGTTTTGATGAGCAGGGCTTTGTGCAGATTCAGGGCCGCGCAAAACGCTTTGCCAAAATTGCAGGCGAAATGGTGTCGCTGGAAATGGTGGAACAACTGGCACTTGGTGTTTCGCCAGATAAAGTCCATGCCACTGCGATTAAGAGCGATGCCAGCAAAGGCGAGGCACTGGTGCTTTTCACCACAGATAACGAACTGACGCGCGATAAGTTACAACAGTATGCCCGCGAGCACGGCGTGCCGGAGCTTGCTGTACCGCGCGATATTCGCTATCTGAAACAGATGCCATTACTTGGCAGCGGCAAACCTGACTTTGTCACGTTGAAAAGCTGGGTAGACGAAGCGGAACAACACGATGAGTGAGTCAGTGCACACTAACACTTCGTTGTGGTCGAAGGGGATGAAAGCGGTTATCGTGGCGCAGTTTCTCTCTGCGTTTGGCGATAATGCGCTACTGTTTGCTACTCTGGCGTTACTGAAAGCGCAGTTCTATCCGGAGTGGAGCCAGCCCATCCTGCAAATGGTGTTTGTAGGTGCTTACATTCTTTTTGCGCCGTTTGTCGGGCAGGTGGCGGATAGCTTCGCCAAAGGCCGGGTGATGATGTTTGCCAACGGCCTGAAGCTACTGGGCGCAGCCAGTATCTGCTTTGGTATCAATCCGTTTCTCGGCTATACGTTGGTGGGTGTTGGTGCTGCAGCCTATTCACCGGCGAAATACGGTATTCTCGGCGAATTAACCACGGGTAGTAAGTTAGTAAAAGCTAACGGTTTAATGGAGGCGTCTACCATAGCGGCGATTTTGCTCGGTTCCGTAGCTGGTGGTGTTCTGGCTGACTGGCATGTCCTGATCGCCCTGGCCGCATGCGCACTGGCCTACGGTGGCGCGGTCATTGCCAATATCTACATTCCCAAACTGGCGGCGGCGCGTCCGGGGCAGTCCTGGAATCTCATCAGCATGACCCGCAGTTTCCTGAATGCCTGCACCTCGCTATGGCGCAATGGTGAAACGCGTTTTTCGCTGGTGGGCACCAGTTTATTCTGGGGAGCGGGTGTCACGCTGCGTTTCCTGTTGGTGCTGTGGGTACCGGTGGCGCTGGGTATTACCGATAACGCTACGCCGACCTATCTCAACGCGATGGTAGCGATTGGTATCGTGGTTGGTGCAGGTGCGGCAGCGAAGTTAGTTACGCTGGAAACCGTGTCACGCTGTATGCCAGCCGGGATTTTGATTGGCGTGGTGGTACTGATTTTCTCCCTGCAACACGAGCTGCTGCCAGCCTATGCTTTGTTGATGCTGATTGGCGTGCTGGGGGGCTTTTTTGTCGTTCCGCTCAATGCGTTGCTACAGGAGCGGGGTAAAAAAAGCGTCGGGGCGGGGAATGCGATTGCAGTACAAAACCTTGGCGAAAACAGCGCCATGTTGTTGATGCTGGGCATTTACTCGCTGGCGGTAATGGTAGGCATCCCGGTCGTGCCCATTGGCATTGGCTTCGGTGCGCTGTTTGCGCTGGCAATAACGGCGCTGTGGATCTGGCAGCGCCGTCATTAATATTTAACGCCGGTTTTAACCGGCGTTAATCTTATGGTGCAGGATACGTATAAACCTGATGCACCGCTTCAATTTCAGCTAATACGTCTTCGCTCAACTCCAGATGCAAACTTTCGACGTTAGTTTTCAGCTGCTCCATCGTGGTTGCGCCCAGCAGAGTGCTGGCAACAAACGGTTGACGGCGTACAAATGCGAGCGCCATCTGAGCAGGGTCCAGGCTATGACGTCTGGCGATATCAACATACGCCGCGACGGCTTTTTGCGTTTGCTCACCGCTATAGCGGGTGAAGCGACTAAAGAGCGTATTACGTGCGCCAGCGGGTTTTGCACCATTGAGATATTTCCCGGTCAGCGTGCCGAAACCCAGGCACGAATAGGCCAGCAGTTCGACCCCTTCATACTGGCTGACTTCTGCCAGACCTACTTCAAAACTGCGGTTTAACAGGCTGTAGGGGTTCTGAATGGTGACAATACGCGGCAGATCGTGTTTGTCCGCCAGATGCAGGTAGCGCATTACGCCAAATGCAGTTTCGTTCGACACGCCTATATAACGAATTTTTCCCGCGCGTTGGTACTCTGCCAGTGCGTCCAGCGTATCCAGCAGCGAAACCGCAGGCGCAGAATCTGTCCTGCTATAACCGAGTTTGCCGAAGCAGTTGGTTGGGCGCTGCGGCCAGTGCACCTGATAGAGATCGAGGTAATCAGTCTGCAGACGCTTGAGGCTGTCATGCAGCGCTTCACGGATATTCTTCCGATCCAGCGCCTGATCCGGGCGGATGCCTTTGTCATTATTGCGCGACGGTCCGCTCACTTTGGAGGCGATAATTAACTTTTCGCGGCTGCCATGTTTCGCCAGCCAGTTGCCGACGTAGGTTTCGGTTAGCCCTTGAGTTTCGGGGCGCGGAGGTACTGGGTACATTTCGGCAACGTCGATAAGGTTAATGCCCTGAGCGACGGCATAGTCGAGTTGTGCGTGGGCGTCGGCTTCGCTGTTCTGTTCACCAAACGTCATCGTGCCAAGCCCCAGCGTGCTGACTTCCAGCGAACTGTGGGGTATACGGTGATATTGCATAGCCGTTTCCTTTTTATAATCACGACATAAGGAATATAAAAATGGCAGAGGGAAGGGAAAAGGGAAAGAGAAAAATCTTAAGGCCAGCCGGATGCTGACCTTATTTGTTAACGTTCAATAATTTGCGAAACATCATCACGGTTAATTTGCATCGCGTTACCTTGCTGATCGTGATAACTCACCAGCCCGGTATCATCATCAATTTCAGGTTTTCCATCGGTCAAAATCATACGGCCATCTTTGGTCGCCATGACGTAATCACTGGAACACCCGGAAACAGCAAACGCCAGTCCGACTGCAGAAATTATTACTGCCCATTTTTTCATCCGGTTATCCTCATTTGGCCCACCTATGATAATAGTCTGTTTATAAACCGACGTTATATATCTTGAAAGCAGGAAAATCTTAAACTGTGAGGGTAACAGGAGTGAGTACGCCCTCCCGCAGGAGAGCGTACGGAGTATCAGAGCGGATTCTTTTTGTTGCGAATCAGGTTTAGGCTTTCAACCGCAATAGAGAAGAACATCGCGAAGTAGATGTAACCTTTCGGTACGTGGATGTCGAAACTTTCCAGAATCAGGGTAAAGCCCACCAGAATCAGGAAAGAGAGCGCCAGCATTTTTACCGAAGGATGGCGCTCGACAAAATCACCAATCGAGCGCGCGGCGAACATCATCACGCCTACGGCAATCACCACGGCAGCCATCATAATAAACAGGTGATCTGACAGACCCACAGCGGTAATCACCGAGTCGAGGCTGAAGATAATATCCAGCAGCATAATCTGCACGATAGCGCCGAGGAATGATGAAACGCGTGTTTTCAGCCCTTCTTCTTCACCTTCGATGGATTCGTGGATTTCCTTGCTGGCTTTCCAGATAAGGAACAAGCCACCCAGAAGCAGAATCAAATCACGGGCGGAAATTTCCTGACTGAATATTGTAAAAAGCGGATTCGTCAGGCGCGTAACCCAGGCGATGGATGCCAGCAGCGCCAGACGCATAACCATGGCTCCCGCCAACCCCAGACGGCGCGCATGAGCACGTTGTGCTGTGGGAAGCTTTGCCACCACCAGAGAAAGGAAAATAATATTGTCGATCCCAAGAACGATCTCCAGCAGCGTCAGCGTACCGAGCGCAAGCCAGGCGTTAGGATCGGTTATCCATGCAAATAACATCTAAAAAGCCCTGCCAAAAAAATGAAGCGGTAATTATATGCCCGGAAAGCGGCAGGTCAAAGCGATGGCTACTGGATCAGAAAATGACGGGCCAGTAGCGCACTGGTGAAATTCTTCTTCAAATAAAATCCGCGCGGCAGCGTCAGAATCCGTTCGCCCCGGGCACCAATAGCTTCGGTCAGCGCTTTCGCATTCGCTGCTTTCGGTCGTATCTGTAAATATTCCCCGTGACGAGCGGTGATCCGCTCAATCTGACCGAGAACAATCATATCCATTAATTCTTCCCAGTCTTCGCGTAACTGCCGGTCTTCCTCTTCATTCGGGCTCCACAGCAACGGTGATCCTACGCGACGCTTTGCCAGCGGGATGCTGCGCTCGCCTTCAACCGGTATCCACAGCACGCGTTTGAGCTTGTGGCGCACGTGGCTGGTTTCCCAGGTCACCCCGCTATTGCCCGTTAACGGGGCAACACAAACGAATGTTGTTTCCAGCGGACGACCAAGACTATCCACAGGGATAGTTTTAAGTTCCACGCCCAGAGCAGCAAAATCTTGCTCAGGTTTACTCCCTGCGCTGGCACCTAGCCAGATCTCCAGTAACACGCCAATCCAGCCCTTATCGCGTTTTAAATTCTCCGGCGTAACCAGCCCGGCAAGTGCCGCCAGTTCTCCCAATGTATAACCAGAAAGTTGTTGTGCTTGCGCTAACAATTGTTCTTCAGTTTCGGGAGGAGAGAGCAGTGGGCGAGGTTGGGACATATCATGATACCTTGGTTAAAAAACAAACAGCAATTATGTGCCGAATATTCGCAGTGTAACTTTTTCCACATGCGTTGTTCAATTCTCTGATTTATATTGCTTTTTAGGTTGCCGGTAATCGAGTTGCGCAACACTGCAACGGGTTTTCCAAATCTGGTCACTGAAAATAAACAGGATCTTACACCATGTTATCCACAGAAAGCTGGGATAACTGTGAAAAACCTTCACTACTGTTTCCATTTACAGCCTTGACGTGCGACGAAACTCCAGTTTTTAGTGGTTCAGTGCTTAACTTAGTGGCACATTCTGTGGATAAATACGGCGTTGGTTGATCTTTCGCCAACCCGTAAATGAGAGGTGTGACCTGGGTCACGAATTACTCTTTTTTATTACTCAAATCACATGTAATGCATTGACTGATAATGAATATTTTAAAATCTCTATATCTGTCTTATTCAGAATGCTCCGGGTTTTCCCGTAGTAATTCCGTAGTTCTTCACAACTCTATCCACAGAAAAGGTGAATAAAAACGGCTATCCACCCCTTTCTCTGTTTATAACTCTGCACATAACTGTGAGTTATTCAATTGTTATTAGTGTGTAATGCCCTGCAGAGAGTGGTTTACCGTCTTCCTGGAGTATGAAACAATCATTCGTATATAAAGCTTTATTTTGAGGTAGTCCGGTGATTGATGACGATGGCTACCGCCCAAACGTAGGTATCGTGATTTGTAATCGCCAGGGGCAGGTAATGTGGGCCCGGCGATTTGGTCAGCACTCCTGGCAATTTCCGCAAGGCGGAATCAACCCCGGAGAATCCGCAGAGCAGGCGATGTACCGTGAATTGTTTGAAGAAGTAGGATTAAGCCGCAAAGACGTTCGAATCCTTGCTTCAACGCGTAACTGGTTGCGCTACAAATTACCGAAACGTTTGGTGCGTTGGGACACGAAGCCGGTTTGTATCGGCCAAAAACAAAAATGGTTTCTCTTGCAGCTGGTGAGCGGCGATGCAGAAATCAATATGCAAACCAGCAGTACACCAGAGTTTGACGGCTGGCGATGGGTAAGTTACTGGTATCCAATCAGACAGGTGGTGTCATTTAAACGTGATGTCTACCGTAGGGTAATGAAAGAGTTCGCGAGTGTGGTGATGTCACTGCAGGAAAATACGCCAAAACCACAAAACGCATCTGCTTATCGACGTAAAAGAGGTTAAGTCACGCCAATTATGCTCACTCGCCTGCGCGAAATAGTCGAAAAGGTAGCTAGCGCACCACGCCTGAATGAGGCGTTAAATATTCTGGTTACCGACATCTGTCTTGCGATGGATACCGAGGTCTGTTCGGTCTACCTGGCCGATCATGATCGACGTTGTTACTACCTGATGGCGACCCGGGGACTGAAAAAACCACGCGGTCGCACTGTAACGCTCGCGTTTGATGAAGGGATCGTCGGCCTGGTTGGCAGGCTGGCGGAACCGATAAACCTTGCAGATGCGCAAAAGCACCCCAGCTTCAAATACATCCCCTCCGTAAAAGAAGAACGTTTCCGCGCGTTTTTAGGCGTACCAATTATTCAACGTCGCCAGTTGCTTGGTGTACTGGTGGTACAGCAACGAGAGTTGCGCCAGTATGACGAAAGTGAAGAATCCTTCCTGGTGACGCTTGCCACCCAGATGGCAGCTATTCTTTCTCAGTCGCAGTTGACTGCCTTGTTTGGGCAATATCGCCAGACGCGAATCCGTGCATTACCGGCAGCACCTGGTGTGGCGATTGCCGAAGGCTGGCAGGATGCCACGTTACCTTTAATGGAACAGGTGTATCAGGCATCAACGCTGGATCCGGCTCTGGAACGCGAACGACTGACCGGGGCGTTGGAAGAGGCGGCTAACGAGTTTCGCCGCTATAGCAAACGCTTTGCTGCCGGTGCACAAAAAGAAACGGCGGCTATTTTCGATCTTTACTCACACCTGCTTTCGGATACCCGGCTGCGTCGCGAATTGTTTGCCGAGGTTGATAAAGGCTCGGTGGCAGAGTGGGCGGTAAAAACGGTCATTGAAAAATTTGCCGAACAGTTTGCCGCGCTAAGCGATAACTATCTCAAAGAGCGGGCTGGCGATTTACGTGCACTTGGTCAGCGATTGCTGTTTCATCTTGATGACGCTAATCAAGGGCCGAACGCCTGGCCAGAACGTTTCATTCTGGTGGCAGATGAACTGTCAGCGACAACGCTTGCTGAGCTGCCCCAGGATCGCTTAGTCGGTGTTGTCGTGCGCGATGGCGCTGCCAACTCCCATGCTGCGATCATGGTACGTGCGCTGGGGATCCCTACCGTGATGGGCGCGGATATTCAGCCTTCGGTACTGCATCGTCGGACGCTGATCGTCGATGGTTATCGCGGTGAATTGCTGGTCGATCCGGAGCCGGTACTGCTGCAAGAATATCAGCGGCTAATTAGTGAAGAGATCGAGCTTAGCCGTCTGGCGGAAGATGACGTCAATTTACCCGCCCAGTTAAAAAGCGGCGAACGCATTAAAGTCATGCTCAATGCCGGTTTAAGCCCGGAACATGAAGAAAAACTGGGCAGCCGTATTGATGGCATAGGACTTTATCGCACTGAAATCCCATTCATGCTGCAAAGTGGTTTTCCGTCGGAAGAAGAACAGGTGGCGCAGTATCAGGGGATGCTGCAAATGTTTAATGATAAACCCGTCACCTTGCGTACGCTGGATGTCGGAGCAGATAAGCAGCTGCCTTACATGCCGATCAGCGAAGAGAATCCATGCCTGGGTTGGCGTGGGATTCGCATTACGCTCGATCAGCCGGAGATCTTCTTGATCCAGGTGCGGGCGATGCTGCGTGCTAATGCCGCTACGGGCAACCTGAATATTCTGTTGCCGATGGTCACAAGCCTCGATGAAGTTGACGAAGCACGCCGCCTGATTGAACGTGCCGGACGTGAAGTCGAGGAGATGATCGGTTACGAAATTCCCAAACCACGTATCGGCATCATGCTGGAAGTGCCGTCAATGGTATTTATGCTGCCGCATCTGGCAAAGCGGGTCGATTTCATCTCTGTTGGCACCAACGATCTGACGCAATACATCCTGGCCGTTGATCGCAACAATACCCGGGTGGCGAACATTTATGACAGTCTTCATCCTGCAATGTTACGAGCTCTGGCGATGATCGCCCGGGAAGCGGAAATACATGGAATCGATCTCCGTTTGTGCGGTGAAATGGCGGGCGATCCGATGTGCGTGGCAATCCTCATTGGGCTTGGGTATCGCCATCTGTCTATGAACGGACGTTCTGTAGCGCGCGTAAAATACCTGCTGCGGCGCATTGATTTTGCCGAAGCAGAAAATCTTGCGCAGCGTAGTCTGGAAGCGCAACTGGCGACCGAAGTTCGCCATCAGGTTGCAGCCTTTATGGAGCGTCGCGGCATGGGCGGGCTGATTCGTGGGGGGTTATAGCGCGGATCATATACATATCTTTTAACGGTATCCGGCAACCAGCCAGGTCCCCTTGTGCTATTATTCGCACCTTTGGAGCGCCTGAAACCTGCGGCGCGCATTTCAATCGCTGTTCTCTTTCAGCGAAATAACAAGAACTTGTGGTGACAGATGACCAGTAGCTATCTGCATTTTCCGGAGTTTGATCCGGTCATTTTCTCAATAGGACCCGTGGCGCTTCACTGGTACGGACTGATGTATCTGGTGGGTTTCATTTTTGCAATGTGGCTGGCAACACGACGGGCGAATCGTCCGGGCAGTGGCTGGACCAAAAATGAAGTTGAAAACTTACTCTATGCGGGCTTCCTCGGCGTCTTCCTCGGTGGACGTATTGGTTATGTTCTGTTCTACAATTTCCCGCAGTTTATGGCCGATCCGCTGTATCTTTTCCGTGTCTGGGACGGCGGCATGTCCTTCCACGGCGGCCTGATTGGCGTTATCGTGGTGATGATTATCTTCGCCCGCCGTACTAAACGTTCCTTCTTCCAGGTCTCTGATTTTATTGCCCCACTCATTCCGTTTGGTCTTGGTGCCGGGCGTCTGGGCAACTTTATTAACGGTGAATTGTGGGGCCGCGTTGACCCGAACTTCCCGTTTGCCATGCTGTTCCCTGGCTCCCGTACAGAAGATATTTTGCTGCTGCAAACCAACCCGCAGTGGCAATCCATTTTCGACACTTACGGTGTGCTGCCGCGCCACCCATCACAGCTTTACGAGCTGCTGCTGGAAGGTGTGGTGCTGTTTATTATCCTCAACCTGTATATTCGTAAACCGCGCCCAATGGGAGCTGTCTCAGGCTTGTTCCTGATTGGTTACGGCGCGTTTCGCATCATTGTTGAGTTTTTCCGCCAGCCCGACGCGCAGTTTACTGGTGCCTGGGTGCAGTACATCAGCATGGGGCAAATTCTTTCCATCCCGATGATTGTCGCGGGTGTGATCATGATGGTCTGGGCATATCGTCGCAGCCCACAGCAACACGTTTCCTGAGGAACCATGAAACAGTATTTAGAACTGATGCAAAAAGTGCTCGACGAAGGCACACAGAAAAACGACCGTACCGGAACCGGAACGCTTTCCATTTTTGGTCATCAGATGCGTTTTAACCTGCAGGATGGATTCCCGCTGGTGACAACTAAACGTTGCCACCTGCGTTCCATCATCCACGAACTGCTGTGGTTCCTGCAGGGCGACACTAACATTGCTTATCTACACGAAAACAATGTCACCATCTGGGACGAATGGGCCGATGAAAACGGCGACCTCGGGCCAGTGTATGGTAAACAGTGGCGCGCCTGGCCAACGCCGGATGGTCGTCATATTGACCAGATCACTACGGTACTGAACCAGCTGAAAAACGACCCGGATTCCCGTCGCATTATTGTTTCAGCGTGGAACGTAGGCGAACTGGATAAAATGGCGCTGGCACCGTGCCATGCATTCTTCCAGTTCTATGTGGCAGACGGCAAACTCTCTTGCCAGCTTTATCAGCGCTCCTGTGACGTCTTCCTCGGCCTGCCGTTCAACATTGCCAGCTACGCGTTACTGGTGCATATGATGGCGCAGCAGTGCGATCTGGAAGTGGGTGATTTTGTCTGGACCGGTGGCGACACGCATCTGTACAGCAACCATATGGATCAAACTCATCTGCAATTAAGCCGCGAACCGCGTCCGCTGCCGAAGTTGATTATCAAACGTAAACCCGAATCCATCTTCGACTACTGTTTCGAAGACTTTGAGATTGAAGGATACGATCCACATCCGGGCATTAAAGCGCCGGTGGCTATCTAATTACGAAACATCCTGCCAGAGCCGACGCCAGTGTGCGTCGGTTTTTTTTGCCCTCCGTTAAATTCTTCGAGACACCTTCCCGAAATTTTGCAACGTCCTGCAACGGCGTAAATAGTCCGGAAGATGCGCCGAAGAAATAGAAACTGGCCCTCGTCTTTTTTTCTCCTCGCTCCATACTGCCGGCATGAAAAAACAACGTGGTTATACACTGATTGAAACGCTGGTCGCGATGCTGATTCTGGTCATGCTAAGCGCAAGTGGGCTCTATGGCTGGCAATACTGGCAGCAGTCGCAACGGCTTTGGCAAACCGCCAGCCAGGCGCGGGACTATTTGCTCTATTTACGTGAAGATGCCAACTGGCATAACCGCGACCACAGTATCAGTCTTATCAGGGAGGGGACGTTATGGTGCCTTGTGAGTTCCGTTGCTGGGGCGAATACCTGTCATGGCAGTTCACCATTGGTCTTTGTGCCGCGCTGGCCCGAAGTCGAAATGAGCGACCTGACACCTTCGCTTGCTTTCTTTGGCCTGCGCAATACCGCATGGGCCGGGCATATTCGCTTCAAAAACTCAACGGGCGAGTGGTGGCTGGTGGTTTCGCCGTGGGGAAGACTCCGGCTTTGTCAGCAAGGAGAAACAGAAGGATGCCTGTAAAAGAGCAAGGTTTTTCTCTGCTGGAAGTGTTGATTGCTATGGCGATCAGTAGCGTATTGTTGCTGGGGGCTGCACGCTTTCTGCCTGCGTTACAGCGTGAAAGTTTAACGAGCACCCGTAAGCTGGCGCTGGAAGATGAAATCTGGCTGCGGGTATTTACCGTCGCGAAGCATCTCCAGAGGGCGGGTTATTGCCATGGCAGCTGTACGGGCGAAGGGCTGGAAATTGTCGGACAGGGTGACTGTGTCATTGTGCAGTGGGATGCGAACAGTAATGGTATCTGGGATCGCGAACCGGTAAAAGAGTCCGACCAGATTGGATTTCGTCTGAAGGAGCATGTGCTGGAAACGCTACGCGGTGCGACATCCTGTGAAGGTAAGGGCTGGGATAAAGTCACTAATCCGGATGCCATCATTATCGACACTTTTCAGGTCGTACGTCAGGATGTCAGCGGCTTCTCGCCGGTGTTGACGGTTAATATGCACGCTGCCAGCAAGGCTGATCCGCAAACCGTGGTGGATGCCAGCTATAGCGTGACAGGATCCAACCTGTGAACCGCGAAAAGGGTGTTTCGTCACTGGCTCTGGTCCTGATGCTGCTGATTTTGGGTAGCTTGCTATTGCAAGGAATGAGTCAGCAGGATCGCAGTTTTGCTTCTCGCGTGAGCATGGAAAGTCAGTCATTGCGCCGCCAGGCCATCGTTCAGTCGGCGCTGGAGTGGGGAAAAATGCACTCCTGGCAGACGCTGCCCGCAGTTCAGTGCTTACTGTATGCTGCCACCGGTGCCCAGGTTTGTCTGCGTTTACTGGCAGATAATGAAGCCTTATTGATTGCTGGTTATGAAGGCGTTTCGTTGTGGCGAACAGGCGAAGTCATCGATGGAAACATTGTTTTTTCGCCACGCGGCTGGAGCGATTTTTGTCCGCTGAAAGAGAGGGCGTTATGTCAGCTTCCCTGAGGAATCAACAAGGCTTTAGTCTGCCGGAGGTAATGTTGGCGATGGTGTTGATGGTGATGATTGTCACTGCGTTATCGGGTTTCCAGCGAACATTAATGAACAGTCTTGCCAGCAGAAACCAGTACCAACAGCTCTGGCGGCATGGCTGGCAGCAAACGCAACTGCGCGCGATTTCGCCACCTGCTAACTGGCAGGTCAACCGAATGCAGACATCGCAAGCGGGATGTGTCAGCATCAGCGTTACGCTAGTTTCACCCGGGGGCAGAGAAGGCGAGATGACCCGCCTGCATTGCCCGAATCGTCAGTAGTCAGGAGCCGCTATGTTAAGGGTCTACCATTCCAATCGTCTGGACGTGCTGGAAGCGTTGATGGAGTTTATTGTCGAACGCGAACGGCTGGACGATCCTTTCGAACCAGAGATGATTCTGGTGCAAAGTACCGGTATGGCACAGTGGCTGCAAATGACCCTGTCGCAAAAGTTTGGTATTGCGGCAAACATTGATTTTCCGCTGCCAGCGAGCTTTATCTGGGATATGTTCGTCCGGGTGTTACCGGAGATCCCCAAAGAGAGCGCCTTTAACAAACAGAGCATGAGCTGGAAACTGATGACACTGCTGCCGCAACTGTTGGAGCGCGAAGACTTTACCCTGTTGCGGCATTATCTGACTGACGATAGTGACAAGCGAAAACTGTTCCAGCTTTCTTCAAAAGCGGCGGACCTGTTTGACCAGTATCTGGTCTATCGTCCGGACTGGCTGGCACAGTGGGAAACAGGACATCTGGTAGAAGGGTTGGGAGAAGCACAGGCCTGGCAAGCGCCGTTGTGGAAGGCGTTGGTGGAATATACCGACGAACTTGGGCAACCGCGCTGGCACCGCGCCAATCTCTATCAGCGCTTTATCGAAACGCTGGAGTCCGCGACGACCTGCCCGCCGGGGTTACCTTCGCGCGTCTTTATATGCGGTATTTCCGCGTTACCGCCTGTTTATCTCCAGGCGCTACAGGCGCTGGGTAAACATATTGAAATCCATCTCCTGTTTACCAACCCCTGCCGTTATTACTGGGGCGACATTAAAGATCCAGCTTATCTGGCGAAACTACTGACTCGCCAGCGCCGACACAGTTTTGAAGATCGCGAATTACCGCTATTTCGCGACAGAGAAAATGCCGGGCAGCTCTTTAACAGCGATGGTGAACAGGATGTCGGCAACCCGCTGCTGGCTTCATGGGGCAAGCTTGGGCGCGACTACATTTATCTCCTTTCTGACCTGGAGAGCAGCCAGGAGCTGGACGCTTTTGTCGATGTGACGCCAGATAACCTGCTGCATAATATTCAGTCTGACATTCTGGAACTGGAAAACCGCGCCGTTGCTGGTGTGAACATCGAAGAGTTTTCCCGTAGCGATAACAAACGCCCGCTTGATCCACTGGATAGCAGTATCACCTTCCACGTTTGCCATAGCCCGCAGCGTGAAGTTGAAGTTTTACACGATCGCCTGCTGGCGATGCTGGAGGAAGACCCGACACTTACTCCGCGCGACATCATCGTGATGGTGGCTGATATCGACAGCTACAGTCCGTTTATTCAGGCTGTGTTTGGTAGCGCACCTGCGGATCGTTACCTGCCTTACGCCATTTCCGACCGTCGGGCGCGGCAGTCGCATCCTGTACTTGAAGCGTTTATCAGCCTGTTATCGCTGCCAGACAGCCGCTTTGTGCCGGAAGACGTGCTGGCATTACTGGATGTGCCGGTGCTGGCAGCGCGGTTTGACATCACCGAAGAAGGGCTGCGTTATTTACGTCAGTGGGTCAACGAATCCGGCATTCGTTGGGGGATAGATGACGACAACGTTCGCGAGCTGGAACTTCCCGCTACCGGTCAACACACCTGGCGGTTTGGCCTGACGCGCATGTTGCTGGGCTACGCGATGGAGAGCGCGCAGGGCGAGTGGCAATCGGTTCTACCTTATGATGAATCGAGCGGCTTAATTGCAGAACTGGTGGGGCATCTGGCTTCACTGCTAATGCAGCTAAATATCTGGCGTCGCGGGCTGGCGCAGGAGCGTCCGCTGGAAGAGTGGTTGCCGGTTTGTCGCGATATGCTCAACGCCTTTTTCCTGCCGGATGCGGAAACCGAAGCGGCGATGACGCTGATCGAACAACAATGGCAGGCGATTATCGCCGAAGGTTTAGGTGCGCAGTATGGCGACGCGGTGCCGCTGTCACTATTGCGTGATGAACTGGCACTGCGCCTGGATCAAGAACGTATCAGCCAGCGTTTTCTCGCCGGACCGGTTAACATTTGTACTCTGATGCCAATGCGTTCAATTCCGTTCAAAGTGGTTTGCCTGCTGGGAATGAACGACGGCGTTTATCCACGTCAGCTTGCGCCATTGGGCTTTGATCTGATGAGCCAGAAACCGAAGCGTGGCGACCGTAGCCGTCGCGATGACGACCGCTATCTGTTCCTGGAAGCGTTAATTTCCGCGCAGCAAAAACTCTATATCAGCTATATCGGGCGTTCCATTCAGGATAACAGTGAACGTTTCCCGTCGGTACTGGTGCAGGAACTGATCGACTACATCGGGCAAAGCCATTATCTACCGGGCGATGAAGCGCTTAACTGTGATGAAAGCGAGGCAAGGGTAAAAGCGCATCTTACTTGCCACCATACCCGGATGCCGTTTGACCCGCAAAACTACCAGCCCGGTAACTTACAAAGCTATGCGCGAGAGTGGCTACCTGCGGCCAGCCAGGCTGGTAAAGCACATTCTGAATTTGTTCAGCCGCTGCCGTTTACCTTGCCGGAAACTGTGCCGCTGGAGACGCTACAACGATTCTGGGCACATCCGGTGCGGGCGTTTTTCCAGATGCGTTTGCAGGTGCACTTCCGTACCGAAGACAGCGAAATTCCTGACACCGAACCTTTTATTCTGGAAGGACTTAGCCGTTATCAAATCAATCAGCAGTTATTGAATGCACTGGTTGAGCAGGATGATGCCGAACGCTTGTTCCGTCGCTTCCGGGCGGCAGGGGATTTACCGTATGGCGCTTTTGGTGAAATTTTCTGGGAAACGCAGTGTCAGGAGATGCAGCAGCTTGCCGACAGAGTCATTGCCTGTCGCCAGCCGGGGCAGAGTATGGAGATTGATCTCGCCTGCAACGGTGTGCAAATAACGGGCTGGTTGCCGCAGGTGCAGCCGGATGGCCTGTTGCGCTGGCGTCCCTCTTTATTAAGTGTGGCGCAGGGAATGCAACTTTGGCTGGAACACCTTGTCTACTGTGCCAGCGGTGGTAATGGTGAAAGTCGCCTTTTTCTACGCAAAGACGGCGAGTGGCGTTTTCCGCCGCTTGCAGCCGAACAGGCTTTGCATTACCTCTCACAACTGATTGAGGGGTATCGTGAAGGAATGTCCGCGCCATTGCTGGTGTTACCTGAAAGTGGCGGCGCGTGGCTAAAAACCTGTTATGACGCGCAAAACGATGCCATGCTGGATGACGATTCCACGTTGCAAAAAGCCCGTACGAAATTCCTTCAGGCTTACGAAGGCAACATGATGGTGCGTGGCGAAGGTGATGATATCTGGTATCAACGGCTCTGGCGGCAATTAACACCAGAGACAATGGAGGCTATCGTTGAACAGTCGCAACGTTTCCTGTTACCGCTGTTTCGCTTTAATCAGTCATGAGTGTTGTATAAAAATTGCGCAATCTATCCGCTTACTTTATGATGCGCACCAGTCACGGACTGATGGTTATATAGACATAGGCTGACTCGTTCAGCACAAGATTAAATTCTGGCAGATGATTTGCGTTAACGTGTTGAATCTGGTCAGAAAATAAAGTTGATTATGAGGTCCGTGAATGCCCCGCAGCATCTGGTTCAAAGCATTATTGTTGTTTGTTGCCCTCTGGGCACCCTTAAGTCAGGCAGAAACGGGATGGCAGCCGATTCAGGAAACCATCCGTAAAAGTGATAAAGATAACCGCCAGTATCAGGCTATACGTCTGGATAACGGTATGGTGGTCTTACTGGTTTCTGATCCGCAGGCAGTTAAATCGCTCTCGGCGCTGGTGGTGCCCGTTGGGTCGCTGGAAGATCCTGAGGCGTACCAGGGGCTGGCACATTACCTTGAACATATGAGTCTGATGGGGTCGAAAAAGTATCCGCAGGCTGACAGTCTGGCCGAATATCTCAAAATGCACGGCGGCAGTCACAATGCCAGCACGGCACCGTATCGCACGGCTTTCTATCTGGAAGTTGAGAACGATGCCTTACCCGGTGCGGTAGACCGCCTGGCCGATGCTATTGCAGAACCCTTGCTCGACAAGAAATACGCCGAACGTGAGCGTAATGCAGTGAATGCCGAATTAACCATGGCGCGTACGCGTGACGGGATGCGCATGGCACAGGTCAGCGCAGAAACCATTAACCCGGCACACCCCGGTTCAAAGTTTTCTGGTGGTAACCTCGAAACTTTAAGCGACAAACCAGGTAATCCGGTACAGCAGGCGCTGAAAGATTTCCACGAGAAGTACTATTCCGCCAATCTGATGAAGGCGGTTATTTACAGCAATAAACCGTTGCCGGAGTTGGCGAAAATGGCGGCGGACACCTTTGGTCGCGTGCCGAACAAAGAGAGCAAAAAACCGGAAATCACCGTGCCGGTAGTCACCGACGCGCAAAAGGGCATTATCATTCATTACGTCCCGGCGCTGCCGCGTAAAGTTCTGCGCGTTGAGTTTCGCATCGATAACAATTCAGCGAAGTTCCGTAGTAAAACGGATGAATTGATTACCTATCTGATTGGTAATCGCAGCCCTGGTACACTTTCTGACTGGCTGCAAAAGCAGGGATTAGTTGAGGGCATTAGCGCCAATTCCGATCCTATCGTCAACGGCAACAGCGGCGTATTAGCGATCTCTGCGTCTTTAACCGATAAAGGTCTGGCGAATCGCGATCAGGTTGTGGCGGCCATTTTTAGCTACCTCAATCTGTTACGTGAAAAAGGGATCGATAAACAATACTTCGATGAACTGGCGAATGTGCTGGATATCGACTTCCGTTATCCGTCAATCACCCGTGATATGGATTACGTCGAATGGCTGGCAGATACCATGATTCGCGTTCCTGTTGAGCATACACTGGATGCAGTCAATATTGCCGATCGGTACGATGCTAAAGCAGTAAAAGAACGTCTGGCGATGATGACGCCGCAGAATGCGCGTATCTGGTATATCAGCCCGAAAGAGCCGCACAATAAAACGGCTTATTTTGTCGATGCGCCGTATCAGGTCGATAAAATCAGCGAACAAACTTTCGCTGACTGGCAGCAAAACGCTGCCAATATTGCGCTCTCCTTACCGGAGCTTAACCCCTATATTCCTGACGATTTCTCGCTGATTAAGTCAGAAAAGAAATATGACCATCCAGAGCTGATTGTTGATGAGTCGAATCTGCGAGTGGTGTATGCGCCAAGCCGTTATTTTTCCAGCGAACCCAAAGCTGATGTCAGCCTGATTTTGCGTAATCCGAAAGCCATGGACAGTGCCCGTAATCAGGTGATGTTTGCGCTCAATGATTATCTCGCAGGGCTGGCGCTTGATCAGTTAAGCAACCAGGCGTCGGTTGGTGGCATAAGTTTTTCCACCAATGCTAACAACGGCCTTATGGTTAATGCCAATGGTTACACCCAGCGCCTGCCGCAGCTGTTCCAGGCTCTGCTGGAGGGCTACTTTAGCTATACCGCTACGGAAGATCAGCTTGAGCAGGCGAAGTCCTGGTATAACCAGATGATGGATTCCGCAGAAAAGGGCAAAGCGTTCGAGCAGGCGATTATGCCCGCGCAGATGCTCTCGCAAGTGCCGTACTTCTCGCGAGATGAACGGCGCAAAATTTTGCCTTCAATCACTTTGAAAGAGGTGCTGGCCTATCGCGACGCCTTAAAATCAGGGGCTCGACCAGAGTTTATGGTTATTGGCAACATGACCGAAGCCCAGGCAACAACGCTGGCACGCGATGTGCAAAAACAGTTGGGCGCTGATGGTTCAGAGTGGTGTCGTAACAAAGATGTCGTGGTCGATAAAAAACAATCCGTCATCTTTGAAAAAGCCGGTAACAGCACCGACTCCGCACTGGCAGCGGTATTTGTACCGACTGGCTACGATGAATACACCAGCTCAGCGTATAGTTCTCTGTTGGGGCAGATCGTACAGCCGTGGTTCTACAATCAGTTGCGTACCGAAGAACAGTTGGGCTATGCCGTGTTTGCGTTTCCAATGAGCGTGGGGCGTCAGTGGGGCATGGGCTTCCTTTTGCAAAGCAATGATAAACAGCCTTCATTCTTGTGGGAGCGTTACAAGGCGTTTTTCCCAACCGCAGAGGCAAAATTGCGGGCGATGAAGCCAGAAGAGTTTGCGCAAATCCAGCAGGCGGTAATTACCCAGATGCTGCAGGCACCGCAAACGCTCGGCGAAGAAGCATCGAAGTTAAGTAAAGATTTCGATCGCGGCAATATGCGCTTCGATTCGCGTGATAAAATCGTGGCCCAGATAAAACTGCTGACGCCGCAAAAAATTGCTGATTTCTTCCATCAGGCGGTGGTCGAGCCGCAAGGCATGGCTATTCTGTCGCAGATTTCCGGCAGCCAAAATGGGAAAGCCGAATATGTGCATCCTGAAGGCTGGAAAGTGTGGGAGAACGTCAGCGCGTTGCAGCAAACAATGCCCCTGATGAGTGAAAAGAATGAGTGATGTCGCCGAGACACTAGATCCTTTGCGCTTGCCCTTACAGGGCGAGCGCCTGATTGAAGCCTCTGCCGGCACAGGCAAAACCTTTACGATTGCGGCGCTCTATTTGCGCCTGTTACTTGGACTAGGCGGTTCCGCCGCCTTTCCCCGCCCGCTGACCGTTGAAGAACTGCTGGTGGTCACCTTTACCGAGGCTGCCACGGCAGAATTGCGCGGTCGTATCCGTAGCAATATCCACGAGTTGCGCATCGCCTGTCTGCGTGAAACCACCGACAATCCACTGTACGAACGCCTGCTGGAAGAGATCGACGATAAAGCGCAAGCCGCGCAGTGGTTGTTGTTAGCCGAACGGCAGATGGATGAAGCGGCAGTCTTTACTATTCACGGCTTTTGCCAGCGCATGCTCAACCTGAATGCCTTTGAATCCGGCATGCTGTTTGAGCAGCAGCTGATTGAAGATGAGTCTCTGCTACGCTACCAGGCCTGCGCCGATTTCTGGCGTCGCCACTGCTACCCGCTGCCGCGTGAAATAGCCCAGGTGGTCTTTGAAACCTGGAAAGGGCCGCAGGCGTTGCTGCGCGATATTAATCGTTATCTGCAAGGCGAAGCGCCGGTTATCAAAGCACCGCCGCCCGATGATGAAACGCTGGCTTCCCGCCACGCGCAAATTGTGGCGCGTATTGCTACGGTAAAACAGCAGTGGCGCGACGCGGTGGGTGAACTGGATGCGCTGATCGAATCTTCTGGTATTGATCGACGCAAGTTTAACCGTAGCAATCAGGCTAAATGGATCGACAAGATCAGCGCCTGGGCAGAAGAAGAGACCAACAGTTATCAGTTGCCAGAGTCGCTGGAAAAATTCTCCCAGCGTTTCTTAGAAGATCGCACGAAAGCCGGGGGGGAAACCCCGCGACATCCACTGTTTGAGGCGATCGATCAACTGCTTGCAGAACCATTGTCGATCCGTGATCTGGTGATCACCCGCGCATTGGCTGAGATCCGCGAAACAGTAGCGCGCGAAAAACACCGCCGTGGCGAATTGGGTTTTGATGACATGTTAAGTCGGCTCGATTCCGCGCTGCGTAGTGAAAGCGGCGAGGTGTTGGCAGCGGCGATCCGTACGCGATTCCCGGTGGCAATGATCGATGAATTTCAGGATACCGACCCCCAGCAGTACCGAATTTTTCGCCGTATCTGGCACCATCAGCCGGAAACCGCATTGTTGCTAATTGGCGACCCGAAACAGGCCATATATGCATTCCGGGGTGCGGATATCTTCACTTATATGAAGGCGCGTAGCGAAGTTCACGCCCACTACACTTTAGACACCAACTGGCGTTCCGCACCAGGAATGGTGAACAGCGTGAATAAGCTTTTCAGCCAGACTGATGACGCGTTCATGTTTCGCGAAATACCGTTTATTCCAGTGAAATCAGCCGGGAAAAATCAGGCGTTACGTTTTGTATTTAAAGGTGAAACGCAGCCTGCGATGAAAATGTGGCTGATGGAAGGCGAAAGCTGCGGCGTTGGCGACTATCAAAGTACCATGGCGCAGGTATGTGCTGCGCAAATCCGCGACTGGCTACAAGCCGGACAGCGGGGCGAAGCGTTGCTGATGAACGGCGACGATGCGCGTCCGGTGCGTGCTTCGGACATCAGTGTGCTGGTGCGCAGCCGCCAGGAGGCCGCCCAGGTGCGCGATGCCTTAACGCTGCTGGAAATCCCTTCCGTTTACCTTTCGAACCGCGACAGTGTTTTTGAAACTCTGGAAGCGCAGGAGATGCTTTGGCTGTTGCAGGCGGTGATGACGCCCGAACGTGAGAACACCCTGCGCAGTGCGCTGGCAACGTCAATGATGGGGCTGAATGCGCTGGATATTGAAACGCTGAATAATGACGAACATGCGTGGGATGCGGTAGTCGAAGAGTTCGATGGTTATCGGCAAATCTGGCGCAAACGTGGCGTTATGCCGATGCTGCGGGCGCTGATGTCGGCGCGTAACATTGCAGAAAACTTGCTGGCAACAGCAGGCGGTGAGCGGCGTCTTACCGATATCTTGCATATCAGCGAATTGCTACAAGAAGCCGGAACGCAGCTGGAAAGTGAACATGCGCTGGTACGCTGGTTATCGCAACATATCCTCGAGCCAGACAGTAATGCCTCCAGCCAACAAATGCGCCTCGAAAGTGATAAACATCTGGTGCAGATTGTCACGATCCATAAATCAAAAGGGCTGGAATATCCGCTGGTCTGGTTGCCATTTATTACCAATTTCCGCGTCCAGGATCAGGCGTTCTATCACGATCGCCACTCGTTTGAGGCTGTTCTGGATCTTAATGCTGCGCCAGAAAGCGTCGACCTCGCGGAGGCCGAACGTCTGGCGGAAGATCTGCGTTTGCTTTACGTGGCGCTGACGCGTTCGGTTTGGCATTGCAGTCTCGGCGTTGCACCGCTGGTGCGCCGTCGTGGCGATAAAAAAGGTGACACCGACGTCCACCAAAGTGCGCTCGGGCGTTTGCTGCAAAAAGGGGAACCGCAAGATGCGGCAGGGCTTCGCACCTGTATTGAAGCGTTATGCGATGATGATATTGCCTGGCAAACGGCACAAACTGGTGATAACCAGCCCTGGCAGGTTAATGATGCTATAACTGCAGAACTGAATGCGAGGACGCTACAACGATTGCCCGGCGATAACTGGCGTGTCACCAGCTACTCCGGTTTGCAGCAGCGTGGTCACGGTATCGCTCAGGATCTGATGCCACGGCTGGATGTTGATGCCGCAGGCGTGGTCAGCGTCGTTGACGAACCGACGTTAACACCGCATCAGTTCCCGCGCGGTGCGTCACCGGGGACATTCTTGCACAGTTTGTTTGAAGACCTCGATTTTACCCAGCCGGTTGACCCGAACTGGGTACAGGAAAAACTGGAGCTCGGTGGCTTTGAACCGCAGTGGGAACCGGTGTTGACTGAGTGGATCACGGCTGTCCTCCTGGCACCTCTCAATGAAACGGGTATTAGCCTGAGTCAGCTTTCCGATCGCGATAAACAGGTGGAGATGGAGTTTTACCTGCCAATTAGCGAACCGCTCATCGCCAGCCAGCTTGATGCACTAATTCGCCAGTTTGACCCGCTATCCGCTGGCTGCCCGCCGCTGGAGTTCATACAGGTACGTGGCATGTTAAAAGGCTTTATTGACCTGGTGTTCCGCCACGAAGGGCGTTATTACCTGCTCGACTATAAATCCAACTGGTTGGGTGAAGACAGTTCGGCTTACACCCAACAGGCTATGGCAGCGGCAATGCAGGCACACCGCTATGATCTGCAATATCAGCTTTATACCCTGGCGCTGCACCGTTATCTGCGCCATCGTATTGCTGATTACGACTATGAGCGCCACTTTGGCGGCGTTATTTATCTGTTCCTGCGTGGCGTTGATAAAGAACATCCGCAACAAGGGATCTACGCGACCCGACCCAACGCCGGGTTGATTGACCTGATGGATGAGATGTTTGCCGGTATGACCCTGGAGGAGGCGTAATGAAATTGCAAAAGCAATTACTGGAAGCTGTGGAGCACAAACAGCTACGCCCGCTGGACGTGCAGTTTGCCCTGACCGTGGCGGGAGATGAACATCCTGCCGTCACCCTCGCGGCGGCACTATTAAGTCATGATGCCGGAGAGGGACACGTTTGTTTGCCGCTTTCACGACTGGAAAATAACGAGGCGTCGCATCCGCTGTTGGCGACCTGTGTCAGTGAAATCGGTGAGCTACAAAATTGGGAAGAATGCTTGCTGGCTTCACAAGCGGTCAGCCGGGGAGATGAACCAACGCCGATGATCCTCTGTGGCGATCGTCTTTATTTGAATCGCATGTGGTGTAACGAGCGCACAGTGGCACGTTTTTTCAACGAAGTGAATCATGCCATTGAGGTTGATGAAGCTCTACTGGCGCAAACCCTGGACAAACTTTTTCCAGTAAGCGATGAAATTAACTGGCAAAAAGTTGCGGCGGCAGTGGCGCTGACGCGGCGGATCTCGGTGATTTCCGGCGGTCCTGGCACCGGTAAAACGACCACCGTAGCGAAGTTGCTGGCAGCCTTAATTCAAATGGCCGACGGAGAACGCTGCCGTATCCGTCTGGCTGCACCAACGGGTAAAGCTGCCGCGCGCTTAACCGAATCTCTCGGCAAGGCTTTGCGACAGTTACCGCTGACCGCTGAACAAAAGAAACGCATTCCGGAAGATGCCAGCACTTTGCACCGATTGCTGGGTGCGCAGCCGGGTAGCCAGCGTTTACGTCATCATGCCGGTAACCCGCTGCATCTTGATGTGCTGGTGGTAGATGAAGCGTCAATGATCGATCTTCCTATGATGTCGAGACTGATCGACGCCTTGCCCGATCATGCGCGAGTGATCTTTCTCGGCGATCGTGATCAACTGGCCTCGGTTGAGGCTGGGGCTGTGCTGGGCGATATCTGCGCTTATGCCAACGCGGGCTTTACCCCCGAGCGTGCCGGGCAGTTGAGCCGCCTGACGGGAAGCCACGTTCCAGCAGGAACTGGCACAGAAGCGGCATCTTTGCGCGACAGTCTCTGCCTGCTGCAAAAAAGCTATCGTTTCGGCAGCGATTCTGGCATTGGTCAGTTAGCTGCGGCGATTAACCGTGGTGATAAAACGGCAGTGAAAACCGTTTTTCAGCAGGATTTTACTGATATCGAAAAACGGCTTTTACAGAGTGGCGAAGATTATATTGCGATGCTTGAGGAAGCTCTTGCGGGTTACGGACGTTATCTGGATCTGCTGCAAGCGCGTGCCGAGCCGGATTTAATCATTCAGGCGTTCAATGAGTACCAGCTTTTGTGCGCCCTGCGGGAAGGACCGTTTGGTGTGGCTGGATTGAATGAGCGAATTGAGCAATTTATGCAACAGAAGCGCAAAATTCATCGTCATCCGCACTCTCGTTGGTACGAAGGTCGACCAGTGATGATTGCCCGTAATGACAGCGCGCTTGGGTTGTTTAATGGCGATATTGGTATTGCGCTGGATCGCGGGCAGGGGACGCGCGTCTGGTTTGCGATGCCGGACGGCAATATTAAGTCTGTGCAACCGAGTCGCCTGCCAGAGCACGAAACGACGTGGGCGATGACGGTACATAAATCGCAGGGATCGGAGTTCGACCATGCGGCGTTGATTTTACCGAGTCAACGCACGCCGGTAGTAACGCGAGAGCTGGTTTACACCGCGGTGACCCGCGCGCGTCGCCGTCTGTCGCTGTATGCCGATGAGCGCATTTTAAGTGCGGCAATTGCCACGCGCACCGAGCGGCGCAGTGGTCTGGCGGCGTTGTTTAGTTCACGGGGATAAACGTAATTGCCTGATGCGACGCATGTGGGTCTTATCATACCTATGAATGTTGTGCATGTCGCATCCGGCGATTTGCATCGCTTAACCCAAATCCGCCATCAACACTTTGGATTTACGCTGGTAGTTGTACAACTGCTTTTTGCTCTCGGGTAGTAAATCAATATCCACTGGGGTAAATCCACGTTCCTGGAACCAGTGAATACTGCGCGTGGTCAGCACAAACAATTTGCTTAAGCCGCTCTGCTTCGCCTGAGCGGCAATGCGTTCCAGCAGAACCTCGCCCCGTGATGAACTGCGGTAATCCGGGTGAACTGCCACACAGGCCATTTCCCCAATCTTCTCTTCCGGGAACGGATAGAGCGCGGCGCAGGCAATAGTCGTGTTATCGCGCTGAATAATGGTGAATTTGTCGATTTCCATCTCCAGCTGCTCGCGAGAACGGCGTACCAGAATACCTTGTTGCTCCAGCGGGCGAATCAACTCCAGAATACCGCCAATATCGTTGATTGTTGCGCGACGAATCTGCTCGGCGCTTTCCATCACAATCTGCGTACCGATACCGTCGCGTGAGAACAACTCTTGCAATAGCGCGCCATCTTCCTGATAACTGATTAAATGACAGCGACGCACGCCGCTGCGGCAGGCTTTCACTGCGCCACGCAAAAAGCGCACCGTACCGGAGTTGTAATCGCCTTTCTCTTCCTGGGCTTCTACCCGCGTTTGCGCTTCGTTAGGGAAAAGTTCGGAGACAATATCACCGTCGTCATTAGTGACGCCCTGGGAAGAGCAAAAACCAATCATTTTTTCAGCTTTCAGTTTGATGGCCAGTTGAGTGGCAATCTCTTCCGAGGTCAGATTAAAGCTCTCGCCAGTGACCGAAACAGCGACCGGCCCCATTAGCACTATTGCACCGCTGTCCAGTTGACGATGGATCGCGTCTTCATCAATCCGCCGGATACGCCCGCTATGACAGTAATCCACGCCGTCATCGACGCCCAGCGGCTGGGCAATAATAAAATTACCACTGACGACGTTGATATGCGCGCCCTGCAGCGGTGTGTTATTGAGACTCATCGACAGGCGAGCAGTAATATCCAGTTGCAATGTTCCCGCAGCCTGCTTCACCAGTTCCAGTGTTTTGGCGTCGGTCACACGTATATTCTTGTGATACAGCGGTTCGTGGTGATGTGCAGCCAGATTTGCGTCGATCTGCGGACGTGCGCCATAGACCACCACCAGACGGATGCCGAGGCTGTGCAACAACCCGATATCATTAACGATACTGGAGAAATTCTCATGCTCAATGGCTTCACCGCCGAGCATGATGACAAACGTTTTTCCCCGGTGGGTATTGATATAGGGAACCGAATGGCGGAATCCCTCGACCAGCTCGGTTTTACGTTCCTTTACCACGGTACACCTCTTTGCATGATTATTCGAAATTATTGTATTTTTATTCTGTTTTTTCGCAGGGTGCAAGTGTAAATTTTATGCGGGAGCGAGTTTTTTATCAGTAATACCGTGAATATAAAAAGAATGTTTACCGTTTTATAGATGACAGATTATGCGTCTTTCGCTAAAGTTTCCGGTCAAATTGGTCGTTTACTTGTTACACAGCTTAGATTTCTTTTGCTCGGGAGAGGCATGTCAGGATCCAACACTGCAATCAGCCGTCGTCGTTTACTGCAAGGCGCGGGTGCCATGTGGCTATTGAGCGTAAGTCAGGTCAGCCTGGCTGCGGTCAGCCAGGTCGTGGCGGTGCGCGTCTGGCCTGCGTCCAGCTACACCCGCGTGACGGTAGAATCAAATCGTCAGCTGAAATATAAGCAGTTCGCGTTGAGTAATCCTGAACGCGTGGTGGTGGATATCGAAGATGTAAACCTGAACTCGGTGCTCAAGGGGATGGCTGCGCAAATCCGCGCTGACGACCCGTTCATCAAGTCGGCGCGCGTCGGGCAATTTGACCCGCAAACCGTACGTATGGTTTTTGAATTAAAGCAAAACGTAAAACCGCAGCTGTTTGCCCTTGCGCCGGTCGCCGGGTTTAAAGAGCGTCTGGTGATGGACCTCTATCCGGCCAATGCACAGGATATGCAGGACCCGCTGCTGGCGCTGCTGGAGGATTACAACAAAGGCGACCTCGAAAAGCAGGTGCCGCCAGCACAAAGTGGTCCACAACCGGGTAAAGCAGGGCGGGATCGTCCGATTGTCATTATGCTTGACCCTGGCCACGGTGGCGAAGACTCCGGTGCGGTGGGGAAATACAAAACACGCGAAAAAGACGTGGTATTGCAAATAGCTCGCCGTCTGCGCTCTCTGATCGAGAAAGAGGGCAATATGAAGGTGTACATGACGCGCAATGAAGACATCTTCATTCCGTTGCAAGTGCGCGTAGCAAAAGCCCAGAAACAGCGCGCTGACTTGTTTGTCTCTATCCATGCCGACGCCTTTACCAGTCGCCAGCCGAGCGGTTCCTCGGTGTTTGCGCTCTCAACCAAAGGCGCAACCAGTACTGCGGCAAAATATCTGGCACAAACCCAGAACGCCTCGGACTTGATTGGTGGCGTAAGCAAAAGCGGTGACCGCTATGTCGACCACACCATGTTCGATATGGTGCAGTCGCTGACCATTGCCGACAGCCTTAAGTTTGGTAAAGCGGTGCTGAATAAGCTCGGTAAAATCAACAAGCTGCATAAAAATCAAGTTGAACAGGCTGGGTTTGCCGTACTAAAGGCACCAGATATTCCCTCCATTCTGGTCGAAACGGCGTTTATCAGTAACGTTGAGGAAGAGCGTAAACTGAAAACGGCGACTTTCCAGCAGGAAATTGCGGAGTCTATTCTTGCGGGAATTAAAGCGTATTTTGCCGATGGGGCGACGCTGGCGAGAAGGGGATAATGTTTTTATTTATTCAATGAATTTATATTTCGTCGAATAGATAACATTTACCTGAATATTAGACGCTGGTTTTGTGACTGATGTCGGATATTTGAATGTCGGCTTGAAAAATAAGCCGACCATCTCTTTAATTAAGCACAATTCCGTGTAATGTATACGCATTAGTTAATCATCTTGTAACTGTTAAATCAGGCAAGGCAATGTTTGAAGTAGTTATTACTTCTGACGTGCCTTGCCTTTTTTTTTGGAGCCATGGAATGATCATCGAAAAAGTCATGAACAATAATTGTGTACAGGCATCGATGAATGGACAGGAGGTTATCATTTCTGGGCCTGGCATCGGTTACAACAAAAAATATGGAATGTCGGTCCCTGAGCATCCGGCTAACCGGATTTTTTATGTCAGAAATGAACAAAAAAACAAACTCTATAAATTGATTGAACATGTAGATATTGAGTATGTGTTTGTTGCCGAAAAAATAGTGCAATATGCGGAGAAAAATCTCGAAAAAAATCTCAATCCATCGCTACTATTGATTCTTGCGGATCACATTTCGAATGCAATATCCCGAGTCGCTTCAGGTATACAAATTAATAATGTTTTCCTTGATGAAATCAAAGCGTTGTACAAAGCAGAGTATGCGATAAGTCGCGATGCATTAACTATCATTAATGAGCAATTCAGCGTTCAACTTCCTGATGATGAGATTGGTTTTATAGCATTGCATATTTTAAATAATTATGAAAATTCAGTTGATTATGAATCAGTACGAATTATTGAGTTGTCGCAAATAATCACGGGGCTTATTGAAGTTGTTTATAACAGAAAGGTGGACAGAAGTTCATTTAACTATTCCAGATTTATGATGCACCTTAAATATTTTTCAAGTCGCGTGTTATGCAATGAAGAAATAAAACAGAAAGATATTGGTGATATCTATGAACAGTTTCTTGAAAAGGACATCCTGTTACAGCGCGCAATTCATGAAATTGAACGGTATCTGTATGCCACTTTTAAATATGAATTAATTTTAGAAGAAAAACTATATCTCTCTATTCGTACCAAAGTATTAATGGACTAATTATATATAACATTTATATGAGATAACCCACATGAAACAAAAGAAAGCCTGGAGTTTTTTTCAGAGCCTGGGGAAGGCATTTATGTATCCCATTGCTCTGCTAAGTGTATGTGGCATGATGCTAGGGCTGGGAAGTGGTTTAGCCAGTGATGATATGGCAAAGTTAATTCCATTTCTGGCTATCCCAATAATTAAAACCATACTTGATTTCATTGTTAGTCTTGGTTTGTTTGCCTTTGTTAATTTACCTGTATTGTTTGCGATAGCGATTCCCTTAGGATTATTAAAAGATAAAGAGGATAAAGCCTATGGTGCTTTTTCTGGCTTAATTGGTTTTATGGCGATGCATCTGGGAACGAACTTTTATCTTAAACAGCACGACTTATTGGTCGTTGCTGACCAAATGTCGACACATGGGCAAACCATCATTCTGGGGATCCAGTCCTACAATACCAGCGTGTTGGGGGGAATTGTTGCTGGGTTATTAGTCGCCAGCATGTATAAAAAGATCGTTAATTTACGCATTCCTGAATCGTTAGGTTTTTATAGCGGCCCACGTCTGGTGCCTATCATTACACTGATTGTGATGAGTGGATTTGGTCTGATCATTCCTTTTATCTGGCCGCCGTTTTTCAATCTTTTCATGCTCATTGGACACTGGATTTCAACTTCCGGTCCTGTTGGTTATTTCTTCTATGCAGTTGCCGAACGCGTGACGATTCCTTTTGGCTTAAACCATCTGGTGACGTCAGTTTTCCGCTTTACGCCAATCGGCGGTTCGGCTGTGATTGGCGGCGAAGAATATTACGGCACCCTGAACATGTTTATGGCATACGTCAAAGAGAATGCGGTCATTCCGCTGGATTTGGCGGGGAAAATGGAGCAGGGCAAACTGATGATTCAGTATGGTCTGGCTGGTGCCGCGCTGGCGATGTATCGCACTGCTCATGCTCAAAACAGAAAGGCTATCAAAGCATTGCTTATTTCCGGGGTGCTTACGGTGATTATTGGCGGCGTCAGCGAACCGATTGAGTTTCTGTTCTTATTTGTCAGTCCACTGCTGTTTGTCTTCCATGCCTTTATGAATGGATTCGCTAACATGGTTCTGCCATATATGGGCGTGAAGATGGGATTTACTGGCGATCTGATTCAATTTATTAGCTTTGGCGTATTGCGTGGCACAAGAACAGGTTGGCCGATCGCGGTGTGTGTCGAAGTGGCCTATTTCTTCATTTATTACTTTGTGTTCCGTTGGACCATTCTTAAATTTAACCTGATGACCGTAGGCCGTGAAGAGTCCAGTCCTGTCACGCTGAACGCTCACGAAGATACGGCTATAGCGGATATCCCAACTCCTGATAAATCAGAGCTGCAAGCGGCGGAGCAGATGGTTAAGGCACTTGGTGGTAAAGAGAATATTAAGTCACTGGATAATTGCGTAACTCGTTTACGTTTAACAATCGCAGATATGGGATTGATTGACGAAGTTGCAATAAAAATAGCTGGCGGGATTGCGGTTGTTAAACTTGATCAAAATACCCTACAAGTCATTATCGGCACTAAAGTCATCGCCCTGCGTCGGGATATGGATAACTATATGGGGATATACTGATGGATGTTTTTAATACTCCTGTTTCCCGCAAAGGAACATATTGTACCCAATGGGACTTTTGCGAGGACAGATTTGGTGTAAAAGATGTACTACCATTCTCTATTTCAGATATGGATCTTCCGATACCAGACGCTATCACCAGAGCATTAAAAAAACGCCTGGAACACCCGATTTTAGGGTACAGTCGTTGGCAACATGGTGAATATCTGAATGCGATAGTAAACTGGTATTATCAACAATATCAAACAGATATTAAACCTGAATGGATAACCTATAGCCCCAGTGTGATGTACTCTATTGCAAAAGCAATAGAGTTATTGACATCGCATGGTGATAATATTCTCGTTTTTACACCTGTCTATAATGCATTTTTTGATGTAATTAAACATAGCGAGCGAAATATTCTGACAGCCTCTTTGATTATAAAAAATGAGGGGGACTATGCTATCAACTGGCAAGATTTTGATCTTAAGATTAAAAGCGCAAAGATGGTGTTATTATGTAATCCTCATAACCCGACAGGAACAGTCTGGTCGGAAGAAGAACTGCATAAAATCGCTGCAAGCTGTACAAGGCATAATGTCTGGTTATGTTCAGATGAAATCCATAGTGATTTTGTTTTTAATCGTAGCTTTACATCCGCGCTTAAAATAAAAAAAGAAAAAGTAGTAGTATTTAACTCGATATCGAAAACATTTAATGTTCCTGCTCTAACAGGATCGTATATGATTTCAACTGACGATAATTTTAATCATAAGTTCAGAACGATATCGAGGTATCGCGATTTTGTAAACTCCCCATCAGTACTGAATATAATTGCAACTATTATTGCCTATAACGAATGTGAGGGATGGTTAAAGTCATTAAAGGCACATATTGCCTCTAACATTCAATTCACCCAGCAGTATCTGAATGAAAATATTCCAGAATTGATCGTAAGGCCAGCTGATGGTTGCTATTTTTCCTGGATAGATTGTTCTGCTATTGGTTATCCTTTTGATGAATTCTACAGTCGATTAATTCATGAAGGCAAAGTGGGCATTATGGCGGGGCATGTCTATGGAACGGAGGGGGAGGGCTACCTTCGTCTGAACCTGGCCTGCGGTCGAGAAAAATTATATATGGGGCTTACGCGTCTTGTGAGTGTAATTAAAAATATTAATCAGGGAGAATAAAAATGAATAACACGGATCTTATCCATCTCATTAAACATTTTATGCGTAACGAACATAAAGCAGTTGAAGAAGTTATTGATTCCCCTCTTTCGGAGGTCGCAAATTTAATTAAAGTATTACAATCTTGTCAGGGAAAAGTTGTTTTTATTGGTGTTGGTAAGTCCGGTATTATTGCCAGGAAACTCGCCGCAACATTTGCCAGCACCGGAACTCCCTCGTTTTTTGTTCACGGTACGGAAGCTGTACACGGCGACCTTGGAATGGTGGCGAAAGACGATGTTGTTATTCTTATTTCAAACAGTGGTGAGACGGCGGAAATCCTGGCGACACTGCCTAGTCTGAAAAAAATGGGTAATTATTTGATCTCTTTTACCCGCAGTCACCACTCATCACTTGCGATAAGTTGTGATTTATCTGTTGAAATCCCCGTCAAAAGTGAGGCGGATAATTTAGGTTTAGCACCGTCATGCTCGTCGACTGTTGTTCTGGTTGTTGGTGATGCGGTGGCGCTTGCACTCTCTGAATTGAAAAAATTTACTCGTGCTGATTTCGGCTTATATCATCCAGGAGGTGCACTCGGCATTAAAGCAAATTCATAATTTCAAAATATAAATACAGTAACCGGTCACGCCATCTTTTGGGGTGGCGTTCTTTGAAGTGAGTGTCCGCTATGAAAAATGTTCTGGTCACCGTCCCCAGCTTTTCAGCACGCTGTGTTTCCGCCAGCAAGTTGCTCAGAGAGAATAATTTTAATCTTATTATTAAGAATAATGTGGAGCATCTGCTTAAATCAGAATCCACTGCATTACGAGAATCTATTTGCGCGGTCATCGCCGGAAAAGATTGTTATCAGGCGGACACGCTATCATTGCTGTCTGGTGTGAGAATAATATCGAGATTCGGGACGGGGATAGACAATATTGATCTTCGTGCGGCACAGCAATCCGGTATTGTTGTCAATAATGCGGTTGGGATTAATTCAAATGCGGTTGCGGAATTTATCATTGGACTTATCTTCGCGAGCATGAGAAATATCCCTGGCAGCTATCATGCGATGCAAAATGGCTACTGGGGTGAGTCGCATGGCTGTGAATTACAAGGGAAACGGATTGGCCTGGTTGGCTACGGTAATATAGGTAAAACTCTGGCGAAAAGGTTATCCGGTTTTGATGTTGAGCTTTTAGCTTTTGACAAACAACCCGACTATCAGGTTGCTGACAAAGCTGGAGTTCAGTTTGTATCAATTGAAGATATCTTTATGCAATCGCATGTCATCATTGTTCTTTTGCCTTTTTCTTCTGAGCTGGAGAACTTCATTAGTCATAAATATTTGTCGATGATGCGCAATGGTGCTCTGATCATCAATGCCGCAAGGGGAAAGTTGCTGGATGAAGGCGCTTTACTTCAGGTGATTGAAGAACGAAATGTGTTTGCGGCGCTGGATGTGTTTAGCTCTGAACCGTTGGCGCAATTTAGCCCACTGCTACATGCCAAAAATATCATTACAACGCCGCATATTGCGGCCGCCACCGTTGAGTCATACCAGCAAACCGGGATACACGTTGCCCAGTCGATAATTGATTACTTCGCAGGAAGGGAGATAAAAAACGTGTTGTGAGTTCAGCGAACAAAGATTTTAAATACAAAAAAACCGCAATTTGTAGAACACATTGCGGTTTGTCAGCATTCTAATAAATTGGTTGCGGGGGCCACAGTCAAGAGGTTAATCCAATCTTTTGAAACTTAAGGTATTCACTGTTCCCGAACCCAAGCTATCTACCGAAATATACACTCATTATCTGATGTGAATCAACGAGTAGATCGAATGGCCTGTTCCTCTCTTTTTTGTACACAAAGACTCCTTTTAAAAAATAGCAAGGTCACATATCCCTTATTGGTACATAAATCCCCCGATGTTTACTGACTTTGTTCCACCTTCGTATCCAGTAAAATGACATAGCGATTCAGCAACTGATTTAACCGGGTATCAATCTGCGTCAACAGCGTCGGCGAAATCTCTCCGGTCTGTTTTTGCTCTTCCAGTTGCCGAAGCAGTTCTTCCAGCGGCGGCTCCTTTAACGACTGCCGGATGCCGTACACCGCCGTTTTTAGTTCCGAACCGGTCAGATATCTCCCCTTACGTTCATCCAGTGCATCCAGTTGTGCCGACAGGCGCTGTAGCTGACTCTGCGCCTGTGCGTAGCCATTCAGTGCCTCTGCGGACAGGGCGCTCAGTTCCCGCTGTTTACGCCACTGCACGTTCAGCGCCCTGACCTGAGGATTATCCGGCCACAGGGCATCAAGCTGGCGTAGCTGGCGATATCCCTGCTCCAGCGGCCAGCGGGCAGGTAATTTGTTTAACTGCTCCAGTTGCATCTGACTTGCCGCAATTGTTCTGTCCTGAGCCAGCAGCGCCTTATCCTTTACATCCAGCTTTGCCAGTTCGCCGCTCTCCAGCGACTGCGGCAACGGCATGACAGACAGTTGTATTCGCTGGATTAGCGCGTCCGGCTGATTAAGCTGCGACCAGCCCCATAATCCTGTTCCGCCGAGACCGGCCATCACAACCATTCCGGCCATAAATATCGGCCATGTCCGCTGTCGGGAGATTTCAGGGGATGACACGGGTGGACTGGCATCCTTATCGTTTTGCTGAGCGGGTCTCGTTGCAAAAACCGGCTGTGGACTTTCTTCTGACTTTTTCGGTTGATTCATTTCCCGGCGGGGTAATTCAGGGGGAGTGATAGTGGTTTCCGCTCCCTGAGGCGCCAGCCGTTCCAGACGCAATGCGGTATTGCGAAACTGCCCGGCCAGCACATCCAGTTTCGTCATATGCCACAGTTCACACTGTTGCAGCGTGGTTTCGATGGCGGAAAGATGCTGTACACAACGGTAGATCTGCGGCAGATCCTGATACTGAATATCCAGCGTTCTCAGTGCCTGCTGCATTTTTTCTGTGACCCAGCTGAGCAGTGATATTCTGGAATGTACCTGTACCGGCCAGAAGTCAGCCCAGCGCTGGAGCAGTATATCCAGTGAGCCGAGTCCGTCTGCCATCCCTGCCAGCCCCTGCCGTCTGGTTATCGCCAGTACGTAACAGACCAGCGTCTGTAGTTCCACGCCATTTTGCCGGAACAGCGCGAGGCAGAGTTTTTCCACCTGACGCCAGTCCACATCCGGTCGGGCCGGGTGAGTCAGTTTACTCATTTCAGCCTGCAGTTCACCGGATTCCTTATAAGTACAGGGATCGCCGCCCATGACGAACTGGCTGATAAAATTCGCGTTACTTGCCATCAGTACGCCCGCTCCTGTTGTTTGAGATGACGCAGAACAATTCGTCCTTCCGGAGAAAATACGCCATCAAAGCGTATCCAGCCGGTATCGGGAAGCTGCGCGTGGATCAGGTAATTAAGATGCCCCGGACGGGGCTGGGGGAGTAACTCCACCTGTATCTGACTCAGGCGTGGTTCATAACGCAGCAGCGTTTCTTCAATCTGACGCATCAGGCCATGAATACCCGCAGCCATCCCCTGATGGATCAGACTGAGATCCGGCAGACCGTAATCCGGCAAATGCGCCAGCGTGCCTGCCCGGCAGTTGATAATGCGTTGCATATTGTCCATCACGGAAAGGATAAGCTGATCCCGCTCGCTGACCTGTTCCAGCGGTAACTCGCCGCTGAAACTGAACGTCAGCATTTCATATAAGGAAGGTGTCGACATCGGTTATTTATCCTTGAGAGGCAGCAGTCGCAGGTCGCTTCTCATCAGTTCAATCGAGCGCGGCTTGTCGGCCTCCAGTTCGTCCCTTTTGATCACCAGACGCCAGCTGTCGCTTTTTTCATCAGGGTGATAAAACTGCCCAATAATGGCGACAAACTGCGTCTCTTTATCCAGCGGCACATTCAGGGATGCCGTGCCTTCCGGTTTTACCCAGACGGTGTGTTTTGCCAGTACGTTCTTCTCCAGCGTCTTCTCTTCCTGCATAAACAGGGTGTCATAATCCGCCTTGTCAAAATCTTCGCGGGTTTTCAGTTGCCAGACATGCACCATCGTGGAAAGCGGCGTATCTTCCGCATCCGTATTCAGGGCGCTGCGGGAGAAGAAATCGAGATGCAGTATTTTGATTTGCTTGTAGAAAACGGCTGAGGCCACGCTTTTCGATTCATCCACCACTTTCTGAATCAGCCCGCAGCCGCTCAGAACAACCGTCAGCATCGCCATACAGAGCAGCGCCGGACGTTTAAAACGAATAGGAAACATGAGTCATACTCTCCCTGTTACGAATGGAAAAAGCGGGTATTAATCCCTGATAACGCCCCAGACTGACCGTCACTGTTCCGGTCGCGGGCGCGGCAAAGGAGGCGCGAAGGATGCCGGTACGGCTAATCTGTACACGCTGTTTTCCCAGCCGGGCAGCAGGCAACAGGCTGACGGGCAGCGTCAGTTGCAGTCGGGCCTGACAGCGCCAGCCCAGATAAACGCGCAGCAGCACCAGCAAATCGCTGTGCAGTTGCCCGCCGGGCAGCCAGCCACGTGCTTCTGCGGCATCTTCGGTATACAGTTTCAGCAGCAACTGGCTGTTGACGTCGGTGCCGGTACGCCCCAGCAGCGTTCGCGTTTTCAGGCTGATGGGTGAATTTTTTGACAGACCCGCAGGGGCCGGGAGAATTACAGGCTGCGGATCATGAGGCACCACCGTCGCTTTCGTCAGCGGGGCAAGCAGTCCCACCAGTGCCGTAATGCCTTCCGCCGTGCGCGTCGGCAGGCGCATCACGCTGAGCAGGGCCAGAAAACGGGATACCGGCGTGGCGATATGGTTCTCGCTGCCGGGAATACCCAGCCCGATGAGTCCCAGCAGGCAACGGGAAATGTCATCCACTGCACCTGCTTCAAACGACGCCGGGTAGTTATATTTGCGCCAGATGCGGTAATACTGGGTGATAAAGCGATGGTTAAAAATATCGAGAAACGCCATCACCGCGTCATGTCCGTCATGACGCTGGGTAATGTAGTCCAGATAGGCGGTTGGCAGTGGCGAATCCACGCCGTACAGGCCGAGAAAAGTGGTGCGCACTGTGGGTGGCGCGTCGGGATTGTCCACGTCACGTTCAACGTTCTTTAACTCGCTGACCGGAAAGCCCATCCCCGGATGGGGACGAAAGCGCACCGCATCGGCGGCGGGGCTGTCGGTACTGCCCAGCGGCGCGTTCTGCTGGCGCTGTTCCAGCAACTGGCAAAAACGGTAAAAATTGATCCGCGCAATATCCGGGGCCAGCCGGTCGGTCAGCCCGGTACGCGCTGGCTGTGATGCTCTGTCCATTGCAGGCACTTTCCTGTGGGTTGCAGAATTAAGGTCAGTTGAGTGAATAAGTGGATATCGGCATACAGTGCGAAGAAGCGGTGCAGCAGTTCACCAAACAGCGTGATATCACCTTCTCCGGCAAAGCCGTTACTGTCCAGCGTCACCTGAATATCCACGCCACGCAGCAGAAAGCCTCTTTCAAAACGCTGTATCAGGCTGTGTTGAACGTCGACAATCGCCGCCAGACGACGGCGGTTCATCTCGCTTTCGGTCCAGTCGTACAGCGCCAGCGTGCCGCGCAGAATTTCGGCGTTATCCATCATCGATAAAAAGTTAGAACCAAGGTGGCTGAGCACCCGCCAGTGGAAGCGGTCACGCGCCGGGGGATAGCAGGGCTGCGTCGGGGCGCACAGGTTGCGCACCCGCAGGACGTTCTGTGAGGCATGAACTGGCGTATCGAGCAGCGTGCTCTGTAAAGCTTTACGGGGAAGCTGCCCGTTAGTACCGGTCAGGCTTAAAGAGAGCGTTTCATCCTCCAGCATCCGGTCAGTATCAAACGCATCGCCGCCCAGAATCAGCCAGGTGTCATGCAGGCCGGAAGGGCCGCGCTTTACCCGCGTGTGGTAATAGCGTTCCGGCGCATCGTGGCGCAGCATCCCGCCCCGGTGACGAAAGCTGGAGAAGGGGACATACGCCTGACTGCCGGTATGGCGGGAAGAAATAATGTTGTCGACGGAATAAATCTCGGTATGCCCGTCCTGAATACGCATCGGGCGCAGCAGAAATTCGTTTTCCAGCGGCGAAAGGTGTAACGGATCGGCTTCGAGCGGGAACAGGTTGATGACCGGCACGCAGTGCAGGCGAAGATTGTCGGTATTAAACGGCAAATCATGAGGCCAGTTTTCCGCCAGCACCACGTCAATCTCAAAGCCGGTCATCCCTTCCGGCCAGATGACGTTCTCCAGCCCGTTCAGCGCCACGAACATAAACTTCTCGCGGAAGGTGAAATACTCCAGCAGCAACTGGTAGCCGCTGAACGCCGATTCGCCTTTCGGCCACAGTCGGTCATCGTCATCAAAACCCATCGGGGAAAAGTGCGCGTCCAGCACACGGCGTTCCTGCCCTGGCAGACGCAGCCAGAACTGCTGCGTACCAAGCGTTAAAGCCCGGTGCAGCGCACAGGCCACCGGGCTGTCGGCACTGAGGTACAGCGGCAGGCGGGATAAATCAATCTGTGACCAGTCACCAACCAGCGGGCCGCATTCAAAGCGCAGACGGATAACCGAACGTCCGTCCGGTTCATATTGCAATGACACGTCCGGCAACGCCAGCGGATGCAGCGTGATATCCCGCGTGGCGCTGTAGACGCAGCGGGTTCTGCGCTCGCCAACAGGACGCGACAATACCTGAAAATCGCTCAGCGTTTCGCTCTGCTTCATCTGCCGGTGATCTGTCGACAGTTCAACCACGGAAAGTGACGGGATGGTTCGCAGGTAGTGAGGCCACAGCAGGCTGACCAGCCCCTCGGTCAGTTCGGGCAGGTCGTCGTCCAGCTTTTCGCGCAGGCGGCCCATTAAAAAAGCGAAGCCCTCGAACAGGCGCTCCACATAGGGATCGCGTGCGCCGGGTTTATCAAGATTAAGCATCGCAGCGCGGTCGGGGTAAGCCTGCGCAAATTCTTTACTCGCTTCACGCAGGTAGCGCATTTCGGCTTCGTAGTAGCGTTGGGTCAGGTCGTCCATTCAGAGAGTTATTTCCCATTTAACTAAAAAGTTAGATAACAGTAAAAAGAAAATATATTTTACAGTTCATAAAAAACCAGTAAAAAACAACAATAACCCATAAAGATGAGCGCAATTAACAAACCATTACAATCATCTGTTAAAAATAAACAATAACTACTTAGTTTATAGTATTACCGGTCAGTTACTTCATCTTCCTGGGTATTACATTTTTAATATAGTGTTTGATATTTACATTCCGTTTTACATGACATTGATTTATTTGCCATGTAAGATTAAGCAACTCACACTGAAAATAAAATTAACTGTTACTGATACATCGCTACTCTATTGTTTTTTAGATAAAACATCATAACCCCATCATTGATTTAATTATTGCCATTTTTTTTGCATAATGATTTTTCTTTAACGTATTTCGTTGCCAGGCCCGGCATCCACCCAGACGGGATACCACTACAAGCAATATAATTTCTAGATAATAATTCTTTTTTGTAAATTGAAGAAAAAATCAACACTGCGCAAATAGAGAAAGCAATAATAATTTTAATTATCGACCAAAGGCGCACCATTGTTACTTTAGATAATCGTCGCCCACTAATAGCAAAAAACAAAATCTCAAACGACATTACATATAATGTGAAAGGTAAAAAGACAATTAATATATATCCCCAGCTATATACAATAATATCATTCCATAAAAATAATTCATAAGTGGCATAACAGCCAAAGAAAACAAAAGTCGTGGATAAAAAAAATATAAATATGGCTCCGCAAGTTAACTTTAGCTTTTCTTTTAATATATTTATAGTCATATCTATTTCAATTCCCATTTACTCACATTATTTAGTTTATCTTTTAAATACTCCTTCACTTCATGTTCCAGTACTTCCTTCCCTTTAATAAGCATGTGTTTTGCCCACATGGCTCCCAGATCCCAAATCCCTTCTTCAATCTCTCTTGCCTTCTCAACAAATTCTTGCTGAGCCGCTTCAATATAAGCGACAACTTGATCAGTTAAACCAAATTTATTATCAAGATAGTTTAATAGAAGGGCCGCGCCGATCCCCACAACCACTACCCCAACCAAAGGTCCAGCAACAAACCCAGTGGCCAGTAACGCCTTTCCTGCGCCCCAACTAACTGCTGAAGCTATCGCAATTTTACCAACATCTGTTGCCAACGCACCTATAAACTCAGCCAACGATTTTTCATCATTCAGGATGAAATCAATAGTTCTATAAGCAGCTGCGACGTAAAACGTTAATCTTGCCCCTTTTACTATAGAGTTTGTGAGTCCATATTTCCCAATTCCAACATCTACTATTTTGGGGTTTTTAGCTGCAAACACCGGTGCATTCAGTATTTTCCGAATGCCGGGATATCCTGTAAGTTTTATCAGTTCGGTTCCTTTATGATTAACATAGGCAGTTGCTTTGATACCAAAATCCCCCAGGCGGGCAAGCACGATTGAAGTTGTCACTACATCTTTACCATTTACGCCATAATTAATAATTAACTGCCCTGGTGCAGATTGCGTGATGTCAACCCATTTCCGCTTAAAATCCTGACAACCCCACGATTGCAGAACTTCAGCGCCCTCTTCATACGTCAGTAACATAACATCATGATTATTATTCGCTAGCATATCCCTGACCTGCTGGTCTGGCAGATTGTGCGTATTACGAAGGGCAGGATAATCAGAGGTATAAGCAGGAGGTGATGAATTTCCTGTTCCATTGTTTAAAGGGTTCAAGGGCATAACAGACTTGTTCTCAGTTTTTTCTGTTTCCACCTCATACACATCATCCATCATCGACGCAATAAACCGCGCCTTACACGGGCAACTGCTCTGGCTGTCCAGCGATCCCGCCATCAGCCTGCCGTGAATATCCGTTTCCGGCACGCCTCCGACGATAATAAACATCCCCGGATGCTTGCCACAGGTCACTCTGTCCATATCCCGCGCCTGCGGGATTCCCATGATTGTATGGTCGTCCGCGCCTTCAATAATCTTACCGCCGCAGGTGGTTTTGTCCCCCCTGACCAGAAAGTAGCCTGTTCCCATTGCCATCAGTCCTTATGTTGCGAGTCACACAGTACCGCTGCCCGTACCGGATCGATTGCCACCAGCGTTCCCAGCAGGATTTCTATTTTTCGGTTCAGCAGGGCTTTATCCGCATAGCGGTGCGCCCGCAGACGCAGCAGTTTCAGTTGTCGGGCTTTTACTTCAAACAGCAGCTCTGGCTCCCACTGTGTCAGCGTTATTCCCTGTGCGGCGGTATCCAGTTCTTCCAGCAGCAGGAGCGCCATCTCGTTTTTACCGTAATGTTCCGCCACCCGTGCCATCAGCAGTCGCAATAACAGGCGCTGTCGTGCCGTGGTGATGCCCGGACGGGTCTGTATCCAGCCCAGCGCCGCTTCCACGCCCTGACTGTCTGCCATCTCCAGTGCTTCCGGCTCCAGCGCCAGTACGTCGTTTGCCGTGTCGTCTGTCGGCACAGCGGCTTTCCCCGCAAGCCATGCGCCGTCTTCCCGCATCATGACCTGCTGCGCTATCCAGTTGCGCGTCACCTCGTCGGCGAACGGCGTGCCGTCGTTCCATGCCAGATTTTCCAGCCCCGGCAGGCGCTCCAGCAGCAGCGCCAGGTCCTGACGGATAACCGCTGTCCATCTGTCCCACGGTGCGCCCGCCTTAGTCAGCGCCTGATGCAGATACCACTGGATATCCAGCCAGAAATGGCTGACACCGGTGCTGAACATCAGGTCGGCCTGCTCCAGCAGTTCCGTCCAGTTCTGCTGGGCATACAGCCGCTTAAGCTGATTGCGTGACTCGGTGCGTGGTGGGGCCAGCCGGGTTTTGCCGTCCACATCCGGCGGCAGTTCATGCACCGTGTCCCAGCGCAGGGTTTTCATCAGCCGGTGTGCTGAAAGCCAGCCCTGCGGCTGTTCGTTCAGATAACGGGCCAGCACTTTCGCCTGGTCGAGCAGGTCGCGCCCGGAGGTGATGGTCTGTACCTGCGGCGCATCCACCGGGGAAGACGGTGCCGGAACGCCGCTGCTGTTTTGCGGCACCACCGCGTTCATCCCGCCCGACTGCGCCAGACGTGATTCCAGCGCGTTAATCAGCGGCATCAGGGAGGGGGAATGCTGGTCTTCGGGCCATGCAGTGAAGGAAACCGACAGTTGATTAAGAGCGGCAACAATGTTCGCAAAATCCTCTTTTGCCACCTCCGGGTAGCGGGCAAGGCTGTCGAGCATCTTTTCCCCCGCCAGCCACTCCAGCGCTATTTTTCGGCTTGCCGGGCGCGAGGGCAGCAGTTGCGTACCGAAGCGTTCCACCAGCCCGGCTAACAGCGCCAGTCCTTCAGCCAGTCCGCGCTCACCGTCGCGGTGCAGTCGCGCCCAGATGTAGTAAGTGGCGATGCGCACGTCTTTGGCCTGCGTCAGCAGCAGGGATTCGGCAAGCTGGCAGATAAGGCCGGTATCGGCACCGGAAAGTTTGTTCATTTCGTCGCGGATACGCAGGAAATCGTCGTGGTAGCCGGGGTCTTCCCCGACCGGCGTGTCTGCCGTCACCGGCAGCAGCCATGTCTGCCACAGCGCCGCCTGTGTTCGCGCCACATCCAGTGCATCCCGGTCGGCAAAACAGCTACGGGTCAGCTTTTGCAACAGTTCACTCATCGGCGTCTTCCCCATACTCTTCCGCATCCTTCATACTCCTGCCGGTCAGAAATACCTGTCCCGGCAGGCGGAAGTTTTTCAGTTCCAGCAGCGCCAGCGGCCCTTTACCCTGTTCAACCCGCAGCAGGTAATTCAGTGGCAGGCCGTCCTGCGCTTTCCACACCACTTTAAAGGTGCTGCTGTCGACCGGTGTCACCTGCGCCCGTTCCAGCAGGCGAATAAGGCTCCAGCTTCCCCGGTAATCCGCCAGTATGCGTTCCATCGCCTGTGTGCTGGTCCAGCTCAGCGATGCGCCGGGTTGCCACTGTTCATCCGGCCAGTTAAAACGCTGCCAGCGTTCTTTCTGGTTGAAATACTCCAGTTCCTGCCCGTCAATCACCAGATGCGTTTTCATCACGTCACGCGCCGGTTTTGCCCGCAGTTCGAAATGTATTCCGGCATCGCCGCTGGCAAAGGCGGTATCGGCCACATCGCGCAGGCGGTTCAGGGCGCGGATAAAGTCCGGGTTGACCGTCAGCCCCTGCGTGTTCATGGCGTCAGCCACCCAGTAGCGGCCTTCACGTTTCAGAACACCGGAAAGATTGGCGGCGATAAACTGGTTGATGCGCCCGTCATCGCGCAGGTACTGCGCCAGCAGGGGGAGAGAGGCATCATTCTGTGAGGTTTTGAACGGATAGCGGCCGGCGAAATCCTGATTCCAGTGACTGACAATCGCCCGTTGCCACTGGCGGTTCAGGCTGTCCGCTGCGGGCGTCAGCACCTGCCGCCACGACTGTTCCACCGGGCGGACGAACAGCGCCTGACCGAAGCCACTCCATTCTTCGCCCAGACTGGCGGCGATTAACCGTCCGTAGTCGCGGGTGTCGGTGAGGTCAACGGTTTTGCCCTGTAAAACCGTCTGCGCCAGTTGCTGGGTCATCTCCTGCGGGTCGGGGGCGTTGGTCACCTGTTGCAGTTTGAGGCGTACGCGGGTGACGCGGGTCAGATACGTTTGCAGGTTGAGTTGCGTATCACCACCACCGCCTCCTGACTTATCGCCCAGCAACCGCAGCAGCGGCGCGAAGGTTTTATCCAGCGGCCCGGCAGGCACGTCGCCTTCACGGGATTGCTGCGGCGTTTTCTCCTTGCCGTTAAACAGTTCCTGTGCCGATTTTGCCAGCGAGTCTGACAGGCCACGATTTTCCCTGCCTGTTGCCACCTGCCACGCAATAGTGTCTGTCAGTGCAATCAGTGGCGACTGACGGGCATCGGCCATCAGCGTCAGCTGGTCGAGAATGCCGGAGAGCGAGTCTTCCTTTTTCCAGCGAATGCTGTTGAGAAACGCCAGCCAGCTTCCGGCAAAGTCGGTAAAGTAGCGTGAGGTGAGGCGGTTACGCAGCGTATCCGGCGAGATATCAGCAGAGGTATCCTGCTGGCGGTCGCTGAGTACCCAGTCGATTTCCTCGCGCCGCGCCGTCACCACCTGCTCGATAGCTTCCCTGACCTGTCCTTCCCATGCCTGACGGGTGAACATCCCCGGCACCGTCTGTTCCGTACTGAAAAGAGATTCAGTGAGGGTATCCCCGGTCATGTCCGCCAGCGTCATATCGGCGTAGTTGCGGGACACCTGTTGCAGCACGTTCTGGTAGAGGGTGTTTTCGGCATTACGCACACCAATCTGGCGCAGCAGGATTTTACGCACCGCGCCGGTCAGTTCCGGTGGCGGTGAGGTTTTCCACTGCGGGTGTTCCGGCAGGTTCGCCATCCAGAAGGTCAGCAGTGACGGCAACACGCTCTGCCGCACGCCTTCCGGGATATTTTCATAGCGCAGGCCGTCTGCCATCAGCGTGGTACTGAAAAAGGCAGCGTCGGCCTTTTCCGGGCGGGAAGTCATCAGCAATGCCTTAAGCTGCTTATAGCGTTGTTCACCGGTGGCGGTACGCTGAGGACTGTTGGGCGGCAGGGCGACAAAGGCGTTCAGTTGCTGTTGCAGATGGTCAACGGCCACGTCGCGCACCAGCCGGTTTGCCGCCTGCGCATAGCCGGGAAAGGCGGCGGCGAGCAGTTGCTGGTTACGTTCAGGGCCAAAACGCTGATACCACGGCGCACCTTCGCGGATACGGTATTGCAGGCGTTCCAGTTCGCCCTGCAGGGTATGCAGCGCCACCAGTTGTTCTGCCAGCGGCAGGCGGGTATCGAGCGCCCGCGCCGTCTGGATGCTGGTTTCCTGAACAAGTGCGCGGTTGGCGAAGAACGAGGTCGTCATTCCGGCCCCCCATATCACCAGCACGCAGGTACAGGCTATCAACATGGTGCGCAGCCACGGAAAGCCCACCGCGCGGCCCCGCGCGTTATCGCCGGTGACGCCCGCCCAGACCGGTGACGGCAGCCACGCATGAGGTGCGGCCTCCGGCACGGCGGCAAGCGGCGGGCTGAACATCAGGCCACGCAGGCGCAGGGAAGAGAATGCGCCGCCTGCCAGTAGCGGTTTCAGGACGGTCTGCCAGTGAGCGATGCCCCGCTCAGCAAGGGTATGGGCCAGACGCAGCAGGAAATCATGGCGGTTATCGGCCAGCAGCTGCGACATGCCCTGTTCCGTCAGCGGCAGGGTTTGTGCTTCCAGCATTACAGCCAGTTGTTCCGGGGTACAGCGTTCCGGCAGCAGGCAGCCGACGCTTTGCAGGGGGCGTCCGGTCTGATAATCACCGTCGTCACAGACCTGCCACAAATAGAGTGGAGCCTGAAAACCGAGTCGCTTACTTCCGTTAACTAGCTCGCGCCAGCCTTTGTCGAGTTGCGCCGTCTGGCGGCTTTGTTCTTCTGTCAGCGGCCAGATGATGCCGTCCAGCGGACGGCTGCGGCGCAGTTTTTTTAAGGCGGTCAGTAGCGCGACATCAGGCTCCGCTGATGGCCTGCCGCCGTATATCAGCACCGTGTGGTCGCCCTCCAGCCAGTGTTGCCCGGTCAGCCCCGGCGCGATGGCCTCTGCCTGTTCAGGCTCGCCGGTCACCAGCAGCAGGCGGATTTTACGCCGCCAGAACGGGCCGTATAGGGCACATAAATACTCAGCTAGCTCAATGTTCAGGGTTATGACCTTGCCATATTCAATACGAGCCTCTTTCTCCGGGCGTAATCTTTCCTTTTCGGAGTGATGTTGTTCCTTTCGTAGGCGATACAATCGAGAGAAATACCAGGATGCCCGTACAAAAATGAGGGTCATAATGCATATCAACCACGCAAAAAAATTATTTTCATCCCCTTTCAGTCCAAAATGATCACCAAAACGCCAGATGCTCCCCCCCACGAAGGCCACAATAACCAAGAATAAAAGTACATTAGATATAAAAACACTTTTTTTATTTATTCTCTTCATGAATGCTCCATAGGATGAATGGTGGTAATGATCCAGTCATCATTATTTTCGGACATCATCAAGTAATCTGAATTTTTGTGAACAACCACCGAAATAGTCAGCGCTGCCGTTAACCAGACCGCATTTCCCCCTGGTAATCCGCAAAGGCTTTCTAAAAGATGGATATTATCAATTTTCAATTGAGCATTATTATCATTAAAACACTGCAATACATTACTACTCACAGAAAACAGACGCTGACTGTCCCCAACTAACCCGGCGGCATTTTTGGATATTTTTTGTGTGTCAATAAAAATATTCAAGTCACTATTGAAATTATTACTATTTACTACCATTGGGCGATAAATTCTGGCCTTTTCAGTGAGTTTGTACTTAGCAGTAACATCATCAGTTGCAAACATAAGGCAAGCCATAGCGTCCGAACAGGATGTTTGCTCCTCCATCTGCAACACCATGACAATATATATTTTCTCTTCGGAATCCTTTAACCATAAATCAAGCTCTCCAAAGGACATTGAAGGGGAAATATGCAACAAAAAATGCCCCTCTGTTCTGCTGGTTTTCTCCACTGTTCTGAAAAAGTCCTCTTCAATCTGAGAGTACATACTTTCATCACAATCAGTAAGAATAATAAATTCTTGTGTAAGTTGATATGGGAGTTTATAAAGTTCAAGATGATTAGTAAGGGTCTGAAAGCAGGCATACCAATCATGTTGCTTCCATGTGATATCATCTGACTTATTGACAAGTCCATACTGAGTTTCTAATTCATCACCAGACAAGAATAAAACATCGACTTTTCCAGGAAGATGAAGACTACTATTCATAACAGAAACATATCTTGATCCCCATGCCTCCCACTCTCTGTTGATACTAAGTCTGTTCTCCAGCCAAATTGAATAATCCTGAATAGCTCTGGAATAAAATATGACCTGTACTGAAAGAATCAATACCCACAATAATAATGGGGAAAAGAATGCTAACAAAGATGCGTTATTAGCTACAACAAATTCATGGAAAAAATAATAAATAATGAGTAATAATACACATAAAATAAATAAAGAAAATAACCACTTATGAAAGTAAATATCCTGTGGCCTGTCTATTTCTTCTGTATACGTCCGTTTCCATCCCATAATATTCATCCAATCAAGGCATCAGCAATACTGGATATAACAACACAGCCACATTCACACCTGCAGCCATTCACGACGACCTGTTTGCCATCAGAAATCCAATCAGAACTCCCCTCGATAATGGTATTAATACCATGCCCTTTAACAGGGCAGTTTATCTTATCACCTACAAGCGCAACTTTTTTTCCATTGATAACCATCGAAGATGACACAGATATAACCTGCCCACCATGCGTTGTCTTATCTCCCAGAACAACAATACCTTTCATGGTTGAGTCCTCCATAATGTTATAATTTTACGGAAATTGTAGTTTTAATATTAAATATTATAAAAATAATAAAACATTAAATTTAATATCAGAAATAATGAATTGATGTGACTCTTGATATAGTAATTCAGCATTCAGTCTTAAGAGGTGTTTCAACACAAATAGGTAAGTTTATAATAAACAGATTTAATATCCACTTGAAATTCATTGGCCATAATGGCATTGCTTTTGATTTATGTTATTTAATAAATGAGGTTGTTGATTTATAAAAACAACGACCTGACGTAACGTATCAAAAAAGAAAGCATAAAATAACAATTTTATCCGAAACTATCGAAACTGTTCATCTATTGCATTAAGCGCATCGGACAGATTACAATAGCCTTCTCTCGTTTCCATTACGTCCAGTATATTGAAAATATACTTTCCACTCCCGGCATCAGTCACATTACCGATAAAAGCAAAATAAACTGATTTTTTCGTTTTCTGATTAAATATCTGGTATGCCTTATCAATGTTTTCTGTATTTGCATCCGCCATTCTCACAATTTTCATTTTCAATGACGGACTGTCACAGCGAACAAACATAGTATCCTTTTTATCCTTTACCAGCATTCCCCAAAAAATATCATATGTTTGATCTGTATCCGCATAAACACTGTCTGATACTGTACAGCAAAGAAAAAACAAGCTTGCCAGTGATATCCTCATTATTCATCTCTCCTGTATAAACCAGAATAAAATCACCCATTCCCCGGTTTTTACGTGTACATCCAGCTACCGCTACGCTTCCACCCACACCGACCCGCCATCGTGGCGGTTCATCAGCGACCACAGCACATGGAATTTCTCACCTCTTTTATACTCCCCCTCCATTTTTCTGTCCGTCCACTCCGGCATCGGCTCACCCTGCACCAGCGTCTCCGTCGCTTGTCTACCTTCTACAAAAATCGACCACTCCCCGCTATGAGGACAAGCTTCACCGCTATAGGCCGCTATCCGCTGCCGGTCTGTTACATACTGCGCTTCGCGCTGTGGCCAGTTGTACAACTCCTCCGGCATGCCCTGTGGGAAAAATCCCTCCGGCGGCACATTGATAAATCGGTTTGCCACCCGCCGTATACGTTTCCAGTTGCATTTTGCCCATGCCCCGCTTTCCCAGTAATATTCTTGTATCCCAGCCTCGTTGACATACTTCGTTCGTACCCGCCCCTGCCAAGCCTCGGGAATATGTTCACTCCGGTACAACAGTTGGGCGCTGGCATCTGGGATATCCGGCAGATACAGGCCAGCCACCGTTACCGGGTCATCCTCACGCAGGTATACGCTGCTATCCAGCTCATACAACGGTAATTGCATCGGCAGGGCCAGCGGGCCGTGCAGACTTTCCTCATAATAATAAGTCAGTTCGCCGTCATACCAGTATCCGCCCGAGGTACGTCTGATTAGATTATTATAATGTGCACCTCGCCATTTCAGCCTGTCATACTGTTTTTGCGCGGCGGGTGACATCCAGTCTGGCGGATAATCAATCAGTCCTTTCATATCACTGCTAATATTGCCCCCGGATTGCAGTACCCGCAGGTCCCCCTGCTGTAGCTGAATAAAGTCATACTGTACCGACTTTAAAGTGCTGCGGATATTGGGCAACACCCGCCCGCCCCAAACGGCGTCAATCTGCTCGTACAGCGGACGACGGCGCACATCCAGCGGAATGGTCTTGCTCCACTCCGCCACTTGCCGTTCGCACAGCTCGACAAACGCCTGCCAGCCCTCAAAACGGCGCCGATAATATTCCGGCGACATTATTCTTTCCAGCAACCAACACTCCTGTGGATGTAATATAGCCATTTTATCTCCTGATTTATCAATTAATTGTCTGTTGATACTTTTTATTTAGGTACATAAATATTTGTTTGCAACTGAGGCACACCTATATACATATCCACTTCATCAGAAAAATCTCTATACCCCCATCCTGTAGACTGACGTTTCCCCAAATAGTCCAAATTCAGAACGGTCGGATCTATCACTATCTGAAGTGATCCGCCTTCCAGCACGACTTTAATGTTCTCTCCATTCTTACCTGTGACTTCACGCACCTGAGAGGCAGCTGGACCTTCCCAAACCTTCATTGTTGTACCGGGTGGCACGGTATAAACTACATACTCACCATTTTCATTCCAGCTTTTCCAGACCGCAAAGCGTCGTCGCCACTGAGACTTACTCTTCAGTGCTTTAAACTCTGCTTCACGCATCCAGCAAAAACTATTATCGCTACTGCCAGGGTCAAGCACCCGGTAGAGTTTCTCGCCTTCTTTAAATTCAACGGGAGCCATCTGATGAAAAGTCTGCACTTTATCATCAGGAATATTCGGGTAGCCGCCCTCCTTATTCTCCGGGTCCATTAATCTTTTCTGTTCCGCACTGGCTTTTTCCAGTTGTGGATATTTTTCTTTACCCCCAATATCCGCCCAGTCTGGCTTTTTGGTAGCCAGCAATTCCACCTCTTCAGCATCTTTCAGGCGAGAAGGCCGATGCGGATTAGCACCAGTATGCGCTTTATAATAATCGTCCCCTTCCCGGTGCAGACGGGCAGCCAGCTTTTCCAGCACATCATTTAACGGTGCCAGCGCTTTTGCAAGCATGGTGTTGGCTTGGCTGCGGATAGACACCAGCAGTTCCCATATCACCTCTATCGGCTGGCGAATGGACTCCGGCCCCCAAGATTTAGCCTTTTCGAGTAGCGAACCAGTGACGTCCATTAACTCATCCAGCTTGCTTAACAGCACCGATACGTTAAGTTGCGCCATCAGTTCCCTGACCTGCTTCTCAGCATACGTATACGGGTTATAAATCTTCATCCACTTCATTGTCGCCTGCACGGCTGGCAAATCGATAAATTTATTAAACAGGGAAACGGAAGCATCAATCGCTCGTACAATATCCCTACTGGAAAGCGCCGCCTTTCTTATCGAATTAAACAGCACTTTGAAGATCCCTTTAATTAAAGAACCTGCCACTGGAATAAGACCGACCAGTGTCAGGATCATCGCTACCCATGCCCAGGTGGTGTCCTCGTTTTTATCGTTGCCTTCCTTTATCTTCTTACAATTAGCTATCAGATCGCGAACATCGCAGATCTGATCGACAAAGGGAATCATGGAAATGACTGTTCCCGTCACAACCTGAGCGGTACTCTGATTGTCGTTAAAATCTCCTTGCAAGGTTTCCCAGAGCCACTGCCCGGTCGCCTCAATTTTTCGCTGAATACCTGAATACCAACTTTCCGGTGGCGGTTGGTAAAAAGCCAGTGCTCGTTGCAGTTCCGTCACCATCTCCATATTGTCGTCCATTACTTTGCCCCTTGTCCGTTCGTTGAAAATTCAGCATCCACAGCGGCAAGCAACGACGCATAAGGATCCCAGGGGGCATCCGGTAACGGGTCAGGAAGATCGTATTCCACAGATGCGGACTCAGGAGGAACATTGGTATGCAGTGTATATCCCTGCTCATCAAGTATTCCCGATAGAACGGAACCTGATTCAAAGGTGATTTTGTACTTCGCACCGCTGATGGGCGCACCTTCCCAGTCCCGAAGCTCCAGCGACAAATCGTAATTGCCTTCCCCCGGTAAAACAGGCATTGCTGGTGACAGTCTGGCTTTACTCATCTTCTGCACATTCACTGACTTCAGCAGGATATTCCCAGGACTCCCCAGCTCTATCTTCCCACCCTTTAGCCGGATATACGCACCGCCGCACGACAACACCAGCTCTTCTTTTGCCGTTATCTCCACCCGGTTTTCCGTACTGTTTATCTCCATATCTTTACGCGATGTCAGGCGCATCCCTCCATTCTGTGCTTCCACTTCCACTTTTCCCTGATTCGCATACAGCTTCATCCCGTCCTTACGGGCAAACACTCCCACTGAATCTCCCGCCGTCAGTGTTATCTTCTTCATCGCCGACACGTCCACATTTGTTCCCGCCATCAGTCCCACACTGCTTTCCCCGGAACCCAAACGCACCGCTCTAGGACTCACTACCCCCACGCCCTTCGGGGCAGACAACACGATTCCCGCCTCTGCCAGTTCTGATAATGCCTTATTCAGAGACTCATGCTCCGACAGATCAGCGCTGTGCGCCTTTGCCACTTCCGCCGCCTGTGACAGATTTTTCGCTATCGACAGCGCATTCTCCAGTTGCGCTATCGCTGCCTGCATATCCAGCACCTGCCCCTGCGCCTTGTCCTGCGCGTCGGCGCTGATAAAGATGCCTTTCTTTGCCCGTACTGCACCCCACAGATCGGTACGCAGTTCAAAACCTTCCCCGCGCTGCTGTTTTCCGGCATCCACCAGATGGCCGAGGTTTAGCTGGCTCTTGCCGCCGTACTCGGTACTGACCTTGATATGCTCCTTGCCGCGCTCGTCATCCAGCCGGATTTTGTTGTTCGCCGGGGTGCGTAGCACGTTGCGCTTGTAGTTCTGAATGGTCACATGGTCAGTGTGTGCCGAGTCGTGTTTTACGCCTGCAATATAAGGTCGGTCCGGGTTGCCTTCCTCAAAGGCGATGCTGACTTCCGTTCCCGCCAGCAGCGGCAGGTGCAGGCCGTAGGTGTCTCCGGCGTAGGGTCGCGACTGGCGCACCCACAGGCTTTCATAACCCGGTTTCCACGTATCGCGGTCAAAGTCGAGGTTGACCCGGTAGCGCCCGTCCTTGTCGATATGGGCATAGATATCGTTTTTCACCGTGCTGGTGACCCGCGCCGGGAGCGTGCCGGCCATTACCGGGCGGGGGATAAGCGCCGGGCGGTAGCCGTAGCGTTCTGAGTACGGGATGGCAGTAAACGTCAGTTCATAGCTGCAGTCACGCGCCGCGCTGGCCGTCACGCCGGTAATCAGCACACCCTTGCGGAACACTGCTGGCGCGTCGTCGCCCTGAACCCTGATTTCCAGCCCCGGCATCAGCAGTGAACTGGTGCTCTGGCCTTTGAGAATGGCCTGTTCATTCAGGTAGCGTTCGTGGCGGATACGGGCATAAAACGCGCCGCTTTCCGCAGCCTCTTTATCGCCTTTTTGCAGGAAGTTGTCAGCATAGTGGTAGGCTTCGCCGTAGGTGGTGTTATCGCCCCCGGTGGCGTCATGCTGCTCTGTCATCATCTCTGCTGTGGCGGTGCGGTAGTTGTAGTCCCGCGTGGTGACGTTTTTCTCCACCACGCTGTATGCCGTGTTCAGCCCCCATACGGCTTCCGTTTCACCATCAAACAGCCCTGAAGGATGGCGAAGCGGCAGCGTCAGCCCGCGCTCATAGCCGCTCTGGTCGTCATAAAACTCGACAACTTCGATTTTCAGCCGGGCGTCGGTGGCAAAGCGGAACCAGATACCCACTTCCGACAGCAGGCGTGAGACAAACGTCAGGTCGTCCTCACCGTACTGCATCACCTGTTCGCGGGACGGGTATTCGCTTTTGAGGTTAAACACGAAGTCCTGACCGCGCATCTGGTGCCGCTCGCGCAGGATTTTTTCGACGATTTGCGGCACCGTCAGATTCTGGTAGATGGCGTTCTGGCGACTGCGGGCCAGCAGCGCCATACGGGGTTCAAGACGCACTTCATAGCGGGCTTCGTCCTGTGACGAGGAGAGATGCTTAAAGCCGGTTATCACCCCGTGCAGGGTGCGCAGGGCAGTCTGTACCGGCATCCCCTGTACCGGCGGTGCCGTCAGGCTGAATGCGCCATCCTGCATCAGCACCGACTCCGGCGCGATGGCTTTATCGGTACTGGTAAACTGGATATCGTAGCGGAACGGGGTACTCAGTTGCTCGCGGCCTTCAAAGGTCAGCACATCCACCGGGCTTTGCAGGCCGCGAATTTTGAGCTTGTGGTGTGCGTGGTCGAAGAACTGTACGTTCATAAGAGCCTCCATTATTTCTCATCAAATTCCAGTACAATCCCGTCCTCCTCATCCCAGCCAAGCCGTAGTTGGGCTGGTTTACGGTGCGCGGCCTGCTGTGCCAGCAACTGCTGGCTTAAGACCGGCAGGATTTGCTGGTTCAGGAGGCTGTCGATATTGCGCGCCCCGGTATCCGGCAGCAGGCAGGCGGCGGTAAGCTGGTCATACAGGCTGTCGTTGATTTCCGTTTCCAGTCCGTAGTGCTGGTGAAGACGGCGGACCACCTGCGCCAGTTTCATTTCCACAATGGTGCGCATCGCTTCCTGTCCCAGCGGGCGGTAAATCACCGTCTGAAAACGCGCCATCAGTGCAGGCTGAAAATGGTCTCGCAGAAGGGGATACAGCAGTTCATGCAGGTCTGCGTCCGTGGCGTCCGGTTTTTCCTCCAGCAGCTGCATGATGTGGTCGCTGCCCAGATTGGCGGTCATCAGAATGACGGTGTTGCGGAAGTCGATTACCCGCCCTTCGCCGTCGCGCATAAAGCCCCGGTCGAACACCTGATAGAACAGGTTCATCACGTCGCGATGCGCCTTTTCCACTTCGTCGAGCAGCACCACGCTGTAAGGGCGTTTGCGAACGGCTTCGGTAAGTACGCCACCCTGACCGTAACCAACGTAGCCTGGAGGCGAGCCTTTCAACTGGGAAACGGTATGCGGTTCCTGGTATTCCGAAAGATTAATGGTGATAAGGGATTTTTCACCACCAAACAGGGTGTCGGCCAGTGTGAGCGCAGTTTCGGTTTTGCCGGTGCCGCTGGGGCCGGTCAGCAGGAATACCCCCTGTGGGCCGTTCTCCGGCGTGAGGCCGGTTTTAGCCGCCCGCAGCCGCTGTGCGATGGCGCAGAGCGCCGGGCTTTGCCCGACAACGCGGTTTTCAAGACTCTGTTCCATACTGAGCAGGTCGCTCTGCTCGTCCCTGAGCAGGGAAGAGAGCGGGATGCCGGTCCAGTCCGCCACCACCGTGGCGACGGCGCGGGCGTCCACATCCAGCGCCAGCAGCGGTGCAAAGCCCTGATGCGTCCGCAGTTGCTGTTGCAGTTCAGAGCTGTCTGTTCCTTCCTGACGCAACGTCATAATCTGCTGCGCCAGTGCCTTTTCCTGCTGATACTGCGCTTCCAGATGCCCGGCTTCTGCCTGTAGCTCATCACGCAAATCGGTCAGTTCCGCCAGCCGCTCCGGGCTGGCTTCGGGATAAAATACGCTGTCCTGCTCAATCGCCTCCCGCTCGATATCCAGCGCCGCCAGTCGCGCATGAAGCTGCGTCAACGGCTCCGGCAGGGTGTCAAGGCTCATGCGGACTCTTGCCCCGGCGGTATCCAGCAAATCAACCGCCTTGTCCGGCAGCTGGCGTCCGGTCAGATAGCGGCGCGACAGGCGCACGGCGGTCTGAATGGCGCTGTCCAGCATATGTACGCCGTGGTGCTGCGCATAGCGGGCTTTCAGCCCCCTGAGCATCAGGCAGGCGGTGTCATCATCCGGCTCGTCCACTTTCACCATCTGGAAGCGGCGCTCCAGCGCGGCGTCGCGCTCAAAATACTGTTTGTATTCGCTCCACGTGGTCGCCGCGATGGTGCGCAGTTCGCCCCTTGCCAGTGCCGGTTTCAGCAGGTTCGCCGCATCCGCGCCGCCTGCCTGATTACCCGCACCGATAATGGTATGGGCTTCATCAATAAACAGCAGTACCGGCTCCGGTGATTTCTGCACTGCATCGATGACATTTTTCAGCCGCTGTTCAAATTCACCTTTAACGCCCGCGCCAGCCTGTAACAGACCGAGGTCCAGTGTGCGGATATGCACCGTTTTCAGGCTGTCCGGCACGTTGCCTTCGGTGATACGCAGCGCCAGCCCTTCCACCAGCGCGGTTTTGCCCACCCCCGGTTCTCCCACCAGAATCGGGTTGTTTTTGCGGCGACGGGAGAGGATATCGACCATCTGGCGAATTTCGGTGTCGCGCCCGAATACCGGGTCGATTCGCCCGCTGCGGGCTTTTTCCGTCACGTCTTCGGTAAAGCGGTTAAGCACCGCCAGCAGGGCGTCATCCTGTTTCCCCGTCAGCGTTTTTGCCGGTGCGTCCGTCGTTGCCGCCTCTGGTTGCGCGGATGTCAGCGGTTCGGTGACCTGTGGCTGACGTGCCGGACATTCATCCGACTGCGCATCCAGCAGGGGACGCAGCCGCTCAAGCTGCACACGGCTCAGGCTCAGCAATACCCACAGGTCATTACAGGCGGGCAACATCGGTTTTTCTGTCAGCGCCATCAGCAGGTGCTGACTGCGGATTTGTGGATCGTCGCCTTCCAGTGACGCTATCAGCCACGCCTGTCGGATAAGCGCTGCCAGCGGTTCAGAAAGCTGCGGACGTTCGCGGACCGGGCGGGGTAAGGTGTCCAGATGTGCCAGCAGAGACTGCCAGAGCGTGTCGATATCCCATTCATAGCGGCGGGCAATCACCGTGATATCGCCTTCTCCCTGCTCCAGCAGTTTCAGCAGCCAGTGTTCAATGGTTATCTCCGCATGGGCGCGGGTCTGACACAGTGAGGCGGCGGCGTCCAGCGCCCGTGCACAGTACGGGTTAAGGCGACGCAGCAGCGCGGCGGGGTGATTTCCGGTCATAGAAGGTTTCCTTATCGTGTTCTGTATTCCTGCGATCTGCGTTCAGGTACGCTACCGCCCATAGCCGTTACCTCACTCAGGCCCATCAGGTATCACCAGATTGTGGGTATGCTTTGCTCAGTACCGGTGCCTGCGGCACTGAGCAAAGCACACAACAGAAAGGCAGACAGTTTCCTGTCTGCCGCAGTTATCAGGCGGAAGGACGCTCATTCCACGAGTCGGAATGAATGATGTTGCCGTCTTTGTAAGTCCAGGTGATTTTCTCGTAGCGGAACTCAATACGTTCCAGGTGGTTATGCTTCTCTCTGGAAGGATCCTTGATGTCGTGCATAAGCGGAGCGACTCTGACCAGCTTGACGTTATCCAGCGTGATGTTGAAGTACTCCACTTCCTGACCGGCATCGTTGATGCGGTAAAACTTAAATTCTGCCGTTTTCAGAGTCTGGCCGGTGGTCACAGCTTTGTAGAGATACGGGCTGGAGGCATCGATTTCTTTGGTAAACGTAAAGGGCTTGTGAGTACGGGTACCGGTCAGTTTGCCGGTGTTGTTGTCGGTCGGGATGTACACATCGTGATCCAGCGCCACCACTTCGATGCTACCTTCGCGCCCCTGAACGTCCACGGAACCTTTGATATCCGCGCCGCCGTCATCTTTCAGCCAGAGATAAGCAGGAATAGCCATGAGAATTACTCTCCTTGTTAGTGTGATTGAAGCACCGCCTTCTTCCGGCGGTATGTTTTATTTCACGTCCTGACAGGCGTCAGAACGCGGAACAAGACTGATTTCGACACGCCGGTTGACTGCCCGGCCCTGTGGCGTGTCGTTGGTCGCCGCAGGCTGGCTCTCGCCCAGTCCCTGTACGGCAAAACAGGTGGCCGGGATGTCGCTGGTCTGCAGCATCCAGTTGCGCACCGCTTCGGCACGCCGCAGCGATAACTGCTGATTGCTTTTTTCATCGCCGGTGGCATCGGTATATCCGGCCACGAGGATCAGCCAGCCCGGTTTTGCCCGGATGTTCACCAGCGCATCCACCAGCACTTTTGTCGAGCCGTCTTTCAGGCGGGCCTGTCCGACGTCAAACAGCGACATACTGTCAAGACGCACGGTCTGAACCGGAAGCGAAGCCGTCACGTCCATTTTTTGCTCAGGCGGACGCCAGTCGCGAATGGCGCGTAATACCGGCTGGCGGATGCGTTCACCGGGGTATAACCCCAGACCGAGACGTAGTGGTTCTCCTTCCCGGTAATACCCATCGAGCATGACCGCATCGTCTTTCAGCACCGACAGGTGACGGGCTTTGGTGATAAATTCTTCCGCCGGGACGGCATAAAACCGGTGCAGATCGTCACCGACCTGCCGTAATAACTGGCGATTTGCCGTGGCTGACAGGCACAGCGCGGCGATACCCGCCACGGTGGTGACGCCCAGCATGGTCACGCAGGCCCGTCGCAGCGGGGTAAAGCCCGACTGACGCGGCAACCGCCGTAACAGGGCATCCGGGAATGGCAGCGCATCGTCTGTGCCGGTGTCCGCGATATCCGGCGTCAGGCCGGTTCTGGCGGTGATCCACAACTGCCACAGGTTGTTATCCACCGCAGGCAACGAGGGGACCAGCCCAACGGTCATCGCCAGTGGTGGACATTTCGCCTCCGGGCCGTTCAGTTCCGCCAGCACATTCAGATCCAGCCACTGCATCAGGCTTTCGGCTTTCAGCAGGTAACAGAGTCGCTGACTGCGTTCCTGTGCGCCGGATTGTGCAATCCACTGCGCGGGCATGGTGGTCTCTGCGGATGTTGCTACCTGAACTTCGCCGCCGGTACAGATAAACCACGGTGAATTCGCTCTCTCCGGCAACGGCGAGCCGGACAGCCCGCTCCAGAGAAGCCAGGGTACGTTTACGCCCGCCCGGCGACGCACTATCGCCATACTGTGAGCGAACCGTCGCAGCCGTCCGGCCAGAACCGCCACATCCCGGTGTATGCCGGGCATGATGGTATACGCCACGGCAAGCTGCGATGCCCACGCCGGGCGAAGGGTCAGCAATCGCTCCACCTGCGCCACAAGCTGTTCTTCATCAGAAACAGGCAGATACAGCCCTTCTGAAACCTGGCGGACCGGGCTGTCAGTGAACAGATGCGCCGACATATCGCCACAGACCAGCACTACCGGTTGTCGGTACGTTTCCGGCGGCAGCGATGACAACCCGGCATCGCCGGTCATCTCCGTCCACGCCTGCCTGCGCCGGTAAATCAACAACGCAGCAACCGCCAGAACGATAGCCGCCGCACCGGCCCATCTCAGCACGCCAGACGGACTGATAAACACCGACCACAGCACCAGCAGTAACACCATTCCCCACAGCACGATGGCCTGTTTCAGCGCATTCCTCACTCACGACTCCCTTTAACGCAGACTTTGCGGCAGCAGTTCATCCACCAGCACGTTCAGCCAGTAATGTAGCCCCCACCAGACACCGACCAGTACCAGTGTGAGCGTCACCAGCCAGAAAAACGGCGAATGCAGCAAAGGGTGCTGACGGGTGGATAACGGCACGTTCAGTACCGCCGTTTCCGGCAGCACACCAAATGGCGCGACCAGCCCGTTGAGCGTCGAAATAAGCTGGTCGCGCTCCGGGGCTGCCGGATCCTGATAACGCCCGCGAAATCCCAGCAGCAGGACACGGTGAAAGCAGGTCAGCACGGCCTGCGCGGGGGCGGGCTCCTGTAGCACCTGCTTCATCCGCTCGTACAGCAGCTCGCCTGCCTGCAGGGTGTTGAAGAAATGCGACTGGAGTGGGTTTTTCATCCAGATGGCCTGACCGTCGTCCATGCCACTACGGCTGAGCACCGTTTCGTCCAGCAGGGCGCACTGCGCGTAAGTTATGTGCTCCACGTTCTCCCGACTGAATCCGGCATCTTTCAGACGTTCGCGGACCAGTTCCACCTGCCGCTGACAGTGGCGATACAGCTCCATACCGTGACGCACGGTGGTTCCCTGACGCAGTTCCACCACCGTCAGAAACGTATCGCGCAGCAGCGCGTCGATATTGATATCCGTCTCTTTTTTCATGTGCGCAGCACCGCAAACAGTTCAGGTTTCAGGTCGCCCATTGTTCCCGGCGCATAAATCATGCAGCACCCGGACTCCAGCATCGATTTAGCCGCGTCACTGTGCATATCCAGCGCAAAATACTGGTTCTCCAGCCGCAGCGGCAGCGCTGCCGGAACTGAGGTAAGCGGCACCAGTGGAACACCGTTCAGCGCCACGTTGATAAGCAGCGTGACGTCATCAGGCGCACCGATTTTGCAGACCAGCGGTAGCTGGTGCAGTACCTGATGCGCAGGCAGTGAGGAACGAACGGACAGATAAAAATCGGCCTCTTCCCGCAGGCGCGGATCGTGCAGATCTGCTTTCCAGCGGTTGCCCGGCAGGGACGCCAGATCCAGCGCGATCACCCGCGACGGCAGGCTGGCTTCCAGCAGCTCGCTGAGCAGGGAGAACAGGGGCGGAAAGACGGTGGACGGCGATTCGTGGACATAGGGCGGAACGGCGCTGACGTTATGCTCAAGGGAAAACGTCAGCAGCGCACCAGCAAGCCTCGCCAGCTCCCGCCAGACCAGTTCGGGGTGGACAGCCGGGTAGCGCAGGAAATCGCTCAGCACCGGCTCGGCGGAATTCAGCGCGTTAAGCAGCCAGAACAGGGAGACATCGGCGACGGCAAAGTCCGCCATACGCTGGTTGCTTTCCCGGCGCATCGCCATCAGACGCTGGCACTTCGCCCGTAGCTGCAACAGCAGTGTGTCCAGACGCTGTACCAGCCCGTCATGGGCGTTAAACGCCAGTAACGGCGGAATATAGCTCTCATCCTGTGTCCAGTTGCCCTGAACATCCCGCACCAGACGCGCCAGTGGGCAGGTGATGTAATCCTGATTGTTATCATGAGCAAAGCGCAGGGACAGCGCATGACGCTCAACGGCCATATCTTCACTGTCACTGCCGTAGATATCCTGCACCTTTTGCCATTCCTGACGATAGCGCAGCGGTCTTTCAGTCTGCTCACCCTGACCGAGATTACCGCCGTTACCATGTGCAAGCGGCAGCGCCAGCAAAACAATCGCGCTGTCGTTCTTCAGCGCGCGCAGATCGCAGGCGAGCGGCAGAACGTCACTCACGTCTGAATCGATCAGCGTGCCATCAGCAAAACGCAGGCGTACTGCCTGCGTTTTCAGCTTTCCGGGCGTCAGGGCATCCCGGTCAAAGAGCACGTTTGCGATCCCCCACGGATGGCGAATACAAAGCTGCGCAATACAGTCATTGCTGAACGCTTCCCAGCGGGCCTGCTGCTGAAACTGCTGAGAAGACAGGAATGTCCCCTCAGCCCACAGTGGTCGACAAATTTTCATACATCACACCACCGCCCGATCAGGCTTTTGCTTTTGGCATCTGGGAAACCAGAGAAAGGTTGACGTCCATCCCTTCGATCTGGAAATGCGGCACGGCAAAGAGTCTGACGCGGAAGAAGCCCGGATTGTCCTCTATGTCCTCGACGATAACTTTCCCGTCGCGCAGTGGATGCGAAGCCTGAAGTTCATCGCCCGGATCGGTCATTTCCGTCACCAGCGTGCGTATCCAGGTGTTAAGCTCCAGTTCCAGCACGCGCCTGTCTTTGGTGGTGCCGATATTCTCGCGCTGAATGATTTTCAGGTAATGCGCAATGCGGGACAGCAGGAAGATGTAAGGCAGACGGGCATTGATACGGCTGTTGGCGGTGGCGTCAGCGGTATCATACAGCGCCGGTTTCTGGGCAGAGTTCGCCGAGAAGAAGCAGGCGTAATCGCGATTCTTATAATAAGAGAGCGGAATAAAGCCAAGGTTGGCAAATTCAAATTCGCGGGTTTCCGGGATCATCACTTCGGACGGAATTTTGACCTGATTGCCGGTGCCAAGATCGTAAAGATGGATCGGCAGATCGGCCACTGCGCCACCGGCCTGCGGACCACGGATCTGCACGCACCAGCCATTATTCACAAAGCTCTTCACCATATTGGCGGCAAAGGCGAACGAGGCGTTTGTCCAGAGGTACTTGTCGTGATCCGGGCCTTTGACTTCTTCCACATAGTTAAAGCTGCGCACCGGCACCGTGTCCGGCCCGTACGGCAGACGGCCCAGCACGCGTGGCATCACTAATCCCACGTAGCGGCTGTCATCGGTGTCGCGGAACGACTTCCATTTAATATATTCCGCGCGGTCAAAATAGTTACCGATATCTTTAATCGCAGCAACTTCTTCCATCGAATTTTTGAGGAAGAATTTCGGCCCGACGGAACCGATAAAAGGCATATGTGAAGCAGCAGAGACTCTGGAAATATTGCGCAGCAGGGCAATATCCTGCGGGCTGTTATCAAATTCATAGCTGGAAATTAATGAGGCAACAGGTTCGCCACCCGGCGTATCGTACTCCTGAATATATGTATGACGATATAAACCGCTCTGAATGATTTCCGGAGAATCATCAAAGTCCTGCCGCAGATGTTCTTTACTGATATCCAGCAGTTCAATTCTGACATTTTTGCGAAAATCAGTGCGCTGTACGACGAACCATGTGCCGCGCCAGAGCGACTCGACTTTCTGGAATTCCGGATGGTGCATGACTGCATCAAGCTGTTTACTGATTTTCTGATCCAGATCGTCGATATGAAAATCCAGCAGGCTCTTGTCGAGTTTAACCACGTTCTCGCCTGACTTCGCCAGACAGGAAAGCAGAACGTGGATCGCCGCCGTCACGCGCTCATCGGGTGAGGCATCGGCCAGTGTTTCGCTGTTTTGCCATAAATCGATTTCCTGAATGGAAGACACCGGGGTTAAATTAATTTTATCAAACAGGGACTGATAAACGCCGCCGGACTCAGTGGTGGTGAGTGTTGCAGTTTCAGAGGTGGCATGTTCTTGTTGTACAGACATCAGCATTTCCTTTTCAGTGATCCTTTCTTCTCCGGTTTAACCTGAATACGCGTTCGGGTTAAACGTTCTCCTGCGGCGCAATTTTTGCCAGTTCATCACGCAGTTCTGAACTGAGCGTCGGGTCTTTCAGGATATTTTCCAGTTCACGGCGAAACGTTGCGTTATCCAGAAGATTGGATTTCAGGTCACGTAGTAAATTGCGCATAGCGAGTAATACACGAAGTTGCGGAATATTTTTTGCTACCTGTTCGGGTTCAAAATCCTTCAGGCTTTTAAATTCAAGCGCGATATTTTGTTCATTACCGTTTCCGTTTAGCGTATCTTCTACTGTTAAATTAACCGCAGGCGAAAACTCAGCCATGACGCTGTTGAAGTTGTTTTTATTGATATCAATCTTGTCCCGTTCGGACAGCGGACGCTGCTCTTTTCCGTTACTGTAATCGCCTACGGCAAGAAGCTTGAGGGGGAGTTCAACTTTCTTTTTAGCATTGCCTGTATGCAGATCAAGCTTGATATTTACACGAGCGGCGGGAACTTCATTCTGGAAACTGTCGGCCATATCCTTTTCCTCATCATCCACTTTTTCTGATGGTTATTGACATAATTATATTCAGGGGATTATCGGATGATTTAAATAAAAAGCAATGATGAGGAAAATATACAAATGAATAATGTATTTTTCAGGGGAATAGATACAGTTGTATCATTTTAGATATTGTTTGGCCTCTTGATTATTTTTCGGGAGAGGGCGGCATTATCTGGTGAGAGAATTTGGCATGAAACTTAAAATAATAACAGGATAAGCTTCACAAATTTGCACTTTTAAGAAATTGGGTAGTATGAGAGCCTATTAAGATATTCATGAAACTTATTGTCCGGGCTTCCACAAAAAATTATTAATTTTTCTACTAATTAAAAGGTTGTGTGCTTTTTGTACAAGAATTATATAAGCGTAGCGCCCTGTTGTGATATTGAAATGTTAACATAACCAAAATAAATTGATTTATAGAATATATAAATGAAATTCATTAATGGGGTATATGTTTAATATATAAATAAGATGGATAGCTTTGATTGAGGGATATTAACGGTTTACTCATTGTCTCAGGCTTCACTGAAACGGGTAAGGAGGCGTAAAAACGAAAAAACCGCAAGCTAATAGTCGCTTTGCGGTTTGTCAGCATTCTAATAAATTGGTTGCGGGGGCCGGATTTGAACCGACGACCTTCGGGTTATGAGCCCGACG